>Ga0070682_100000060_pt1 | contig 105136 bp, 94 predicted proteins | sample KBSC63LmetaG_FD_64668 | JGI IMG/M metagenome (GOLD analysis project Ga0070682, IMG submission 64668) | Corn rhizosphere microbial communities from Kellogg Biological Station, Michigan, USA - KBS C6-3L metaG | ecosystem: Host-associated > Plants > Roots > Rhizosphere | place: USA: Michigan...
GACTTAAGGATGTTGCCAAGTGCGACCTACTTCCTGGAAGTGTACAATGAGTTTGAGAAGGCGGCGTTCAGGGTGGTGATCATGCATTGATGAAATAAGAAATAAGGAATGTGAAATAAGAAATAAGAAAGTAAAAGCGCTCCATCCCGATAGCTATCGGGATGGAGCGCTTTTTTTGTTGAGGAAAAAATATTCCACAGAGACGCACAAAGGCACGAAGAACACAAAGTTATCTCTGTGAAGCTTTGGGTCGTCTTTGGGTATCTCTGTGGAATTACCCTTACTTACCGTAAATTTGCCCCTCAATCAAAAACAATGAGCGAAGAAAAGAGCCTGAATTTTTTAGAGGAGATCATTGAGGAAGACCTTAAGAACGGCAAATACCCATCTATTGTAACCCGCTTCCCACCTGAGCCCAATGGTTACCTGCATATGGGGCATGCAACATCGATATGTCTCAATTTCGGACTAACCAAAAAATATCCCGGCTATACCAACCTGCGTTTTGACGACACCAATCCCGTTACCGAAGAAACAGAATATGTAGATAGCATCAAGGAAGATATCAAATGGCTGGGCTTTGAATGGAAGAACGAACGTTATGCTTCAGATTATTTTGAAGAACTCTATAATTATGCGATCACACTCATCAATAAAGGCCTTGCTTATGTAGATGATTCCACTGCCGAAGAAATAGCTGAATTAAAAGGTACGCCAACAGAACCCGGAAAAGATAGCAAGTATCGCAGCCGCTCCATCGCAGAGAACCTGGAACTCTTCACCAAAATGAAGAACGGAGAATTTGCAGACGGCAGCAGGGTATTGCGTGCAAAGATCGATATGGCGCACACCAATATGCTGATGCGTGACCCTCTACTCTATCGCATCAAGCATGCGCATCATCACCGCACCGGAGATAATTGGTGTATCTATCCGATGTATGATTTTGCACACGGACAAAGTGATTCGATAGAACAGATCACACATTCTATTTGCACATTGGAATTTGTACCACACCGCGAGTTGTACGATTGGCTGATTGAAAAACTGGAGATCTACCCTTCTCATCAATATGAATTTGCACGCAGGAACCTTTCCTACACTGTGATGAGCAAACGTAAATTGCTGCAGCTTGTCAACGATAAACACGTGAATGGTTGGGACGATCCCCGCATGCCTACCATTAGTGGCATGAGGAGAAGAGGATTCACTGCTGCGAGCATTCGTAATTTCTGCGACAAGATCGGAATCGCTAAAAGAGAGAACCTTACTGATTTTAGTTTGCTGGAATTTTGTTTGAGAGAAGATCTTAATAATTCCGCGTTGAGAGTTATGGCGGTACTTGATCCTGTAAAGCTCATCATCAGTAACTACCCGGATGGTCAAACCGAAGAATTAAGCAGCGAGAATGGTCCCGATGAATCAATGGGAACAAGGCTCCTACCCTTCAGCAAAGAACTTTGGATCGAACGTGAAGATTTTATGGAAGTGCCGGCAAAGAAATGGTTTCGTCTTGCCCCCGGTGCTATGGTACGATTGAAAAGCGCTTACATCGTGCAATGCGAGAATTTCACAAAAGATGCTGATGGAAATATTACCGAGATACATTGTACCTATATCCCCGGCAGCAAGAGCGGCGGCGATAACAGCGGTATCAGCGTGAAAGGAACCATCCATTGGGTCAGCGCTGCGCATGCTGCAACTGCTGAAGTGCGTTTGTATGATCGCTTGTTCAAGGTAGAAGATCCTTCTTCGGAAGAAGGTGATTTCAAAGATTATATCAATCCCGATTCTCTGCAGGTTATCAACAACGCATACATCGAACCTTCGCTGCAAAAAGCGGCCACAGGAGATCGTTACCAATTCATTCGCAAGGGATATTTTTGTTTGGATAAAGATTCAACGCCGGACAAGATCGTATTTAACAGAACGGTTACGTTGAAGGATGCGTGGGCGAAAGAGACTAAGAAGAATTGATAATTTATGAATTGATAATGGATAATGTTTCAATTCAAAGCGGTATGCTTCTTTCGGAATGTTTATTAGGATGGTAACCGGTTCATCAGACTATGACAAGTGCAACCATTATCAATTATCCCATTATCAACTATCAATTCTTTTTTTCACTGTCAACTCCGTAAATACACTCGCCACCAGCATCATCACCGAAGAAGTGATCATAATATAGATCCCTGCCGCCTTTTCAGGACAGTAAGCATTATAACAACCGGTGTAGAGAATGTAGGTCTTAATAGCATAGCCAACGGTGAGTGCGCAAAGAAAAAGGTTTGTTCTTTTGGCCCACATTTTTGGAACCAGCATCAACACGCCGATGATCGCTCCGGCGCCAACTAAGAATTTCCCCGGCTTGCCATAATAATTTTCGAAACTGTAAAATCCGGTGAACTCTATTTTTTTCCCGCCGATATCAAAATAGGCCCATTCCATAAAACAGGAACCTATCAAAGCAACGCAGGCAACAATGCCCAGCCAGTATAAAATTCTTAAACTCATAGTGATAAAAAAAACGCCATTGCAAAGAATAAGATCGCTCTTTTTACCCGCAATGACGTTTCAATAGTTGGAGGTCCCGACCGGATTCGAACCGGTGTAGAAGCTTTTGCAGAGCTTTGCCTAGCCACTCGGCTACAGGACCTTTTGTTATTTTAAATGCCAAATTTTGAATGTTGAATTCGGTGCATTCATTCAACATTTAAAATTCAATATTCAAGATATTTATTAAAGAACAAGCGCAAAAATAGGGTAATTTTAAGGAAAATTACGCATCACCCATTTCTAAATTTTAACCAGCATGAGCCGTATTGCAGAGTCGGAACTGATCATTACCAACCGCGGGGCCATCTACCATCTCAATTGCAGGCCGGAGGAAATCGCTACAACGATCATTACGGTCGGAGATCCGGACAGGGTGGCCGCTGTGAGCAAACATTTCGACAAGATCGAATATAAAAATAATCACCGCGAGTTCATCACGCACACAGGTTATATCGGCAAAAAAAGGATCAGTTGCGTGAGCACCGGTATCGGCCCGGACAATATTGACATCGTGTTAAATGAATTGGATGCGCTTGCCAATATCGACCTGGAAACAAGAATGATAAAAGATAAGCTCACTTCGCTCAATATCATTCGCGTCGGCACGTCGGGGTCTTTGCAAAAAGAAATTCCTGTTGATAGTTTTGTTGCGAGCACCCATGGACTTGGATTGGACAACCTGATGAACTTTTATTTGCAAAGCAATAATGAAGAAGAGAAGCGGATCATCCAGGCTTTTAATACCCATACTCAAATGCACCAGGGGATATCTGCGCCCTATATTACCACGGCCGGTATGTCCCTGCTAAAACATTTCGTTGGAGGTTTTCACCACGGCATTACCGTTACCTGCCCGGGTTTCTACGGCCCACAGGGACGTGTACTGCGCATGGGATTGACGCATCCGGAATTGATCGATCAACTCACCACATTCGTTTTTGGCAATCACCGCATCAGCAATTTTGAAATGGAAACATCGGCAATATATGGAATGGGCAAGGTGCTTGGACATCAATGTCTATCTTTGAGCGCCATTGTGGCGAACAGGATCAGTCGTGAATTTAGTAAAGATGGAAATGCAGTGGTTGAAAAGCTGATCGCGAAAACTTTGGACATTGTTGCATCGGAAGTGGGAAGTGGTGAGTAGTAAGTGGGGAGTAAGACGCCCTCTAGTGTCACTTACCTTTTGGCCATTAACCATAGTTTAATCTACCCTAAAAAATAAATCTATGCTTAATCTATCTCACAAAAAGCTGGACGTGTACAACATTTGCCTGCAATTTGTAAAAGAAGTTTATCAGTTGACGAAATTGTATCCTAAAGAGGAACAATTTGTTTTGGTAACACAATTAAGAAGGGCCGCAATCTCGGTATGTAGTAATTTAGCGGAAGGCGCAGCGAGAATTTCTCCTAAAGAGAAAAAAAGGTTTTACGAGGTATCTAGAAGTTCCCTAGTTGAAGTAGACACCCAATTCGAACTTTCTTTGAGATTGGAATATCTAAAGCCTGAACAATTAAACGGAGTTGAGAAGTTCCTGGAATCGATCTTTAGAATGCTTAGCAAAATGATTGGGAACCTCGGACTTAAAACCCCACTAACCAATTCCCATTAACCACTAGCAAAATGAAAGTTACTTTTTATAAATACCAGGGTGCAGGCAACGACTTCGTTATCCTGGATAACAGGGATGAAAAGTATTCGTCGCTAACTCCTAAACAAGTGAAACTCCTTTGCGACCGCCGCTTTGGTGTTGGAGCAGACGGCTTAATGTTATTGAGTAAAAAAGAAGGCTGCGATTTTGAAATGATCTATTTCAATGCAGATGGAAATGAAAGCAGCATGTGCGGCAACGGCGGCCGATGTATGACGAAATTTGCCTCGCAGATGGGAATAACAAGAAGCAGGTATGTTTTCAAGGCGATCGATGGAATGCACGAGGCAGAGATAGATCATGACGACACCGTACGACTAAAAATGCAGGACGTAAATGAGATCGACAAACATGCTACTTATACGGTATTAAATACAGGCTCGCCGCATTTTATAAAATTCACCAGCGATATCATGAACGTCGACGTTGTGCAGACGGGCCGTGAGATACGCTACAGCTCTGCTTTTAAAGCTGAAGGCATTAATGTGAACTTCGTGGAAACATTGGACGAGGATAGCATCTATGTGCGCACATACGAACGAGGTGTGGAAGATGAGACCCTAAGTTGCGGTACTGGAGTTACCGCGGCGGCATTGCTTTCTGCTCATAACGACAATGGGTTTAACCGTGTTGAAGTAAAGACACCGGGTGGCCATTTAAGCGTTGAGTTTGAAAAGATCGACGATGAGCATTTTAAAAATATCTGGCTGTGTGGGCCGGCGGAGTTGGTGTATAAGGGTGAAATAGACATCTAAACCATTAGGTCAAAAGTAAAAATTCAAAAGTAAAAACCACACGATCTCATGAAGACTGCAGGTTCTGACTTTTTATTTTTGACTTTTTAATTAATATGACAAAGGAAATAATTTTAAAAGAAGCGAAAGATAATTTCGTCAGCTTTGCAACAAACTGTGGCTCTTTCACTGAGGACGCCTTTTTTGAAAAGCCGGGAGACAAATGGTCCGTTGCAGAAAACATGCAACACCTGATCCTTTCTATCAACACCACTACCCTGGCCTATTCACTACCGAAATTCATGGTAAGATTGGTTGGTGGCACGCCAAAAAGAAACTCCGGCACTTACGAAGAATTATTGGCGAGGTACGAGAAAAAAATAGCCGACGGAGCAAAAGCCAGCAGCCGTTATGTACCAAAGCCCATCGAAGTGAAATACGGAAAAGAAAAAATGTTGCAGCGCTGGAACGAGGCAACATCAAAATTCACCAGGGCACTCGACAATAAAAGAGCAGAGGCCGATCTTGACCAATACCAGGCAAAACATCCGCTGCTCGGGCCCATCACCCTTAGAGAACTCTGCTATTTTACCATCTTCCATACCAAACATCACCTCGAAACCATCAATAAACGACTGAACACATCCAATGATCCAATACTTTAAAAATATAGAGCAGCAAACAGTTGCAGTAGATAAACCCGGAGATGGTGTGTGGGTAAATGTGCTTCCTCCCCTCAAACAGGAAGAGTTTTCTGAGTTGAGCCAATCGCTGAATATTCCTATCGACTTTTTAAAAGACTCATTGGATATTGATGAACGCAGTCGATATGACATTGATGATGATGTTACCCTTATCGTGATCAAGACTCCGACAGAAAATAATTCCTTCAATGAAAGCGATGCATTTTACATCACCATACCGATCTGCGTGATCCTCACTCCCAACCAGATCGTTACGGTAAACTCATTTGAAAACGAAGCCATCAAGAAATTCCTGAATAGCTTTCAAAAAAGACACCCGGATAAAAAGAATATGATGGTGCTGAAGATATTTGAAAAGATCACCACCAATTTCCAGGACTATCTTAAAGAGATCAATCAACGCAGAAATTTACTGGAGCAAAAACTCTATGATTCCAACAGGAACGTGGAATTGTTGGAACTCGTGCGCATTCAAAAAAGCCTGGTATATTTTGTGACAGCGCTGCGCAGCAATGAATTATTGATGATGAAGATAGCCCGAACCAATATCTTAAGGTTAGGTGAGGAAGAAAAAGAATTCTTAGATGACCTGATCGTAGAGACCAGCCAGGCTTTGGAGATGGCAAATACCTACACCAATATCCTGAGCAGTACGTTGGATGCCTTTGCCAGCATCATTTCCAACAATCTCAACAATGTATTGAAACGGCTCACTTCCATCACGATCATCCTTTCATTACCGGCATTGGTTACCAGTATTTACGGAATGAACGTGCCGATACCCGGGCAAAACTGGCCACATTCTTTTTACGTTCCACTGATCATTTCGCTGGGATTATCCATCGTCATCAGCGCATATTTCTGGAAGAAAAAATGGTTTTAACTTCAATGGAAAAATTCAACATCAGGGTTTATGGTATATTGATCAATGAAGCCAAACAGGTTTTAGTGAGCGATGAGTTTGTTCGCGGGATGCAGATCACCAAGTTTCCCGGAGGCGGATTGGAATTCGGCGAAGGCACAAGGGATTGCCTGCGCCGCGAATTCATGGAAGAGATGAATCTTGAAGTGGAGATCGGCGCCCATATCTACACAACGGATTTTTATCAACAAAGCGCTTTCAACAAGGATCAACAGATAATATCAATTTATTATTTCGCGAAAGCTTTGGCGCCTATAACAGTGCCGCTTCGGGATAAATTATTTGACTTTGATGAAGCGCAGATGAAGGCTTATGAGGCTACGGGTGAAACGGAAACTTTTCGTTTTGTGAATTGGGAAGAATTTTCGGATGAAGCAGTGTCGTTACCGATAGATAAATTGGTAGCAAAAATGATAAAAGAAAATTATTGAAATTTCCCGCAGATTTCGCGGATCACGCAAATTTGATGTCAGCGAAATCAGCGCTATCTGCGGGAGACAAAAAATCAACAAATCGGAACATGATCACAACAGAAAACCTTTTCGATCAGCAGATCATCCTTGAAGATGATATTGTGAGGATCGAGCCATTAGAGGAGAAACATTTTGAACTATTGTTGCCTACCGCGATGGAGCCAGCGTTATGGCTATTTACGGTTGCCAAAATAAATTCGCCGGAAAGTTTTAGAAAATACTTTGATACAGCGCTCGAAGAAAAGCGAAATAAAAGGTCGTACCCTTTTGCCTATTACGATAAACAAAAACAGCAGTACGTGGGTAGCACCCGCTTTGGCAATATCGAATTCGCCCATAAAAAAGTAGAGATCGGCTGGACGTGGATACAGCCTTCGCTACAGGGCACCGGTTTTAATAAACACTGTAAATTCTTGTTGCTCAGCTTTGGTTTTGAAACCCTGGGGCTTAACCGGATCGAATTGAAAACGAGCATGCTGAACCTCAAGTCCCAGAAGGCTATGCTGAAGATCGGCGCCATTAAAGAAGGTGTATTTCGTAAGAATATCATCAACGACGACGGAACCCTGAGAGACACTGTTTATTTTAGTTTTATCAACGACGAATGGCCCGAAATAAAGCAAAGAATTTTCAAAGAATTCATGGTTTCGTAACATCATTTGTTTAGCTTTATAGCCACTACTCCCATTACATTTGTGCCACCGTGGTTGCGTGCCCACCGACCACATCCACCCTTACCGGTGAATCATATCCCTATGATCGACCATTGAACCTGATTGTTAATAAAAAAAATTACTGTTATGTCAAACAAAGAATTCTTTCAACAAATGTGGAAGTCCGAAATGGTTGGTACCATCCGGGCATTAAAAGCACTCGGCGACTCAGACAAACTTGATTACAGGCCTGCGGAAAAGAACCGCAGCGCCAAGCAACTCGTGGATCATTTTGTATCGCACGTAGAAGACCTCATCGAAGGCGTTGAGACCGGCGTGATCAATCATCGGGTTACTGCAGAATATCCTTCTGCAGAAAAAGCAACCGAAGCTTTTGAAAAAGACAGCGATAAGTTAATGGAGCTGCTTACCAATACCGACGAGACAACATGGAACGAAAAGATCATCCCGATGAATGTATTCGGCAATAAAGTAGATGAGGGACCATTATCAGCCATGTGCTGGATGTTCCTCTTCGATATCATTCATCACAGGGGTCAGCTATCAACTTACTACCGTCCGATGGGCCTCACTCAGCCCTCCATTTACGGACCAACTGCTGAAATGGTAGAAGCCATGATGGCAAAGATGGCATCGGCTAATTAAAGTTTATTACACGAATTGGATGGTTTAGGAAGGTTTAGTGTCGTAGCTTACTAAACAATACAAACCTTTGCAAACATTAATTTAAACTTCATCTGTTATGAACGAACAAACTGCTGCTTCTCCAAATCCTTCACGGATCATGCAGATAGGCATGGGCTTCTGGGCTTCCAAAACGCTTTTGGCTGCCGTTAAATTCAAGTTATTCACTTTATTGGCCGGTACTAAACTTTCTGCCGCTTCTATAAAAAAAGAACTCGGGTTGACAACTACCGATCGCCATGTGTACGACTGGCTGGATACATTGGTAACGCTTGGCTTCCTGCAGCGTGATGGGTTGCTGGATGAAGCGCTGTATTACAATGGTATCGAAACCGAAATATTCCTGGACACAAAGAAACCTTCTTACATGGGTGGCATTTTGGAAATGGGTAACAGCAGGCTCTACCGATTCTGGGGCGACCTCGAAGAAGGTCTGAAAACAGGCAAACCGCAAAACGAATCGAAGCTGGCTACGAACATGAATTTCTTTGAAGACTTGTACAAAGATGAAAGCAAACTGCATGAATTCATGAATGCGATGAGCGGTATACAAACAGGAAATTTTATGACGCTGGTGAAGAAATTTGATTTTAGCAAATACAATTCGATGGCTGATATCGGGGGTGCAGATGGATGGCTGGCGATACAAGTATGCTTAAGTCATCCGGCAATAAAATGCATCACGTACGACCTTCCCCCTGTTGAGCCATTGGCGAAAAATAAGATTGCCCACTTCAATTTAAGTGAGCGTATCGAAGCGAAGAGCGGCGATATCTTAAAAGACGTGTTGCCTTCGGCAGAGGTTATCACGATGGGAAATATCCTACACGGCTTCAATGAAGAAACAAAACAACAGGTGATACAAAAAGTATATGATGCCTTGCCCGATAATGGTGTGTTCATTGCGATAGAGAATGTTATTGACGATGACAGAAGACAAAACACATTCGGATTGCTGATGAGTTTAAATATGCTGATAGAAAATGGTGATGCATTTGACTATACTCCGGCAGATTTCGGCAAGTGGACGAAGACAGCAGGGTTTAAAAGAACAGAGATCATTCCCTTAGCGGGACCGACCAGCGCTGCGGTAGCGTATAAGTAAACGAAGAAAGGAACACGGAGATAACGGAGAACCACGGAGTGCTCGGAGATTTGGGCAGCAACTCTTCAGATTTCTGAGAGAAGTTCAATTTAGTGGGCTGTATCTCCGTTATCTCCGTGGTTCTCCGTTATCTCCGTGTTCCTATTATACGCTTAGATAAAAGCTCAAAATAGGTATGCAGTATAAGAGTGCGACGCAACGACGATGCCATGTAAAACCAAAGCTGGGATCAAAAAAAACAAAATATATTTTATGAGAAAATTATTTCTTGTATTGGCAACACTTGCTTTGTTTTCCTGTAACAACGAAAACAAAACTTCAAACAGCACCTCTTCTACTTCAACTGACGATCTCTATAAAGAGGTGCAGACCGGAGGTATAAAAATGGTTACCATTGAAACGCCGAAAGGAAAATTCAGGGTGTGGACCAAGAGTATCGGCGATAATCCGAAGATAAAATTGTTGTTGCTGCATGGTGGTCCGGGTGCCACTCATGAATATTTTGAAGCCTTTGAAAGTTTTATTCCACGTGAAGGAATAGAGATGATCTATTACGATCAACTCGGAAGCGGCAATTCCGATAATCCCAATGACACTTCATTGTGGGACCTGCCAAGATTTGTGGAAGAAGTGGAGCAGGTTCGGCAAGCACTTAAACTTGATAAGGATAATTTCTATCTATTGGGAAGTTCATGGGGTGGACTATTGGCGATGGAGTATGCATTGAAATACCAGGACCATCTCAAAGCCTTGATCGTTTCCAACATGATGTCGAGCGCACCCGACTATGGCAAATATGCAGAGGATGTGCTGGCAAAGCAAATGGATCCGAAAGTGCTCGATACCATTCGGATGATAGAAAAGAAAGGCGATTTTAAAAATCCGAAGTACATGGAATTGCTGATGCCGAATTTCTATGCGCAACATATCTGCAGGTTCCCGGTGGATCAATGGCCGGAGCCGGTGAATCGTTCTTTTTCAAAGATCAATGAATCATTGTATGTAACCATGCAGGGCCCCAGCGAGTTTGGTGTTTCCGGCAAGTTGGTGAACTGGGATATCAAAGCGAGGCTTCCGGAGATAAAAGTGCCAACACTTACCATCGGCGGAAAATTTGATACGATGGATCCCGAGCACATGAAATGGATGAGTACCCAAGTGAAGCAAGGACGCTATCTCTATTGCCCAACCGGTAGCCATCTGAGCATGTATGATGATCAGAAGGATTATTTTCCGGGGTTGATCAAGTTTATTAAAGATGTGGACAAAGGAGATTTTAAACCACAAATCACAGATTAAATGATTGCGCAGATTCCGCTGATTTTTGTTCGCAAATATTTGAATCAACCTCGTTTCGGAAGGTTGTCATCTGCGGAATCTGCGCAATCACCTTAAATCTGTGATTAAAAATCTATCAGCCTATAAGCCGGATCCTGTTTCCCGATAAATCGGGAAGGTCATCATTTATCTGGCCGTGTCATTACTGACACGATCTTGCTGCCTACCCTCCCCGACATTCCGTTTCCGAAATAGTAAGCGAGCAGCTTACCCCATTTGCAATTGAATGAATTCAATCGCTAACGGATCGAGGTATACGTGGCATTACAGCACCCAAGGTTTACCCTGCCGATGCATTACTGCAAAGGCCCGTGAGCTCTTACCTCACGTTTTCACCCTTATCACGCCTTTCGGCGGACGGTAATTTTCTGTGGCACTATCTTCCCGACCAGGGTCGGGACCGGCTCTTAACCGGTGTGTTGCTCTTTGCTGTCCGGACTTTCCTTCCCGACTTACGTCGGGACGATAACCCGGCTGATAGGCTGCAAAGGTAGATTTATATTAACAATTGAGTTACAGCAGTTGAAGAGGATTGATTTATTTTTGCTGGAAAGGGGCTTTAAACCATTAAACCTTGAAACCTTGAAACGATATCTCATCCTTTCCATTTTCCTGATCGCCGCTCATTCAGGCTCGGCACAGGATATTAAGGCCCAGGATGATTCGATGATCAGGGCCTCTCGTGTAAGGATAAATGAGTTCTTTTCAAGCCACGATGTACGGGGAATGGCGAGGTATTGGTACGGAGATTATGTTCGCATTACGGGCAACAGCAGTGTATTGGGCGGCAAAGATTCTGCCGTGGCATTTTGGACCAGGACCTTCAAGCGGCAACCTACCATCTATTACGTGAGCACTCCCATTGAGATCGTCATCAGTGAAGATGGCCTGTCGGCATGGGAAAGCGGCACCTGGACGGGAATGAACACCAAAAGTAAAGGCGGTAATTACGCCGCCAACTGGAGCAAACAGGATGATATCTGGAAATTGCAAAGTGAAATGTATGTGACTCTAAGCCATTATTAAACCCTATAAAGATGATTCGGTACGCAGTATTATTTCTTTTTCTTATCACGGCAAAGTTTTCCCAGGCGCAAACCAATCGGGAGAAGGCATTGAACAATGCGAAACAGGCGCTTGTGTTGGAGAATACGGGGAAGATCGACGAGGCGATAAAGTTTTTGGAGGAGGCTGTAGTATTGGATCCAGTGTCTACCGATATTTCTTACGAACTGGCCATTGCTTATTACACAAAGGGCGATTACAACAAATCAAAAGATATCCTGGAAAAGTTATTGGGGCGAAAAGATGTTTTTTCATCAGTATATCAACTGCTCGGAAATTCTTACGATAAATTGGCGAATGTTGAAAAAGCTGTGGCTATTTATCTCGATGGGATAGCAAAATTTCCGGCAGCGGGTGAGTTGTATCTTGAAATGGGTACCATGTATCTTTCCAGGAAAGAGTATAACCCCGCAATCGCTTATTATGAAAAAGGAATTAAATCCGATCCCGGCTTTGCATCCAATTATTACTGGGCCACAAAAGTGTATTGTGTTTCGGATGAAGCGGTGTGGGGAATGATCTATGGCGAGATCTTCCTTAACCTCGAACGCAATACCAAGAGGACGGAAGAGATCAGCAAATTGCTTTTCGATACTTATAAAAAGAAGATCAGGTTTCCTAAGGATAGCGCATTCCAGGTAAATTTCAGCAAGCCGGGTACTTATGTTGTTTTTGATACTGCGAGAAATAAAAAGAAAACGCCTTTCGCCAAAGCGGTGTATGAACCAACATTAATGCTGGCATTGCTCAATGAAAAAACTGTTGACGTCAATTCATTAACGAGAATAAGAAAATATTTTGTGGATTCGTATTTCAAGAATGGTACTTACCAAAACTTTCCCAATGTGCTTTTTGATTTCCAGTACCGTGTTGTAAAAGCGGGTCACTGGGATGCATATAGCCGCTGGGTTTTATTCAAAGGTGATGAAGCTGAGTGTAACAAATGGGTGGCTGCCAACAAACAAAAGTGGGATAATTTTTCAAAATGGTTCCTGAAGTCAAAATTAGTGCTTGATTCGAATTATAAGTTCTACAGTACGCAATACGATTGATCATTTTCCACTCCACATGAATGTTTTGTGCATTTCATAAATAATTGTGGGATAATTTTTTACAACTCTTTTATTTTATTGGCAAAGAATGGCTCAATTCTTGAATTGTATCATGAAGGTTATAAAAACAACATTTATGAAATTAAAACCAACATGTTATGAAACAGGTAAGAATGGCGGCCATATTCATGGCCCTGGTGTTGGGTGGTTTGACCTCCTGCACAAAAGACAGTAGCGGCACATCTTCCGCATCTACAACCTCGATAAACTCAGTAAATAAAAGCGGTCCGGTAAAAGGCGAACCAGGTGTTATAACTGCAGCGCTCGAACAAGCTCGGTGGAGTATGACATACACGGGCCTTGGCGCCAGTGGAACTGATTTCACCGGCTTCGAGTTCACATTCGTTGATGGTGGCTATGTAGCTGCGATCAATGGTGAAGTGGTGTACAACGGAACCTGGGCAGTAGATGAAGCGCAATCCAATCTCTTTATGGATTTCGGTATTACTCCTCCTCCACTCAGTTCGATAAAAGGCAACTGGCATGTAACGGAGGTGAGCAATACTTTGATCAGGGCACAACGTGCTGATAATTCAGCATTCATTGTGTTGCAAAAAGTAGGACCGAATACACCAGGAAATTAATAGCGCTGGAAAATTTTTCAGCAAGCAAACAGTAATCATTCCAATATCTAAATAAAAAAATGTTGAAACGATCGGGGTCGCTTCAACATTTTTTTATTTCATGGCTATACTTATTAATTTTCCGCCGGCATATCAACCCGCAACGCCGCCAGCGATGAATACCCTTTGATATTTGCTGCTGTCCAACCCACATTAAAAATACCACCCTGCAATACAGCCAGGTTGGTAAAGCCTTTTGCTGTCAATATATTTGCGGCTTCGTAAGCGGTGGTTGAGTTTCCGAATCCATAAATTATTACCTGGCTGGATTTGTATTTTTCAATATCGGCAATTTGTTGCTCAATATCTGCCGTGGGGATGTTGATCGCATTTACCAGGTGCCCAATGTTCTGCCAACTATTCTTGTGCTTGTTCGCAAACTCTTCTTTTGACCGCACATCAAGAAAAACATATTCACTCTTGCTGTCAACCACAGATTTTAATTGCAGGGTACTGATGATCTTGTAGTGCACCGGTGAAACGTAGTCCGTTAAAATGCATGGAAGATCTTTACCATTGCTGGTCTGCAGCATCCGGTCCATTCCTTCTACCAACACAGATACATTGGCATAATTATTTTGTTTCAATATTTCAGCCGCCTTCGTGGCTTCATCGCCCCATAGGTCGATCAGTATGATCTCCTTGTCTTTTGGAATGTTGATTTTACCGGCCTGTATCTCTTCCACCGACAAGTGCGGTACATTTCTAAAACTACCATATGCATTGGCCTTGGCATCTTTGCTGATATGACGGTAGGAAGAATCGTCACGCACATCCAATATATATATCTTGCTGCTGTTCTTCGTCAATTTGCTGCAAAGATCCTGTGCAGAGATCATCGAAAAATTGTTTTTAGTGGTAAGTTGTTTGAACACACATTCATTGCCCGCACTCGGCAGTTGAAGAATACCCGTCATACCACCGTTGATATTGATCACATTTGTAAAACCGCTATCGGCCAGCATCCTACTGGCTCTTCGGCTCCGCTGGCTGTGGGAGCAGTAAACAAAAACGGGTTTGTTTCGATAGGCAGCCAATTCTCCAATATGTTGCCCCAATTCTCTTACATTGATGTTTTTCGCGTCTTTAAAACGCCCGATATTCATCCCCATCATCGAAGTGTCGGCATATTCTCCCGGTGAGCGCACATCTAGGATAAGATAACCGGTTTGTTTCTGCAACTCATTGCATAGGTCCTGTGTATAAACGGTTCGATAAAGTATATTGTCATTTTTGTATTGTGCATTACAGCATGCAGCCGTAAATAGGGTTACGAAAAGCAGGGTCAGCTTGTTCATGTAGGTTGAGTTTGAAGATTCAAAGTAGCCATTGCTTTGAAAAAACCATGTAAATATTGATAGATGGCGGTCAACCTTGCAATACCTGTCTCTTTATTACATTTTTGGATGGTAATTCATTTTGTAATGGCATGCAATAATTTTAATTTGCAGCCATGATCACTGCCTATAATTTTATCGCGTCGTGGCAACTTTTTCCTGAAAAAGGAACTTACGAGTCTGGCAATCGCCCCAAATCGGGTATTTATAAGATCGAATCAACACCTGAGAAAAAAGAGATCAGCGTTAGCATGAACTGGGTGACGTTGGAAAACCAGGCCTTCTCTTCTCATTACAAATTCATTGCCGACGGCGATTTGCATCCTTTCAGTAGCGAAGAGGATTCGGATAACAGTTTTGCCGACAGCATCAAGGCCGTTTTTATCGATGCATTGCATTTTGAAACATTTTTTTATAAAGACAAGGAGCTCGTGCTTGAAGTGGCAAACGAATTATTGCCGAATGGTTATTTACGCATTACCCAAAAAGGATCAACTCCCGAAGGGCAACCATATACCAATGTGGAGATATACCACAAACAGATGAGCGTGATGCCTTATTCAGCCTCAGTTTCTGGTGCGCTCATTAAACCGAATGAAGAAGGTGTGATCCGTCACAAAGCGCTTAGCGCAATGGAAGAGCAAACGAATATGCAGTTGCAGCAGATAAGAAAACAGATCGAACTATTGGCACTGCAGGCACAAGAGATACAGATGCGCAAGGAATTGTCGATGATCATTTACAATGCTAAACTCAGCTTCTCCCCTGTTATCGGCTCTATTTACTATTTGTATGAAAAGCATGATGGTAGCCACTTTGTGTCGATCGTGAGTCCAAAGGAATGGGGAGGCGGCGGTCCGTTCAAGAAGCTGACTGCTGCGGTGAAGTTGCTGGCGGATCATACTTGGGTGGAGATCTAGCGAGTGGGAAATGGGAAGTGGCTAGTGGGTAGACTGCCGTTTCCCACTTCCCATTCCCTACTTACCACTAGCATTTCAATAATTATTTAGATATGAAAGAGACCATACAGCAACTCGAACTCATCCTCATCGACTACACTCCCCAATTGCAGCAACGTGATGCGGAGAATTTTTCTTTCAGGCCATATCCAACCAAATGGAGTGGTAAGGAATATCTTGGACACCTGATCGATTCGGCGCAGAGTAATATCAGGCGCTTCGTGATGGCGCAATATGAAGACAAGCCCCATATTGTTTATGACCAGGAGAAATGGGTGGTTGCAGCCAATTACCAGAAATACCCGTTGGATGACCTTATCGATCTTTGGGTGCTGATCAACAAACATATCGTGGTCATTCTTAAAAATCTTCCCGAAGGAAGCGAAAAAAGAGAAGCACGAACACAGGCCTTGCACACTATCGAATGGCTGGCCGCAGATTATAACAAGCACCTGTTGCATCATCTTCATCAAATATTGAATTTGGAGGAGGTGCCATATCCTTAGGGTTTCAAAAAAAACTATAATTTACCGTTCTCATCTTCCCAAAACAACTGTGTGAAAAATAAAAAATTACTGCTCCTTTTATTTTTTGTTGCGCTCAAACTGGCGCTTCAATATATCAGCATCAACCCGGCTTACGAATTGCACCGCGATGAATACCTGCATCTCGACCAGGCCAATCACCTGGCCTGGGGTTATCTCTCCGTGCCTCCCCTTACTTCCTGGATCGCCCTGCTGATAAAGCTTTTGGGCAATGGCGTATTTTGGGTGAAATTTTTTCCGGCGCTATTTGGTGCAACCACACTGGTGGTGATGTGGTACACTATTGAAGAGCTTCGTGGCGGTATCTATGCCCAGATCCTGGCGGCCATCGCATTCATATTCTCCGCAACGCTGCGAATCAATACACTGTTTCAACCCAACTCATTCGAGATTTTGAGCTGGACGCTTTTGTTTTTCTTTCTTGTAAAATTCATCAGCACACAAAACAATAAATGGCTTTATTGGTTGGGCACTTTCGCTGGCATCAGCTTTCTCAACAAATACAACCTGCTCTTCATGTTGATGGGATTACTTCCCGCCGTACTACTAACAGCGCAACGAAAACTTTTTTTAAACAAGCATTTTTATTTCGCCATATTATTGGGTTTACTGATCATACTGCCAAATATCTTATGGCAGATCAACAATAGCTGGCCGGTAGTGAATCATTTAAAGGAATTATCCGACACCCAACTGGTGAATGTAAAACGTTCGGCATTCTTGATAGAGCAGGCATTGTTTTTTCTCGGGGCCGAATACCTGGTACTCGGCGCATTGATCGCTTTTATCTTTTATAAACCATTTAAACCATATCGTTTGATCGGGCTTGGATTTGTTTTCACGATCGCTATTTATACTTATTTTAAAGCAAAGGGATATTATGCTATCGGCCTATATCCCGTATTACTTTGTTTTGGCGCCGTGTACTGGGAACGACTATTTGCTATGGGTTGGAAGAAATACACAAGGATATTGTGGCCGGTAATCACTATGGGATTATTTATTTTGGTGATGAGACTCGTGCTACCGATGTTAAGTCCGGAACAGGTAGTAGCAAAAGAAGCGAAATTTAAAAAACTAGGCCTGCTACGCTGGGAGGATGGCAAGGATCATGCGCTGCCACAGGATTTTGCAGACATGTTGGGTTGGAAAGAAATGACCGAAAAGACGATAAAAGCATACGAACTGATACCCGTGTCGGAAAGAAAAAATACCCTGATACTTTGCGATAACTATGGTGAAGCGGGTGCTATTAACTTTTACAGCAGGGGCAAACTACCGGCTGCTGCTTCATTTAGCGCAGATTACCTAACCTGGTTTCCTCAACTGGATAGCGTGAAGAACCTCATTAGCGTTGCGATCGATACTGACTCTGCCTGGCAGAAAAATTTTGGCGCCCCTATCTATTCTGATAGCATCAGCAACAAATTTGCGAGAGAATATCAAAAGCGCATCTTTGTGCTGCCGGTGGTTGATCCGGGATTTACGGAAAAACTCACTGCTTATATAAAACAAAGGCGCAAAGAATCTATGTCTTCTAAATAACTGTCTCAAACCCAAAACTTAAAAATATGCCCAACCAAAACCAACCCATGAGTGCCGGCACAAGGGCCATCTTAAAAGCATGGCTCATAGCGGGCACACTAGATATTTGCTGCGCAATGCTTTGGAGTTATTTTGCCCGGCTTGCTAAACACATCGACAATCCCAATCCATTGGATGTATTAAATAGCGTTGGAAGGGTTGCCATAGGAAAAGAATTTGCTACCCCGGAAATGCTGGGAAATTATACGCTGATGTGCGTCATCGGACTGATCGTGCATTACGCGATCGCATTTGCCTGGACCTTATTCTTTTTTTGGGCATGGCCAAAATTCAAGTTCCTTCAAGGCGATAAGATCGTTGTGGGACTTTGTTATGGCGCCTTTGTTTGGGCCGTGATGACGCTGGCTATTGTGCCTTTAAGAGTCCAGCATTGGGGACCATTCATTCCCCAGAATTTGATCATTGGTGCGGTTATCATTATGCTCGCAGTAGGTTTACCCATTTCAATCATCATAGGAAATTATTCCCGAAAGGATCTGCAAACTACATAAAATGGTAACCGTTGAAACTTTTCGGCAGATGGCGCTCTCCCTTCCCGGGGCCATAGAATTGCCTCATTTCGACAAGGCCTCTTTTCGCGTCAATAAAAGAATATTTGCAACGATGGATGAAAAGAAGAAGATCGCTGTGCTGATGTTCTCTCCTCTTGAGCAATCGGTTTTCTGTGCGTTTGATAAGTCGATCATCTACCCGGTGCCCGGTGGTTGGGGATCACAAGGCTCAACCATTTTTGAATTGACCAAGGTAAGGAAAGCGATGCTGAAAGATGCGCTGACGGTTGTTTACAATGAGGTCCTAAACAAAACAGCAAAGAAAAAATAAAGATGTCGGCCGAGCTTAAATCCATACAGAGGCTCTTAAATGAAAACAGCAATGCTGAAGCCGTTGCTGCTCATCGCAAATTCGTTCCTGGCATCGCTGCCAAAATATATGGTGTAAGAAATCCTGTTTTAAATGAGATCGCCAAAACATTTAAAACCGGCGGCTTCGACCTGGTAAAAGAACTTTGGGATGCAGGCGCATTTGAAGAAAAGATAATCGCGGTAAAGATGCTTGGGCTCATTGCAAAGAAAGATCCGGCAAAAGCATTGGAACTCACTCAATATTTTGCCCCCAGCATCGACAACTGGGCCCTGTGTGATGCGATGGGCATGCAGGGATTGAAGCCAATCTTAAAAACAGAACAGGCTGCTATTTTTAAACTGGCGAAAAAATACAATCGTTCGGCTAATTTTTGGGAACGCAGGCTCAGTCTTGTTTTGGTGGAATGGTACACAAGGAATCCTTCTCTTCATACCGAAATAAAAAAGTTGATAAAGCCATTGGAGAATGATCCGGAGTATTATGTTAGGAAGGCGGTGGTTTGGATAAAGAGGAATTTTGAAAAAGGGAGATGATTTTTAGGTTTAGGAAGTTTAGACGGTTTAGGAGGTTTAGATTAGATGCGTTTTAAACTAAACTTTCTAAACTCAATTTACTCAACTTCCTTTCCCATTGCTGCCAATTTCATCTTCCGTGTAGTTTCTGGTCCGAGATATTTTTCGATCCGGTGCTCGACAAAATAAATAACCGGTGTTAAAATAATTGCCATCGTAAACTTGTATGCGTAGTTTATCAAACAAATGGCGAACACCAATTGCCAGCTCCAGCCCTTCCCCAGTTTGAAAGCAATGAATAAAACGATAAAGCTGTCCACCAATTGCGAAACGATCGTTGATCCTGTTGCACGCAACCATACTTTCTTTTCGCCCGTAATCTTTTTGATCTTGTGAAATACGGTCACATCCACGATCTGGCTGACCAAAAAAGCGGTAAGGCTTCCGAATATGATCCACATCCCTTGCCCGAATATGCCGTTAAAAGCATTCGACATGTTTGGAATGCCATCCTGCACGCCTGTGCCATACCAGAAATCCGCAGCGGGCACACCCATTGCCATATAAAACATCAGGAATGCGTAGGCGATCAGTCCTACGGCAATGAATGATATCCTTCTTACTGCTTTCGGCCCATAATATTCATTGACAATATCTGTCATCACAAACTCCAATGGCCAAAGTAACACGCCACAGGTAAGGCTCAATCCCAGGCCCTTTTCACCAAACAGCGTAAAGCTCAGCGGATGCTGGCCGAATAATTTTTCCAAAGAAAATATCTTTGTGCCGATACTTTCGGCGATCAACGCATTGGCTACAAAAAATGCGGCGAAAATAACGAATAGCTTTGTGGGCCTATCCTTCAGAATATTGTGTATCATATCATATCAATTAAAAAAGAAAAAATAAACCTGGCCGGCAAATGCCAGGATGCTGAAAACGATCATCCATGTTGCCACTTTTAGTTGCATCTTGAATGCAGTAAAAATAAAACAGATCAGCAGGAACAACACGTTCACAATGATGGCGCCATAACCGAGGATAACAAACGTGCTTTCCAACCATGGCAAGGCGAACACCTTTTCATTGGCCCCGGTATATTTTTTATGAAATTCCAGGTACCACATTACCACCGCCACCAAAAAGCAGAAGTTGCAGAGAACGGCGAGTTTTGAGAAGAAACGCATCTTGGTTAATTAATAATTGATAATTAATAATTAATAATTTTTTAGAATTGAAGTATCTTCCTGAGCTTGAAACATTCACATTCAACATTCAACATTCAACATTCAACATTCAACATTCAACATTCAACATTCTAACCATTCCTCCCACTCAACATCGGCACAAACGAAAAATTTTGAAAAGCTTCTTCACCAACAGTTCCGTCAGCATTCTTCGTGATACGCAACATGCGCTGAAACTCACCCTCATCCAACGGTATTATCATCTTTCCTCCCACCCTTAACTGATCGATCAGCCTTGGAGGAATGAATGGTGCGGCGGCGGTGATCAGCACTTTGTCGAATGGCGCATAAGTGGGCAGGCCCTCATAACCATCTCCATAAAAGAATTTAAGGTTAGGATATTTTGACCTGAAAATAAATTGCTTTGTTTTTTCAAACAGCTTCTTCTGCCTTTCGATCGTGAATACTTTTACGCCCATTTCCGCCAGCACCGTTGCCTGGTAGATGCTGCCGGTGCCTATCTCCAGTATTTTCTCGTGAGGCTTTACCTCTAATAACTGTGTTTGATAAGCAACGGTATAGGGTTGAGAGATCGTTTGCCCCTCACTGATCGGGAAGGCCCGGTCCTCATAAGCGATCTCATCGAGTGCACTATCTAAAAAAAAATGCCGGGGAATATTGTTCATCGCTTCCAGCACATTTTCGTCGGTGATACCCTTTGCCCGGATGCCATCGATCAATTTCTTCCTTAATCCCTTGTGCCGGTATGTGTCTTCGTATTTTCTCATTGCTTGTTGTGGTGTCAAGACGGCTTCCCGCCGTCAAACACCTATCTTAGTTGTCATTTCATTTAGGCATCTGACGGCGGGAAGCCGTCTTGACGCCTATTTATAATGCGGCGTATGCTCATTAAAGAAATTATTCACCGCATCGTTCCAGTCATTCAACAGGTTATGTCTTTTTTCGTTGAGCATCTTGTTGGTCTCATTCGCTGCTGTTCCGGCTTTATTCATATCATTCACACTTTTATTGTAAGCATCGACGTCAGTTTGCGAATGATTGCTCTTGTTCTCATATTCTTTTTTGATGGATTCAAAACGTTCTTTTACCAAATAATATTCACTTACCGCATTCATTTTTTCATTGACCTCCATCACATAAAAATTAAGCATATTCTTACAGGCAACGGCCAATGAATTATCTCCTTCGAATGGTTTTATAGAAGGCAGTTTTTCTAAACCACTTTGCGCATATTTCAGCAAAGAATTCTTGTTTTGCTCGATACCAGTGATATTGTTCTTATCCATCGCCTCCATCATATAGGCTTCTTGTTTGAACGGCCTGAAGAAAATGAGGTATACCTGGTGATAATAAATATTCATCTCATGCACTTCTTTCATCATATCGCCCAGTTCGCTTTTGTCGGCATTGAGGATGATATTATTCTTCGTCGCGAAATTCTGCTGCGCCGTTTTCATTAATTGATTCCCTTCTTCCAGCTTCTTGTCTACCATTTCCTTCGCCATGAGATAGGCTTCCATGTCATCATAGCTTTGCTCCGCAATATCTTCCATGTTGATGATCTTGCTATAGTCTTCGTTGAGAACGTTATAATACAGCTTCATAAAGCTCACCGTCGTATCGCGGTAAGACTTATCCCCCTTAAATGCGGGCATACTGCCGATATTCATCCTCGCTTCCTGCACTTCATCCAATAATTTGCTTCGAAGATTCTCCACCTTCCTGGCACGCTTGCCATGGGCAGAAGCACTGACATAAGCCAGGAATTTTTTGGAGATATTTTCCTGTTGTTTGTTGATGACATCCATATAGCCACCAGCCGTTTCATAGTCCTGTGCCATTCCCCCAATTTGCAGGAAGAGCATTCCCATAAAGAGTAAGAATAAATGTTTCATGTGCGTTAGTTTAGACAGTTGAGACGAATATTAAAGATAAAGAGTTTTATAATCGAATTAGAGTCTTATTAATTGAGTTATGCTAAATTGTTTAATGGTTAATTGCTATGGACTCTGCGATTTGAAAACCTGCTCAACAATTTAACAATAAAACAATTCAACTCTCAATAAATAATGATTGGGTATCTATTTAATTATCCAATCCACCATAATATTATAAGCTTCTGCAAGCGTCATATCTTTCTGCACCTGTTTAATATAAGTAGCATTTACTTCTTTGCTGTGCTCGGTTGATAAATTTACCCGCTGCTTATCAAAATTATTATTGGTAACTATGATCGCCGAAGCTGTTTTTTCTTCTTCCTCCCGAACCTTGAACTTCTCCATCTTTTTGTTGTATTCAGCAACATAACTGCTCCACTGCAATGGAACTGTTACCCCAGCCAAATATTCCTTATACCATTTACTGAATTCAGCGATGGTTTTGAAATAAGGTTCGTTTGAAACACGCTGCTCGCTTTTTGCTTTTAAAGATGAGATAGGCAAGGCAGGCAACTGTTCATAAATTCCCGTTTTGCTTTGATCGGGCTGCAATGCACTGATATTGGCCTTTTCTTTGAATGAATCATCCGAATAGATATCGGGCAACGCGATATCGGGCACAACACCTTTCCATTGCGTTGTACTGCCATTGACGCGGTAGAATTTCTCTTCGGTAACTTTTACATAGTCTTCGTATTTGCCATTAGGGTCGGCTTCCAGTGTGTCCATGGGCAATACGATCTGTGCAGTGCCCTTGCCGTAGGTTGTACCACCTACGATGAGCGCCCGGTTATAATCCTGCAACACGGCACCCACAAATTCGCTGGCACTTGCGCTGTGGCCATTTATCAAAACGATCATCGGACCATCATAAATGGTTCCGCGATTGGGGTCTTTTAGAAAATGTACTTTCCCGTCCTTATCTTTCATGGAAGCAACAGGACCGATATCAATGAAGATGCCTGCCAATTGCATCGCTTCCCACATACTGCCGCCGCCGTTGTAACGAAGATCGAGGATGAGCCCGGCGATGGTATCCCTCTTTAACTTCACGATCTCCTTGCTCACATCATTAGCGCATCCATCATAAGTAAGGTCCTTCTCCGATTTAGGTGCTTCTGTTTCCCTGCTATAAAAACCGGGAAGGTTGATGTAACCGATATTTTTTTGCCGTGCAATACATAGCTCTTCACAATACCCTCCTCCGCATTTATTTTTTCTTTAGTAAGCTTTACATTTTTTAGTTCACCTGCCGTGGTTCGAACCGTTACTTCTATACCCGATTCACTGGTGCCGCTAAGCAGTGATTCCAGTTCATCATCGTCTTCAATATCCGCAATATCGGTTTCCTTTCCATCTACCTTCACTTTCACCAACACATCACCGCTGTGCAACTGTCCGCTGCGCCATGCGCTTCCCCCGGGTTGTAAGAATCCGATGGTCTTGTCGCCTTTTTCATTTTCCTGGAGGTCGAAGCCCGCACTATATTCCGCCGCACTCGTCAATGCATCGAACTCATGCTTTTCTTTCGTGCTCATATAACTCGTATGCGGATCATAGCACCAGGCAATGGTATTCAGGTATTCGTCTTCCATGTCTTCGGCAAAGCGCTCTGGCGTTTGTAAAAGATTGCGGATATCCGCTCTTTCCTGCGCCTTTATTTTTTCTCTTGCACTTACTTCGATCTGTGCCAGGTCGGCGAGCGAAACATTGGCCAGTTTTTTCCCCTGGCTCACCAGTCTATCCGCCATGATCTCCAGCACCCGCCATTTTAAAAACTGTCGCCAGCGCTCTGCGATCGCACTGGTGCTGGCATATTCGGTGAATGGGAATGCGAAATTATCAGGCTTGGAAAAATCCAATGGCTTTGCGAGGGCTGATTGTATAAGGCTGTCGGTCTTTTGCAACCTGATCTTATAGAGAGCAGTCGACCTGTTGAAAAAATCAGTAGCAGCTGTTTTGCCCATTAGCTCTTCATCCAGTTTTGTTTTGAATGGTTCTAATGCTGCAATATCATTTTGTGTAAAGTAAATTTTTTCATCGTCTAATTTTTCCAGCCACTTATTGTAAAGCATTGTTGAAGAAGAATCGTTCCATTGCAAGGGCTTGTAATGGTTCATTTCAAGGAAGCGGCGAAGCACCAATGTTTTCTGGCGAAGATTTTTTTGCTGGGCGATGATCCACTGTGAAGAAAATACGATAAGCAGCAGGTAGAGTTTTTTCATAACACGGTTTTGGTAACTAAGAACATACCACAAAGCAACCCAAAGGATCACAAAGTTTCACAAAGAACTCTTTGTGTATCTCTGTGAAACCTCTGTGCATCTTTGTGACACCCTACTTCAACCCCATCTCCTTTCCTATCCTCTCGATCTTTGCATCCAATTCCTTCTCCTTCTCATCAAATGAAGCAGCATTCTCCAGTTTGGTATTCACACTAAAATAAAACTTTATTTTGGGTTCTGTACCGCTTGGCCTTGCAGATATCTTTGTTCCATCGGCGAGTATAAATTGTAATACGTTACTCTTTGGCAGACTGATGGTCCAGCTTTCGCCCGTCTGCAAGTTCTTTCCCACTTGCAGCTCATAGTCCAGCAATTCCACAACCGCGGCACCATCAATGGCCTTTGGGGGATCTTTGCGATAGCCCTCCATCATGTCTGCAATTTCTTTCGCTCCATTCATTCCCTTTTTAGTAACACTTATCAGGCTTTCCTTATAAAATCCGTATTGAACATAGAGGTCGATCATCTTATCGAACAATGACCTGCCCTTATTTTTTTCATAAGCCGCCATTTCGCAACTCAATGCAACAGCACTGATGGCATCTTTATCGCGGATCTGGTCCCCGATCATCAAACCAAAACTTTCTTCGCCTCCAATGATGTATTTCTCTTTCCCCTCTTTCTCTTTTATCAATGAAGAGATCCATTTAAAGCCGGTAAGCACATTATAACATCCAACATTATTTGCCTTCGCAATTACGTCGATCATATCGGTGGTTACGATCGTTTTGATCACCATATCGTTTGGCTGCGCAATCCCTTTTGTTTTGCGGGCTTCGATCATATAGTTAAATGCAAGCACAGCAGTTTGGTTGCCGTTGAATAATATCCATTCGCCATGATTGTTCTTCATACCGATCGCTACGCGATCAGCATCCGGATCTGTACCAAGCAATATATCGGCATCAAGTGCCCTGGCTTGTTTAAGCCCGATACTCATCGTTTCAGTTTCCTCGGGGTTGGGATAAACTACGGTCGGAAAATTTCCATCGGGTGTACTTTGTTCCTCCACGATATGCACGTTATCGAAACCAAATTTTTTCAATATCGGCGGCACCAGCATGATACCCGTTCCGTGTATGGGCGTGTAAACAATTTTAAGATCGTGTTGCGCCGTGCACACTTCAGGATAGATCGACAATCCCTTCACCATTTGCAGGTATTCTTCATCCATGGCTGCGCCGATGATGGTAATGTTCGATTCCCCTCCCGTCCATTTCACATCATCAATAGAGGCGATCTTTTCCACTTCTTTGATCACGTTCTTATCATGCGGTGGCACCATCTGTGCACCATCATCCCAATAAGCTTTATACCCATTGTATTCTTTTGGGTTATGCGACGCGGTACATACCACTCCGCCCTTGCATTTATTTTTACGAATGGTAAAACTCAATTCCGGTGTTGGCCGCAATGCTTCAAATAAAAACACTTTGATACCATTGGCAGCAAAAATATTTGCAGTTGTTTCGGCGAAGAAGCGGCTATTGTTCCGGCAATCGTGCGCAATAGCCACGCTGATCTCTCCATCAAAACATTGCTTCAGATAATTTGCATAACCCTGTGTAGCCATTCCCACCGTGTATTTATTCATGCGGTTACTGCCCACACCCATGATGCCGCGAAGTCCGCCGGTACCAAATTCCAGGTCCTTATAAAACGCGTCTTCCAATCCTGCCGCATCTTCTTGCTGCATACGCCTGATCTCATCTTTTACTGATTGATCGTAGTTTCCATTAAGCCATTTATCGATCTTCGAAATAGTTGCCGCTTCCATGTGTAGATATTTTATAGGATCAAAAATAAATTATTCAGACATCATAAAGCAAATTATGTAGATTTGATCAGCCGTATGAAAAAGACAATTTTACATATCGCTTTGTTTTTACTGGCAGGAAGCTTTTCCTATGGCCAAAATAAGCCCCCCGTAAGCGAAAGGCTTGACTTTCATATTAATTCTTTGCATCAAACATCATTCAAGAAAACCAAAGTTCAGGAGCCAAATGTCAATAATCGTCTCAGGTTATGGGACGGACAGTTGATGTATTGGCCATTTTATCCGTCCACTGCGCAGCAAATAGAAAATAGGCTCAATGGGAATAACCAGTCTGTACCTCAATACCTGATCAGTGAAGTTGTCACTACTCTCATTAACGCCCGGAAAAACAGTAGAAAACCTTCGGGGCAGATCCCCAGGTTCTAGAAATTCGTGTAATAAAACTCCACAATATCTTCTTCCGTACATCATTAGCACAGATAGGGTTATTTTTGTTTTTTTATGGGCCAAGCTTCAGAACATAGATCAACTTCAGTGGCACAGTTTACCCCGATTCTGTCGGGGCACTCTTGTACCGTGAAAGCTATATTGAGCTTTTTTTGCGCTATGCTGATATACATGACCTCTCTTGCTCAGGATAGCCTGCGAAACACTATCCCCCGAACCGATTCCATTTTGGGCTGCGATGAACCACAAAATGCCCGGGAAGCAAAAGAAAGGATCACCGATCCCAATCATTTTCTACTTTCAAAAAAACAGATCAGCAACCGATCAAAGATCATTGCCGCCACAAATGTTGTCGGCTATGGTACCATAATGGTTGGTTTGTACTCCACCTGGTACAAGAACTATCCGCAAACTAATTTTCACAGTTTCAATGACATTTCCGAATGGAAGCAGGTCGACAAGATCGGGCATGCCTACAGTGCCTATGCGGGAAGCAAGGGTAGCATGGAACTCTGGCGCTGGGCAGGTGTTAGTCGTAAAAAAAGAATTTGGATCGGCGGCATGAGCGGCGCTATTTATCAAACGGTGATTGAAACATTGGATGGCTTTAGTTCGCAATGGGGATGGAGCTGGGGGGATTTCGGTGCCAATATCTTCGGCAGTGGCATGTTGGTTGCGCAGGAACTTGCCTGGGATGAGCAAAGGATACAACTCAAATTTTCTTTTCACCGAAAAAATTATAGCGACCCAACGCTCGATCAACGCAGCGATAAGATATTTGGCACAAGCACGGCCGAGCGTTTGTTAAAAGATTACAATGGACAAACCTATTGGCTTAGCGCTAATATCAGATCATTTTTCCCAAAAAGCCGGTCACCCCGCTGGTTGAACGTCTCCATCGGAACCGGTGCTGAGGGCATGTTTGGTGCGGATGAAAATATTGGTAAGGATGCAGCAGGCAATATCAACTTCAATCGCCCAGATATAAAACGTTATCGGCAATGGTACCTTGCGCCGGATATCGATCTTTCTAAAATAAGAACGAGGCATAAGGGAATAAGGCTGGCGCTGACGTTATTGAATGTTTTTAAATTTCCGATGCCGGCGTTGGAATATTCTAATGGGAAGTTTGGATTTCACATCATTAGTTTTTAATGCGCCTTCGGCTCATTGTTCGCCATAGATTTCACAGATTAACACAAATTGTTGTTCTTTATCTGTGTTAATCTGCGAAATCTGTGGCAAAACCTTCCACCGAAGGTGGAACAAAAATATTATCTTAGCTCCATCATGCATCTCGTTCAACAAATCCTTTTTTGCGTCGTCGCCCTTGCGGCTACCTGGCTCTTCTCCAAAAATATCATGCAGATCCGCCGCAATATTTTATTGGGCAAGGATGAAGATTACGGCGACAATAAACCTCTTCGCTGGAGAAATTTGATATTGCTGGCACTCGGACAAAAGAAAATGTTTCGCAATCCATTGGTCGCGTTAATGCATTTCGTGATCTATGCCGGCTTCATCATCATTAATGTTGAAGTGTTGGAAATTGTGCTGGATGGCATTTTAGGAACGCATCGTTTGTTTCTCCCCTTCCTCGGCGGGTTTTATACTTTCGTGATCAACTTCTTTGAGATATTGGCTGTTGGTGTGTTTACGGTGTGCGTTATTTTTTTAGTGAGAAGAAATATCATCAAATTGAAACGCTTTATCAGCAAGGACCTCAACGGATGGCCACGCAGTGATGCCAACTATATCCTAATTACAGAGATCATCTTGATGACGCTATTTCTTTGCATGAACAGTATTGATCGTGCGCTGCAATTGCAAGGAGCGGAACATTATCATGATACCGGCAATTTTATTTTTTCAGGGATGATCGCACCAATGTTCGATGGCATTTCAAGCAGCACATTGATGATCATGGAAAGAACTTGTTGGTGGCTGCATATCATCGGCATCTTTGCGTTTTTGAATTATCTACCTTATAGCAAACACCTGCATATCTTGTTGGCTTTTCCAAATGCATATTACGCAAGACTTGATCCAAAAGGAAAGATGGAAAACATGGAGAGCGTGCAGAATGAAGTGAAGTATATGATGCAGCCTGAGCTTGCTCCAACGGGTGAACAAGCTCCACAAAACCCGATAGCTATCGGGTTCGGCGCCAAAGATGTTTTTGATCTAAGCTGGAGAAATTTATTGGATGCATACGCCTGTACCGAATGCGGAAGATGTACCGCTGCTTGTCCCGCTAATATCACCGGCAAATTATTGAGTCCGCGTAAGATCATGATGGACACACGTGACCGGTTGGAAGACGTTGGAAAGAACATCAATGCAAACGGCGAATTCAAAGATGACGGCAAGAATCTATTCAATCATATCACGGTGGAAGAACTCCGTGCATGTACAACCTGCAATGCCTGCGTAGAAGAATGCCCGGTGTCCATCTCCCCTCTCGAGATCATACTTGAACTGCGTCGTTCATTAGTGATGGAAGACAGTAATGCCCCCGCCGAATGGAACGGGATGTTTGGCAATATCGAAAATAATTTCGCGCCTTGGAAGTTTAGTCCGGGTGATAGGGACAAGTGGGTGGAAGAAATGAATTCTTAGTTTTTTTACCACAAAGATTCACAGATATCTTCCACAGATATACTCAAAGATGTCTTTGTGAAACCTTTTGCCTCCTTCGTGCATCTCTGTGGAATTGCTAAGTAACTGCCGCAATAAACTTCTGCATCTCCTCCATCGTACCTACAGTGATCCTCGACCATTTACCTTTTTCTTCGTAAACCATTGTTCCTATGATATTGTTATTCTCCAATCGTTTGAAAAAATCCTTATCATAATCTACCAAAGAAAAATAGATGAAGTTGGTATGAGAAGGAATACAAGGAATACTCAATCGCTCCAGGTTCTCTGTTGTATATTCTCTGGCCTTTTCATTCCATAAGGCAGCTGTACTCAAAAAATCTGAATCACTCAAGGCTGCCAATGCGCCTGCGGCTGAAACCACGCTCACGCTGCCATTTGACCACAATTGCAGGCGGCTCATCTTTTCGATCGTTTCGGGATTCGCTATGGCATAGCCTACACGTGCACCAGCCATGCCGTATATTTTTGAAAATGTTTTTGCAATGATAAGGTTCTTGTTACCTGCTACCTGGTCGCAAAGCGAGGGCTGCCCGGTAAAATCGAGATAGGCTTCATCCACTAATACAATTGCTTTTCGCGATGCTTTATTTACAAATGCCAACAATTCTTCTCTTTCGCAAAGCGTGCCTGTTGGATTATTTGGATTGCACAGGTAGATCAATTTAGTATCCGGCTTAATTGCTTTAAGCATGGCGGGGAGATCATGGCGCTTGTCAGCACCCAACGGAACAGATATTTTTTCCATTCCGAATCTTTGAGCTGTTGCTGCCCAGTATGCAAAGGTCGGATCAGCCACAATAAAACTTCCTTTTTCCAATGCAGAAAAACGCACCATCAGGTCCAGTATCTGCGTTGAGCCGGCGCCCAGTAAAATATTATCCTCTCCTACGTGTATCTTCTCAGCGATCGCGGCAATTAATGCCCCACGCAAATCCCAGTTGTAGCGATTGCTATCCGTGATCCCGGCCGCCATCGCTGCTCTCGCCATCGGTGAAGGGCCATAAGGATTCTCATTCGAATCCAGCCGGATCTTACCATCGGCGGTCCTGCGTATCAGCGGCTGCCTGGTTGGTGCAGCCATTCCATTAAATGGTTGCAATCCTACACCCGCCGCAACGATGCCGAGCTGTTTAAGCCAGCTTCTCCGGTTTGTTTGCATGGGAAGAGTTTTGTTTTTTACCACAAAGATGCACAGAGTTTTTTCACGGAGATGCACAAAGAGAATCTTAGCGAAACTTTGTGTTTCCTTTGTGTATCTCTGTGTAAGCAGCTTCTACATCATCACTGGTTGCAGAATGCTGATCCTGTTTCCTTCCGTATCAATAAAAGAAGTATAGGCACCAACACCGGGTATATCCACCGGTTCGCCAAGTACCTCTCCCCCTGCATCAGCGATCTCCTTCATTGAAGCCTTGATGTCATCCACAGAAATAACAACGGACGGTGCTGAAGGCATACCGGGAGTCTTTTGATAAAAACCACCGTTGATAGATCCAGGGTTGATCGGCATGCGGGTTTTGGGGTCCCTTTCGGTGGTGGTTGCTATTACATAATTACCCATCTCCGCACCCATCATCTCGACCTCCCATCCAAATACTTTTGAATAAAAATCGGCCATGCGATGCTTGTCTTCAGCAGGCAATTCGAAATGTACTACAGGATTCATTGTTTTCATGATGTTTAGTTTTATGCCCATTAAAGTAACAAAAAATTTGTCGTTTTGGGATAAGAGTTTGTCTGAACGGTCCCGATAGCTATCGGGATGAGGGGATTGATGGGATCAAGCAGATTTCATCATCCAATAAATCCATAAAATCCACCTAAATCCCCGTTCAGAGAATGACATAAAATCCGCCTTCAGACAATTTCGTACTTTTGCGCACTTATAGCATAGAAATCGAAAACATGGAATTGACCAAAAATTTTGAGCCCAGGGCCGTTGAAGAAAAATGGTACAAGCATTGGCTGAGTAAAAGATATTTTAACAGCAAGCCGGATGAGCGCCCCCCATTCACCGTGGTGATACCGCCGCCGAATGTTACGGGTGTGTTGCATATGGGACATACGCTCAACGAAACCGTGCAGGATATACTCGTGCGCCGTGCGAGGATGAGCGGCTTCAATGCATGCTGGGTACCGGGCAGTGATCATGCATCTATTGCTACGGAAGCAAAGGTGGTTGCCATGCTCAAAGAAAAAGGCATTGACAAAAACAGTTTATCCAGGGAAGAATTTTTGAAGTATGCTTTTGAGTGGAAAGAAAAATATGGTAACATCATTTACAACCAGATCGAAAGATTGGGTTGCAGCGTGGATTGGGACCGTACTACTTTTACCATGGACGATCATTATTATAAAGCGGTCATAAAGGTTTTTATTGATCTCTATAATAAAGGATTGATCTACCGTGGTGCAAGAATGATCAACTGGGATGTTGCGGCAAAGACGGCATTGAGTGACGAAGAAGTTGAGTATAAAGAATTGTCAGGTAAACTGTATCACCTCCGTTATAAATTAGACACCGAAAAAGAAAGCTATATCAGCATCGCTACCCAACGCCCCGAAACGATCATGGGCGATACTGCTATCTGCGTTAATCCAAATGACGAACGTTATGCGCATCTAAAAGGAGCTTTTGCATTTGTTCCGTTGATCAACCGCCGCATTCCCGTCATCTTCGATGAATACGTTGATCCGGCATTTGGGACAGGAGCGCTGAAAGTAACGCCGGCACACGATATCAATGATTACAATTTAGGATTGAAACACAACCTCGAGATCGTAAATACCATCAACGAAAATGGCACGATGAGCGAAGCGGCACAGATCTATATCGGTGAAGATCGCTTTGCTGCAAGAAAAAAGATCATTAAAGAATTAGAAGAGAAAGGTTTTTTGGTTAAGGAAGAAGAGTACACAACAAGACTGGGTTATAGTCAACGTACCGGAGTGGTTGTGGAGCCACGCATCAGCACGCAATGGTTTGTAAAGATGGCGCCGCTCGCTGAACCGGCATTGAAAGCAGTTGTTGATGGAGATATCAGCATCCACCCCGGAGATAAATTTTTAGCAACTTATAAATATTGGCTGGAGAATGTAAAGGACTGGTGCATCAGCCGGCAGCTTTGGTGGGGACAGCAGATACCTGCATGGTATGATGAAGAAGGAAGGATGGTTGTTGCCGAGACAGAAACCGAAGCGAAGAAAATATTCAATGATCAATATTCAATTAGCAATGCTCAACTGAGGCAGGACCCCGATGTATTGGATACCTGGTTCTCATCATGGCTATGGCCGATCGAAGTGTTCAACGGCGTTACATCACCAGGCAATGAAGAAATGAAATATTATTATCCCGGTTCTGTATTGGTAACCGGGCAGGATATCATTTTCTTTTGGGTGGCACGCATGGTGATGGCCGGAATGGAATATGAAAAACAGATTCCGTTCAAAGATGTTTATTTCACGGGAATGGTAAGGGATAAACAGGGAAGAAAGATGAGCAAGAGTTTGGGTAATAGTCCCGACTTGTTGGATCTTATTGACCGGTATGGCGCCGATGCGGTAAGGTTTGGCATCATGGTTTCTTCGCCCGCGGGAAATGACCTGATGTTTGATGAAGCTTCATTGGAACAAGGACGAAATTTCAACAATAAGATATGGAATGCGTTGAAACTGGTAAAGATGTGGGAAGCGAAGCAGTCGGCCGGAGACAGTGGGCAGTCGGCAGATAGCGCATTTGCCATTGAATGGTTTGAAAGCAAGTTGAATGAAGCGAAGGCTAACATTGATGGAATGATGAAACAATTCCGTTTGAGTGAGGCGTTGAAAACCATTTACTCTTTGATATGGGATGATTTCTGCAGTTGGTATCTCGAATGGGTAAAGCCCGGATTTGAACAGCCCGTTGAAACATCGGTATATAATAAGACCATAAAGTTCTTTGATGAACTGATGCAACTATTGCATCCTTTCATGCCTTTTGTAACAGAAGAGATCTATCATTTGCTAAGAGATCAGCAAGATGATCTTTGTGTGAAGCAGATGCAGGAGATGGACTTCGCTGATGCAGCGGTATTGCGTGCAGGAGAATTGTCAAAGCAGGTGATCACCGCAATACGAGATGCCAGGAATAAGAATCAACTGAAACCTAAAGAGACGATAGAGTTATTCATCCAAACAGCAGATGCAGCCAATTACCGCAATATCGAAAGCATGTTGGGCAAACAGGTGAATGCTTCGGCCATTGCTTATTGCGACGAAGCCGTTGCCAATACCATTATTGTGGCAGTTGAAAAGGATAAGTTCTATATTAAAACAGAAAAAGAACTCAATACCGGTAACTTAAAAGATGATCTTATAAAAGACCTTGCTCATCAAAAAGGCTTTCTTGCATCTGTTGAAAAAAAGCTGAGCAACGAACGCTTTGTTCAGAATGCAAAGCCGGAAGTGTTGGCGCTGGAGCAAAAGAAAAAGGCTGATGCGGAGGCGAGGATCAGGACCATCGAGGAGAGCCTGTCAACAATTAGTTAAATCGGCTTCAGGTATTCCAATTCATGCGTAATTTAGACGTTCATTCAACGATAGTAAAATGATCCTAAGGCGAAGTTTTTTGTTGCTTGGTTTTTTAATGACCTTCTCTGTGTTGATGGCGCAGCGTACTAAGCCTCCGGTCCAAAAACCCGCGGTTGTCCAAAAATTCAAAGCGCCAAAGGTTAAGAGTTACTGGGGGAATTATTCGGATTCTGCAACACTTACGGTCCGTGAAGCGCTGAACCTGTTGAGTTTGCCATTAATGATCACCGGCGAGGATAAGACAAACTACGCTGTCAACGCTTATCATTTCCTTTACAAAAAAAGAGGCGTTACCGAAGATGAAGAGACAGGTAAGGTTACTCCAATAACGACCATCGCTTCAGATCTTTTTCGAGCTACCCCCCTGCCGGAGGTTTGGATCACAAGTGTCAGTCAGCAACTCAGGTCTGGCGAAGAACTTTATTTCTTCGACGTAATAGCCAAGGATTCGCTAGGGCATATTTTCTTCGCTCCAACATTGAAGATCAAAATAAAATAATGATCACGCTAGAAGAAGCACGCTCAGCCGATATTCCCACAATACAGGAACTAGCCAGGATAACATGGGCTGTAGCTTATGGGCCAATACTTTCGCCCGGGCAAATGGCTTATATGCTCGATCTTTTTTACAGCAACGATTCACTACAGAAACAAATGGACGAGGGCAATCGTTTCATTATTGCAATGGACAATGAGCAACCAGTGGGTTTTGCTTCATGGTCGCTCAAGACCGGCACTTCATCTGTTTATCGTTTGCATAAAATATATATTGACCCCAACCAGCAAGGCAAGGGTGTGGGCAAATGCCTGCTTGATTTTATCCTCTCCGATATCAGATCTCATAAAGCCACCGATCTCGAATTGAATGTGAACCGTTACAACAAGGCAAAACAATTCTATGAAAAGATCGGTTTTGTTGTTGCCAAAGAAGAAGACGTTGACATTGGCAATGGGTATTTTATGAATGATTATGTGATGAATCTTTCGTTATAAGCTTTCACCCAAAGCCGCAAAGGCCTCGCAAAGAGTATCTTAGCGGCTTGGCTAATCTTAGCGCCTTTGCGTGAAACTTTCTTCATTACTCTTGGCGCCTTACCCCTAAATCCGTAGTTTTGCAAAAATTTTAATACATATGTCAGCAATCACCAAAAATGCCATTGATTTTAGCCTTCCGTACAAGGTAAAAGATATGAGCCTGGCCGAATGGGGCCGCAAGGAAATCAGGTTAGCGGAAGCAGAAATGCCCGGCCTGATGGCGCTTAGAGAAGAATACGGCGCATCCAAACCACTAAAAGGCGCAAGGATCGCAGGATGCCTGCACATGACCATACAAACTGCCGTTTTGATCGAGACATTGATCGAACTGGGAGCCGAAGTAAAATGGAGCTCTTGCAATATATTCAGCACACAGGACCAGGCTGCTGCCGCTATCGCTGCTGCAGGTATTGGTGTTTTTGCCTGGAAGGGACAAACCATTGAAGAAGGCGACTGGTGTATTGAACAAACATTGTTCTTCGGCGGCGCTGATCGTCCGTTGAACATGATCCTCGACGATGGTGGTGATCTCACTAACATCGTATTTGATAAATATCCCGAGTTGATCCAACACGTGAAAGGATTGAGCGAAGAAACCACAACCGGTGTTCATCGTTTGTACGAAAGAATGGAGAAAGGCACATTGCCGATCCCCGCTATCAACGTAAATGATTCTGTTACTAAATCTAAATTTGATAACAAATACGGTTGCAAGGAAAGTTTGGTTGATGCCATCCGCCGTGCTACTGATGTGATGATGGCTGGCAAGGTAGCTGTTGTAGGAAGTTATGGTGATGTGGGTAAGGGTTCTGCAGCTTCTTTAAAAGGTGCTGGTTGCCGCGTTATCGTTACGGAGATCGATCCTATCTGTGCTTTGCAGGCTGCAATGGACGGCTTTGAAGTAAAGCCAATGATCGAGGCAGTTCCTGAAGCAGATATCATCGTTACTGCCAGCGGTTGCCGCGACCTGATCACGGAAAAACATTTCCGCATAATGAAGGATAAAGCCATCGTTTGTAATATCGGCCACTTCGATATCGAAATTGATATGGCATGGTTGAATGCCAATTATGGAGATACCAAGAATACCATCAAGCCACAGGTTGATATGTACACCATCAACGGTAAAGACATCATCGTGTTGGCAGAAGGCCGCCTGGTGAACCTGGGTTGTGCAATGGGACATCCATCATTCGTGATGAGCGCTTCTTTCACTAACCAAACATTGGCCCAGATAGAGTTATGGATGAATACAGATAAATATGAGAATAAGGTTTATGTGTTGCCAAAGATATTGGATGAGAAAGTTGCCCGTCTCCACCTTGCAAAAATTGGGGTAAGACTGGATGAATTAACTTCTGATCAAAGTTCGTATCTTGGTATAGCAAAAGAAGGACCGTTCAAACCAGAACATTATCGTTATTAATACATCTTTTTTTAAAGGTGAATAAATACAGCCCTGAACTATTCTTAGTTCGGGGCTTTTTGTTAAAAAAAGGAACACGGAGCTAACAGAGACCCACGGAGGTCACAGAGTGTTGCAGTTAACTATATCTCCGTGTTCTCTGTGGTTCTCCGTTAACTCCGTGTTCCCATATACCCTAAATTTGTACAAACACTACCACATGAAGTTGGCCATCGCTTTCTCTCTTCTTTTTATTTCAACAATTTCCTTTGCCCAAAGAGTGGACCTTCCCACCGCAAAATTCATCACCGGCGATAACATCACCTTTAGCTATCCCTCTACCGATGATCAGAAATGGGTCGAGATAAAAACAAATCAGACATGGGAAGGCCAGGGATTCGAGAAATACGATGGCTATGCCTGGTACAGGTTTCACGTGGTGATCCCCGTTTCCTATAAAACAAACTCTTTTTGGAAAGATTCTGTTCGCATCGTCCTTGGCAAGGTTGACGACGCCTGTGAAGTGTACCTGAATGCGGTGAAGATCGGTAAATCGGGTTCCTTTCCGAGTGATAAGGAGGGTTATCAAACCACCTGGAACAAGAGACTGGAATTTCATATCGCCGCCAACAACCAATTTCTCAACTGGGGCGGCGAAAACATCGTTTCCGTAAAAGTATATGATGGTGGTGGCCCCGGTGGCATATTTGGCGCCACACCTTTTGTGAGCCTGATCGACCTTGTTGATGGATTGCTCATCAATAATGATGAACCCGTTCAATTCCTTCCTGCAGGAAAAGCAAAAAAGAATATTACGTTGACCGATACATTCAAAGTAAAGATCAGCGGTGTATTCAACTATACTGTTGTAGATGTTGAAAATGATAAACAGGAAAAACATTCTATTCCGGTTGACATCATGCCCGGGAAAAAAATGATCATTCCGCTTGCTATCAATCTTACAGAAAGAACCAATATCGTTTATGAATTTGAAGAAAGCAATACACATAAGATCAGTACGCTTACAGAAATAGTCCCCTACATCCTCACTCCCGCCCCCCCTGCCACGCCACGCATAAATGGCGCCGCCGTATATGGGGTACGTCCCAATTCACCTTTTCTTTTCAAGATCCCGGCTACGGGTAAAAAACCATTGCAATACAGCGTGGAGAATTTACCAGCGGGATTGGAAGTGAACGCCGTCAATGGAGTGATCAGTGGTTCATTGAAAACACCGGGAGAATTCAAGATGCAATTTGTTGTGAAGAATGCACAGGGCACAACCAAGCGTGACTTCACTGTAAAATGTGGCGATATGCTTGCCCTTACACCCCCGATGGGATGGAATAGTTGGAACTGCTGGGGATTGAGTGTGAGCGATGAAAAATTACAGTCTTCTGCCAAAGCCATGATGGATAAGGGTTTGATCGATCATGGATGGAGCTTTATGAATATCGACGATGGATGGGAAGCAGAAGCCAGGGATGCAAACGGCGAGATCCTGGCCAACAAAAAATTTCCGTCGATGAAAAAAACGGGTGACTGGTTGCACAGCAACGGATTGAAATTCGGTATCTATTCTTCTCCCGGCCCGAAAACATGTGGCGGCTATCTTGGCAGTTACCAGCACGAGGCACAGGATGCAGCAACATACGCCAGTTGGGGCATCGATTATTTGAAATACGATTGGTGCAGCTACGACAAGATACACGACGATGCAAAAGATTCATCTGATGAGTCGTATAAAATTCCTTACCGCGTGATGCAGGATGCATTGCAAAAACAAAAGAGAGACATTGTGTACAGTCTTTGTCAATATGGAATGAGAGATGTTTGGAAATGGGGCGCTTCGGTAAATGGCAATTGCTGGCGCACAACAGGCGATATTGAAGACAGTTGGGAAAGCATGAGTAGCATCGGCTTCTCACAAACACAACAGCAAAATTTTGCGAAGCCGGGAAGATGGAATGATCCGGATATGATGGTTGTCGGGCAATTGGGATGGGGCGACCACTTGCATACCACAAGGCTTACACCCGACGAGCAATATGCACACGTGAGCCTATGGTGTATGTTGAGCGCTCCCCTGCTCATTGGTTGTGATCTTTCTAAACTCGATAATTTTACGCTCAACCTGCTCACCAATGATGAAGTGCTCGCCATCGACCAGGATCCCCTGGGCAAACAGGCACAACAAACATTAAGGGCAGATGGTTACCAGGTATGGATGAAGGAACTCGAGGATGGCACGAGGGCCATATCCGTTTTCAATACATCGGATAAAGAACAGGTGGTAAGATTTTATTGGAACAATCTTGGCCTTACCGACAACCAGCAAGTGAGGGATCTGTGGAGACAAAAGGACCTTGGAAAGTTTTACAGCATGTTTTCTACCAAGCTTCCACCGCACGGAGTAACTTTGATAAAGATCACACGCATCTGATAACCGAAATATCAGCCTGAGCTTGTCGAAGGTGGAGCCCGTTGAAAATAGCCCCGGCTTCGACAAGCTCAGCCTGACAACTTTTCAAACTGATAAGTATCGAGCATAAAAAGTTATTTCAAAACAAACCAAATCAACAATTATGAAAAAAATGATCGCAACAATGCTGCTTGGCTCTGTATGCATTGGATTTTTGGCATGCAACAACAGCGACAAAAAAGCTAAAGAAACAGTAAAAGAGGAAAAAAAATTGGCAGATGATAAGCCGGTTGTTTCCGACGCAGCACAAACTTACTATATCACCGGGCCCGAAGGTTGGCTGCAGGAAGATTCTATGATAAATGGCAGAAAGCATACCAAAATAGGTTCCCCCAGTGACGGTGCCGGCGACAAGTTCAAAGAAAATATGAATGTAAACTGCGAAGCAGCGGTGGGTTATGATACAAAGCGCTATGCTGATGCCAACATCGCAACAATTAAAAAAGAAATACCTGGTGTTGAAATTGAGGACCTGGGAGAAGTGACGATCGGTGATAACCAGGCGCAGTGTTTTACCTACACATTCAGCTATTCGGGTTACGATCTTAAAGATATCGCCTGGTATCTTGCAAAAAATGATGTTGGATATGTGATCACGTCTACCGCTTTAAAATCAACCTACGAAAAGTTTTTACCGAAGTTCAAAGCCACGGCAAATACTTTTACAATCAAATAATTAGTTCCTGTCATGTCGATCCCGATCGCCATCGGGATCGACATGACAGAACCAAATAAATGACAAAACTTTCCGTCAATATCAATAAACTCGCAACATTGCGCAATAGCAGGGGCGGCAATAATCCCGACCTGCTGCGCTCTGCGAAGGATATCCAAAGATTTGGAGCCGACGGCATAACCGTGCACCCCAGGCCCGACGAGCGACATATACGCTATGCCGATGTATATGAATTGAAAAAGATCGTAACCACCGAATTCAATATTGAGGGCAATTGCAGGGAACAAAGTTTTATTGACCTCGTACTTGCAAACAAACCTACGCAGGTAACGCTGGTGCCCGATAGCCAGAACCAGCTTACCTCCAATCATGGATGGGATACTATCGAGCACCAGCAATATCTCAACGACACGATCAGGATATTTAAAGACGCGGGGATAAGGGTTTCGATCTTTGTTGATCCCGTTCCGGAGATGATCGAAGGCGCAAAGGGAACTGGGACGGATCGGATAGAATTATATACGGAAGGCTATGCAAGGGAATATGCAATGGGCAATCTACAGTCAGCAATCGAGCCTTATGTCATTGCGGCGAAGAAAGCGAATGAGCTAGGGCTTGGTATCAATGCCGGGCATGATCTTGATCTGCAAAACCTCAAATATTTTTCTCAAAACATTCCGGGCTTGTTGGAAGTTTCGATCGGGCATGCATTGATCTGCGATGCGATCTATCTTGGTTTAGAAAATACCGTACAGTTGTATAAAAGACAGCTGATTTTCTAAGGAGGAATTGATAGAGACACGGATGACACGGATCTTAACGGAGCAATACGGATAAGATCGGTGTAGATCAGTCCAAATACGTGTCATCCGTGTTTCTATCCTTCGCTTCGATAACACTTCGGCTTCGCTCAGTGCTGAATAATGATATGTCGTACAAGAGTGCGACGCCACTGAAGCTTAATAGTAGTACTAATGCTGGGAACAAAAACCTAAAAACAGAAAACAATAAACGGCTGTTATCTCAATACCTTCGCCAGCTTATTTTCCAACGCAGCCCCTCTTAAATTCTTGCCCACGATCTTTCCTTCCGGATCGATGAGGAAATTCTGAGGAATGCTATAGATCTGGTATTGTTGGGCTACGGCATTGGACCAGCCGAGGAGGTCGCTCACATGCGTCCAGTTGAGGTTATCGATATTAATGGCATCTATCCAGGCTGGTTTGGCCTTATCTAGTGAAACGCCGAGCACAGTAAAATTCTTATTCTTATATTTATTAAAGGCCTGCACCACGTTCGGATTTTCTGCCCTGCAGGGACCGCACCAGGAAGCCCAAAAATCAACTAACACAAATTTGCCACGCAAAGAAGAAAGGCTTACGGAATGACCTGATGTATCCGGCTGACTGAAGTCAGGCAACATGGTACCGATCGCATTCTTTTTGGCTTCTGTGATCTGTTGCCCGATATACACTCCCATCTGCGAAGCTTTAACACCAGGGAGCATTGCATTATACAAAACTTCTGTCTTGTTAGGATCATCAGCAAGCTGGTTGAAACGTATCAACGCCAGCGGAGCTATGTAAGAATTAGGATGCTGCATCGCAAATTCACCGGTAAGCAACATGGCTTTGGCGGCTTTGGCAGAATCGAAAGGCACAGCTTGATCAAATACACTTTTATATGGTGCAAGCAGTTTATTAAATGCATCAAAGTCTGCCTGGGATTTTGACCCGGTGATCATCGCACTTTCTATTTTATCTTTTGCCCCCTTCACCTTTACGGCGCTGTTATCAAGGAACAAGGTGATAAAAGGAGCTTTTTTGTTGAAGAGCAATATTTTAAAATCAGGCGAAGGAACATTCCCTTGTAAGCTGAACTTATTTTTTTGAAGCGTTGTGGAAACTTCGGTGGCTCCGGAAGTACCATTGAGCAGATCAACCGTTGTGCCATCGGGAAAACCGGTGATTTCACCATTGATGATGAACCCGTTAGCCGGATTGTGTTGAGGTGTTGCAGGGCCCTTGGGCTTCGGCTTTTGTTTCACCTGGGCAAATACCAGGCCCGGCAAAAGGAATAACAAAACAAAAACTCGCTTCATACGTATACTTTGACCTGCAATTTACTCAGTTTTTTGCAAATCGCATTAACCCCTTATCCCATTTAGGAATTCTTTGGTAGTTTGCCGGAAGTCGCTGCCAGCGCCAAGCGCCTTGATATAAGCGCTACCAATGATGGCACCGCTGCTGTATTTGCAGGCTCCATCAAAGGTTTTCGCATCTTTTATACCAAAACCTACCAGGAACGGGTTGCGCAAATTCAAGTCGTGAAGGCGCTTAAAATATTGCTGTTGCCCCTCATCATTTTTGCTTTCGACATTGCCTGTGGTTGAAGAAGAAGATACCGCGTAGATGAATCCACTGCTCAGTTCGTCGATTTTGCGGATGCGGTCGGCTCCCGTTTCGGGCGTCACCAGGAAAATAAAATGGAGCCGATGTTTTTGGAGGATCGCCTTATAGTCTCTTTCAAATTCGTGCATGGGGAGATCGGGCAGGATGATGCCATCAATACCTACGGATGACGCCGCTGCGCAAAAACGTTCAAAGCCATACTGCAGTACCGGGTTCATGTATCCCATCAACAGCACCGGCACCTGTATCGTTTCGCGAAGATCTTTTACCTGTTCAAATAATATATCAATGGTCATTCCATTTGATAAGGCGGCTTGGCTGCTTTGCTGTATCACGGGACCATCTGCCAGGGGATCGCTATAAGGCATACCGAGTTCGATCATATCTGCAGCATTGTCCTGCAAGGCTTTTAGTATTCCCATCGTATCGTTCAATTGCGGAAAGCCCGCAGTACAAAAAATACTGAGAATATTTTTTTTCTTATTTGAAAAAAGTTGATCTAACCTGTTATCGTGAGCTCCAGTCAATTTTCTGCTTTTAAATGATCTTTAGTTTTGGGAACATCGATAGTTTTGATAGCGATCGGTACCCCGTCTAAAACAATATACCGATATACCGGCTTGGCATCTATGTCCAGGATCAAATGGTACTTCGTTGTTTTCTTTGTCCCTGATTTGGGGAACTTTACCACGATGCTATCGCCTACCCTTTCCACCGTGTAGTTTTTCCCATTAAAGTCCTCGTCCAAACAGCGAATGAATTCATATCGCTCGCCGTTGATATTTGATTTCATCATCACGTCCGTCTGCAGATCCCCGCATTCTCCCATCTTTTCATATTTCAATTCGTGATTGATGAATGAATCGCTGCAGGAAAAAAGAAAAACGGAACAAAGGACCAGTACTATGTATTTCATATTGATACAGTTTTGTTGTTTTAACGAGATTCCAACGCCTTGATGTATGTGGCAAGATCCTTGTCTCCCCTGCCACTCAAACAAACAACCACCACATCTTCTTTCTTGAATTCAATTTTATTCAACGCATGCAATGCATGCGCAGATTCCAAAGCGGGAATGATGCCTTCCATTCTGCATAATTCAAACGCAGCTTCGAGCGCCTCATCATCCGTTGCACTCATGAATTTAGCACGACCTGTTGCAAACAAATGAGCATGTAAGGGCCCGATGCCCGGGTAATCCAATCCCGCTGAAATGCTGTGTGGCTCCACAACCTGGCCGTCTGCCGTTTGCATTAGCAAGCTCTTGCTTCCATGCAAAATACCGGGAGTACCCAATTGTGTCGTTGCTGCGCTCTTGCCACTATCAATGCCACAACCAGCAGCCTCCACCGCCAGCAGTTGTACTTCTTCATTATCCAAAAAATGATAAAACGCACCGGCGGCATTACTGCCACCACCCACGCAAGCCAGCACATAGGATGGAAATTCAGTTCCGGTTTTTTCCAACAATTGTTTTTTTATTTCCTCACTGATCACGCTCTGCAACCTTGCCACCATGTCGGGGTAAGGGTGCGGACCAACAACGCTGCCGATCACATAATGTGTATCCACGGGATTATTGATCCAGTCGCGGATTGCTTCGTTGGTGGCATCTTTTAATGTTTTACTGCCACTTTTCGCAGGCACCACGGTTGCGCCAAGCATTTTCATTCTTGCTACATTCGGCGCCTGGCGCTCGATATCTTTTTCACCCATGTACACAATGCACTCGAGGCCCTTCAATGCACAAACGGTTGCTGTGGCCACGCCATGCTGCCCAGCACCAGTTTCTGCGATGATCCTTTTCTTTCCAAGCCTTTGCGCCAGCAATACTTGTCCGATGGTATTGTTTATTTTATGTGCACCTGTATGACAGAGGTCCTCTCTTTTTAAAAATATCTTCGCACCGTATTTCTCACTAAGCCTTTCTGCCAAGAACAAAGGCGTCGGCCTTCCCACATAATCTTTAAGTAATTGCTGAAACTCTTTTTGAAATCCATCTTCATAAATGATCTTCAAATAATTTTCCTGTAGCTCCTTCACATTGGGATACAGCATTTCCGGGACGAATGCACCGCCGAAATCTCCATAGTAACCATATTCATCTACACTGAACTTCATTTTTATTTTTTTGTCGCGAATATTTGATTGGAGCGAAGGATAGAAACACGGATGACACGGATCGAACCGATCTTATCCGTTTTGATCCGTCAGGATCTGTGTCATCCGTGTTTCTATATCACCAATTCCAAAAATTTCAGATCCAACCACCTGCCAAACTTAAACCCCACTTCTTTAAAATGCGCCACTTCTTCAAAACCAAAACTCTTGTGCAAACGCAGGCTAACTTCATTGCCCGCATCAACACCAGCGATGATCGCATGCATCTTCATTTGCTTTGCTGCTTCGATGATCGGGGGCAGTAGTAATTTACCAATGCCTTTTCCTCTTGCGTGAGCAGCCACATGCACGGTGTTCTCCACGGTATATTGATAAGCCGTGGGTATCCTAAAAGGGCCAATGGTGCTCATTCCCAGTACTAGGCCATCTTCTTCAGCAACAAAAACCGGAAATCCTTTCTCCTGCTTTTCCACGAACCACTGCCTGCGCATTTCAAGCGTATGGGGTTCATAATAATACACGGCCGTGGTGTTCTTAATGATCTCATTATAGATCTCCAGTATCTGCGGCAGATCATTTTCTGTTGCGTGTCTGATGCTGATCATATAAAAAAATCGTTTTATTAAAAAGCTGGTAACCCTGTCGGCGGTTGCAAACCCCGACAGCGGTGGGATCGAAGCAAAACATCTTTATCATGTACAGTCAATAATTATCGCCGCCGACAGGGTCTGCAACCGCTGTCGGGGCTACTATTTCAACCCCTGCCTAAACTTCAACAACAACGCCATATCCTTCACCCCCGGTTCTTTTTCAAACTTACTGTTGATATCTACACCATAATAGTCCGGATGCTTGAATGCTTTCACCTTTGCGATATCGTCCACTCCCACGCCCCCACTTAAGAAAAAAGGCTTTTCAATTTTACTCTTGCTCACCAGGGTCCAGTCGAATTGCTTTCCGGTTCCGCCCATCACGCCATCCGCCGATGCAGTATCGAACAAATAATAATCACATACCTCATCATAATCTGCAACCATCTCATCGATCGACGCTTTGCCTTCGCCCAGCCTGAATGCTTTTATCACTTCCACTTCATCTGATAATTCTTCGCAGAGATCGGGATCCTCGTCGCCATGCAATTGCACCACATCCAGCCCATAGTCTTCAATGATCTTCATGATCTCATCATAATCGGCATTAACAAACACGCCTGTTTTTCTAAGATCGAAGTCTGCATTCTTAATATCTTTCTTATCGATCTTATCTCCCACATACCTCGGGGATTCCTTGTAAAAGATCAATCCTGCAAAATCAATGTCCAGCCCATCCAACTGCTGCAGTTGTTTCAGTTGAGTAATGCCGCATACTTTAATGTTCATATTATGGTTGTTTTAATTGTTGTACGAATTCGGCAAAGGCTATCGCCGGATCGGCAACTTTCATGAATTGCTCTCCTACCAGGAAGCCTTTGAATCCTGCTGCTTTAAATTTTTTGATAGTTTCTACACTATCGATACCGCTCTCTGCAATAATGATCTTATCCGCCGGAATTAATTTACGCAACTGCAATGAACGCTCGATGTCCACTTCAAATGTTTTCAGATCACGGTTATTGATGCCTACAATATCTATATCGTCGCAAAGATGTTGCAATTCTTCTTCGCTATGAATTTCTAATAATGTTTCAAGTCCCATGCCCTTCGCCAATCCGGCCAGTACCTTCACTTTTGCGGGCGTTAAACAAGCCGCGATCAACAAAATAGCATCCGCACCCATCGCCTTTGTCTCTGTGACCTGATATTCGTTGATGATAAAATCCTTGCGTAGGATCGGTATTGCATTTACCCTCGCCCTCACGAGATCATCCGTTGAGCCTCCAAAGAAATATTCATCCGTTAATATAGATAAGCCGCTGGCCCCATGTTCCGCATAAGCAGCGGTAGTATCCTCCACATTAGCGCTGTCGTTGATCGTTCCCTTCGATGGCGACATCCTTTTAAACTCAGCGATGATGCCGGTCTTTGTTTGATCCAGTAGGGCCGCTTTCAAGGACATCGTTTCGCGGTTAAAGAATTCGCGAAGTTCCAGTTCGGATATCTCCGACAACTTCTGCCTTCTTTCAACTTCTATCTTTTTATGTTCGATTATCTCCTCTAAAATATTCATCAGCTTTGATTTAATAATTTTTGCAATGATCGATGCGCCTTACCGCTCTCCAAACTTTCTACCGCTAATTCATAACAGTCCTGGTAATTTTTATATTTGCCCGTACAATGCAGCGCCATAGCCGAGTTAGCCAATACCACTGCATTCTGCGCCCAGGTACCATTGCCTTTCAGGATATTCAGGAATATTTTCGCGGCTTCTTCAACAGAGTTGCCACCATAAATATCGGCCGGACTCACCGTTCTTTTTCCCAGCTCTTCTGCGCTATATATTTTTTCCCCGGTATTGCTGATCACTTTGGTATCGCCGGTCAATGATATTTCATCATAGCCATCAAGCCCGTGAATGATGGTGAAAGCACTTTCGCCCTGTTGCAATAAATAATTGTATATCCTTCCCATCTCCAGGTTGAACACACCTACCATCTGGTATTTTGGTGAAGCCGGATTAACCATCGGGCCGAGCATGTTGAAGAAGGTCCTTACACCCAATTGTTTTCTTATCGGTCCAACTACTTTTAACGCCGGGTGAAACAAAGGTGCGTGAAGAAAACAAATATTTGCTGCATCCAATTCCTTATTCAACGAAGCGCTGTCATTTTTGAATTGATATCCCAATTGCTCCATCACATTGCTTGAGCCACTGATCGAAGAAGCTCCATAATTTCCATGCTTGGCAACTTTATTACCCGTGCCCGCAACAATGAAACAACTGAGCGTGGATATATTGAAAGTATTCTTTCCATCTCCCCCCGTACCCACGATATCCATCAGCTCGTTTCCATCCAGGTCGGTCTTTACACAAAGTTCCATCAATGCATCACGAAATCCCTGCAGTTCAGCGATCGTGATGCTCCTCATCAAATAGACAGTGATAAAAGCCGCGATCTCTGCCTCGCTGTATACGTTCTTCGAAATATCATACAGCACTTCTCTCGCCTGTTGGCGGGAAAGTGTTTTGTGTTCGAATAAGTAGTTTAATATTTTTTTCATCTGAACTATGATTTATTTGATTTGTATGATTGTCATGATCTCGCGATCATACAAATCATAGTAACCAATTCCTCATTATCTTTTCACCATTGGGTGTCAACACACTCTCCGGGTGAAACTGCACTCCCTGTACATCAAAATTTTTATGTTGTAATGCCATGATATAACCATTCTCATCTCTTGCCGTTACTTCCAACTCCTCCGGGAAATTCTCATCACTTACGATCCAACTGTGATAACGCCCTACTTCAAATTCATCAGGTAATCCTTCAAACAGGCTGGTTGCCGGGTGAGACACCCCTGCTTTCGGATGACTCACCCCGAGGATCCGAATGGGCGTTGCCACACCGTGAAAAACCTCACTCAAATTTACCAGCTTACCCCCAAATGCCTGTCCAATTGCCTGGTGACCCAAACATACGCCCAGTATAGATTTCGTGGTAGCATATTGTTTGATCAGTGGCAATAATGATCCAGCCTCTTCTGGTATTCCGGGTCCGGGCGATAAAATGATCTTATCGTATTCTGCCACTTTTTCCAATGCTATCTCATCATTGCGATACACGTCAACCTTCTCATGCGTGATCTTTTCAACCAGGTGCACGAGGTTGTAGGTGAATGAATCGTAATTGTCGAATACCAGTATTTTCATCTTTCCTTTTTAAGGTTGCCGACGAAGCACCCAATTAACGAATTAACCAATTAACCCAGCTTCTTCTATCGCCTTCTTCAACGCTCCCAATTTATTATTTACTTCCTGCAATTCTTTTTCCGGGTCACTCGCTACTGTTATGCCTGCACCTGCCTGGTACACGAGCGTATTGTTTTTGCTCAGGAAGGTACGGATCATGATGGCATGGTTCACCGTACCATCAAAACTAACCGATCCAATAGCCCCTCCATAATAACTCCTTGAAGTAGGCTCATAGCCATTGATCAGTTGCATGGCTTTGTATTTTGGCGCCCCGCTTAATGTCCCGGCCGGAAAAGTGGTGGCCAGCAGCTTAAACGGATTCGCTTCCGAACTAACCTTGCCTGTTACTTCGCTTACCAGGTGAATAACATGGCTGTAATAATTGATCTTTTTGTATTCCGTTACTTCCACATCCGTACACATGCGGCTGAGGTCGTTGCGGGCAAGATCAACCAGCATCACGTGTTCTGCATTTTCCTTGGCATCATTTTCCAACTGGATCGCCAGGGCTTTATCCTGTTCATCATCGCCCGTTCTTTTGAAAGTGCCGGCAATAGGATGCACAATTGCCTTGCCATTTTGTACGATCAACTGGCTTTCGGGCGAAGAGCCCATCAATTTATAATCTCCATAATCAAAATAGAAAAGATATGGTCCGGGATTGATACTTCGCAACGCACGATACACATTAAATTCATCACCAGTAAATCTTTGTTCAAACCTGCGACTCAATACGATCTGGAATGTATCGCCCCGATGACAGCTTGCGATGCCCTTACGCACCATTTCCCGGTAAGACTCATCATTCATATTGGAAGTCTCTTCTCCCCTTGCATTAAATGGAAATGAAGGCACATCCCTGCTTTTGATCAAACTCTCAATGACAGAAATTTCACTTTCGATGCCGTCAATCATATTTTCGCAGATGAACAATTCATCTTTAAAATGATTGATGGCAATAACATATTGATACAAGCGATACCGCATGAACGGGATGCTCTCGCTCCCCTCTCCTCCAGGAGAGGGGTTGGGGGTGAGGCTTAATGATTCAAAGAATTGCACGGCATCATAACTGCAATAACCAAATAATCCCTGCGCAACATTAACTGGCTTTGGCGCCGCCTCGCTGATCTCAAACCTTTGCATAAAATCCCAAAGATGCTGCGGCACGGCGGACGGATCTTCCATCTTTATTTTTTCGGCATTTTGTCCGGGTAGTTTGTATTCAATAGAAGAAGCGGTACTTATTTCGATCCCGGCAATAGCATTGATACCGATAAAAGAATAACTGTTCTCTCCTGCATGAAAATCCGAGCTCTCCAATAAGATCGTATCCCTGAAACGGTCACGAAGCCGCAGGTAGATGCCCACCGGTGTATACACATCGGCGAGGATCTTTTTGGAGGTTGTTTGTATCTGTATCTTTTTCATCTGAACTATGATTCATTTGATTGTTGTGATTATTCTGAACTGATTTATTGATCCCGATGGTTTTTATGAGTGCCAATCATGGACATCATAAAAATCAAATGAATCATAGTTCAGATAATTAACAAAAAACCCCAACACATCGTGTCAGGGCTTCAATATTGTATATCTATAGCAATAATAAACTGACACGTCAAACTTTTGACTGCCACCACCAATTATTGCTATTTGTATTTTTGATCGTCATTGCTATTGCAAATATGAAAACTATTTGCTTAACAAAAAAACTTATTTTGTAAATTCCATAAATTTTACAAAATGTTGATACAGCACGAACAACCAGGCAATAAAGGAACATTCTATGTTGAAGAAAACGGCAAGCGGCTTGCCGAGATGGTCTATACCATGTCGGGCAACGCAATCATGGTCATTGAACATACCGAAGTTGCGGATGAACTGCGTGGGAAGAATGTAGGCTACCAGTTGGTGAATACGGCGGTGGAATATGCAAGGACCAATCATCTCAAAATATTACCGCTTTGTCCATTTGCAAAATCAGTGTTTGATAAGAAGCATGAGGAGTTTGGAGATGTGTTGAAATAAGTTTAGGGTTGAGAGTTGAGAGTTAAGAGTTAAGAGTTAAGAGTTAAGAGTTAAGAGTTGACCGAAGCGAAGTAATGATCAATGATCAATTTTCAATGATCAATGTTCAACGTTAGCATCTTTTGTAAATTGAACTGCTCAAATGATCATTGAAAATTGAACTTTGAATATTGAACATTTCGTTCATAAAAAAATCCCTCTTGCTATTACACAAGAGGGATCAAATTCTTATACTCCTCAACTCTAAACCCTAAACTCTAAACTCATAACTATTAATATCCGCCCATTCCGCCCATATCCGGCGCGCCATGGTTATGTGCTTCTTCTTTCTTAGGTTTATCAGCGATCACACATTCGGTGGTCAGCATCATACCTGCGATAGAAGCGGCATGCTCGAGTGCTACACGGGTAACTTTTGTAGGATCGATAACACCAGCCTTGAAAAGATTTTCATATTTCTCGGTACGTGCATTGAAACCGTAATCACCTTTGCTTTCTTTGATCTTGTTGATCACCACACTTCCTTCGAAGCCTGCATTCTCAACGATCGTGCGAAGTGGTTCTTCCACAGCGCGACGAACGATAGCGATACCGGTTGACTCATCTTCATTAGCACCGGTCATCTTTGCCAACACTTCACTCGCACGTACATAAGCAACGCCACCACCTGGTACGATACCTTCTTCAACTGCAGCACGTGTAGCGTGTAACGCATCATCAACACGATCTTTCTTTTCCTTCATTTCAATTTCAGTTGCAGCGCCAATATATAATACCGCTACCCCACCAGCCAGTTTAGCCAGGCGTTCCTGTAATTTTTCTTTATCGTAATCAGAAGTTGTTGTTTCAACCTGTGCCTTGATCTGGTTCACTCTTGCAGTGATGTCTTTCTTTGATCCTTTACCGCCAACGATCGTTGTATTGTCTTTATCGATCACGATGCTTTCGGCAGTTCCCAAATAAGTAAGATCAGCATTCTCTAATTTGAATCCTTGTTCTTCGCTAACGACGATACCTGCGGTTAAGATCGCGATATCCTGCAGCATTTCTTTTCTCCTGTCGCCAAAGCCCGGAGCCTTTACAGCAGCTACTTTGATGGTGCCACGTAATTTATTTACAACCAGTGTCGCCAATGCTTCACCTTCCAGGTCTTCCGCAATGATCACCAGCGGACGGCCGGTTTGAGCAACTTTTTCCAGGATATGCAAAATATCTTTCATCGTAGATATTTTCTTATCATAGATCAGGATATATGGATTGCTTAATTCAGCCTGCATTTTTTCGCTGTTGGTTACGAAGTACGGAGAGATATAACCGCGATCGAATTGCATACCTTCTACCACATCAACAGTAGTGTCGGTACCTTTTGCTTCTTCAACCGTGATCACACCTTCTTTACCCACCTTCGCCATCGCCTGTGCGATCAATGCGCCGATAGATGAATCGTTGTTGGCAGAGATCGAAGCTACCTGCTCGATCTTCTTATTATCATTACCAACCGTTTGAGATTGTTTTTGCAGGTTCTCCACAATAGCAATAACCGCTTTGTCGATACCACGCTTCAGGTCCATTGGATTTGCACCAGCTGCAACGTTCTTCAAGCCTTCGCTGATGATCGCCTGTGCCAATACAGTAGCCGTTGTGGTGCCATCACCTGCAACATCTGCCGTTTTGCTCGCTACTTCTTTCACCATCTGTGCGCCCATATTTTCAATAGGATCTTCCAGTTCAATTTCTTTTGCAACGCTAACACCATCCTTGGTTACCATCGGTGCGCCAAACTTGCGTTCGATCACCACATTGCGGCCCTTGGGGCCAAGTGTTACTTTAACAGCGTCGGCCATCGTGTCAACGCCTTTTTTCATTTTATTTCTTGCTTCTATATCGAAGAATATCATTTTAGACATATCGGGTTGTTTTTTGTTTTGTGTTATGTGTTTTTGGTTACGAGCTGTATCTCTTAGCTCATCATCGTTGTGTCACTTCCCGATAAGTATCGGGATGCCACATACCAATATTGAGCGACGCGGAGATTTATCCCACTTTCATCAAAATGTCAGACGACCGCATCATCAAAAGGTCTTCCCCGTCAAGGGTAACTTCTGTGCCGGCATATTTGCCATACAATACAACGTCGCCAACTTTTTGCTTAACAGGAATGATATTGCCGGTCTGCTCGGCGTATTTGCCCGGGCCAACTGCTACAACAGTGCCTTTTTGTGGTTTTTCTTTAGCAGTGTCTGGAATAATGATCCCGCCGGCTGTTTTTGTTTCAGCAGCAGCAGGCTTTACGAGTACCCTATCATCGTACAACTCGTAACTAGCAGCTTTTTTTGCCATAATCGTATCAGTTTTGTTTTTAATTGAAAAATTACACCCGTTTTTTACGGTGTGCAAAGGTACAGCCATTTTTGTACCAATCAATATTAATACACGGCTTGTCAGGTTTTTGGGGAGAACGCTTGTTCTACCCGTTGATTTGGGAAAATTCGACAGGCTTTTTTGTCAGGTTGGGGTGTTTTCACGCGAAGCTGCAAAGTGAGCGCAAAGGCGCAAATGCAGCTTCCAGGCTTTGCGCTCACTTTGCGCCTTTGCGTGAGATTAAAACTCCGTACATTTGCCAATTCAAAAAAAGTTCTTGCGCAATGATCAGCAGAAGAAATATCCGGGTGAAAGTGATGCAGACCCTTTACAGCGTTGACAGCATGGCCGGAGACCTCAAACCCGGAGAAGCCATTGGCATCCTCACCAAAAAGATCGAACAGAGCCGCAACCTCTTTACCTATCTCGTTTTTTTTATTACCGAAGTAGCCAGGTATTCTGAGACAGACGCCCGTAATAAAGCGTCGAAACACCTGCCAACTGCCAGCGACCTGAACATCAATACCAGGATAGCAGGCAATGAATTGCTCTGGAAGATCGTTGAAGACGCCGGTTTCAAAAATGCCATTGGCGAATTCAAACCCAAACAGATCATCGATACCGAACTGGTAAAAAAGATATACCTCGAATTGGCGGCCTCCCCCGAATACCACGAATACATCGAATTGCAGTCTAGGGATAAGAAGTCGGAGAAAGATATGCTGGAATTTATTTTCAGCAACCTCATGCTGCCCAATGAAGATGTTATTTCCCACCTCGAAGAAAATTTCATCAACTGGGATGACGATGCGGAAATGATGAACCAACTGGTATTGAATTTTCTGCAGAAACCAACCAACCACAATTTTGCCGAAATGGTGAGCAAGGAAAAAATGGAATTCGCGAAGAGCCTGATGGAAACGGTGTTGGAGAAGAAAGAGGTTTCCATGGAACTTATCAAACCCAAATTAAAGAACTGGGATGCCGACCGTATCGCCACGCTCGACCTGATCATCCTGCAAATGGGTGTTTGCGAATTTTTATATTTTGAAACGATCCCTACCAAGGTTACGATAAATGAATACATCGATCTTGCAAAGGAATACAGCACGGAGCAAAGCGGTCAATTCGTGAACGGCTTGCTTGATAATATTCACAAAGAATTGACGGCGCAGAATAAGATCAGTAAGAAGAGTTTTAAGAATAGCACGATATAAATTCAAAAGTTAAAGTCAAAAATCGAAAACAGCATGTAATTCCTTGCAGCCTCTTTTTGAATTTTTACTTTTGAATTTTGACTTTTTGACTTAATCTATAATTTGAAAAAATGAAAAGGTATTTGTTGATCTTATTGTTGCCTGCGGCGCTTGTTTCCTGCGATGTAAAGAAGCGTGACAGGATCTCGGATGAAGCTGCAAGAGAAAGGGAGTCCGGGCTAAAGGATTCCACCACGGTGTCGATCATCGACAGCGTCTATAATTTTCCAAAAGCCACCGAAGGCGATAAGGTAGAATATAAGTTCCGCTTTAAGAACACCGGGATAAAACCTTTGATCATTGTCAATGTATCCGCCACGTGCGGTTGTACCATACCTGAAAAACCTGAATTGCCGGTACTTCCGGGCGATACGGGTTTTATCAAAGTAGTTTTCAATACCACGAACAAAGTGGGACAAAACGAAAAAAGAATTACTGTCATCTCCAACGCAAGGCCCGAATTTAAGCCATTGATATTGGCGGGAGAAGTGGTGAAGAAACAGTAGAAAAGTTGATAGTGGGTAGTTGCCAGTTGGTAGTGGGCAACGTTAAACCTTTACACCTTTAAACGATTTTTAAAACAAATAAAACAACATGCAACTATTAAGTATTTTTTTGATGATGGGTCAGGGCGACCAAAAAGGTGGTGCTTCAAGCACGTTGATCATGATGGGATTGATGATCCTGGTTTTCTGGATGTTCATGATCAGGCCACAGGCAAAAAAAGCCAAGAAACAAAAAGAGTTTATCAATAACCTGCAGAAAGGCGATAAAATAGTAACCACGGCCGGCATTCACGGTGCAGTGAACAAAGTAAATGATGATGGTACTTTGATGCTGGAAGTGAGTCCGGGTAGTTATATTAAGATCGAACGCTCAGCTATCAGCATGGAGTGGACGGCTAATGTTAATAAGCCTGCTGCGGACAAAAAGTAAGTAATTGTTTAGAAAGTTTAGAAGGTTGAGATGGTTGAGATGAACCAACTAAACCTTCTAAACTTTCTAAACCTTCTAAACCTACACAATGATCAGAGTCGGCCTTACCGGCGGTATCGGCAGTGGCAAAAGCACTGTTGCGAAAATATTCGAAGTATTGGGCGTGCCCTTGTACTATGCCGACGAAGCAGCGAGGCGGCTGATGAATGAGAATGCCGAACTGAGATCAAAGATCAGCGAAGCCTTTGGTCCAACAGTTTATAGCAACGATACCCTCGATCGTGCTGCACTTGCCTCCATCGTATTTAATGCTCCCAAAAAACTCGAACAGTTGAATGCGCTCGTGCATCCTGTTACTTTTACCGATGCAATAAGGTGGCTGGAACAATTGGAAGTCGCCACCCCACCTATCCCCTACGCCATAAAAGAAGCCGCACTCATCTTTGAAAGTGGCGCCGAAGAATGGCTCGACTACGTCATTGGAGTACATGCACCCATGCCTTTGCGCATTCAGCGTGCCATGCAGCGTGATAAAAGCACCGAAGCTGAAGTGATGGCGAGGATGAGCAAGCAAATGGATGAAGAAGAAAAAATGCAGCGCTGCAATTTCGTGATCAATAATGATGAAAAGGAATTGCTGATACCGCAGGTGATCGCGTTACATGAGCACCTGATGACGCTTGCAAATGATAAATAACTGTTTAGGAAGTTTAGAAGGTTTAGAAAGTTTAGGTTGCTCCGCTAAACCCTCTAAACTCCCTAAACCATCTAAACCTTCCAAATTGTCTTAACGTTTCCGCATGCAAAAGATCAGCATCTCCGAAAAACTATCCCTCTTCAACGATTACTGCCATCCCCGCATCATTGGCGAATTAAATGACCAACATGTAAAAGCGGTAAAACTCAAGGGTGAATTTGTATGGCACAAGCACGATAATGAGGATGAAATGTTCCTCGTGATAAAAGGTTCTTTCAATATGGAGCTACGCGATCAAACGATCAGGATCAATGAAGGAGAATTTCTTATCGTTCCCAGGGGAGTTGAACATAAGCCCGTGGCTGAAGAAGAAGTGCATATACTTTTGTTTGAACCGGCAACAACTTTGAATACTGGCAATGTACAGAATGAATTGACAAGAGACGTATTGGAAAAACTGTAGTGAATACCCCTTTCGGGGAATGATGTTCAGTGTTCTATACCGTCGAATAATATTGTTCTTTATATTTACGGATGACTACTGCCTGGAGATATCTTTTTCTTATCATTTGCCTCCAGGCTTGCAGATCAACTATAAAGCCACCGGCAGAAGAGGCATTGCCACTATATCCCGATCCTGTTACCTTGCCGCTCGAGACCGCTAAAGGTTATATCATCAACCCCATCACGGGTGACTCCATAAAGCCATTACTGAACGCTGCCGGATATCCCGTCCCAACCGGCGCACCTCTTCAATTTACCGGCGAAACGATCAGCAGTGAGAAAATTTTAAAACCTACGATCATCGACCCTGTTGCGGTAGTTAAAACCATTATTCCCGACAATGTTTATCCAATACCGGCTAAACGTTCTGTTATCAGCATTGACACAGCCCGTCTTAAAAAAGTGAAGTTGGGAGAAGGAGATCGGTCTCTTGTTTTACGAAATACTTATGGCGCAGTGCCCACTGGAATTGCCATACCCGTTACCGGAAAAAAAATGCCATTTAGTGAACCACATTCTGTAAAGGCCGCCCCCATGCGGTTTAAAGACAATGCCAGCACCCGCATTCAATACCTGGATGTTGAGCAGGGGTTGAATTATTCTTATGTACTGGATCTCTGCGAAGATAAAAAGGGTAGTCTCTGGTTTGCGATGGATGCTGCGGGCCTGGTTAAATATGATGGGATAAATATTACAAATTATACCGTGAAAGAAGGATTGAGCCACGATGATGTTCATTGCTTATTTCCAGACAGGAATAACAACATTTGGCTGGGTACCCAGCGTGGCGTAACATGCTTTGATGGCAAGAATTTTATACAATACACAGAGAAAGAAGGATTGTCAAACAATATGGTTACATCAATATCCGAAGACAAAAAAGGCAACCTTTGGTTTTGCACATTTGGTGGCGTTACCAAATATAATGGAAAGGATTTTACTCATTACTCAAGAAAAGAAGGATTGCCATCCGACACTGTGTATGATTGTATGGAGGATAGGAATGGTAGTATGTGGTTTGCTACATACCATGGTGCCGCAAAATTTGACGGAAATTTTTTCACACATTATACGCGGGAAGATGGCCTGGCAGCAGAAACTGTAACCAGGATATTGGAAGATAAGGACGGGAATATCTGGTTCGCTACGATCAAAGGCATCAATAAATTTGATGGAAAAGATCTTACGTATTTTTCAAAAGATGATGGGCTTTCAAGCGATCTCAGTTTGTCAATGATCAGCGATAGAAACGGTAATATCTGGATCGGAACCCTAGGGGGCGGGCTCAATAAATTCGATGGAAAAAATTTTACGCATTACGATATCGAGCAGGGGCTTTCAAATAATAAATTAAGAGCAATTATCCAGGATAAGAACGGAAATATCTGGTGTGGCACCGATGGCGGCGGGGTAAATAAAATAAGCGTGACAAGTTTCGATTATAAGATCCCGGAAGAAGTCATGGACAATAACAGGATAAGGCCAATACTGAAGGACAAAAAAGGAAATATTTGGTTGGGCACTGACGATGGACATGTTGGGAAGCTGGAAGCGGAACAAAAACAGCGTGGCGAACGGTTATTCACCTATTATAAGATCCAGGATAAATTTATCGCTAAAGGACAGCGATCATTACTGCAGGACAAAAAAGGGAATATCTGGATCGGCACTACTGGGGCAGGGATAATTAAGTATGATGGAACAAATTTTACAAATTATTCACTAGGCACCTCCGTTGAAAAGCAAGCAATTTTCGACATGCTGGAGGATAAAAAAGGCAATATTTGGTTTGGTACAAGAGATGGAGACATCGCCAGGTATGATGGTAAAGACTTTGCGTTCTATAAAATTCAACAGGGTTTGCCGGGTAGTATCATATATTCTATGTTGGAAGATAAAAAGGGAAACATTTGGTTTTGTACCGAAGGAGCAGGTGTGTACAAATACGATGGTGAAGCACTTACTAATTACACAGAAAAAGAAGGACTATTCTGTAAAAAAGTCACCTCCATTGCGGAAGACGATAATGGAAATATATGGTTCGGTTCATTGGGCAGTGGTGTATGCAGGTTTGATGGAAGTAGTTTCACTTATTATACCGAGCAGCAGGGCCTTTCAAATAATAATGTATGGTCGGTATTTTGTGATCCCTCAAATAATTTATGGTTTGGTACCAATAAAGGGCTCACACTCTTTGTTCCCAAAAGCAATGACCAGCAAAAGTTGAAAACAGGTTATTCAGTGTATAATTTTGATTCGAGGGATGGGCTGAAGGCAATTGATTTTAATTTGCACAGTGTTTGTCTTGATAAGGATAACCATATCTGGTGGGGCACCGGCAAGGGTGTTACTTCGTTTGATCTGAATACAGGGTTTCATTCAGACAGCCTTCGGTCGCTCCACCTGAACAATATTGAGATCAATGAGCAGTTCTATGATTTTCGCAATCTTTCCGATAGCCTTCATAAAAAGATCAGCTTTCGATCTGTAATACCATTCAGCAATTGCCCGGAAAACCTATCGCTTTCATACGATCTGAATCATCTCAGTTTTAATTTTTCGGCGATCGACTGGTCGGCTCCCGATAAAATAAAATACAGCTATCGTATGATCGGGCTGAATGAAAGCTGGAGCAGGCCGATAGAGGAACCGGTGGCAGATTATCGTAACCTGGGTTTTGGAAGTTACCAGTTCCAGGTAAGAGCCATTGGCCAGTCGCAAATATGGACAGCGCCATTCGTCTACGATTTCACTATACGCCCCGCCTGGTGGCAAACCTGGTGGTTCAAGGTATTGCTGATCCTCGCTGCTTTAACCGCAGCTTTCCTGGTTGGTCGTTTCATTTATTTTTATCAACTAAGGAAACAAAAAGTTGCGTTGGAAAAAAAATTAGCTGTTCAATATGAGCGGCAGAGGATCTCTGCGGAAATGCATGATGATATTGGTGCAGGTCTTTCTGGTATCAGGCTGCTGACCGAGATAACAAAAAATAAGATCAACGATGAACAAGCCGCTGCTGAGATCGAAAAGATATATCAATCCGTTGGTGACATATCTTCAAAAATGAAAGAAGTGATATGGAGCCTGAATGCAGAAAATGATAACCTATTGAACCTTCTCTCCTATCTGCAAAAACAGGTAAGAAGCTGGCTCGAGCATTATCCTTGCCGGCTTAGCATAGAATTACCGGATAATATACCAGCCGTTGAAATAAAAGGTGAAGCCAGGAGAAATATCATGCTCATCTTTAAAGAAGCTATCCACAATATTATCAAGCATTCCCGAGCAACCGAAGTTCGTATAAGAGTTAACTGCAGCGATCAACAACTCGGTATTATTATCTCAGACAACGGTAAAGGTATGACGGGTGACCAGACCAATAATGTCGGCAACGGGATGAAAAATATGCGTAACCGCGTCGAAAATTTAAATGGAAAATTATCAATAAAGAACGGGGAAGGTCTTACTTTAACGTTTGAGATACCACTTCAACCTATGATATGATCACGATTTCAATTGTAGAAGATAACGACCAGTTCAGAAACGGGCTTGAAGCCATCGTGAAAAGCGATAATGATCTCGTGCTGGTAGCTTCATACGACAGCGCGGAAAAAGCGATCATTGACCTACCGCTTAATTCCCCTGATATTTTAATTTCAGACATCAGCCTGCCGGGCATGCGGGGCACAGAGTTGATCGTTAGGCTGAAAGATCAAATGCCAGGCACCCAGTTCATGGTATGCAGCATTCACGATGACAACGATACCATATTTGAAGCGCTGGAATGTGGCGCTTCGGGATATATTCTGAAGGATCCTGTTACCGCTGCAGAAATAATCAAAGCCATACATGATCTATACATGGGCGGTTCCCCGATGAGCCCGTACATAGCCCGGAAAGTGATCAACAGTTTTCAGAAGCCGGCTATCAAAGATGAGCACTCATTGTTAAGCAGCAGGGAAAAAGAAGTGCTCGAGCTGCTTGCCAAAGGATTGTTGTATAAAGAGATCGCAGGCAAGCTGAGCGTATCGCATGAAACCGTAAAAAAACACCTTAAGAATATCTACCAGAAACTGCATGTGCAAAACAAGATCGAAGCATTGAATAAATACAAACTCCTCTAGCTATTCCCCGAACGGGGAATTGTTTTTTCCGCACTACGCCGCCACTTTTACAGCAACGAATACTGTAAAGTTTTTTCCAATGAATGAAACGCTCCCCTCACTTACTCCGAGAGAAAAAGAATTATTGCCCCTGCTTGCCGAAGGCCTGACCTATCGGGAGATCGCTATGCAATTAGGTGTGACTTCAGAAACAGTCAAAAAACATCTAAAAAACATTTACCGCAAACTGCAAGTAGGCAATAAGATCGAAGCATTGATCAAACTGAATGTGCTGTAGGCATTCCCCGAACGGGGAATTGTTTTCGATCCGAGTTAACTGCATATTTACATAGCATTACGATCAAAAGATCTTAAACATAAAAACATATCAAAATGAAAAAAGTAATTTCTGTTTCAATCATCTGTTTACTGGTATTATTTACAACAGGCAACTCCAGCTATGCCCAAACATGCTCTCCAGAAAATGGCACCTCAATCCAGGGATTCTATAAATTAAAATATTGTATGGAAAACCTGGGATGGAGAGAAAGTGTTAAACAAAATGAATGGAGGGTGACAGTTTATAATTTGTATGACGATGTGAACATACGAATTGATTTTAACCTTGTTGAAGCAGGCGCTCCTGCCAAGGGACTTAGCTATAAGCTAATAAAGGCAGGCAAATCGACCGCCATCTCCTTTTATTTTTCTTCAACGCCCGAGTTTGTTTATGACAATATTGAATTGATAAAAAATTAGCGAAATCGATGAGTATTCGGCATGTCATTCGATCGAGTGACATATCATGGGTGTGTTTTCAGCTTTCGATTTTCGGTTCTATAACCGTTGGCATCGAAAAAGAATACAAAATATCATCTTAAAATAAATCACCAACGCATGAAAAAGTTTATCGTGTTATTCTTCACAATAACCTCTTTTACAACGGCTCATTCCCAGGAACAAAATACGCCTACTAAACAACAAACCATGGAATGGATCGCAGGAAAAATGAAAGATCACCTGGATGGGGAAAGGTATTTTGTTTCGTATGACAACGGATATTTTAAATATAAAACAACCTTGCGTGGGAACAACACAGGCCTGGTACGTGGCCACTGCTTTTTTACCATCAACTTAAATAAAATAGCCAAAATTGATGGGGGATCTTGTTGGTGGTTTGTGGCTACCGGCGTAAACGTCGTATACAGGACATCCGCATGTGAAATGTCAGACGGGATCGTAATGGTTGAAGACAAAATAGATCAGAATCGTATACAATTAAACAGCCAGGACCACGGACCGTTTGATTTTTGCGTTGAAGAAGGCCTCTATGAGAGGTTGGTAAAAGCATTTGACGTACTGATAAAATACAATACACAAAAAAAAGAAGGTGAGGTATTTTAAGGAGAACCTGATCTCTTAATAGTTTCCAAACAACACTTGCCCCGTTAAAACATTTTATTCAAAGCCAACGGAACCATTTTAATAAAAGCATTGCTCATGCAATATTTAAAAGTATATTTTTTCTGCTTTTCAATAGCTATATCATCCTCTGTGTATTCACAAACGGGATCCGAAACGATCGACTATTTAAAAACCCACTACTCGGAGGTCTCCGATCTTTTTAACCAGAAGATATCCTTTACCTATAAAACCGATTCTCTAACGATATTCCGGTGTATAAAACATAGTGACGATACCAGGTCATGTATTGACAATGCCGGGGAAAGTATTAATTGGGCTGATATAATGGGAGTGGAATTTAAATATCAACCATACCGGTTGCTTTCTAAGTCGGGGACTGCCAAAAAGGAACAATTCGCATGTTGGTTATTTAAGATCATGAGAAAGTCGAGGGCTACAATTCAGGTAGGCATAGACCCTCAAAAAGAAATAAATTATCTAAGAGAATTTAAGGATGCCGTTGTAAAATATGCCGCTTCCCGGGGGGCAAACCTGTATTTCGAAAATATTTTTGACTGATCTAAATCGTATCCACCAGGTAAAAACTAAGTATGGCACAAAAAAAACTCTCCTTAATACTGGTTCTATTGCTTACCGGTTTAAAGACATTCTCTCAAACCTATTCTATTGACTATACTTTTGAGCGTTCGCATAATTCACGAATAAAGCAAAACAAAAAATATGGTTTGATCGATACAAACAAAACAATTCTTATTCTGCCAATTTATGAAGAGGTAAGAGATTTTCATTATGGTCTTGCCAAGGTTATAAAAAATGATAAAGTAGGCTTCGTCAATGCAAAGGCCGAAGAGATAATACCATGTGTGTATGACCGTGACGAACAAATAATTACAGGTGCAGTCGTTAATTATGTAGTGAACACAAAGGGAGAGATCACAACCGTTACGGTAGGAACTGAAGAAAGCAGGCTGGGGTTTAATGAGGGACTGGTTTGTGTAATAAAATCTGGCAGGTATGGGTTCATCAACAAAAACAATGAAACGATCATCCCCTTCCAATATGATGGTGCCGACAATTTTTATGACTCCATTGCTATCATAAAGCAAAAAGATAAATACGGTGCTATCGACAGAACTGGGAAAATAGTGATACCGCTTGAGTATGATCTGCTGGTATGGGAAATGGGGAAGAATTATCCGGATCTGTACACAAGGAAAAACGGCAGGACTTATAATATGGATAAGGATCAAAAAGAAGTTAAATATTGAAAGGCTGTACTCCTACTCTGCCGTTCGGATATCCCATTCTGAAATTCCTACTCCGTCAATTCTTTCGTAACTTGGCTACATGAAGATCTTCTCAGCCGCACAAATAAAAAACTGGGACGCATTTACGATCGAAAATGAGCCCATCGAATCGGGCGAGCTCATGGAAAGGGCCGCCTTGGCCTGCTGCCGATGGATATTGGATCATAAATACAGTCACCGGAATTTTCTCATTTTTTGTGGCACAGGTAATAATGGCGGTGATGGACTGGCCATTGGCCGCATACTTTTACAAAGCAATTGCTCCGCAACTGTTTATATTACCGGCGAAACTGGCACCAGGGATTTTGAGGCCAACCTCGAAAAAATACAATTGCATGGAGGACTCCTACCCGAAATTCTGACACCCGGAACGCTTCCTGTTATCACTCCAGATATGGTGGTGGTTGATGCATTGATCGGCACCGGGCTCAACAGGCCACCGGCGGGAATAAGTGCCGAGCTGATCGATCATATCAATAACGGAACAGCCCCGGTCATCTCGATCGATATGCCAAGTGGTTTATTTGCTGATAAGAGTTCGAAGGGCAATAGCATCGTCAAAGCCACGCATACGCTTACATTTCAACAATTCAAACTTGCATTTCTTTTACCGGAGAATGATCCTTACTGTGGCGAGGTGCATATCCTCAATATCGGCCTCGATAAAACATTTGAAAACGAAACAGCCGTCGCGTTCGAAATGGCAGAACGTACGCTGATCAGATCGATCTGCAAACCGCGAAAGAAATTTTCTCATAAAGGAAATTACGGCCACGCTGCCTTGTTATGTGGAAGCTATGGTATGATAGGAGCCGCTGTGTTGGCCGCCCATAGCTGTTTACGTAGTGGTGCAGGTAAACTAACCTCTTATATCCCTGAATGCGGCTATACCACTTTACAATCGATCGTTCCCGAAGCGATGTGCGTTGTGAGCGGCGAAAAAAATATCGCTGACGCGGAGGGTATCGGAGCATTTGATGCAATTGGGATCGGACCGGGCATAGGAAAATTTCCTTCACAGGTTTCGCTGTTGAGAACTGTTTTTACCCAAGCTAAAAAATCCTTACTGATAGATGCCGATGCACTGAACATGATCGCTGGTAATAAAGAACTGATCGGCTTGATCCCCTTCTCTTCGGTACTTACTCCACATCCCGGAGAATTTGAACGCCTGTTTGGCGCCGTTGACAACGATTTTGAACGCCTGCAACTGGCGCTAAAAAAATCAGCAGAACTCCAGGTCTATATTGTATTAAAGGGCCAATATAGTTTTATTGCTACGCCCGAAGGAAAGGGCTGGTTCAACAGCACCGGCAATTCGGGAATGGCTACGGCCGGAAGCGGCGATGTGCTTAGCGGATTCATCACCGGCCTGCTGGCACAAGGTTACCCCCCACTGCAGGCTGCGCTTATAGGCGTTTACCTGCATGGACTCGCGGGAGACATTGCCTCACAGAAACATTCACCGGAAGCGATGATCGCAGGAGATATCGTTGATTGTTTGGGAGAAGCGTTTAAGTTGATCTCGTAGATTCGTTAACTCAATGTAAACGTGATCTCCTCTTTCAGGAATTTATTTTCATTGGTCTATATTGGATCAAATTAACAAATGGACCTGCGAGCCTATTGGCAATACCAAACAACTGACGTTCTTGCTGAGCTACGGTCTACCGACAAGGGATTGTTAACTGCAGAAGCCGTGAAACGCCTTTCTGCCGCCGGAAGCAAGAAGAAAGAAAAGCCACAGTTCATCAAGGACATTATTTTATTCTTCGGGCAATTCAAGAGTCCGCTCACATTATTATTAGTTGCAGCTGTAATTCTTTCCGCATTTCTTGGAGAGACATCAGATGTCTATATCATTCTGTTCATTTTACTTTCCACCGGCATTATGAGTTTTTTGCAGGAGCGACATGCGGGACTTGCTGTTGAAAAACTACGCTCCATCATTCGCAGTAAAGTGAAATTGCTACGCAACAATGTTCAGGTGAACGTTTATTCTGAGGAAGTAGCGCCGGGAGATATCATATTATTGTCAGCAGGTGATATTATTCCCGCAGATTGCCTGCTCATCGATGGCAACGATCTTCATGCCAATGAAGCAACACTTACCGGCGAAACTTACCCCGCTGAAAAAACCGCCGGTGCGATCGCTGCTGATACGGGCATGAGCAAAAGAACAAATGTTTTATTCGAAGGAACAAGCATCGTAAGTGGAAGCGGCAAAGCAGTTGCGGTCTTCACTGGAAGGGATACAGTATTCGGTACCATTTCTGCAAGTCTTACCAAACCCGCAGAAGAAACAGCTTTTGAAAAAGGTATTCGCAAATTTGGTTTTTTGTTGATGCAGATAACGATCGTCCTGGCGATCATCATCCTCGCCGTGAACATTTATTTTCACCGGCCACTCATCGAATCATTATTATTCGGCTTGGCCCTTGCGGTGGGCATGGCACCTGAATTATTGCCCGCCATCATGACGATCGCCATGAGTGCGGGTTCCAAGCGAATGGCCAAACAAAAAGTGATCGTAAAAAAATTATCCTCGATACAAAACCTGGGTGAAGTTGATCTTTTTTGCTCTGATAAAACGGGCACGCTTACAGCAGGCATATTAAAGATATCCGGCATCACGGGCATTGACGGCAATGAGAACAAAAAAGTAAAACAGCTTGCTTTCTTAAATGCTTTTTATGAGACCGGCTTCTCCAATCCGATGGATGATGCGTTGAAAGCGATGGAAGATATCAATGCCGACGGTTATCAAAAATCGGGCGAGGTACCTTATGATTTTATCAGGAAACGTTTGAGCGTGGCGGTTGAAAAAGGCAATGAGCATACATTGATCAGTAAGGGGGCGATCAACAATGTGCTCGATATCTGTACACAGGTTTTAATGGCGGATGGAACAATTGTTCCTATCGCTGATCATAGAAAAGCCATTAACGATCTGTATCTCCAATACAGCAGCAAGGGATTCCGCACCATCGGTGTTTGTTATAAAGACTGCACTGGCGATACCAAATTCACCAAGGATGATGAAGTGGATATGATCTTCGCTGGTTTCGTTTTACTTTTTGACCCGATGAAAGAAGGCGTGATCGATGTGATCAAAGAACTCAATAATAATGGAGTGCAGTTGAAGGTCATCACCGGTGATAATAAATTAGTGGCAGCCTATGTAGCCGAACAAATTGGTTTGCATAAGATCGTAACGATAGCAGGAAGTGATATCGCGAAGATGAGCCCGGAAGCATTGGTTGTCCAGGTCCAAAAAGCAAATGTGTTTGCCGAAATAGAACCTCAACAAAAAGAAAATATCATCAAGGCCTTGCGCAAAGCGGGTTTCACAGTTGCATACATGGGAGATGGCATTAATGACGTAGCGGCAATTAATGCAGCCGATGTAGGCATCAGCACCAATAATGCAGTGGATGTAGCTAAGGATGCGGCAGACGTAGTATTGCTCGAAAAAGATCTTGCCGTATTGAATGCAGGGATATTGGAAGGGAGACGCACTTTTTTGAATACGCTAAAATATATCTACACCAATACCAGTGCAACATTTGGAAACATGTTCAGCATGGCAGGAGCATCATTGATACTCCCCTTCCTGCCAATGCTACCACAACAGATATTGATGACCAATTTCCTGACCGATTTCCCTTACATGGCAGTAGCCGGAGATAATGTGGATGAAGCTGAATTAAAATCGCCGCAAAAATGGAATCTCAAGCAGCTCAAAAACTTCATGATCGTCTTCGGCCTTCACAGTTCGGTATTCGACTACCTCACCTTTTTCATCTTATATAAATTGTTTAAAACAGAAGAAGTATTCCATACAGGCTGGTTCATCGAGTCCATCTGCACAGAATTGCTGATCTTATTCGTTGTACGAACGCATAAATCCTTGTTGAAAAGCAGGCCGGGTAAACTATTGATCATCCTAAGCGCTCTCGGCTTGCTGATCACTATTGGTCTGCCGTTCAGTCCTTTTGCTGCACAATTGGGCTTTGTGGTGCCGCCATTGCAGCTATTGGGCATCATTGCAGGCATTTTGTTCCTCTATGTGATCACGGCAGATATGATAAAAGTGCTGTTTTTTAAGAAAACGGCCATTTAATCGCTGGTCATTGGTCGGGAGTCGGGAGCCGCGGTATTCTATTTCGGACTCCAGACTAAAGACTACGGACTAAGGACTATAGACTAAGGACCACTAAAAATCTGCCCATTTTTGCCCCATTTACCCTATTTTTGCCGTCCAATTTTAAGTACATACAAATCATTATGGATAAACTACTGTTTTACGCCGTTCCGGCGATGGGAGTAATCGGATTACTTTACACTTTATTTAAGTTTCAATGGGTTAGCAAGCAGGATGGTGGCAGCGACCGCATGAAAGAGATCAGCAATTATATAGCTGAAGGTGCCATGGCGTTTTTAAGGGCCGAGTGGAAAATTTTGGCTTATTTCGTTGTGATCGTGGCGATCTTGCTCGCATTCATGTCTCAGAGCAATACCCACTCTCATTGGAGCATTGCCATTGCATTTATTTTGGGTGCGATATGTAGCGCCACCGCCGGTTATATCGGTATGAAAGCTGCGACCAAGGCCAATGTGCGCACCACGCAGGCGGCCAAAACAAGCCTGGCGAAAGCATTGAATGTATCCTTTGGCGGAGGAGCAGTAATGGGACTCGGCGTTGCGGGTCTTGCTGTGCTCGGCCTCGGTGGATTATTTTTAATATTAAAACATTTTTTCGCCCCTGGTGATGACGCCAATCCCGAAGGTATGTTGCGTACCATCGAAGTATTGACAGGATTTAGCCTGGGAGCGGAAAGTATCGCATTATTCGCCCGCGTGGGTGGAGGTATTTATACAAAGGCGGCCGACGTCGGCGCCGACCTCGTAGGTAAGGTTGAAGCAGGTATCCCTGAAGATGATCCGCGTAACCCAGCAACTATCGCTGATAACGTAGGCGATAATGTAGGTGACGTAGCAGGTATGGGTGCCGATCTTTTTGGAAGCTATGTGGCAACGGTTTTGGCAACAATGGTACTCGGACAAGAGACCCTTGCAAAAGGAGATAATTTTCATGGCCTCTCGCCTATCTTATTGCCAATGTTGATCGCTGGCGCAGGTATCATTCTTTCTATCATCGGTACTTTGTTTGTAAGGATCAGTGATAAGGCTGGAATGAGTACTGCTACTGTTCAAAAAGCATTGAACATGGGCAACTGGGGTTCGATGATCCTTGCTGGTATCGCTTCTGCAGGATTGGTTTATTATGTTCTTCCCGAGCAATTGGTTTTACGCGGTCATGAGTTTACACGCAACGGTGTGATGGGTGCGATCTGTGTTGGATTGGGCGTTGGCGTTTTAATGAGCATCATCACTGAATATTATACAGCCATGGGCAAGCGCCCGGTGCTGAGCATCATTCGTCAAAGTGCAACGGGCCATGCCACAAACGTTATCGGTGGTTTGGCTGTGGGTATGGAAAGTACTTTATTGCCGATCCTTGTTTTGGCAGGTGGTATTTGGGGAAGCTATGAGTGCGCAGGACTTTATGGTGTTGCGATCGCTGCAGCAGGAATGATGTCGACAACAGCTATGCAATTGGCTATTGATGCCTTTGGTCCTATCGCGGATAACGCCGGTGGTATCGCCGAAATGTGCGAACTGCCCAAAGAAGTGCGTGAAAAAACTGATATCCTCGACGCAGTGGGTAACACCACCGCAGCAAGTGGTAAAGGCTTTGCGATCGCTTCTGCTGCGCTAACAGCGCTTGCATTGTTTGCAGCATTTGTTGGTGTGGCCATGCCGGATAACCAGCATATTGATATTTACAAAGCAAATGTACTCGCCTGTTTATTTATCGGCGGTATGATCCCGTTCATATTTTCTTCATTGGCCATTCGTGCGGTTGGAGAAGCTGCAATGGCGATGGTGGAAGAAGTTCGCCGCCAGTTCAGAACTATTCCGGGCATCATGGAAGGAACAGGCAAACCGGAGTATGATAAATGTGTTGCCATCTCTACCGAAGCATCTATTAAGAAGATGATGTTGCCGGGAGCCATTGCGATCGTTTCTCCCTTGATCATCGGCTTTATGCCGGGACTTGGTGCTGAATCATTAGGTGGGTTCCTTGCAGGCGCAACGGTTAGTGGTGTGTTGATGGGAATGTTCCAAAACAATGCTGGTGGTGCATGGGATAATGCAAAGAAATCATTTGAAAAAGGTGTTGACATCAACGGCGAAATGTATTACAAGAAATCAGAACCACACAAAGCTTCTGTAACAGGTGATACGGTTGGTGATCCGTTTAAAGATACTTCTGGCCCATCAATGAATATCCTGATCAAGTTGATGAGCATCGTTAGTTTGGTTATCGCTCCTACCCTCGCTTCGCTCAATAGCAGCAAGGCTACAGCAGAAACGAAAATGGAAATGACCAAAGAAGTGTCTATCGTTAAAACCGATAGTGGAAGCAATGCGAACCTTACAGTTACTGCTAAGTCTGAAGACATGAAGCAGCCTACAGATAACCTGGTGAATGCATTGGTAGCCGATAAGCTTATTGACAAAGACAATTACAATGTTGCCGTTATAAAAGGCAAACTGGTTATTGCCGGCGTTGAACAAAAAGACGAGGTTAACGCTAAGTACAGATCATTGATCGATGCTTTTGGTGGTGCTGATATGAAGATCGCGAGTGAGAAGAAATAATTCCTGACAATCATATTTGAAAGCCCTGCTGATCTACAGCGGGGCTTTTTTGTTAAAAAAACGCATGGATCCCTTTGCCTGCTTGCAATATTCATAATAAGCTGTACTTTAGTAAACACGGTATTCAACTCTCAGTAATACTAATTTTATGAAGAAAATATTGATCCTGGTATGCTGTCTTTGTAATCTCATCGCATACAGCCAATTCGGAACGGTACAACCCTCCTACTCTTCTCCCGGAGGCACTTATTCCAACCCCGTTTTTCTTGCGCCTACCAGTGGGGGCAATTGGGGAACCAACTCATCATTTGTGAACAATTACAATAATACCTGGAATCGGGGTACTACCAGCAGTGGCGGCTATGGAAGTTCAGGTGGTTATGATCCTCGTGCAGGTATCAGGATGTTTGACAAAGCTATAGCCAAGAATTCGAAGGATACGAATGCCTATTACGGCAGGGCGACGGAAAAATTCAGGCTGAATGACTACCCGGGCGCAATAGAAGATTTCAACAAAGTACTTGAGCTCGACCCGTCACGCATAGAAGCTGTATACGGCATTGCGTATACAAAAATGTTCTGGAAGGATTACTATGGTGCAATACAGGAATTCACTAAAGTAATTGCAGCCGAACCCAAATTTGCAGAGGCATATTTTAATAGAGCGAATTCCAAAATGGGTATGAAAGATTATAAGGGTGCCATTGCAGATTTCGACCTGATGATGCCGATGATCTTACCCAACACTTCTGTTTATACCAGGAGAGGCTTTTCAAAGTACTCACTTAATGATACCGCAGGTGCAATGAAAGATTACGACAAGGCGATAGAGATCGATCCAAAATTTGCTGACGCCTATTACAATAGGGCGAACGAAAAGATGGACCTTGGAGATTACAAAGCTGCGATAGCCGATTACAGTGAGCTGATCAAACTGATGCCTGAAGTTGCAGAGGTCTATTACAACAGGGCAGTTGCGGAAGATCAATTGCATGATGCGCAAGCTGCTATAGCCGACTATGATAAGGTAATTAAACTTACTCCCAACGACGAATCAGCTTATTATAACAGGGGCATCATTTATCTAAATCAAACCAATTACAAAAAGGCGATCGCCGACTTCGACAAGGCAATATCGCTCGATGCTAAGTTTGGCGCTGCTTTTTATGCAAGAGGTATATCTAAAATTGGTTTAGAAAAAAAAGAAAGCGGATGTTCAGATCTGAATGAAGCTTTAAAATTTGGATTTGAAGCGGCTAAAGCGCAAATAGAGAAACATTGTAACTAACAACCTATAAGCTTCTATATAGAGTTTTACCAAGAACGGACCCCGCCGGGACCTAGTTGTATCAGTCTAAAATTATTGGATTGTGTTGAAATTTCATGTTGAAGGTTTCGCCTCCACAGCCGGCGGGGCTGCGTACCTGTGCCGGCGCTCTATTTGGCTCTTTGGAAAAATATGCTTCGCATTTTTCCAATCCCGCCTTCGGCGTGACCGAACCAAATAATGCGCCTTACACAGGTACTGGTGAGAACTCGGGCGGAGAATTATCGCATAGATCCAAATGTCGCTTCGATCTTCGCTTTGATGTAGAATTACTGATGCTGAGTCTACAGTAGTGCAAAAGCTAAATCATCCCGCACGTGCGGGACGAAAAAAGGCTGTATTTTTTTTCGGGCGCCTGCTGAGCGAAGTCGAAGCATTTGTTTCTTTTTTGGGCGAAGCAAAAAAGAAACAAGCAAAATATCGATGAAACCGGGATTAATTGTCAAACCGAGACACTACACGGAACCTTAATAGGTTGCTCACTTTCCGCCCACCTATTTTAACAATTCCACTTATTATTAAGTTGTATCTTAATCTTCATTCCTATCTGAACTATAAATGATTTTATGAAAACAATACTTCTAACCATCTGCTGTTTTCTTGCATTTCTAAGTTATGGACAAACTTCACCTCAAACACCTGCAGCCTTGTATGTAAGCGAGGTAACAGAAAAGAATCCGATCCCATTTTTTATTGGCGCTACTGGTGAAAATTCATGGGGAAATACCAGGATTCAACGCAATTACGATCAACCATGGAACCAGTCTCCGGGTGAGCGGGACCGCAGTTCTTCACGCAATTCAAATAATTCAGATGCTGTTCTCAGGTTGATGGAATATAACAGTGCCATAGCGTTAAATCCCAGGGATGCCGAGGCTTACAGCAATAGAGCAATTGAAAAATTTTCGATGAATGATTATGCCGGGGCCATCGCCGATCTCAACAAAGTGATCGAGATCGATCCTAAACGTGCAGATGCTTATTATGGTATTGGGTTCATTAAAATGGCGATCGCAGATTTCAAAGGAGCAATAGAAAATTTCAACAAAGCCATCGAACTCGACCCCAATTTTACCGATGCTTATTTTGCCAGGGGAAATTTGAAGATGGACCAGCAAGACTATAATGCTGCCATCGCCGACTATGAAAAACTAATACAACTGAAGCCCGGAGTCGCAGCATTTTATTTTAATAAGGCAATTGCAGAAGAAAAATTAAATAGTTACGAAGCGGCTAAAGCTGATTATGAAAAAGTAATTAAGATCGATCCCAAAGATGACGCGGCTTATTATAACCGTGGAGTAATAAATTATACTCAAAATAATTACAAGGAAGCCATCGCAGACTTTAGCATGGCAATATCGATCAATGCACAGAACGCAGGCGCCTATTATACCCGGGGAATTGCAAATATCGCGTCGGGACAAAAAGACAACGGCTGTTCAGATCTAAAAAAAGCTGAGGCAATGGGATATGAAAAAGCTAAGGAGCAAATAAAGAAATATTGTAACTGATTAACAACCTATAAGGTTCTGGCAGCATGCTCTTATTCTTGAAGTCACTACTAAGAACCTTATAGGTTGTTACTTTATTATCGTCACATACCCCGTGATCGGATCCCTTCCAAAACCAGGCTCGATAATATAATAGTAAGTATCAACAGGAAGAGCCTTGCCATTCCTGGTTCCATCCCAAGGAGTTGGATAGCCTTTTGCCGATTGAAATACTAATTGGCCCGTGCGGGTGAACACTTCTACCCTTGCGTCGGGATAATCATTTAAATACTTGATCACCCATTTATCATTTATTACATCATTGTTTGGACTGAACGTATTGGGGATGCTGGGTGGCTTCAATACCTTAATGAACATGAGATCGGTTCGGCGACAGCCACCGCGGGCAGTTACAGTAAGTGTGTAAGCAATATCATCCATGATATCCCTTGCAGTTGGCGCTTTAATATTATTTATGCCATTGAAAAAATAAACATTGGGTGTCCATAAATATTGTAGTTCAACTCCTTCGGCAGTTGGGTCCAAAGTGATAACACCTCCTTGCAGCACCATCCTGTCTTTACCGGCATCTACTGTTGGATTTGGATACACCTTAAACAATTTATTCATCGTGTCGCTATGACAACCCAGGTTATTTACAATAAACAGGCTTGTATGGTATTCGAGCGTGTCGGTGTAAGTGTACGTGAATGTGGGTACGCTCTGTATTGAACCATCCCCGAGGTCCCAATGCCATTCCGCAGTAGTACCGAGCGGATCTGTGATGTCGGTAAATATTACGCTTTCGCCAAGGCATGCAGTCTTCCTATTGGTTGTAAAATTTGCATGAGGTTGAGGATGTATGAAATCAACAAGCCTGGTCAAGGTTCTTGTACAGCCCACAGCAGACTTTACAACCATGGTCACAAAGTAAGGGCCCGTGCCTGCATAAAGATGTGATGGTGCAAATGCTGATGATAAAGGAGAACCGTCGCCAAAATCCCAGCTATAAATTAAACCACTCGCATCCGCAATTGATGAATTGTTGATAACAGAAATAAGTGCATTGGGAAGGCATACACTGGATTGACCAAATGAAAAATTTGCTACCGGGTTTGGATCGATATGAATGGGTTTGGAAATGGTCGTACTCAAACAACCATCGGTCGATGTATTGAACATCGTAACAATATAATCACCCCAGGCAGGAAAACTATGCGTAACACTTGAACCAGCAGGCGCAGTCTGTGCAGGAGAACCATCGCCAAAATTCCAGGTTACCGTAGCGATGTTGATGCCAGCAGGCGATACGGATTGATCATAGAAATTTACCGGGCTGCCGTCACAGGTAGGCGATGTAAAACTAAACCTTGCTGAAGCGGTATCTAAAACGGTGATCGGTTGTGTTTTCGAATCCGTACATCCTGCAAAACTGGTGAATGTATAGGTTATCATGTGTGTACCAACACCAGCAATGGCCGGATCAAATATTCCGCTTGCAGAAACGCCGGGACCAGAATAAACACCAGCGGGGCCCGGCACTCCACCAATCTCACTCGCTTGTGTAAGTTGGAATGGCGGCACCAGCAAACAGCTATTCGGTATGCTGTTGAACTGCACCAGCGGAGAAGCATTTACGGTTATGGTTCGCAATTTATTGTCCTCGCAAACGCCGCCCGAAAAAGCACGGTACCTTATCTGGTAGGTTTTTGTGAGCTGGGTATTGGGCAAGTATAAATGCTTGTACACTTTACCGGGGAATGGATTATTATCCAGCTCAAACACTCCGGCCAAATTGATATTATCCCAGTATATCTGCACTTTGCTGATGCTGCCGGGAAATACACTGGAGGCATCTACAATAGCAACAGAATCATAAGCGCATAAATTGCCGGCATTGGTAACGCTAAAATCAGCTGTGGGGAAACTGCCATTCACAAAAATCTGTTGTGTGATGGTATCCTTGCAACCATTGTTGCTTGTTACAATGAGTCGAACATTATATGGACCCACTGCTGAATAACTATGCTGGGGATTCTGAACAGTTGAAGTATTTAATATACCCGAACCAGGATCGCCGAAGTTCCAATCCCAGTTGGTAATGGTTCCTGAAGCAATTGTACTATTCTCTGTAAACTGTGCCCAGGTATCGCTTAAACATACATCCGGTATTAAGAATGACGCCGATGGCCGATGATTGATAACAACCGTTTTAGTGGCAGTCTTTATACAACCCTTGCTATTGGTTACTGTGAGTGTGACAGTATAACTGCCGGGGGCAGCATAAATATTTGTTGGGTTTTGGGATGAAGACGTATTGCCGTCTCCAAAATCCCATGCCCAATTACTCAGCGTTCCTGAATTTGCGACAGAGAGGTCATTGAAAATAATGACCCTTGTTGCGCAGCCGGGAGGCGTGAAATTAAAGTTGGCTGTTGGCAATGAATTAACCGTGAAAGGTTGAGAGGATGTATCACTGTTACAACCAAGGTTATTTACGATCCAATGTTTTACGATATACGTTCCTGCCGCCGCATAAGTATGCGATGGGTTTTGCAGAAGAGATGTGCTGGCGTCACCAAAATCCCAATGCCATTCAGTTACTATATTTCCCGGCAGCGGATCACTTAAACTGGTGAAAGTAACAGGATCGCCCAGGCAAGGTTCGGGAGGAAGAGCAAAGTTTCCTACCGGGCGTTGCAGGATGAAGTTTAAAAAAGTGCCAACCGGTATCTCATTATCACAAACGTTCCTGAATGTATTAAGATCAGAACCGCTTTGAACAGTAAGCGTATAATTTCCCTGCGCAAGCGGCGTGGCCATATTAATGGTCAGCGAAGTAATGGCAGTAAAACCCAAAGGGCAATTTGAAGTAATGTTGGCAATGGTATTGACACCGGGGCCTATTGAAAATTCACTTCCGGTGGGAGTAACGCTTGTACACTTTATATCAGTAGTGAAAAATACTTTGATACTGCTACAGCCAGCCTCAATATGATCGATAGCAGGAATGGCACCGTCACTGATCACTGCCGTGCCGCCAAAAGTGAGGTTATAACCATTGTTAGGAGGTGGTGTATTGGTAAAGTTAGTTACCATCAACAAAAAATTATGCCCGGCCAGGATGCTCTCAGGTTTGTTTATTGCATTACCGCTATTGAAACAGTTGACATTGCTGGTACCAGCCGGCGCACAGCCCGTTGGCGATCCTACCGGGAAGGCTCCGTTAATGGAAATAACGAGCGTCGGATCGGTAAATACATCATTCGGATTGTGCCCGGTAACATCAAATAGCACCCAGTCATAATCATCGTTCACATTAGGCGTGATCAGGAATTCCAGCGTACCGCTGGTAAAACAAGTGAACTTGTACCAGTATGAATGCCCTGAAGTAAAAAGATCGGTGCATTTGGTCTGCGCCACATTCGGTCCGGTGCAATTGGTAACGTCATGCTGCGTAAAAACTGTGGTGCCGCATACCGGTATTGCCGCTGAGGGGATGGTGCCGGGTGCAGAACAAACAGCGGCAATTTTTGAAGACGCATGCGGGCTCTTCTTCTGCGCCATTAATAGGCAGGGCAGCAATATAAGCAGGAGCAAAAATCTTCTCATTCAATTTAGTTTAAGTACCTGGTAGCCTGGAAGAGCCTTAAATACGGCGTTTTGAAGCTTGGCAAATGTAAAAAAACTATCGCAGTTTTGGCAATTGGAGTTGCCTTGGTTCTATGTCGGTTGGAAAAGCTGTCAGTCCCGATAGTCATCGGGATTGTCGAAGCCGATTGGGTAAATTTAACCCGCCTTCGACATTCGCCCACCGGCGGAGACAGTTTATTATTCGTAAAGACTATTTGTATCAGCTTTTGACAAGGCTATCAAAAAATCAGCAATTTTTGCCGTCACTGCTTTAAAATACTTTTCTCCTTTTTCCTGGGTAGCTTTTTTGGGATATCCAATTCCAGTGTCTTCAGAAACCTGGGACCACTTTCGCTCTGACCAGGCCCAGCCTTCGGAGAATTCTTTTATCTTATTTTTTTTCTCCTTGCCATCTCCTGCTTCGTCCAAAGGAAGTACTAATTGAGGTGTTAGGTGAAGCATCAGGCTGGTTTCCATTTCATCTGCATGGTCGCCTTGATGTTCGAAGAAATCTTTTTTATTTAAGGATTGAAACCAATTGCAAGTGCTTAAGAACATCTTTGGATATTTTAATCCCAGTTCCCTGATGATCTGTTTAAAGTCGTTTCCGCCATGGCTGTTTAGAATGAGCAGCTTGTTTATCCCGGATCGTAATAGTGTTTCGATAATGTCCGCTATAATTAAAGATTGAGTACTGGGATTCAAATTGATGTCCAGCTTTATATCAGCCTGGCCTGTGTTTACACCAAATGGGATGGTTGGAAGGACGATCAGCTTTGCTCCCCCTTCCCAGGCAATTCTTGCAGATTCAGCTGCGATATAATCTGCTTCAATAACATCGGTTGCATAAGGTAGATGAAAATTATGCGCCTCCGTTGCTCCCCAAGGAAGTACGGCGAGGTCGTAGTTCGATTCTTTAATGTTCTTCCAATTTGTTTCGGCTAGTATATAAGGTCTGATCATAATTTTGTTTTTTTCAATTCAGAGTGGGTCATTTTTTGTGAGAAGCCATTTGAACATTATATGTATCTCTCTTTTATAAAATTAATATGATGTAATTCATGCCCTGCAATATGGTACACCAGTGCTCTAACCGTGGCATCATTTGCTGTTCCTGTTCCATGGCCCTTTCTGTCAAGAGAATTTTCCGGAAGTCCGTTAAAAAGTGCAATGGTCGAATTTCGTACAGCTTCGTATTCTTCAAAAATATTATCCAGGCTTCTTTCTCCTGCCTCTGAGAATTTCGCATAAGAATCCTGGTCGAATCCCACTAAATTCATTTTTTCGTTCCTGGCGAATCTTAAAGCTCTGTATGAAAAAATCCTCTCGTCATCTATAATGTGAACCAATATCTCTTTTATATTCCATTTTCCCTCAGCATAGCTATAATACAATTTACTTTCGGGCAGTGAGGATATAAAATTTTTTACACTTAGAAAATTGTCTTTAAGATGTTGTAAGATCAACCCATCATCCGGTAATAGTTTCATATACATTTCTGCGTAGTCAGGATAATCGCCTTTGTTTGCTTTGAAAATTATTCTCATTATGAATTTTAATTCTTACTTAAAAAACGAAAAGTAGCTAAATAATGCATAACGCCCAGGGGCCGTCTCCCTGAGGCGATGGGAACTCAGGGCTGTGTTCGTCCACATGCTAAAGTTAATTAATAGTTACGAATGGCTCGCAGCGCACCATAGTGACAAAAGGTCCTGTCTAGTACTTGTAAATATCTTTGAGATGATCGCTCAACCCTTTAAAATCCGGGTACACACTATATTTATTAATGCCGAAGTTGGAGATCAGCAAGCGAAGTTTTTCAACCAAACTTTTCGGGATATCGATCCTATGTGTACAGTCTGGGCACATATCTTCCAAAGCATTCTCATCTTTTCCATGAATAGTAAATAATCCCCTTTGCGCAAAAATTCTATCATTTGAACGCCGGGGATATATTGCTATTGGCAATTCCGCGATAGAAATATCAGCATCATAGCAAAGCGCCACATAAGTTTCGTGGTATTGCTTCGAAAAGTCTTCTTCAGGATTTACCAGGTACTCCTCGATATCATCGTGCTTTTTATTTAATTTATAGGGGTTCAATATCCATATATGGGGGTCTTCGGGCTTTGGTGCATCCAAAGCAAAGAATAAAGCGGTTCCGATGTTTTCGGTCCAATCCAAAAGCCTTGTGGGTACTCCTTCATGCCTCATCGAGAAGAGCAGATCCCATGAGTTTTCAAATTTGATCTTTGGTCCAACAAGAGATCTGAAATCGCAGTACAGATTATTTTCCAAAACATTGATGCTCTTCCCGGTTTTTGCATATTCTCTTTGGAGCGTCGGGATCAATTTGTAAGAAGCTTTGGAATGTCCCCGATATACGGGAAGATTACACCCAATGAATTTTGAAGATTTCAATACCTGGTCGATACCGTCGAAAAAACTATCGAGAGTTTCCATAAATTCAATTTGATGTATACCGCAAACTATCGGTTCATTATTTATGAACCTGACATTAAAATTGCCACGCGAAATCCTCAACTCGCAATCATCAATCCTGCAACACCTCATGCTTACTATACGCTTCCGTCAATTTCATCTGCACATCGTACGCAACAGGTGAATAAGAATCAAACTTCATACTAAAACGTGCTCGTCCGCCTGTTAAACTGCGGAGGGAAGATGAGTATTGATACATCTGCGCCAACGGCACCCTGGCCACTACTTTCTGAAAATGCCCTTCCGCCTCCATGCCTTCCACCACTCCCATACGTGATTGCAGGTCGCCCATAACGGCGCCAACCATTTCATCGGGACAAAGTACTTCCACCAAATAAACGGGTTCCAGCAACTGCGGACCAGCTTCCATGAATGCCTGGCGGAATGCGTAGAGGCCGGCTAGTTTGAAAGACAGGTCGTTGCTGTCCACGTCGTGCATCTTTCCATCATATACACTCACACGTACGTCTCTTACGCGGCATCCGGTAAGCGGACCATTCGCCATCTTTTCCATCACCCCTTTCATTATTGAAGGAAGAAAACGGGTGTCTATGACGCCTCCCACGATGCAATTGCAGAAAACGAGTTTGCCACCCCATTCCAAGTCGATCTCTTCTTTACTGCGCAGGTTAAGTCCCTGTGGATTGGGCATGCCTTCGTACCATGGTTCGATGCGCATATATACTTCGGCAAATTGGCCGGCGCCACCACTTTGTTTTTTGTGGCGATAATTGCTCTCGGCCTTCCTGCTGATCGTTTCGCGGTAAGGTATTTTTGGCTTCTCAAATTTTACCTGGAGATTGTGTATGCGTTCTATTTTCCATTGCAACACTTTCAGGTGCAGTTCGCCCTGGCAATGCAGCAATGTTTGTTTTACTTCAGGAGATACTTCAAAGTGCACCGTTGCATCTTCTTCTTCGAGCGTATGCAATACCTGCGATAATTTTTCTTCATCGCCTTTGTTCAATACACTAACTGCGATCGTAACATTGGGATGAGGAAATTCGATAGGCACGAGTTCTACATGTGTGCCTTTATCATGCAATGTATTATTCACGTGTGTTGAGCGCAGCTTGATCGTTGCGCCAATATCACCCGCCACCAGTTCCTGCACCTGCACCCGGTTATGTCCTTCCATCAAATACAATTGATTGAATTTTTCGGTGGTGCCGGTATTCTCATTCACCATTTCACAACCTGCCTTCACCGTGCCGCTATACACTTTAAATAAACTCAATTCACCAATATGCGGTTCGATGATCGTTTTAAAAATGAAAATGCATGCAGGGCCGGTTGGTTTGCATTCCAACTGTCCACCTGCTTTTGTTTTTTGCGGAGGCATTTCAGTTGGCGCGGGACATACATAATCGACAAAGCTTAATACACGGCCGATACCCATATTTTTTTCCGCTGACACGCAGAATACAGGGAAGATGTCATGCTTGATCATCGAAGTATGTAAACCTTGTTTCATTTCTTCTTCCGTCAATTCTCCCTGGTCGAAATATTTTTCCATCAAACCTTCATCATTGGAGGCAATGGATTCGATGAGCTCTTTGTGCAATGTTTCTGCCCGATCTTTTTCTTCATCGGGTATCGCTAATTTTTCGGGCTTCCCTCCTTCCGGCGGGAATTTATACATGATCATGTTCAACACGTCGATGATGCAATTGAAGCCAGCGCCGGTCTGTATAGGATACTGCACAGCTACTACATTTGCACCGAAATGTGATTTAGCTTCACGAAGTGTTCTGTCAAAATCAGCATCTGGCAGGTCTAATTTATTAATGACAAAAATAGTTGGGGTCTTGAATGTGTCGGTATATTCCCAGATGATGTCGGCACCCACCTGCACGCCGGCAGCGGCATCCAGCACGATCACACCTGTATCAGCCACTCTTAATGCGCTGATCACTTCTCCCACAAAATCATCATAACCGGGAGTGTCAATGATATTGATCTTATAGTCTTTCCAGGGGCAATGCAGCAGGGAAGCAAAAACAGAACTTTGTCTTTCCGTCTCCAGTTCATGATAATCGCTTACCGTATTTCTGGCGGCAATGCTGCCGCGGCGTTTGGTAACGCCTGCATCGAAGAGCATGCTTTCGGCGAGCGTAGTTTTACCACAGCCGGCATGTCCAAGCAGGGCAATATTCTTTACGTGGTTGGAATCGTAAGTAGCCATAACTATGTTTTTATTTTTTAGAAATAGTGGTAAGACTTCCGAAGTTTTTGGGTGAGCCACCGGTTTTGCGGTGACTCACCCAAAAACTTCGGAAGTCTTAAAATGCAACCAGCCAGTCTGTATAGACTGGCTGGTTGTCCATGGACCTATTGTTTTACGAAGCTGTGAAACTCATCTTCTAATCTATCAAGATCATTTATCAGCATGTCATATTTTTCCTTGATGTTGTGATGTGGAATTCGATGACCAAAGGTAGGATGTCGTTCAGCTTCCTTCAGGTGATACTTTATTTCGTGTTTGAGGTTATGTACGTTGATGAGTTGGATGTGAAACTGGTTGTGAAAATGTTCGATACCCATTGCTACGTCGTGATCTGTTTTTCCGGGGGCAAAATAGTACAGTTCATTTTTCAACTGGTGAATCTTTTCGCGGTAGGACACCAGTACATCGTGCCATTGATGACATTCATCAACGATTGACCGCTGTTGTGTTTCTGTTACCATCTGGATAGAATTTAATTATTAAAAATGAAGTAGTGGCGTTGTGTGCCACGCGTTTTCGCAGGGTAAAGGTGGTGACGAGTCAATCATTAAAAACTGACGCCGGTCATAAGTAATAATAAACCTTATCATTTTCATAGGCCGAAATGTAGATAGGTTTGGGTCGGCGACGGAAGGAGTATTTTCTGTCGTCAGGCCGATAAATTGTTTTTGAAGAGCTGTAATAAAGTAACGAAATTTTATTTTAAAAAAGAAATAAAGTTCAGTTGCCAATTGCCAATCCGCAGTGGACAAAGCAACCTCAAATCGAAGGCTGCCGCTGCAAACTGGCAACTGGCAACTGGCAACTGAAACAGCATTCACAAAAATTTACACGAACGGATTTGGTGATTACGATTAAAATCGTAATTTGGCGTACGAAATCAATCGTATTATGACACTTATCAAGAGTACAAAGCCCACTGAAAGCGAATTGGAGATACTGCAGGTGCTGTGGAACGAGCAAACCGCCACGGTACGAACGGTACATGAGGAGCTTTCAAAAACCAAGGATTCTGGCTATACCACTACCCTCAAACTGATGCAGATCATGTTTGAAAAGGGCTTGGTAACGAGGGACGACAGCAACAAGACCCATATTTACCAGCCGGCCGTTAGCCGCGAGAAGACACAGAAACAGATCCTCAATAAAATGATCGACACCCTGTTTGCCGGAAACCCCGCAACCTTGGTGATGCAGGCATTGGGCGGGCATAATGCCAGCGAAGAAGAGTTATTGAAGATCGAATCACTGATCAGTGAATTGAAAAAGCAAAAATAGGTTAATGGTTCATGGACAATGGTCCATAGCAGATGCACTTAATTCGTTGCAGCCGGCTATGAACGATGAACCATGAACCTTCAACCATCACCTTGAACTAACAACCCGTATGGCGCTACTCTCCTACAGTTTTTGCATGGCGATGCTGCATAGCTTATGGCAGGCGGGATCCTTATTGCTTTTCTATTTCATAATAGATAAGGCTTTGCTGCAAAAACATTCGCCGTTGGTAAAGAGGAATTTTTTATTTGTATTGCTCGCCACACAGTTATCGTTATTCATCATTACATTTTTGATCTTCTTTTTTGCGGGGGGAAATGATATTCCTTCGGAAAATATTGCGGGGCTTTTGCCGCAGTTCTTATCCGCAGATACCGTTTACGCGGTCACTCCATGGCTATTCAGCGCTTATGTATGCGTACTTACATGGAAGATCACAAAGGCTTTATATACCTGGCATTGTTTCAAACAACAATATAAAATTGGACTACAAAAGCCATCAATTGAACTGAAACTGTTTGCACAGCAAAGGGCACACCAGTTTGGCATCAAAAGAAAAGTAAAACTCTGGCTGAGCAATACGATCAATACGCCGGTGACCTTTGGTTTTTTGCGGCCAGTGATACTTTTGCCCGTTGCGCTGATGAACAATATCAGCTCCAGCCAGGCTGAAACCCTTATCCTGCATGAGTTAGCGCATATCCGCACAAATGATTACTTACTCAACTGGTTCCTGCTCGGCAGCGAGACCATTTTCTTTTTCAACCCTTTTATTGCATTGGCATGTAAGAGGATCCGCCTAGAGAGAGAACAATATTGCGATGTAAGTGTGATCGCATTTGAATACAAACCAGCATTGTATGCCGAGGCTTTATTGCAGGCCGAGCGCATCAAACAAATGATCCCCGGTTTTCAACTGGCCGCAGTAAGCAAGAAAAAACAATTACTGCACCGCATCCGTTTTTTTTCAAAGCAAAAAGATTTTAAGCAGCAGCACCGCATCGGTATCATTGCCCCATTGCTCGGTATCCTGCTTTTGTTTGCGGTGTATAGCTTCGTGATCTTTCCCTCAAACCAAACCCGGCAAGTCGCTTCTTCATTTATTGTTCCAACAAGTGATGTTCCGGTTAGCAATGCCGACAGAAGTATCGCTTTTGCAAACGATGTTTCCAGGGCCATGGAAAAAAGTGGATTTGTTGACCAGGTAATGAAGAGGGTAGAAAAACAAAGGCCTGCTTTGGAAAAACAGATAAAGAAATTACAACCGGTCATTAAGTCAATCCAGGCTAAGGCCGAATTACTGGCAGATAAGATCACCAAAGATTTCGTGATGCCGGTAACGATACAGGAAAATGATGCCACCCGCGAGATCGTTATCCGCGAAGAAAGTTCCGGCTCCAAATCCGCTTCCGTAAAGGTTTACCAGCTAAGCTATGAAAACGGCAAATGGATATTGCAACCGCAGATGATGGTCACCGCTACCCCAAGCCCCGTTACTGATTCTATCTTACCGAAGGTGAAGAGATTGCTACCTGCACAATAAAGCTCAATGGATAATTGATAATGGGTTAATGGATAATGCCTTAACTACCCCGAGTCTGCCCATCTTTGCTCTATAATCTAATGAGGAATATTCAACCTTAATAACTGCTATTGATCAAAATGGAGTTTCAGATTGAACCATTATCCATTAACCCATTATCAATTATCAATTATCAATTCAACTCCTACCAAAGATTTCTCGGACAAGTATACCCATATTTATTTCCGATGAGGAAGCCCACCATGATCTCATGAGTGTTGCCGGTATAGGTTCTTAGCCTTGATGTGGTAGCCACTTCATACGAATAGCTAAGATTGAGTGTATTGGAAATATTCACGCCTGCCATTGCAGAATAACCGGAGATCAGATCAGAAAAACGATAACCGGCTCCCAGCCAAAATTGGTCCATGTACTGGAATTTCACATTTGTGTGTAGTCCGCTCAGCTGTGGTTTCCAATATTGGAACATCACTGAAGGCAACACAGTAACCTCGTCGGACAAGGCAAACTTATAACCTGCCGTTGCAAAAAAGTTGGGAGAAAAATAAGAGCCATATTTATCCCCGGTATTGCTGGTGAATTTTGCTTTACCAGGAATGATATTCAACACGGATGCTCCAACATAATATCTTGCTGAATAGAGCCAAAGTCCTGCTCCGAGCTCAGGCTTTAATTTCTTGAGTTCACCATTGGCATATCCAACGGCAGGATCGAGCTGGTCGGTGCCAGCAAAATCTACTTTCGATCTGTCGAGATTCACAGCTGATATTCCTGCGCTGAAACCCACAGCCAACGCTGTTTGTACGCCGAGGGGCTTATGATATGCATAAGTTCCGGCGATGGTCCAACGGTTAAGATATCCTGCTTTATCATTTATTGCCATGAAACCAATACCCTGGTGCGGCGGCGACACTTCGTATTCGTCCCACGCCATCTTACCTCTTGGGTTCTCTCCCGGCACCTGGAATGAAGTGGCACTGGTACGCAGATCCTGCTTTCCTATCGGCATGTGAATACTGAAATAAGCGGTTACCGGCGCGCCATCAATACTTACCCATTGATCGCGGAGACTTAATTTGACATCGGTATAATTCTCGATGCCGCTAAGGGCCGGATTCAAAATAAAATTGTTCAACACGTATTGGGTGTAAGACGGCTTCGCTTGTGAAAATGCAAAGAAGCTGAAGAGGCAGCCAGTGATCGTTGTGTAAAAAATTTTCTTCATGGTTTAAACTTTATAAGCACCATACTTTCACATCTAAGTTCCGTATTCGGAATAAAATGAAAAGTTAATCTTGTTTAAAATGCCATAGAGATGGAACCCCACCCCTATGGCTTTTGAATTATTTTAAGAGCGTTATATAACCTTTAATTGGCTCACGGCCATTGCCTGGTTCGATTATGTAATAGTATGTATCAACCGGCAAAGGCTTTCCTTTGATGGTTCCATCCCATTCCGTTCCTGGTTTATAACCATGCGATTCGTAAACCAACTGCCCGGTACGACTGAATACTTGTACCCAATTATCAGGGTAGGTATTCAGATAACCAATTATCCACTTATCGTTGGTACCATCGCCGTTTGGTGAGAACGTATTTGGTATTGTCGGGAACTTCAGTAGTTTAACAAACACCGCGTCACTCTTCGGACATCCACCGATTCCGGTAACTGTTAGTGTGTATGTGATGTCGCCTTGCGGATCGTGCACTTTCGGATTTTCCTTGGTGTTATCATCCATGTAAAGGTTTGGCGTCCACAAGTACTGCAGGTTTTGACCTGTTACCGTAGGGTTCATAGTGATAGTGCCTCCTTCCAGGATGAAAGCATCAGGCCCTGCATCCACAGTTGGATAATCATACACAGGGAATGGTTTCGTTATCGTATCACTATTACAACCAAAACTATTGGTGATATATAATTTCACATAGAACGTATCTGGTCCTGAATAAATGTAAGTAAACGACTGCCTGTTATCCAACATACCATCACCCATATCCCAATACCGCGCTGTTGTTGTTGCACCAGCTGTAGGATCGGTGATATCAGTAAAGACCACCGGCGTTGCTACGCAAACATATGGCTTGTCGGTAGTGAAGTCTGCCTTAGGCTGTGGATGAATGGTATTCAGCACGATCGTTGTATCATGAACACAACCTGCGGGACTTGTTGCCTGCAGATTTATACTAAATGGCCCAGGAGTATAATACGTGTGATTAGGAGCAAACCCGGTTGAAGTTTGGGTATCACCAAAATCCCATAAATAGGTCATTGACGATGGCGTACCACCCGCAATAGTCGACAGGTTTTGGAATGTCACCAGTGCGTTAGGCAAACAGATATTATTATTGAACGAGAAATCCGGTTTAGGGATCACGTTGCTCACATCAATGACAGCATCAGCAGGTTGTGGCCTTGAACAAGCGGTAACCGTACCATCGCTTACACTTACCAGGTGATAAGTGAATGTTCCGGCTGTTGTTGTTGGAGCAGATAATGTTACGGATGAGTTACTACCGGAAGTTGTTATGGTTTGCGTACCGGGTGTGCCCGTAACGGTATAGCTAAATGTGTAAGGCAATGTACCACCAGCCCCCGTGAATGTTATAGGAGGAGGGGTTGAGTTTATACAAACCAGTTTGGTACCGCTGATCGTTGCAGTTGGCAATGGATTCACCTTAACCGTAGCTGATAATCCAGATAGGGACTGGCTACAAGCTGAAATCGTACCATCGGAAACACTTAACAGATTATACGTATAGGTTCCCGGAACAGTAGTTGGTTGCTGTACTGTTACAGAATTGCTTGCACCTACCGTGGTAACTGTCAAAGCAGGGCCAGGACCGGAGCCATTATCAATGTTATAAGTAAACGTATAGGGCCTTGTTCCGCCCGAACCAGTGAAAGTAATATCCGGATCTGGTGCAGAACCTTCGCAAACTTCCGTGTTGCCGCCTATTGAGGCGTTGGGCAGCGGGTTAACTGTAAGTATGCCACCCGATTGAGTATTGATACACGGGCCAGTGGTTTTCACGAAATAATTAACCACACCTGGCGCCGTTGGCGTTCCTGAAATGCTGTACACACCGCCGCCGACAACGTTAAAGGTAATGCCCGGAGGAAGTGCTGGAGAACTTGTAAAAGTAGCTCCTGTAGCTCCCCCACCGATTGTAAAGAAGATAGTGACTATCGGCTGATTCACACAAACCGTTTGCGTATTGGTTCCAGGCGCTGAAGTAAGGGTGATAGTAGAATTATCATTAACGGTTATTGTACCACTTGCTGTACCATTTCCACATGGCCCGGTAGAACTTACCGTATAAGGGAATACACCTGCCGCGGTTGGTGTACCGCTGATGGTGAACACACCGCCTGCAAAACTACCGGTAACACCAGCTGGCAATGCGCCGGCCGTGATAGAAGCGCCGGTTCCAGTACCGCCAACGGAGTAAGTAATGTTTGTGATCGCATTATTGATACATACGGTTTGATTATTAGTTGCCGGACCTGAAGTGAGGTTCAGGGTTGCGTTGGCATTGACTGTTATTGTACCACTCTTTGCATTATTGACGCATGGTCCAGTAGTGGTCACAGTATAATTGAATACACCATTTACCGAAGGTGTACCGCTGATGGTAAACACTCCGCCGGCATAAGTACCCGTTACACCTGCTGGTAAAGCACCCGCTGTAATAGAAGCGCCTGTACCACCGCCGCCGATCGTGTACACAATATTGTTCATAGCTGTATTGATACAAACCGTTTGCGCATCCGAACCAGGAGCAGATGTAAGGCTGATCGATGAGTTATCATTTACTATGATCGTTCCGCTCAATGATGGATTATTGCATGGGCCGGTTGTAGTCACCGTATAATTAAATGTGCCTGGCGTTGTTGGCGTACCACTGATAGTAAACACGCCACCCGCATAAGTGCCCGTAACGCCAGTTGGCAATGAGCCTGATGTGATCGAAGCGCCTGTACCCGTTCCGGATACCGCATAAGTGATCGTAGTAATGGCATTATTGATACAAAGCGTTTGGTTATTGCTACCCGCCGCTGAAGTAAGCGTCATGGTTGAATTGCCATTAACCGTTATGGTGCCACTTAATGCATTGTTGATACATGGCCCGGTAGTGGTTACTGTATAGTTGAACACACCAGCCACTGTCGGCGAACCAGTAATGGTAAACACACCACCGGCAAATGTACCCGTAACACCCGCAGGCAAAGCGCCGGCTGTAATAGAAGCGCCTGTTCCGCCTCCGGTGATGGAATACGAAATATTGGTTATCGCGTTATTGATACAAACTGTTTGTGTATTTGAACCAGGGCCCGATGTAAGCGTGATCGTTGAGTTATCATTTACCGTTATCGTTCCACTCAATGATGGATTGTTACAAGGGCCGGTGGTAGTCACCGTATAATTGAATATACCTGCCGCTGTTGGAGTTCCCGTGATGGTAAATACGCCACCCGCAAAAGTTCCGGTAACACCTGCAGGCAATGAGCCTGATGTAATGGATGCTCCTGTTCCGCCTGCGGTAACAGCATAGGTGATATTGCTTATTGCATTATTGATACACAATGTTTGTGTATTGCTACCCGCTGCTGAAGTGAGCGTTAATGTTGAGTTGTTATTGACCGTAATAGTGCCACTCAATGAATTGTTGACACATGGCCCGGTTGTACCCACGGTGTAATTAAATGTACCAGCGGCTGTTGGAGTTCCTGTGATGGTAAACACGCCGCCAGCATAACTACCTGTTACGCCTGCCGGCAATGAACCTGCTGTAATGGAAGCACCTGTTCCACCTCCGGTAATAGAATATGAGATATTAATTATCGGGTTGTTGATACAAACTGTTTGTGTGTTTGAACCAGGGCCTGATGTAAGTGTGATCACTGAATTATCATTGACCGTGATGGTTCCATTACGCGATTGATTGACGCATGGCCCGGTTGTAGTAATGGTATAATTATATGATCCGCTCACAGTTGGTGTGCCACTGATGGTGAAAACGCCACCCGCATAATTACCGGTAACACCCGTCGGCAATGAGCCGCCGGTTATCGTAACATTCGTTGCACCTCCACCTGCTGCATAAGTAATTGGAGTAATGGCGTTGTTGATACAAACCGTTTGTGCATCAGAGCCCGGTGCCGAAGTAAGCAATAAAGTAGAGTTGCCATTAACGGTGATCATACCGCTCAATGAATTGTTGATACATGGACCCGTAGTACCAACTGTATAATTGAATACTCCATTTACAGTTGGTGAACCAGTTATCGTAAATACTCCACCTGCATAACTACCGGTAACCCCTGCCGGCAATGCACCAGCAGTTATAGAAGCACCCGTTCCGCCTCCGGTGATCGAATAGGTTATGTTGATTATCGGGTTGTTGATACAAGCCGTTTGTGTATTTGAACCCGGACCCGATGTTAATGTGATTATTGAATTGTCGGTTACTGTTATTGTTCCACTCAATGATGGATTGTTACAAGGACCGGTAGTAGTTACGGTATAGTTGAATACACCCGGCACTGTCGGCGTACCACTGATGGTAAACACACCAGCGGCAAATGTTCCGCTAACGCCGGCCGGCAATGAACCTAATGTGATCGACGCACCTGTTCCGCCGCTACCCACTGCATAAGTAATGGTAGTGATAGCATTGTTGATACAAAGTGTTTGGTTATTTGTACCCGCAGCCGAACTCAATGTTAATGTTGAATTGTTATTAACAGTTATCGTACCACTCTGCGAATTATTTACGCAAGTACCAGTTGTGGTTACAGTATAATTGAAAACACCGCTTACAGTTGGTGTACCACTTATAGTATATACACCCGCTGAGTAACTACCTGTAACGCCTGCAGGTAATGCACCCGCACTAATGGTAGCTCCTGTTCCCCCACCGCCGATGCTGTACGAAATGCTCGCTATCGCATTGTTGATACAAACAGTTTGGGCATCTGAACCCGGACCCGAAATAAGGTTTATTGATGCATTGGCATTTACAGTTATTGTGCCGCTAAGCGATGGATTATTACATGGCCCGATAGCACTTACTGTATAATTAAATACTCCGCTTACGGTAGGTGTGCCACTGATGGTAAATACGCCCGCAGCAAAATTACCCGTAACACCGGCCGGTAATGCACCAGCGCTAATTGATGCGCTTGTGGCTCCGCCGCCCAATGCATAAGTAATATTGGTGATCGGGCTATTGACGCACACTGTTTGTGAAGTGGTAGGCGCCGCGGAGGTTAATGTAAGAGTTGAATTAGCATTAACAGTGATAGTTCCACTGGACGAATTATTTACACAAGGGCCTGTAGTGGTTACTGTATAGTTAAACACACCACTAACCGTTGGTGTGCCGGTAATATTAAATGTGCCGCCTGCAAAAGATCCTGTAACGCCGGCTGGTAATGCGCCGGCTGTTATGGCTGCTCCTGTGCCGCTTCCTCCTACTAAATAGGATATGGTGGCGATAGCCGTATTGATACACACTGTCTGCGCATCTGTACCTGGAGCAGAAGATAGATTAATGGATCCATCAGAGGTCACCGTTATAGTACCGTTCAGGGATGGATTTACACATGGGCCGGTTGCGGTCACTGTATAATTGAACACGCCAGCCACCGTTGGTGTACCTGAAATAGTGAATACCCCTCCTACAAAAGAGCCGTTGACTCCCGCAGGTAATGCGCCGGACGTGATCGATGCACCCGTACCGCTTGCACCTACTGCATAGGTGATATTAGTGATAGGATTATTTATACAAACTGTTTGGTTTGCTGTACCCGCGGCAGAAGTTAATGTGATCGTTGCATCCGGGGTGACGGTTACAGTTGCCTGTTGTCCCGCTACAGTATTTGTACATAACGTTCCTATCGGTAGTGCATTGCGAACACCGACCAAAGTATATATAAATGTTCCTGCCGTTGTTGTAGGTACACTAATTTGAATAACACCGCCTACACTTGGTCCTGCTGTTAATACAGGGCCGGGGCCAGAGCCATTGTCAATAGTATAATCAAAAAAGTATTCCGCTGTGCCGGCAGACCCGGTAAAAGTGACGAACTGTGCAGGAGAATTTATACAAACAGTTGTCGTGCCACTAACGGTTGCTGTTGGTAAAGCCGGAAGGCTGAATGTATGGCTTATCGTATCACTAAGACATCCCGGAGTGGTAATATCCGAAAACCTTACGGTATAGGGCCCTACACCTGAATAAAGATGTTTCGGGTTCCTCAAAGAAGAAGTATTGGCTGCTCCACTTGCCGGATCTCCGAAATCCCACCAAAAATGATAAGTTGCCTTGGGTAACTGAGGTGTTGTCTCGGTAAAGCGAACCGAATCTGCATAACAACCTGGAAGCACATAGCTGAAATCTGCTACAGGCGGATCAGATACCGTCAGATCGAAATCAATATCCTGTTCATTACCGCATCCATCAATATTAGGAGCATACGTAGTAATGGTAACAGGATAAACGCCGACAGTACTCACGTTGTATTGCGCAGGCAAAGAATACCAGTGTATCGGAACCCCGTTTACTATTGTTGTTGAGTCCGGGCCGCCGGGACCAGGTGTACAGGTTGTATAGATCTGGGTAGGAGGATTTCCAGGTGGAGTAAGACCAACTACACCGCTCAGGTCCCAGGCTATGGAATCAGCACAATAAGGAAGGGATACTTTGAACTGGAATGGCGTTCCTGTGCAAACTGCGGGAGTTAACTCAATACCATATTGAGTATGTACACCGATCTGCTGGTAAAGATCTTTAACATTGGTACCTGCAGAATAGGCATAACTTTCATTGGTTCCCAATCCATAGGCGATAGCATTAAAGCCGCTATCGGCCACCATTCGATAAGAATCAGACAAAGGTCCAACGGCACAAGTTCCAACGCCGGGCACCGGTAATAGCTGCTGCAAATAGGAATATCCCGGCAAGGCGGTAAAGGTTTGCCATGTTCCCGTTGGTGCTGCAAGTGCGCATCCGTTCCTCCCCATTTTGAAGCTTGGAACGGCGATGGTTTTCATCACTATATTCACATATTGCAGTTGAATAACCTCTTGTTTGGTTGAGAAAATGGTGATATCGGATATATTCTGTTCTATGGGATTTAATACCACCATATCCGGATCTCCATTAGTGTTTCCAGAACCGGAACATCCATTAGACTGCATATATTCTGTTACGCTGATCGGCTTGTCTGCGGTAATGCTGGTAGGCGCACTCAATAACGTAGGTTGGCCCGTAAACGCAGCCGGATATATCTGTCCTTTATTAAGATTGGCTACCAATGAACCATTAAAATATACATTGGTATTATCTTCTGACGCCATCACCCGGTAAGGTACACCGCGGGGATAATTGGCAATAGGTATAAATCCAAAGTTCTTTCCCCAAGTCGAAACGGGATATAATTGTTGGAATAGTGGATCATAAGAACCACCACTGCAAGCCGGTGATGCCGATCCCATGGTAAGATTGGAACTCCCCGAAAATACAGCGATGGGTGAACATCCTCCAACACCCGCGGATACGGATTCTATATAGGTGCCCGTAAGATCCTGTGTTGCGGCGCCGGCGTCACCTGACTGATATTGTATCATATCTCCGGCAAGCGGAAGGTTAACAGTAAAAGTTGCTCCCTTCACGCCGTTCTTCATGGGAGTGATTTCTACATTAGTATTATCTTTTGTAGCAATCACCTGGAACTGTGACCTGGCATTATAAGGCGCCTGATTGCTACCATTCTGGGCAAAACTTACCGCGTAATATTTTTTTCCCAACACATTAACCGGCAATACAAGTGTTGCTGCACTCCTTGCATTAGCAAATTGCTGCACATACGCTACCACTGCGGGTTTACCTGCATCCACCTTTACCCGAATGGATTTCTTCAATATCTGGGTGACCGTCTCATTTGTTGATTCTCCATTGGAAATATGTGCGACTGAAAAAGGAACCTGTATCTCGGCCAATCCATTTGCTGCAATATTAAAAACATTGGAGTAAAGCCCGTTGGCCACGGTGATCGTACCCGAACTTGCTTTATCAGATGTGATCCAAATACTAAGTTTGGCAAGATTTCCAAGACCACTTGGTACATGCTGCGGAAAGCACAGGTAAAAATCCTTACCCTTATTACTGAAATCTTGCGAAAAAACTGAAACTGAGGCCATTAAGGCTACACAGAGGAGTAAATATTTTCTCATATAAACTTGGTATAAAGTCAGGTGTAAAGTTGGGTGTCGCAATATATGCAATAAAATCGAAAAACAGACGTTGCCGTCGGCAAAAATGCAGCTTGTGTCGGGGAATTTTGTTATGCACATTTTGGGTATAAACCCGGCGCCCGAAAAAATTCAAAAACAGTAGATTTTAGAGACTTGAAAAGCATTGTTAATGCCTGGAAATTTGGAGAAACCGGCGCCCCAAATTGCGTCCGGCTGATATTGTCTGGGTTTAAAAAAAACAAAAAAGCCGCATGGAAATGCGGCCTTTGTTAAGAATCTTTCGATTCTGTAACCCCCAAAGAAAACATCTTTATGGATCCCATTTTATCCGGGGTAGATAAAACGGTTGTTTTTGCGTTATTTGGCTGGAGCTATCACTTTACTCACCTGTTCATTTCCGTTTACGTCAACATGACGAAGCCGAAAATATCTCGTAGCATCCCTGCCTGCCTTTACCTTTTCCATGTATTGATACCTGTCTCCTTGTTGACGGGGATCAGGGCCCAATACGATGGCGATAGTTGAAAACTGCGTCCCGTCATCGCTGATCTGCACCTGCCAGTAATTTGTTGCAACAGTGCCATCAGTGGCCCATTCAACAATAAGCTTAGCGTCTTTTTCATAAACGGTAAAGTTTGTGATGGTGATGCCATGATCATGCAAAACCGGCTGTGCGACTGCCTTTCCGAAGAAAGCGGTAGCCAACAAAATCACGCAGATCATTTTTTTAATATCCATCATTGTTTTAAAATGTTTACTTTCTATTCATTCGAAATAGAACGACTTACAGTTTGACAATGAATAAGGATTTTAAAAAGAAGGCTGCGTAATTGGTTTGACCTTGGCAGCCTCGTTAAAGCCAAGCAAGGAAAAAACGTGCCGAATTTTTCGGCGCGGTTTTTACTTCTTGATCAGCTTTTGATTACCAGCTACAGTTCCGTTAATGGTTATGCGGGCTACATAGATACCTTGGGAAAGATTTGACAGTCCGTCCAGGTCGATACTATTATAACCTACACTTATATGAGATTGTTTGGATAACAAAGTTTGACCTTCCAGGTTCCTCACTGTTATTTCAGCAAAACCTGTTTCTGTGCTCTTGAACTTTACAGTTGTAGCATCAACGAAGGGGTTTGGAAAAGCAGCCGACTCACAGCCTGCAGCAGGCACTTCAGAAGAATAGCTTGCGTTAGTGCTATAAGATGCAATACCATCTTTAGTGATCGCCTTAATGCGATACCATACGGTTTTGCCAGTTGGGACTGCGCTCTTCTTGTCTTTGAACAGGCAGGTATTTGAATTCTCAGGAGCATCCAGCACCAGGCCGATTGTAGAAAAATGTTCTCCATCTGTGCTTTTTTCTACTGCATAATAATTAAATGCATCTTTATCTGCCTGCCAGCTGATCACCAGGTTTTGGCCAGAGGTAAAAACTGCTACCGGAGTAGAGAAAACAGGAAGTTCGTTTGCATCAATAGTGCGTGCCCCAGCCTGAAGGCTAGCAAGACATACTAATATAATAAGGAAATTGTACTTAGCGATAATTAATAGACGGCCGAAAAATAACGACTTGAGAGAAGTAGAGTTGTTCATTTCTTTGTGGTTTGAGGTTTCTGAAATCAGCTTCCCAAGAAATTTGATTTACGGCAGTTAGCCTGAGCCAAAAATTTGGGTTGGTTCTTTAGAGGAGGAAGGATCTTAAGAGGCGAAAAAAAGAATAACCGAGGTAATCGTCATTCAGAATTTCAATGCAAACATAATAACAGTTTTTGATTTGCGCAACTGTCTGCACCGTAAATTTACTGCGGTTTAGGTGGAAATACTCTTAAACGTCGTTTTTTTAGACATTATCAATAGTAATGTTACTACAGAGATAGAAATAATCTAAACTTATGCCGAAATATTTACAAAATATTTTTTTACCCATAATTTAGCTTGCGTTTTTTGTAAGAAAAGGGGCTAATGGCTGTGTATTGGTCATCGCTACTTTTCACGTAAAACGGTGTGCGGCAATACATAGGGCCTTTTCGAGATCCACCTGCTTTCACCCCGAAAATCGGTATCTTTTTATCCCTATTTGAAAACGTTGAACCCATCACTGAGGTTTGGAGACATTGGGCCTAACCGGGGATTTGCCCAGGCACCCGTCTTGCAGGCATCGGTCCAAAACCTGCCCGCCAACTCTGAACAGATCTGGGAATAAAACGGCACCGACTTCTACAAAGCATCCAAAATAAATGGGCATTTAGCGGAGATCGGAATTCATTCGTTCTACTGCCAATATGCCATAAATGCCTGAGATTCCAAACAAGGCCTTCTCAGCTTGGTCTAGATTTTGCCTTCTCCCGATCCATTTAAAATTTTCCTGCTGCGGTTCAGGCGAGGACAAAAGGACCAAAAAGCGCCTCCCAAACCAGGATTTGAATCCTTAATAATATCCATATGAGAAAAATGATGATATTAAATAGCATATATTCTACACTAACTATTGATTTTCAGTTATAATATAGTAAAATATAACTAGTGAAAAATAACACTAACAAAATACTATTCGAAAAAGGATATTTGCAGTAATCAGCGATAATTTTGATTATTTTAAAAAATATCAATTACCTATAATTAACTGTAAATTAATATTTAAAGTAAATAATTTTATTCTAAATAATTTAGTTAAATTGTTTTCATCCATTTTTTAACCCTTTGATGCCGTTGGCTAATTATCTTAGCGCTAGTTTTCGCCCCTTTAAAAAACTTTGAACTACCCTTAACGTTTTTTGTACTAATTTAGGTGCATCAAGTATAGCACATGAAAAAGACCAACTCCCCCCTACTCCTTCTCTTGATCTTGCTGATAATTTCGGTGACATCCTGTCGTGCTCCCAAGGACCTGGAGTACCGGGATTTCAAAAACCTGCGGGTGCAGCAACTCGGTTTTTCTTCCTCCACGATCAAAGTTGACCTCGTTTATTATAACCCAAATAATTTTGGACTGCAGCTCAAAGAGACCAATCTCGACATTTACCTCGACAGCAATTACCTCGGCCATAGCGCCCAGGAATACCAGATCACGATACCCAAAAGGGCCGAGTTTACCCTGCCCTTCCAGGTGGATGTAGACATGAAGAATATGCTCAAAAACGCTTTAAGCACGATCCTCAGTAAAGAGGTTTGGGTAAAAGTGACGGGAACCGTGAGACTCGGAAAAGCCAATATCTTTAAGACCTTCCCGGTGCATTATGAGGGGTTGCAGAAGTTCTCCCTGTTCTAAATATGGCAATTTGTTCCGATAATTATCTGGGATAAATATGCAAAATTCAATTCAAAAAGTCGTTAGGCGGGGCTGGCTTTAGCCCATAAATTGGCAAATTTGCCATTTGTAGGTTACTCAGCTTTGGGCTTCGGTATATGCTTTTTACATTCTTTAGGCAGGCCTCTCCAGGCGGAAGGCTCGGCTTCAACATCATCCGCATCGTAGCCGATATTGGCGATCGCCACCCTGATATTGTTTAGGGTCGTCCTGTCGGTGAGCCAGGTTACGGTGGTAGTTTTTTTCTTAATATCGACCTTAACGGAGGTCACTCCTTCCGATTTACTTAGAGTAAATTCAATATAATCCCGGCAATTATCGCAGGCAATTGTCGGCGTTTTGATCACGGCCTTATCTGAGACCTTGATCTGTGAGAAACTCAGGGAGGAAAAGCCGACCATCGCGGTTAAAAGGAGTATAAACGATCTCATTTGATTGAATTTAGCTCAAAGATATTAGCTCCCGGTCCAGTTTGCAGGGTCCGTTCGCCAATTTAACAAGGTTTTTTGCTGATCGGGGCTCACAATGCCCTTATCCACAGCAAGGCTTATAAGATTTTCATAGTTCGTCAACGAGTGATATGGCACGCCTGCGGCCTTAAAAGCACTGTCAGCTACTTCAAAACCATAGGTAAAAATGGAAACCATCCCGCTCACTTCCAAACCTTCGGCCCTTAGCACGTCGCATACCTGTAAACTACTTTTGCCCGTAGAGATGAGATCCTCGATAACGAGCACTTTCTTGCCTTTTTCATAAAATCCTTCGATCTGGTTGCCCAGGCCATGCTCTTTTGGCTTCGGACGAACGTAGATATAAGGCAGTTTTAGCTGATCCGCTGCCATCGCTCCCCACGCAATTCCCGCGGTGGCAACACCAGCAAGCATTTCGGCTTCGGGGAACTGCTCAAAAATAACGCTGCACATTTCGCTTTTGATAAAGTCGCGGATATAGGGAAAGGACAAGATCTTGCGGTTATCGCAGTAGATCGGGCTTTTCCAACCGCTTGCCCAGGTAAAGGGCTCTTGCGGGCTTAATTTTATTGCATTAATTTGTAAAAGCTTTTCAGCTACTGCTTTTTCATTGGTCATGTGGCAAAAGTAAATAAGATATGTACATCAAAATCTATTTTGGCGATAAGCCGGTCTTTCTTTGCGATGAGATCGACAAGGAATTGAACGAGATCCTGCATCATCCTGATGCGGTATTTGTTGATGAGATATCGCCTCGTGCCATTAAATCGCTGCTGCACGAGATCAAAAAAGAAGAATTCCACGCCGGAGTGCTCTGGAATAGCGACATCGAACAGCTCAAGAAGGCGTTCTTTAAGAATTTTTCCATGGTGGAGGCGGCTGGCGGCATTGTACAGAACTCCGAAAAGGAGCTACTCTTCATTTTTCGCCTGGGAAAATGGGACCTTCCAAAGGGAAAGTTGGAAAAGGGCGAAGAACCTGCTCCCTGTGCTCAAAGAGAAGTGACCGAAGAAACAGGGGTTGCTCGTCTCACTTTAAAGAAAAAGATCGGCGATAGCTGGCATAGCTACGATGAGTTCGGCAAACATTTTTTAAAACACACACAGTGGTATTATATGACCTGCCCGGCCAACCAGCAGCCTCATCCGCAAGAAGCTGAACATATCACCGATGCAAAATGGATAAAGACAAAAGATATTAAGGAGCCGATGAAGAATACCTATGCTACGATCAAAGATATACTGTCGAAGTTTTTTGATGAGCCGTGAGAAGAAGCTGCAAGACGCAAGCTTCAAGGGGGAAGCATGCCACTCAAAGACTTCTTCAATTTTTTTAAAGGATGCTCAACCCTGCGGGCTTGTCCCTTGGGTCGTGTAGCCTGAAGCTTCCTTCCTCACCAATATCGCCACCGTCAACCTGCTCACGCAAATTAACTTCTCCGCGTCGTCATGAATTTTTATATCCCAAACGTGCGTGGATGAGCCGATATGTATCGGCGTGCAGGTAGCCGTTACATAACCTTCTCTTGCGCTACGCACATGATTGGCATTGATCTCCAGTCCTACGCAAATGAATTTTTCATTATCGATAACGTAATGAGAAGCAATACTGCCAACGGTTTCAGCCAATGCACAACTGGCGCCTCCGTGCAAAATACCATAAGGTTGTTTGGTACGTTCGTCAACAGGCATGCGCATCTTTACCCAGTCATCGCCGATACCAACCCACTCCATCGCCAGGTGTTCGCCCATGGTATTCGGACCAAGCGGAACAAGTGCGGGCAAAGCCAATGTTTTATCAAACCAGATGCTCATGTATTGAAGGTTGATGGTTGAAAGTAGAAGATTGGCACTCTGCAAACTGAAAAGCTGTTCCCAACTTTCAACATTTATTTTTTTATTTCATTTTCGCGATCGAACGATTCACTGCGTCTGGAAGAAACTGCGATACGCTTCCGCCATTGCGCAACACATCACGCACCAATGTGGATGCTACAGAAGTATATTGAGGAAGACAAGTAAGGAATATCGTTTCTATATTACCCGCGATACTCCTGTTCATATCTGCTATCGCTTTTTCGTATTCAAAATCGTTGACGTAGCGGATACCACGCAGAATAAAATTCGCATTCACTTTCTTGCAGCAGTCAACCGTGAGACCATCGTAAGCCAGCACTTCAACCTTATCATTTCCTTTATATATCTCGTGCAGCCAACCTACTCTTTCTTCTTCGCTGAACATAGGCTCTTTGTTTGTATTCCTTCCGATGCCAACAAACAGTTTATCAAACAAAGGCAGTGCCCTGTCGATAATATCGGTATGCCCGAGTGTAACGGGATCGAAGGTGCCGGGGAAGAGACAGATTCTTTGCATGGTTGGTTATTTTTAATTGATAATGGATAATTGGATAATGGATAATTTTTTAAACTTGTTACGCTATGTTGAATAGCAGAGTACCTTAAATTGAAAACATTATCAATTATCCATTATCCAATTATCCATTAATTTAATTTTTCGTTCCTGATAGAAGATACAACACTGCCATCCTCACTGCCACCCCATTCTCCACCTGTTGCAGGATGATGGATTGTTTGCTGTCGGCCACATCGCTGTCGATTTCCACGCCGCGGTTGATGGGACCGGGATGCATGATCACAATTTCTTTTTTCAAGCCGTCAAGCAATTTTTTGCTTACGCCGTAAGCAAGATTGTATTCACGCAGGGAAGAGAACAGCACCTGGTTTTGCCGCTCCAGTTGGATGCGCAACACATTTGCTACATCACACCATTGCAATGCATTTTCTAATTTATACTCTACATGAACGCCAAGCGCTTCATTGATATATTTTGGAATAAGTGTCGGCGGACCAGCAACCATCACTTCAGCGCCCATCTTTTTCAACAGATGAATATTGCTGAGTGCAACTCTCGAGTGCATGATATCGCCGATCAATGCCACTTTCTTTCCTTCAAGGCTTCCCAATTTTTCCTGGATGGAAAAAGCATCCAACAAAGCCTGTGTGGGATGTTCATTGATCCCGTCGCCGGCATTTATGATCGCGGCAGGAATATGTTTTGCCAAAAAATGCGGCGCTCCGCTTGCACTGTGCCGCATCACCACCATGTCCACCTTCATGCTCAAAATATTATTCACCGTATCCAACAGCGTTTCGCCTTTTGATACGGATGATGCTGAGGTGGTAAAATTGATGATGTCGGCGCTGAGCCTTTTTTCTGCCAGCTCAAATGAGATCCTCGTCCTGGTGCTGTTTTCGTAAAACAGGTTAACTATTGTGACTTCACGAAGCGACGGAACCTTTTTAACCGGCCTTTGTAAAACCCCTTTGAATTCCTTGGCGGTGGAGAGAATTAATGAAATATCTTCTTTGGAAATATCTTTAATGCCGAGGAGATGTTTAGTGGATAGTTGCATTAAAGGGCGAAGTTATAGTGTTTTGGCCACAGATTGCACTGATTTGCACTGATTATTTTCCCGCAGATAACGCTGATATCGCAGAGCTCTAGCGTCCATCCAACGATATTTTCGGGAACTTATACTGTCAAAAGAATAACATGTTTATTACCGTTATCGTCTTTAACAAGCTTCACTTTATCTGTCTTGCCAGTTGATAAGGTCATCCCAACATAATCCGCCTGTATGGGGAATTGCCGGTGCTCCTTGCGATCGATCAACACACATAGTTCCACTTTGGCGGGACGTCCGTAATCCAGCAACACATCCAATGCCGCTTTGATCGTTCGGCCGGTAAACAGCACGTCGTCTATCAACACTACGATCTTATTTTCGATAGCAAAGGGAAGATTCATCGTATCTGGTGCAAGGATCTCTTTGCGGATATCATCGCGGTAAAAAGTAATATCGAGCTGACCATATTGTATCTGCCGCGACGAATCTTTTTCCTGAAGGCAGGTTACGATATCGTCTGCCAATGTCACGCCACCTTGCTGAATGCCGATGAATACCACATCATCGCGTTGCGGATATTTGGAAGCGATCTGTTGAGCGAGCTCTTTGATCTGGGCAAGAAAAGCAGTATGATCGAGAATGATGTGCATCAAATAATTTTATTCAATTGTGATATCGGTCAGACGAGGGCGTCAGACCTCTACTTCTCCAGCATAAACGGATACCTATAATCCGTAGCCGAATTAAATGTTTCCTTGATCGTTCTTGCACTAAGCCAACGATACAGGTTCAGGATCGAACCCGCCTTATCATTCGTACCACTTCCTCTTGCTCCGCCAAATGGTTGTTGTCCTACCACCGCACCTGTTGGTTTGTCGTTGATATAAAAATTACCGGCGCTGTTGCGGAGCTTATTGGTAGCAAGGTCTATCGCAAAACGATCCTGGGCAATCACCGCTCCCGTCAATGCATAGCTTGAAGTGCTATCCACTAACTTCAGCGTTTCTTCATATTTATTTTCGTCGTAAATATATACCGTTAGTACCGGGCCAAAAAGTTCTTCGCACATGGTAACATATTTCGGATCGCTTGCTTCGATGATGGTTGGTTCAATAAAATAACCATTGGTCTTATCGCAACCTCCGCCTACCCAAACTTTTGCTCCACTATTTCTTTTCCTGGCGCCTTTGATATACGATTCGAGTTTATCAAAACTTTTTTCATCGATCACTGCATTGACGAAGTTGGTAAAATCTTCCACCGTTCCCATTTTCATCGACTTCACCTGCTCCACTAATTTCCTTTTTACTTCTGCAGCAAGATTGGAAGGGATATATGCACGGGAAGCCGCAGAACATTTTTGCCCCTGGTATTCAAATGCACCCCTTGCCAAAGCTGTAACCACTACATCAGGGTCCGCAGTTTTATGGGCGATAACAAAATCCTTTCCGCCGGTTTCACCAACGATGCGTGGGTAAGACCTGTACATACTCATGTTCCTCCCGATCGTTTCCCACATTTTATTAAATACACCCGTACTTCCGGTAAAATGAATGCCTGCAAAATCGGGATGATTGAAAACCACTTCGCCGATCGTTGGACCATCAATAAAAACAAGATTGATCACGCCATCCGGTAATCCTGCTTCTTTTAAAACACGCATGAACATCTGTGCGCTGTACACCTGCGTATTGGCGCATTTCCAAACCACAACATTACCACACATTGCTGCGCTGGTGGGAAGATTTCCACCGATCGCCGTGAAGTTGAACGGTGTCAATGCAAATACAAATCCTTCCAATGGACGATACTCCATACGGTTGTACATGCCAGCCCCGCTATTGGGTTGCTGACGATAAATATCACTTAAGAAATGAACGTTGAAGCGAAGGAAGTCGATCAACTCACATGCGGAATCTATCTCTGCCTGGTAACAATTCTTGCTTTGTCCAAGCATCGTTGTTCCATTTATGTACGCACGGTATTTTCCAGCAAGCAGATCAGCGGCTTTCAAAAAAATATTCGCCCTGTTCTCCCAACTCATCGCCGACCATTTGTCTTTTACTTTCAATGCAGCATTTATCGCTTTGGTAACATGCTTGGCTTCCCCTACATGAAACTGTCCGAGTACATGTTTGCGCTCGTGCGGCGGACGTAACTCTACGGTCTTACCCGTCCGCACTTCTTCTCCCCCGATATACATCGGTACATCGATCTTCATACTCTTCAGTTCCTTTAGCACCGTTTTTAAAACGATCCTTTCTTTGCTGCCCGGCGCGTAGCTAAGTACGGGTTCGTTGGCAGGCATCGGGTAATAAAAATCTCCGTATTGCATATGCTTGAATTAAATATTTATGATTTGAAATTAATTATTCTGAACCGGTACTTTCAAAGCTTCCAGTTGTTTTTCTTCATCGGCGGTAACATCTTTTTCAAAATCAAATACCGGCCCGTTGGTTTGTGAATGAATAAAATTCATCACCGCATCGGTCACATCTTTTCCTCCGCCAATATTAATTGCTAAGGTTTGAATAGTATAGATGATGCCCCAGGGCAAACCCCACCATCCAAAAATGAATGAGATCAGGAAAAATGGAAGGCCTTTTGCAAAGCGGCTTTGTCCCTGTCTTACAAAATAGATATCCGATCCCCTTTTAAAGGTCATCACGATGATAGAAAAGCAGTAAGAATAAATAACGAATTTACCCCCGTCATTTACCTCATCTTGTACGTCCTGGACTGTCAACCCATCGATACCGTTTATTTTCATAGATCCTCTGTTTAAACGGTAAAGTTATTTGTTTCGGTTGTACTCGTCAAATTCTTAGGGTTTGGCGTTTGGGGTTTGAAGTTTAGGGTTTTGAAGCCCGCTAACTTTCAGCAGAATTTCTGAATAAAATGAAAAGATGATATGAATCGAAAAAACAGAACACCCCAAACCCCAAACCTTAAAACCTTTCGATCTTCCATTTCTGATTATCTCCATTCACAAAATCCCATTGATGCACCACTGTGCCATTAGCCGTGCCAACGCCGGATACATCGAGGCATTTGCCGCTATTGCGATTAAAGAGGATGAACTTATCACTCTCACGCGCCATGCGAATGATCAGCCAGTCTTGGTTCATGCCTTCTGTGTTATCCCAAATCCCCACTCTACCTCCGTTGTTGGTCGAAAAACTAAGTACCTCCATCGCTTTGCCTTCATTCTTACCCGGGTGGATCTTGAAATAATATCCGCTTGCCACAAATCTAAATGACTGGTTGGGGTTGCCACCAACCTTATCCCATATTTGCAAACCGGTACCGTTATTCATATTTCCTGCAGTAAGATCCAGCGCGGAATTATCGTGGTGCTTGGGCATCAATTTATAAAGGTCGTCGGCAATTCCCGGATTATAGCTGGTGATATTCAGGTCAAACAATTGACTGGTGCTGGATGATTCATTCGCCATTTCAATGAGTGCCCCATCATTATCTCCTGCCGGCATCTGCAAAAATTTATTAGTCTCAACATTTTTTATTTTAACTACGCCCCTGCTCGTTTGCGGCATGATATACCACAACTGGTTATCGCCTCCGTTTCCATTTTCACAACGCGGATTGCTGGCATTGGCCTGCAGAAAATTGGTAAAGCCGTTATTGAAAATTTTGTACACCGGCTTTTCTCTCCGTCTGCCCGCTTCTATGAAAAACCATTCTTGCCCATGGCCATCGCTGCCCGCAAATATTTGTCCGTGATTCGACCATTGCTGCATTTTGTGCCCCTTATCAGCGCTTCCAAATGGAGGATCGTCGCAATCAAAAACTTTATGATTACGCCTGCTGGCAATGCGATAGATCGCAGGCGCGGCATAAAAGCCACGCAGCGTGTTGTAGTCTGATGATGTGAAAAGAATACCGGATGATGGCGGAGTATAGGGATTATTATTTATGATAGGAATGTCGCCTGTTGTTTCCGCCTCGATCCATACGGCATGCGAACCAACATAGTTGGTGTTATATTTTATCCAACCAAAACCTCCTTCACCCCAACCTTCGCCCCACGAATTTTTTATTAACCATGCTTGTCTCGAATCATCCCAGCCCACCATTTGCACTACGTGATTGCAACGGCCAAAGGGAGGCGCATTATCAAGATTATATACACCGCCCACATAGTTCAGCATTTCGTCACTTGCCCATAGCGTTGTAGTTACGGAACCATGATCGATAATTGCCTGCTTCAATTCAGCAACCGACGAACCCACCCAATCCCAACGCCTGCCTTTGTATATACTGGTCACATTATTTCCCATTCCGCAAACGCTGTCTCTGCCCGTGTACATGTAATCCACCTCACGTGCTATCCTATGCTCACAAACAAAACGTGCAGCATCATTGTTCCATCCTCCATTGCAACTACTTCCGCTGGTGCAGTTCACTACTTGCTGTTCAGAAAGATGGATATTGCTGGCATCACCCCCATTTTTTAACAACCAACCCGTTTCAAGCGCCGCAATAGTTCCGTGAGCCCAACAACTACCGCAGGTTTGATAACGCACAGGGGTTATTATTCCGTAATCACGCATATCAACATAAGGATCGCTTGCTGTACCACTGATGTGTACGATGTTGAGTCTTAGCGGAAGAAGTCTGTATGCAGGACTAGGATTATACGCGGGAGCATGTGGATCGGGGTTGCGGCCGCCCGTTAGCTTTGCTAAAGGAACGCCCCAATTTGTGGTATAACCGATCTTGAATGTATAGCCTTTGGCTAGTGCAGCTGCGTTGAATTGCGTGACCTTCTGCACAACGGCGGCTGGTGCGATCTTTAATCTGTCTTCATGAAATTTTTGCCAATAGACAGGTGACTTGAATAAAAGTTCTTTTCTTACCTGTGGGATCTTTTGAGCGAAGACGTTTGTAACAAACGAAAGCAGAATAAACAAGACTGCATACTTTTTCATAATTGTGGATTTTAGATGCCTAAAATAAAAATCGA
>Ga0070682_100000061_pt1 | contig 105134 bp, 109 predicted proteins | sample KBSC63LmetaG_FD_64668 | JGI IMG/M metagenome (GOLD analysis project Ga0070682, IMG submission 64668) | Corn rhizosphere microbial communities from Kellogg Biological Station, Michigan, USA - KBS C6-3L metaG | ecosystem: Host-associated > Plants > Roots > Rhizosphere | place: USA: Michigan...
CGCGCGGTCGCGGGCGCGGTCGTCCTGGAAGGCCGAGCGGGAGCTGTGGCCATCCCAGCCGTCGAGCTCGACGATCAGGCGGAGGTCGGGCCAGTGGCAGTCGACTCGGTAGCGCTTGGGGTCGAGGAAGATCCAGTCGTTGAAGCGGGGTAAGGAGAGGTGATGCCGGCGCAGGAAGGGCGCGAAGCGCTTCTCCAGCTCGCTGCGCTTGCGGCCGGTCGGCTCTTCGGTGATGCGCTTAAGGGCGAGGCGGAGGCTCCGCGAGCCTCGTTTGGGTGGGTAGCGATCAAGCAGATCCCAGAGCGAGAGGCGGTCATAGAGGCTCAGGTATTCGGCCTCCTTGATCATCGCGACCACGTCGTCGGTCGAGGCAGTGGCGGCCAGGTCGAAGATCGTCCGGTGGACTGAGGTGGCGGGTATTCGCTCCTTCTCGGTCCGCTCGTCGGCGGGCACGTGGGATACGTGTCGTCGAATCCGCTTCGAGGAGGTGCTCTTGCGCGGGACGATGACCTGGATCGCCCCTCCTGAGTAACCGCGCAGGCCCCAGAGCGCAGCCGCGGTCCGGTGGCTCAGAAGCGCATCGGGACCCGAAGCGAGCACCGCGGCCATCCAGTGTCCTTGGCGTGAGAGCAGTTGGCGCGGCGCAGCCGAATAGACACCTGCGTGCACTCGTTGAAACCGCCCGGTGCGCAGGCGCCAGTTGATCTCATCCTTGCTCCACCGCAGGTCCAGTAGCTGTTCCCGGTTCTTCACTCCGTGCTGGCGTCGCGTTAGCTCCGAGAGTGCCCGATCGTCACCGCGAGTCCGTGAAAAGTCGCGTACAGCCCTACTTTTTACGGGCTCGCTCGGCATGGGCGGATCGTGCCCGGCCGGGCCGCACGGGTGGCGCGCGGTTTGGAGAATTTCTGAAACGAGGGTGTGCCGTAACCGTGCCTATCTCCGCGTGTAGCGCTACGCGTGACCCCAGAGAGGCTCGCCTCCTACCACGCCTATACGCGCAAGCACAGCGTCAACTGGCCGATGTACTGCGTCGCGCGGGCATTCCTGCTGCCGTTCTTCCTCGTCTACTTTCGGCTGGCGCGCTTGGGGCGGGATTACGGGAAGGCGAAGGGCGGGGTGATCGTCGCTGCCAACCATCGGAGCTTCTTGGACCCGTTCGTGGTCGGTGCCTGTCTGCCCTGGCGGCGGCCGATGAACTACATGGCCAAGGTCGAGCTCTTCGAGCGGCCGCTGCAGGGCTGGTTCCTCTCCCGCCTCGGCGCCTTCCCGGTCCGCCGCGGCGAGTCGGACGAGGAATCGATGCTGACCGCGCGGATGATCGCCGAACGCGGCGGCGTCGTCTGTGTCTTCCCCGAGGGCACGCGGATCCGCCGCGGCACCCTCTCCAACCCCAGGCGCGGGGTCGGCCGCCTCGCCCTGCAGACCGGGGCGGTGGTGATCCCGACCGCCGTCCTCGGCACCGAACACGTGCGCCGCGGCTGGCGCATCCGGCCGAAAAAGGTGAGAGTGCGGCTGGGGCCGCCGATGACCTTCCCGCGCGCCGAGGAGCCCTCGCCGGCGCTGGCGGAAACGGTGACCGCGCGGATCTGGCCCAACGTGCTGCTGCAGTGGGAAGACCTCGGTGGCCTGCCGCCGATGCGCCGCGCCGCGGTGATCGGCGCCGGCAGCTGGGGGACGGCGGTCGCGGTTCTGCTCGCCCGCGGCGGGCTCGAGGTCCAGCTCGGGGCGCGGACGCCGGAGCGGGCCGAGGAGCTGATCGCAGACGGCGAGAACCGCCGCTACCTGCCCGGTGTGCCGCTGCCTGAGTCGATCGACGTGCGACCTGCCTCAGCGATCGAGCTCGCCGGCCTCGACCTGATCTGCCTTGCGATCCCCTCGGTGCAACTGCCGCAGGCGGTGGGGGCGATCGCCGACCGGGTCAGCTCGCGGAGCGCGGTGCTGATGCTGACCAAGGGGCTGATCGCGCCCGGCGGCCAGCTGCCCTCCGAATACGTCGACGAACGGGTGCGGGCCCGGGCGATCGCCTGCCTCGGTGGCCCCGCCCATGCGCGCGAGGCGGTCTCCGGCTCGGCGGCGCTGGTGCTCGGCTCGGCTGACGAGGAGCTGCGGGTCCAGATCGGCGAGGTCTTCGACAAGGCGGGCTTGGTCTGCGAGCGCTCCCGCGACGTCACCGGGGTGGAGATGGCCGGCGCGGCGAAGAACGCCGCCGCCCTCGCCGCCGCGGCCGCGGAGCCGCAGGGCTTGAACGCCGCCGGAATCGCCGTGGCGGCGATCTGGCGCGAGTGCATCGACCACGCCGTCGCCCACGGCGCCGAGCCCGAGACCTTCGCCGGCCTCGCCGGGGTCGGCGACCTCACCGCGACGATGATGGCGCCGACCGGCCGCAACCGTCGCGCCGGGGAGCTGCTTGGGACCGGCACCCCGGCGAAGGAGATCCCTGGCAAGATCGGCCAGGCCTCCGAGGGGCTCGACACGGTGCCGCTGCTGGCGGAGACGGTCGCCGCTTCCGGTGCCGAGGCCGCCGCCCTCTCCGGCCTCGCCGCCCTGATCCGCGGCGAGTTCGACGTCGAGGAGTGGGTCGCGACGCTGCGCCAGGTCGAGCGCGAGAGGCGGGCCGCCTGATGCTGATGGCGATTGGTGAAGGCGTAGGCTTGGCCGGTGAGCGACCCCGCGAAGAACGTCGAGCCGGCGCAGCTGGCTCCGGCGGCCAAGGCGGAGCTCGACCGCGCCTTCGAGGACTTCTACCGCTCGCACCTGCGCGACGTCTATTCCTATGCCTACTACCGGGTCGGCAACCACCACGACGCCGAGGACCTGACCGAGCAGGCCTTCCTCCAGGCCTACCGGCACTTCGACCGGGCGCGGCGCGAGTCCGACGGGCGGCCGCTGCGGCCATGGGTGATCCGGATCGCCCACAATCTCGCCAGCAACTACTACCGCGACCGCTCGCGGCGGCCGCAGACGCCGCTGGAAAACGCCGACCCGATCGCCGCCCGCCACGACACCGAGGCGATCGCCGAGGGGCGCGAGGAGCTGCGGCAGGTGATGGCGCACCTGGAGCACCTGCCCGACGACCGGCGCGACGCCCTGATCATGCGCTTCGCCCTCGGCATGGACAATCGCGAGATCGCGCGGGCGCTGGGGCGCTCGGACGGGGCGACCAAGGTGCTGATCCACCGCGCGATCAAACAGCTGCAGGAGGAGATGGAAGATGAGAGACCCGAGTGAGACCCTGAGCGGATCGACCTGGGACGTCGAGCAGCTGCTGAACGACGCCCTGCGGCCGATCGAGCCGCCGGAGCGGCTCTCGGCCCGCTTCGAGGACACGATGGCGGCGATCACCCAAGCCGCCGCCGAGGAGCTCTCCGACTGGGCCGAGGAGCTCTCCGAGAGCGAGCTGCGGGCGCTGCGCGACCCGCGCAACTGGGTGCGGCCGGTGGTCGCGGTCGGTGCTGGCGGGGTGGCGACGGGGGCGCTGGTCCTGCTGGAGCTGCGGCGGCGCGGTCGCCAGAAAAGCCAGGGCGGCCTACGCTCGATCGCCGGCGGGCTTCGCTCGCGGCTCTGAGTTCCGCGGTTCCTTGCGGACGGATTTCGTCCGTTTGGAACCACGTAACTGACGACGAGGCTTCTCCCTCGGGGTGCCGGCCACTGCGGCGAGGCCGAGCAGGCCGATCGCCAGGTGCAGGCCCTGGGTTCCAAGGCCGAAGATCCCCAGCAGCGTGAAGAGGACGCCCATCGCCAGGGAGTACGAGCGCGAGGCGACGCCGGCGACCAGCACCCCGACGGCGCCGGTGAGGACGTAGAACAGGTTGAACCAAGCGTTCACCTCGAGGACGCCGAGCGCAGGCTCGGTGTCGTGCAGGCTGGTGAACGACGCGTCGTAGAAGAAGCCGACGATGCCGAGGACGACGAGCAGGGCGCCGGCGACGGTGGCGTAGAGGCGGGCGGGGCTGGGGGGCTCCATCGGCCGCGATTGTAGGCTCCGCTGTCCGTGACCGAGGCCGAGACGCAGACCTGTTACCGCCACCCCGACCGCGAGACCCGCGTCTCCTGCTCTTCCTGTGGGCGGCCGATCTGCCCCGAGTGCATGACGCCGACCCCGGTCGGGATGCGCTGCCCCGAGTGCGCGAGCCAGCGCACGCGGGTGGTGCGGAACCCGACCGGCACCCCCAGCGGATTCGAGGCATTCCCGGCTACCTACGTTCTGATCGCGATCAACGTGATCGTCTTCCTGATCGAGGTTGCACAGGGCTCGGGTGGATTGTTCAGCGAACAGATAAGCCGGTTCGTTGAAAACTTCGGCCTCTACGGCCCGTCGGTGGCAGAAGGCGAGTGGTATCGACTTGTGACCGCCGGCTTCCTCCACGCCAACTTCATCCACATCGGCTTCAACATGCTCCTGCTCTTCTTCCTCGGGCGGCTGCTGGAGCCGGCGCTGGGGACGCCGCGCTTCCTCGCCCTCTACTTCGCCTCGCTGCTGGCGGGCTCGTTCGGGGCGCTCGTGCTCGAGCCGAACTCGCTGGGAATCGGCGCCTCGGGGGCGATCTTCGGCCTCGCCGGCGCCGTTTTCATCATCGCCCGCGGTCGCGGTATGGACGCGCTGGCCGGGCAGATCGGCTTCCTCATCATCTTCAACCTGATCTTCAGCTTTACCTCCCGCCACGTCAGCGTTGGCGCTCACCTCGGCGGCTTGGTCGGCGGCGTCATCTGCGCCCTGGCGATCGTTGCCGGCGAGAAAGGGATGTTCGGCCCCAACCGCCAGCCGCTGGAGATCGCGGCGATGGTCGCCGTCGCCGTCGTCGCGGTGCTCGGTTCGCTCGCCGTCGCCTAGGCGCTGCTCAGGCGTCTGTTGACGCCGGCCGCGTCACCGGCGCCCGCAGGGCCGTGAAGGCGACGTTGCCAGGGGGATCGACGAGGTCGGGGTGGAGGATGTGGCCGAGCAGCTCGACCCCGTCGACGAGGCGCGGCCCGGGGTCGCAGAAGAGCGTGCCGTCGACCGCGTAGTGCCGCGGCGCCCCCAGCTCGGCGATCCGCTCCCAGTGCTCCATCGCCTGCGCCTGGGCGGAGTCCAGCGAGACTTCCGGCATCACCACGACCACGTCGGGGCGCAGGCTTTCCAGCTCCCCCCAGGCGACCTTGGGCGGGTTCAACCCGGGGTCTCCGGCGACGTCCAAGCCGCCCGCGATCGAGATCATCTCCGGGATCCAGAAGCCGCCGACCCGGACCGGGTCGAGCCGCTGCAGGGCGATCACCCGCGGCGACCCGGTCCCCGCCACCGCCGCCCGCACCGTCGCCAACCGCCCCTCGAGCTCGCCGCGCGTCTCGTGGGCATGTTCTTCCATGCCCGTCGCCTCGCCCAGCCGAACGACCTCTTCGAGCACCTCACTTAGCGTGGCGATTCGCATTACTCAATCAATATCCCACCTGCGAGCGCGAAGTTGCGCGAAAGCGCCTGCCCGGCCAGCTATATTCACGTGGCCTATATGGCCGAGGACGTCCCAGCCCGAAGTACCGGGCCGCATAGCCGATGAGCGTCCTACTGCTCGTCCTCCTGATGCTGTTGATCGCGATCAACGGCTTCTTCGTCGCGGCCGAGTTCGCCTTGGTCCGCAGCCGCCGCGGCAAACTCGAACAGGCCGCCGAGGAGGGGGAAGCGGGGGCCGAGGCCGTGGTCGAGCAGCTCGACCGCATCGACGAATCCCTCTCCGCCTGCCAGATCGGGATCACCGCCGCCTCGATCGGGATCGGTTTCCTCGGCGAGCCCTCGCTGGCGAAACTGCTGGAGCCGGTCTTCGGCGGCCTCTCGCACGGGGCCGCCGCCGCGCTCTCACTGGCGCTCGCCTTCGCCTTCGTCACCGCGATCCACATCTCGATCGGCGAGCAGGTGCCGAAGATGCTGGCGATCGCCAACGCCGAGAAAACCGCCCGCCGGGTCTCGCGGCCGCTCGGCTGGTTCGCCGTCGCCACCACCCCGGTGACCAAAGCGCTGAGCTGGATCTCCAACTGGGTCGTCCGCCTCTTCGGCGTCAACCCCAAAGACCTCGAAGAGCACCACACCTCCGAGGACCTGAAGCAGATCATCGACAGCTCGCGGATGGGGGGGACGCTCGACCCCGGCGAGGCCGGGATGCTCGGCGGCGTCTTCCACCTGCACGAGCAGGAGGCGCGCGAGGTGATGACGCCGATCCCGGCGGTGGTCACCGTCGACGCGTCGGAGACCGTCGAGGCGGCGCTGCGGCGCTGCGTCACCTCTGGCCACACGCGGCTGGTCGTGATCGAGGACGACAACCGCGACCGGGTCAAGGGGATCGTCCACAACAACAGCCTCGCCCGCCTCTACATGAGCGAGGGGCCCGACGCGCTGCTCGACACCGTCGTCCGCGACGCCCTGATCGTCCCGGAGACGCGGCCGCTCGACGACCTCCTGCACGACCTGCAGGTGCAGCGCACCTCGCTCTCGGTCGTCGTCGACGAGTACGGGCGCACGGTCGGGATCGTCACCGTCGAGGACATCCTCGAGGAGGTGGTGGGGGAGATCGAGGACGAGACCGACCCCCGCGCCGCGGCCCTGCGCAAACTCACCAACGGCGACTGGTTCGTGCGCGGCCACGTCTCGCTCGGCGACCTCGAGGACGCCGGGATCGAGCTGCCGGTCGACAGTGACACCTACAACTCGATCGGCGGCTTCGTCTTCGGCGAGCTTGGGCGGCTGCCGAAGCGCGGCGACTCGGTCGCCGTCGACGGCTACACGATCCGGGTCGAGGCTGTGCGCGAGAACCGGATCGAGGCGGTGCGGATCAGCCGCCGTTCCGTCCGCCCCGCGGCTTAGCTTCTCCGGGCAACCCGCAATTCGCTCACCGTTGGAGGTACGCCATGTGGGTTGTACGCCTGACCGACAAGCAGCTTGAGGTTCTGAGGGCGTTGCTGCGCTCCGAGGAGCACCTTGGCCCCGCCCTGCGCGGCGCGATCGAGGCTCTCGACCTCGCCCGCTGGGACGACCTTCCCGAGGCCGAACTGCCCTGGGAAGAGATCGAGATCGTCGCCCGCCGTCAGGGGATCAGCGAGGCCGACGTAATCTGGGACCTCGCCGCCAAGGGAGGCCCCGCGAAGACCGACTGACTCAGTCGTAGGAGTAGAAGCCGGCGCCGCTCTTGCGGCCCAGCTTGCCTTCCTCGACCATCTTCACGACCAGCGGCGGCGGGTCGTGGGTGGGCTCGTTCGATTCGGCGTAGAGGGCGTCGCCGATCGCTTTCGAGACGTCCATCCCGACGAAGTCGAGCAGCGCCAGCGGGCCCATCGGGTGGCCGGCGCCGAGCTTCATGCAGGTGTCGACCGCGCCCGGCTCCATGCCGGTCCTTTCGACCATCCGGGCGGCGTCGAAGAGGTAGGGGAAGAGGAGGCGGTTGACGACGAAGCCGGCTTCGTCGGGCACCTCGACCGCGGTCTTGCCCAGCGCCGCGCACCAGGCCAGCGCCTTCTCGCGCGCCGCCGCGGCGCCGTCGGGGATGCAGACCTCGACCAGGGCCATCCGCGGCACCGGGTTGAAGACGTGGAAGCCGAAGAGCTTCTCGGTGCCGGCCGCCTTGGCGATCGCGGCGATGCTGAGCGAGGAGGTCGTGGTCGCGAGGTCGGCGTTCGGGCAGGCCGCGGCGATGCGGCTGAGCAGCTCGCCCTTCGGCGCCACCTCCTCGACGATCGCCTCGACGACGACGTCGCAGTCGGCGAGGTCGGCGGGGTCGGTGGTGACCCGCAGCCGCGAGGGCTCGGCGCCCTCGAGCTTGGCGCAGGCGGCGACCACTTTCTCCTCCGCGCGCCAGGCGGAAGCCTCGCTGCGGGCGAGCAGGATCGTGTCTGCCGTCGTGGTCGAAACCGCGGCAAGGCCGGTGGCTATCGCCCCGCTGCCCGCGATCCCCGGACTCGTGTACCCCTGGTTTGCGCTCATTGGCCGGGGCTTCTATCACGCCGCGCGGGGCCGGTGACTTGCGACTGAACCTTGGCTGACTGACCAGTCAATCGGCTACCCTGAAGGGAGATCTTCAACGACGGAGGGCTGCGATGGGCAACGGCAACGGCAAGTTCGGTGGGCAGGAAGTGGTCATCGTCGAGGCGGCGCGGACGCCGATCGGCCGCGGCCACCCGGAGAAGGGCTACTACAAGGACCTCCATCCTTCGAACCTCCTCGCCCGCAGCTACAAAGAGGTGATCGACCGCGCCGGGATCGACCCCAACGAGGTCGGCGACGTCGTCGCCGGTTGCGTGCAGCAGTTCGGCGAGCAGGGGCTCAACATCGGCCGCAACGCCTGGCTCGAGGCAGGGCTGCCGCAGGAGGTCCCCGCCACCACCGTCGACCGCCAGTGCGGCTCCGCCCAGCAGGCGGTCAACTTCGCCGCGGCGCTGGTCGCCTCCGGCGTCCACGACGTCGCGATCGGCGGCGGCGTCGAGCACATGGGCCACATCTCCTTCGCCGACTCCTATCAAGTGATGGAGGAGCACGGCCTGGCCTTCTCGCCGGAGCTGATGGAGAAATACAACCTGATTCCGCAGGGCCTCTCGGCGGAGATGATCGCCGACAAATGGGAGATCAGCCGCTCCGAGCTCGACGAAATCGGCGTCCGCTCCCAGCAGCTCGCCCAGCAGGCGACCGAGGAGGGCCGTTTCGAGCGGGAGATGATCCCGATGCAGGTCAACGGCGACACCTACGTCACCGACCAGGGCCTGCGCGAGACCACGCTCGAGGGCCTCTCGCAGCTGAAGCCGGCCTTCAAGGAGGACGGCAAGATCACCGCCGGCAACTCCTCCCAGGTCTCAGATGGCGCCGCCGCAGTGCTGCTGACGACGCGCGAAAAGGCCGACGAGCTGGGCCTGAAGCCGCGGGCGCGGATCTTCGACCAGACCACGGTCGGCGTCGACCCGGTGATCATGCTGACCGGCCCGATCCCGGCGACGCAGAAGCTGCTCGAGCGCAACGGGATGACGATGGACGACATCGACCTGGTCGAGATCAACGAGGCCTTCGCCTCCGTCCTCGGCGCCTGGCGGCGCGAGCTCGAACCGGACATGGACCGGGTCAACGTCAACGGCGGCGCGATCGCCCTCGGCCACCCGCTCGGCTCGACCGGCGCCCGCCTGATCACCACCCTGCTGCACGAGATGGAGCGCACCGACAAGGAGATGGGCCTGGTGACGATGTGCTGCGGCGGCGGCCTCGGGACGGGGACGCTGATCCAGCGGGTCTAGCCGCTCGCAGTCGAGCAGGATCGAGGGGCGCGCAGAATTGCGCGCCCTTTTTGTTGCCGAAACCGGTACCTGTCGGGTATTGTCCGATTGGTCAAATGATTTGGGAGAGACGGGGATACTTCGCCGCGGTGGCGGTGCTGATGGCGCTGGCGCTCGTGGTTGCCGGCTGCGGCAACAGCGAGACGACTGCTGAGGAACTGCCTCATATAACGAAGGCGGAGCTGATCAAGAAGGGCGAGGCGATCTGCGATCAGGGGAACAAGGTGATCAACGCCAAGTTCAACGTTTGGGGGACGAAGAACGCCAAGGAAAACAAGATCGCCTCCCAGAAGGAACTGAACGACTTCACGGCCAAGGTCGTGATCCCCGTCAGGAAGATGGAGCTGCGTCGCCTGCGGGCCCTCGGCATCCCGCATCCGGGCGCGCACACCTACAAGCGCATCCTGATCGGGATGGAAGAAGGAATCGAACAGGGGGAAAAGGACCACGCTTCGATGCTGGCCGTGGGCGAAGACTATGCCTTCGCAGAACCGTTCGAACTGTCTTTCAACTACGGCCTCAAGAGCTGCTGGCTGGAATAGCCGGATGCGGTTGCGGGGCCTGAGAGTCGCTTTCGCGGTCGCGGCCCCTCTCGTGCTGGCGCTCGCAGTTGCAGGTTGCGGAAGCAATGACAGCAATGAAGCGACCGCGGAACAGGTGCCGCCGATGACCAAGGCGCGGCTCGCCGAAAAGCTCGGAGACATCTGCCAGGAACACACCGACAAGCAGGTGATCGCGATCGAAAAGTTCGACAAGAAGCACGGCCTGCCGTACGGGACGGCACACGAAAAGGCCAGCGACGCCCAGCTCGAAAAGGAGCTCGTCGTGGTGATCCTGCCGATCGTCCGCGACAACATCCACGACCTCGAAAGCAAACTGCGACCGTCCCACAGCCAGGAAGCAACGCTCAAAGCCTTCATCGCAGCGCTCGAACACGGGATCGAGTTCAGCGAAAAAGACCCGAGCTGGGTGACGGGATCGATTTCGACTGAACCGTTCGTGAAAGCGCGCTACCTGTCCGTGGCTCTGGGAACTCCCTTGTGCGGACAGGCCTGAGGACGGGCATGGCGCGGCGAGTCACGCGAGTGGGGGCGGTCCTCCTCCTTCTCGGGCTGCTGGCTCTCGCCGGCTGTGGCGGCGGGGATTCGCAGCCCGTCTCGACGACGACGATGACGAAGGAACAGTGGGCCCACAAGGCATTCGCCATCTGCAAGCGGCTTGGCCATGAACAGCAGCGCCAGCATTACGCGTTCGAGCGCGCCCACGGCATGAGCGTCGGCGAACCGGGGCAGCGAGAACAGGAACAGCTCAACACCGTGTTCGTCATGCCCTTCGTCGAACGCAAGATCGACGCACTGCGGGCGCTCCCGGTTCCCGAAGGCGAGCAGGCGAAGATCGACCAGATCCTGAAGTCGATGGAAGAAGGGATCCGTGTCAGCAAGGCCCACCCGGAATGGCTGGCAGCGCCGACGCAGGCGCACCCCATTCCGTTCACGAAGACGACCGAACTGGCTGCCGCCTACGGGATCTGGGACTGCGGGCAGGCATGATTCGCTCCTGGCCAGCCGGCCAGCCGTCCCCTATATGCTGCGCCCGATGGACCTGACGCTGTCGCCATCGGAGGAGGAGTTCCGCGACGAGGTTCGCACCTGGCTGCAGGAGAACCATCCGGGACCGGAGCCGGAGGCGGGGCTGGACGAGGTAATGGACTTCCGCCGCGGCTGGCAGCGCCAGCTGCACGACGCGGGGTGGGCCGGGATCTCCTGGCCCGAGGAGTACGGCGGTCGCGGCGCGACGATGATCGAGCAGGCGATCTTCGCCGCCGAGGCAACGCGCCAGGAAGCGCCGGCGCCGGCCAACGTGCTGGGGCTGGCGATGGGCGGGCCGGTGGTGATCGCCCACGGAACCGACGAGCAGAAGGCCCGCTACCTGGAGCCGATCCTGACCGGCGAGGAGATCTGGTGCCAGGGCTTCTCCGAGCCCGAGTCCGGGTCCGACCTCGCCTCGCTGAAGACCCGCGCGGTCAAGGACGGCGACGAATGGGTCGTCACCGGGCAGAAGGTCTGGACCACCTTCGCCCAGTACGCGAAATGGTGCATGTTGGTCGCTCGCACCGACCCCGACGCGCCCAAGCACCAGGGCCTCACCTACTTCCTGATGGACATGGAGCAGGAGGGAGTGCAGACGCGTCCGCTGGTCCAGATCACCGGCGAGGGCGAGTTCAACGAGGTCTTCTTCGAGGAGGCGCGGGTGCCCGACGAGAACGTCGTCGGCGGCGTCGGCAACGGCTGGGCGGTGGCGATCACGACGCTGATGAACGAGCGCGCCGGGCTCGCCTTCGGGGCGATCTCCCAGATCCAGAACAGCCTCGGCCGGCTCGGCAAGCTGGCGCGGGAAACGCCGGCCAACGGCGGCACCGCGGCTGATGATTCCTACTTCCGCCAGCGGATCGCCCAGCTCCACATCGAGGTGGAGACGATGCGGCTGAACGCCTACCGCGGCCTGACCAAGACGATGCAGTCGGGGATCCCGGGGCCGGAGGGCTCGCTGGGCAAGTGGCAGTGGGCCGACATCAACCAGGACCTGACCGAGCTGGCGCTGGAGATCGAGGGCGCCTACTCGTTGCTGGCGCGCGGCTCCGAGCACGCGGTCGCCGGCGGCGCCTGGCAGTACGGCTTCCTCCGCTCCCGCGCCAACTCGATCGAGGGCGGGACCACCGACATCCTGAAAAACATCATCGCCGAGCGGGTCCTGGGCCTGCCGCGGCTGCGCTAGGCGACGCCAGGAGCTTTCCATGTACTTCGATCTCACCGACGAGCAGCAGGCGATCAGGTCGACCGCCCACGACTTCCTCGCCTCGCGCTTCAAATCGGAGCGGCTGCGGGAGATCGCGGCGAGCGATGACGGCTTCGACGCGAGCGGTTGGAAGGAGATGGCCGAGCTCGGCTGGGCCGGGCTGGCGCTGCCCGAGGAGTGGGGCGGCCAGGGGCTCGGGATCGTTGACCTCGCCGTCCTCTTCGAGGAGATGGGCTACGTCTGCGCGCCCTCGCCGCTGCTCTCGAACACGATCGCTGGGTTGGCGCTCGCCTTCGCCGGCTCCGACGAGCAGAAGGAGCGCTGGCTGCGGCCGCTCGCCGCCGGCGAGCTGCGCGGGGCGCCGGCCCTGGCCGACGCGGGCGCGTCGGTCGAGCCGAACAAGTTCACGCTGGCGGCAGAAGGTGACGGCGATGGTGTCGTCCTCAAAGGCGAAAAGACGCTGGTGATGGACGCGGCGAGCGCCGACTTCTTCCTCGTGGCGTCCGCCGACGGCCACCGCCACGTCGTCGAGAAGGGGGCCGAGGGCGTGACGGTGACCTCGGAGCAGTCGATCGACCTCACCCGGCGCCTTTCCACGGTCCGCCTCGAGGGCGTGCGGGTCGCGCCCGAGAACACCTTGCCGGGCGCCAGCGAGGACTACTGGCCGGTCTTCCAGCGCGCCTGCGTGGCGATCGCCGCCGAGTCGACCGGGGTGGCGCAGCGGGCGCTCGACATGTCGGTTGCTTACGCCAAAGACCGCCAGCAGTTCGGTCGCCCGATCGGCGCCTACCAGGCCGTCTCGCACCGCTGCGCGCAGATGCTGCTCGAGACCGAGAACTCGCGCTCGGCCGTCTACGGCGCCGCCTGGGCCGCCGACGCCGAGCCGGAGTCGCTGCCGCTCGCCGCCTCAACCGCCAAGGCCTACGCCTCCGACGCCGGCTGGCGCGTCCCCGACGCGGCGATCCAGGTCCATGGTGGCATCGGCTTCACCTGGGAGCACGACCTCCACTTCTTCCTCAAGCGCGGCCGCGCCAACGCCGCCAGCTTCGGCGACGCCAAGTGGCACCGCGAACGCGTCGCCGACGCGGTGCTGGCCGGCGAGGCCGTCCCCGCCGCTTCCTGACCTGGTCGGCGTGAGCGCCCTCGACCGCATCTCCGTCGCCGCGATCGGCACCTCGGTCGCCGACCTCGAGGCGGAGACGCTGCGGGCCGAGGCCGCCGGCGTCGAGTGCGTCTGGGCCCCGGAGCTGTTCCGCAGTGCCGTCACCCAGGCGACTTACCTGGCGGCGAAGACCGAGCGGATCGGGGTCGCGACCGGGATCGTCTGGGCCTTCACCCGCAGCCCCTTCATCCACGCGGTCAGCGCCCTCGACGTCGACGAGATGTCGGGCGGCCGCTTCCGCTTGGGGATGGGCGCCGGAGTCAAACGGCTGAACGAGACTTGGCACAACGCCGACTACGGCCGCCCGGCGCCGCACCTGCGCGAGGCGATCGAGGCGACGCGGCTGATCATGCGCCAGGCGAGCGCGGGCGAGCCGATTCGCTACGAGGGCACTTATTACGACATCGACATCAAGGGCTGGGTGCGCCCGCACCCGGCGCCGCGCGAGGCGGTGCCGATCTACACTGCCGCCGTGCAGGCGGGGATGGCGCGGATGGCCGGCGACGTCGCCGATGGCCTGATCGGGCATCCGATTCAGTCACTGCAGTGGATCGACGAGGTGGTGGTCCCGGCCTTCGAGGAGGGGCTGCGCCGGTCGGGCCGCGAGCGGAGCGATTTCGACTACCTGCCGACCGTTTGCTGCGTGATCGACGAGGACGAGGGGCGGGCGATCGAGATGGCCCGCCGGACGATCTCCTTCTACGCGACCGTGAAGACCTACATGCCGCTCTGGGAGATGCACGGCTTCGCCGACAACGCCGTCGCGGCAGGCGATGCTTTCCGCCGCGGCGACCTCGCCGCCGTCCCGGCCGCGATCAGCGACGAGATGGTCGAGGCCTACTGCGCCGCCGGCCCGCTCGACAAGGTCCGCGCCCGCGTCGAGGCCACCGCCGAGCGCGCCGACGGCCTCTTCCTCACCCCGCCCACCTACTTCATCTCCCCCGAGGAGCTGAGCGAGTTCCAGAACCGCATCATCGACGCCTTCGGCCCAGGGGCGTGAGCGGCGAGTCTGTGAAAAGTCCGGTTGAGACCGACTTTTCACAGACTCGCGAGTTCGAGGTGCTGGAGCGGGTGCGCTCCATTCCCGAGGGGTTCGTTCGCACCTATGGGGATGTGTCGCCGGGGACGCCGCGGTTCGCCGGTACCGTCCTCTTCCACGTCGACGAGCCCGAGCTGCCGTGGTGGCGCGTCGTCCGTGCCGACGGCTCGCTCGCCAAGGGCGATCGGCAGCGGGCGCTGCTTCGAGCGGAGGGCGTGCCGTTCCGCGGCAGGCGGGTCGACATGGGCCTAGCCCGCGTTCCCGCTTAAGCCCTTTCCATCTCCCGCTGGACGTCGGCCTCGGTGATCCGGTTGCTGGGGCCGTAGGCTTTCCAGCCCTGGACGACGACGGTGATCGCGACGCCGAGGATGACCCAGATCGGCCAGTAGTAGCCGCCTTCGCCGAGGGCCCAGATGATCGTGGTGACGATGATCGCAAGGGCCCCGCCGCCGGCGAGGCCCTTGAAGTCCTGCTTCATCTTCAGCCGCTGGATCGCCAGCTCCCGAGCGTGCTCGGGTTTGTCGACCCCTTCCTCGACCGTGTGCCGTTCGACCATTGGCTGATCCTATCTAGGGGCAGACCACGATCAAATGGAAGTCGGCGTCCTCGTTGCCGCCGTCTTTGTCGCGGGTGCGGACTTCGATCGCGTTCGGGTTCGAGGGGGAGGTGTTGGTCTGCGCGTAGCCCGACTGCGGGTTCGAGGTGCCGGCGTTGTTGCGGCCGGCGACGTCGGCGCAGACGCTGACGTTGAACGGGAAGGTGACGGTGACCGCGCCGCCTGCCTCGCTGGCGGTGATGTTGGGCCCGCTCGAACGGGCGAGCGCCGCGTTGCCCTGGCCGCCGGGATTGTGGACGACCGCCCAGAAGGTGTGGGTCGCGACCTTCGCGAACGGCACCGTGCCGAGCTTGTTGGTGTTGATCTGGAACCCGGTGAGGGTCTTCTTCTTCAGCTTGCCGCCGCCGATCGACTGCTTGACGATGGCGCCGCCGTTGATCCGCTGCGACGCGTAGGCGGTCCCCGCGAGGGCGGCGATCAGGGCGATCACCGCGACGACCATCGCCGGCGACGGGCGCTTGCTCCAAGGCTTGCTCATCTGACTCCTCCTGTCATGGCCGAATACCCGAAACCAAGTAACCCGCGGCGGGGCGGGCCGATGCGGTCGGCTACCCAGGCAGGGAGGAAACGAAGCGCTCGAAGGCGGCCATGTCGGTCACGGCGGGGCCGTGGCCGGGGAGGATCAGCGAGGGCTCGAGCTCGGCGAGCTTGCGGATCGAGCGGCGGTTCTCGGCCGGGTCGTAGGTGAAGACGTCGGGCGGCTCCTTGATCCCCGGCAGCCCGGTCGCGTAGCTCATGTTGCGGATCACGTCGCCGCAGATCGCCACCCGGTCGCTCTCGCGGAAGAAGATCACCTCGCCGCGCGAATGGCCCGGGGCGTGGACGACGCGGAACCCCGCGACCTCGTCGCCCTCCTGCAGCACCCGCTCGACCTTGTAGGGCGGGCCCTCCCAGAGCGCGCGGATGACGCGGTTGACGGGGTTGCTGGTCGCCGCCTCCTGGATCGGTCGCTTCCCTTCCATCGCCTCGACGTCGTCGGCGTGGCAGGCGAGCGGGACGCCGCGCGCCTCGCAGACGTCCTTGGCCGCGCCCTGGTGGTCGGGGTGGACGTGAGTTAGGGCGAGCATCGAGATCTCCCGCCCCTCGATCTCCTTGAAGATGCGGCGCCTGTCCCAGCTGCGGCCGGCGTCGACGAGGACGTCCTCGGCGAGGTAGACGTTGATCGTCGGCGCCGGGACCTCCTTCAGCCGCCAGACGCCCGGGGCCAGGTACTTCAATGCGTCATCCCGAGGCCGTCGCGCGGCTCGCCGCTGTGCTGGGAGAGCTCTTCGAGCCGGGCGATCTGGCGCTCGCCTTCCACCCGCGCCGGGTGCCCGGCCGGCAGCGGCTCGATCAGGCGGCGGATGCGGTTGCGGATCTGCAAGGAGAAGTGGGGGGTGACCGGCCCGGCGAGGGCGCGGATGTCCTCCGCGGTCAGCTCGCGCGTCTGGCCCAGCAGCTCCGGATTCTCGGACTCGCTCATGGTTCGCTGCCGATTTTGGCGAGTTCGGCCAGTTCGTTGACTTCCGCCTGCTGGCTCAGGTCGATCGCGTCCTGGTCGCCGATCACCCAGACGCGGTTGTAGAAGGCGCGGGTGGGGTCGTTGGTGTAGCCGGGCTTCACGTCGAGGAAGTAGTCATGGACGGCGCTCGGCAGCGTAGCGGCGTCTTCGGTGAGGAGCAGCGGGCCCCAGGTCCCGGAGGCCGAGAGCGGCGCCGCGGCGGCCGCGTCGGCGGGCGAGTCGCTGCGGGCGAGGACGAAGCCGTGGCCGGGGTCGTTGACGTTCCATCCGAAGCTGCCGGCGTGGAAGCGGGCGAGGGCGAGCGCGTTGGCGGCGGGGCCCTTGCCGGCGACCCGGGTGACGCGCTTGGCGAGCTCCTCGATTTCTTTGAAGGTGTCCTTGGAGATCGCGGCGGTCGGGCCGAGGACGAAGACCGGCGTCTTCGGGTGTTCCTTCAGCACCTGCGCGGTCGCCGCCGGCAGCTTCTTCGCGTCGGCATAGAGGACCGGGTCGCCGGAGCGGGCGGACCAGGCGGCGGCGGGCATCGCGAAGTCGGGGCTGGAGCTGGAGGCGACGAGGATGTGGACTGGCGGCTTGGCGAAGAGGCGGTCGCGCAGGGTGGCGATCTGGGCCGCGGTGGAGGCGGGGTCGCCGGAGTCGACGCGGGTCGCTTCGCCGGCGCCGCTGGGGAGCGCGACCGAGCCGATCGCGAAGAGGGAGGCGCCGCCGGTCGTCTTGTCGCCCTGCGGGTCGAGCGCCGCCAGCGCTTCCTCGCTCGCTTCCGGGAGCTCGTCCGGCTGCGAGAAGAGGAGGGGGGCGCGGACCGGTTCCGCCATCAGGACCGAGGCGGCGATCGCGCCCGCCCAGTCTTCTTCGTTGACGAGGGTGACGGCGCTCGGCTGCTGGGCGGGGGTGGTGGAGGGGAAGACCGCGAGGGCGACTGCCGCCGCGTTCGCGGCCGAGTCGGAGCCGCCGATCCGGGTCGTGTTGTTGGTCGCGAAGCTGGGATAGCCGAGCGCTTCGGAGGCCTGGGAGGCCGGTTCCCCGCCGCCGTTCTTGGCGGCGGCCGGTGCCGGGGCGGGAGCGCCTTCGCTCGTGCCCTCGTCCCTGCCCCCGCTGCTGCCGACGATCGCGACGACGATGAAGACCACGGCGAGCACGACGAGCGCCGCCAGCAGCTTCGGGGCGGGGGATTTCGGCTCCGTCTTCCTCTCTGGCTCGGGAGGAGGCTCGGGATTGGGGACGTCCCGGTTGATCGGGCGCTTGGGGATCACCGCAGGAAACGTATCCGAGCGGTTGCCGCGCGAAGGAGTACAGTTCCGGAAACTGGCTGACTGACCAGTCAATCAACGCCCCGGCACGAGGAACCCAGAGGAGAACGAGATGGACTTCGCACTGAACGACGAGCAGAAAGAGTTCAAAGCGCGCTGTCGCAAATTCGCGCGCGAGGTGATCCGGCCGGCGGCACGCAAGCACGACGAAAAGGAGAGCATTCCCTGGGAGGTGATCAAAGAGGCGCGGAAACAGGGCTTCGGCACGCTCGAGTCGATCCAGCGCTCTGCCGCCGACTCCGAGGGCCAGCTCCAGGTGATCTCTGCCGAAGAGTTCCATTGGGGCTGCGCCGGCACCGCCCTGGCGATCTCCGGCTCCGGCCTCGCCGCGGCGGGTATCGCCTCTTCCGGCACCCCCGAGCAGATCATGAGGTGGGTCCCCGAGTGCTTCGGAACCGAGGACGAGATCAAACTCGGCGCCTACGCGGTGACCGAGCCGCAGGCCGGCTCCGACGTCAAGAGCCTGAAGACGACCGCCAAGCGCGACGGCGACGAGTGGGTCCTCAACGGCACCAAGGTCTTCATCACCAATGGCGGCATCGCCGACGTCCACGTCGTCGTCGCCACCGTCGACCCAGCGCTCGGCACCCGCGGCCAGGCCTCGTTCATCGTCCCCAAGGACACCCCGGGCCTCTCCCAGGGCAAGAAGGAGACCAAGCTCGGGATCCGCGCCTCGCATACGGCCGAGGTCGTGCTCGAGGACTGCCGCATCCCCGGCGACTGTCTGCTCGGCGGCGAAGAGAAGCTGGAGAAGAAGCTGCAGCGCGGCCGCGAAGGGAAGAAGTCCCGTGGCGCCGACGCGCTGGCGACCTTCGAGGTGACCCGGCCGCTGGTCGGCGCCTCGGCGCTCGGCATCGCCCAGGCCGCCTACGAGTGGACGCTCGAGTACCTCGACGGCCAGGAAGAAGGCGGCGTGCCGCTGCTGAGCGCGCAGCGGATCCAGCAGACGCTGGCCGACGTCGCGACCGAGATCGAATCGGCGCGTCTATTGGTCCAGCGGGCCGCCTGGATGGGCCGCAACGGGGTGCCGATGACTGGCGGCCAGGGCTCGATGTCGAAGCTCAAGGCCGGCGACGTGACGATGTGGGCGACGACGACGCTGATGGACCTGGTCGGCCCCTACTCCCAGAGCACCGAGTGCCCGCTGGAGAAGTGGTTCCGCGACGCCAAGATCTACCAGCTGTTCGAGGGCACGGCCGAGATCCAGCGCATGGTCATCTCCCGCATGCAGGCGCGCGAGTACGCCGAGAAGCTCGGCTACGCCGCCGAAGTCGCCGAGGAGGCGATGAAGAAGGAGCCGGTCGCAGCGTAGGCAGGTTCTAAGCTCGGTCCGTGCACGGTCCGCACGGGCATACGCATTCGCTGGACGCGCGCCGGGAGGACAGCCGGCGGCGGATGTTGGTGGCGCTGGCGATCAACGTCGGCCTTTTCCTCGCCGAGGCGATCGGCGGCTTCCTCACCGGCTCGCTGGCGGTGCTCGCCGACGCCGGCCACCTGCTCTCCGACATCGGCTCGATCGTTCTGGCCTTGATCGCGGCGCGCCTGGCGGCGCTGCCGGCCGCCGGGCAGCGCACCTTCGGCTACCAGCGTTCGGAGGTGCTGGCGGCGCTGGTCAACGGGCTGCTGCTGGTCGCGGTCAGCATCGGGGTCGCGATCGCCGCGATCGCCCGCTTCTCCGACCCGCCCGCGATCGACGGCTGGGGCGTGCTCGCGCTCGGCGCCCTCGGCCTCGCCGGCAACCTCGCCGCCACCCTCGTCCTCGCCCGTGGCCAGCGCCAGGACGTCAACCTCGAGGGAGTGCTGCGCCACTCCGCCGCCGACGCCCTCGGCTCGCTCGGCGTCCTCGTCGCCGGCGCCTGGGTCCTGCTCGGCGGCTCGCCTGTGGTCGACCCGATCGTCGGCCTCCTGATCGCCGCCCTCGTCCTCGCCTCCTCCTGGCGGTTGATCAAGGAGCCCTTCGACGTCCTGATGGAGTCCGCCCCCGCCGACATCGACGTAGAAGGCGTCGGCCGCACCATCTGTCAAGAGCAAGGAGTCCGCTCCGTCCACGACCTCCACGTCTGGACCGTCACCTCCGGCTTCGGAGCCATAGCTGCCCACGTAGTTGTCGCCGAGGGGGCCGACCGAGACCTGATCCGCCGTCGACTCGAGCTGACCCTGAGGGAGCAGTTCGGTATCGAGCACACCACTCTCCAGATGGAGGAGGAGGCATCTCAGGATCTCCTCCGCGTGGAGAACGCACCGGGCTGAGCGCAAGCTGTTTTGCAGGCATTTTTCGGTAGCTGACCTCAGTTTGGCGGTTGTTTAGCCTCGGAGTGATGCTCCTCGACCGTTCCGTTGTGTCGGCGCTTTGTGCTGCCGCTGCGGCTTTGCTGATGCTGCTCATTGCTGCCCCGGCGGCCCCTGCCGCCGATCTCCAGTCCGAACTGGAAAGCAAGCAGTCGCAGCTTGAGAAGGTCGAAGAACGCAAGGGCGTGCTGACGACGACGATCGCCGGCTTCAAGGACAAGATCGACCGGCTGACGACCGAGGTCGCCGGCATCCGCACCCGCGAGGCGGCGGTGCGGGAACGGCTGTCCGCCAAGCAGGCCGAGCTCGACGAAGCGGTTGCCGAGCTCGACACGGCCCAGGCGCGGCTGGACAAGGTCCGCGCGCACCTGAAACGGGCGCTGAGCGCGCTGCGCGAACGGCTGGTCGCGATGTACGAGATGGGCAGCCCGGACGTGCTCAGCGTCATCGTCGGCTCCAGCAACCTCAACGACCTCGCCGCCCGCACCGAATACCTCGACCGCCTGCACGGGATGGACGAGGCGGTCGTCGGACGTGTGCGCGACCTGCGCGACCAGGTGAAGGAGCTGGTGACGCGGCTGCGCGACAGCAAGAACCGGATCGAAGACGCGCGCGACGCGATCGCCTCCGAAAAGGAAGCGCTGACGACCGCCCGTGCGGCGCTGCAGAGCCACCAGGCCGAACTGGTGGCGACCCGCCACGATCGCGAAGCGGCGCTGGCGAAGGTCAGCCAGCACGAGGAAGAGCTCGACGGCGACCTCAGCGAAATCCAGGGCAAGATCGCCGCCCAGCTGGCCGAAACCGGCTCGGCGCCGCTGCCGGCGGGGCCGATCAAGGGCGGCAGCGGCAGCATGATCTGGCCGGTCGACGGGCCGGTCGTCTCCGGCTTCGGCTCGCGGACGATCAACGGCAGCTACGAGTACCACCCCGGGATCGACATCGCGGTGCCGGAAGGGACGCCGATCCGCGCCGCCCTCACCGGCACCGTCAGCCTGCAGCAGTCAGAGGCCGAAAGCGGCGGCTACGGCAACTACACCTGCCTCGACCACGGCGGCGGGCTCTCCACCTGCTACGCCCATCAGAGCTCTTTCGCGGTTTCCCTTGGCCAATCGGTTAGTCAAGGTGATGTAATCGGGTACACGGGCTGCACCGGATACTGCCTCGGGCCGCATCTGCACTTCGAGGTTCGTATAAACGGCTCCGTGACCGACCCGATGGGCTACCTATAGGTAACAATGACTTGATGATTCGCCAGGCGCGCACCTACTTGGTGGGGGCGATGTCGGGGGCGAGCCTCATCGCCATCGCCATCGCCGTCTTCGTCCTGCTCGTTTCGACGCAGGTCTTCGGCAACTTCCCGGTCCCCGGGCTGCTCGGCGGCGACGATCGACCATCGGTCTCCAGGGCGACGGAGGTTGCGGCGCCGATCGCGGGCGGCACCGGGGCGACGCAAGGCGCAGCTGGAGGGGCCGCCGCAGCCGGGAAAGGCGGCGCCGCGGGCAAAGGGGGCGGAGGTTCCGGTGGCGGCTCGGCCGACCTGACGGGGCAAGGCGGGAACGCGCAACCGGGCGGCAGCGGTGGTGGCGAAGGCGGCTCCGCCGGCGGTGGTGAAGCGGGCGGCGGCGAAGGCGGTTCCGCCCCATCCGGCGGCTCGGGCAGTTCCAGCAGTGGCGGGAGCTCCGGCGGCAGCGGTGGGGGCGGGGGCAGCGAAGGCTCCGGCGGCGGCGAAACGACGACTTCCTCACCCTCCTCCAAGGTCACCAGCACCGTCAACGAAACCGTCAACCAGGTCGACGAAACCGTCACCGGCGGCGCCCTCGAAGAAACCGGCGTCACTGGGACGACGGAAGAAGTCGTCGAAAACGTGGCAGGGCCCGAATCGACCGTCGGCAAAGTCGTCGACGGAACGACCGAAACGGTCGAAGGCATCCTCGGCAAATAGGCCCGCAGCCTGCTTCGCCGGCTCTTTCCGCCTGCACACGGGCTGATCGGCCACAATGCCGGTCCTGATGGGTGAGAGCGGACAGGCGGCAGTGAGCGGCGATTCGATCGCGCGGTCGGCGGTCTTCCCGCGGGGGAGCCGGGTGAACGAGGAAGGTCACCTGGAGGTCGCCGGCTGCGACGTGGTCGAGCTGGCCGAAGAGCACGGCACCCCCGCCTACGTCTACGCCGAGGACGACATCCGCTCCCGCGCCCGCGAATACCGCGAGGCGTTCGAGAGCCGCGGCGCCGATTACGAGGTTCTCTTCGCCAGCAAGTCGCTGCCCTGCACCGCCGCCTACAGCCTCTTCGCCGAGGAGGGGCTCTCGGTCGACGTCGCCTCCGGCGGCGAGCTGCACATGGCGCTGAAGGCCGGCTTCGACCCCGACCGCATCCACATGCACGGCAACAACAAGTCCGACGAGGAGATCCTCTTCGCCGCCGGCGCCGGCATCCGCCACCTGATCCTCGACTCCTTCGACGAGATCGAGCGCTGCGAGCGGCTGCTCGACGAACCGCAGCGGGTGCTGATCCGGGTGACGCCGGGGATCAAGCCCTCGACCCACGACTACATCACCACCGGCCAGCTCGACTCCAAGTTCGGCTTCGGCCTCGAGGACGGGCTGGCGGCGCGGGCGATCGAGTGGGTGCTCGCCTCCGAGAAGCTGGAGCTGGTCGGGCTGCACGCCCACATCGGCTCGCAGATCTTCGAGCTCGAGCCCTACACGCTGGCGATCCGGGCGCTCGGCGAGCTGGCCGGCGACTGGTGCCGGGTCGTCAACGTCGGCGGCGGCCTCGGGGTCGCCTATACGGCCGAGGACGAGCCGCCCTCGATCGACGCCTACGTCGACGTCAAGGTGCGCGGCGTGGCCGAGGTCTTCGGCGAAGGCGTGCGGATCCTGGTCGAGCCGGGGCGCTCGCTGGTCGCCAATGCCGGCGTCACCGCCTACCGCGTCGGCACCGTCAAGGAGATCCCCGGGGTGCGGACCTATGTCGCGGTCGATGGCGGCATGTCGGACAACCTTCGGCCGATGCTCTACGGCTCCACCTACGAGGCGCTGGTCGCCGACCGCGCCGCGGCGCCGGCGCAGACGCTGGTGACGATCGCCGGCATGCACTGCGAGTCCGGCGACGTGATCGTCCGCGACGCGATGCTGGCCGAGCCGGCCGTCGGCGACGTCCTCGTCACCCCGGTCACCGGCGCCTACGGCTACGCGATGGCGAACAACTACAACGGCGTCCCCCGTCCCCCGGTCGTCTTCTGCCGCGACGGCGCCTCGCGCGTCGTCGTCCGCCGCGAGACCTACGAGGACCTGACCACGAGGGACCTGTAGGCGATGGCTTCGGAGGGCTCCAAACCGATTCGGATCGGGCTGCTCGGGCGCGGCACGGTCGGCGCCGCCTTCGCCGAGCTGCTGGCCGAGCGCGCCGACGCGGTCGAGGCGGCGACCGGGCGGCGGCCGGAGATCGCCGGGGTGCTGACCCGCGAAGAGGGCGACTTCGAGTCGATCCTCGCCGGCTCGGACCTGGTCGTCGAGCTGATGGGCGGGACCGACCCCACGCGCGACTACGTGCTGGCAGCACTGCGTGCGAAGCGCCCGGTCGTCACCGCCAACAAGCAGCTGCTCGCCCAGCACGGCGACGAGCTCTTCGCGGTCGCCCGCGAGGCGGGGGTGCAGCTGCGCTTCGAGGCGGCGGTCGCGGCGGTGATCCCGATCGTCCGCACGATCCAGGAGAGCTTTGGCGTCACCGAGATCTCCAAGGTGTTCGGGATCGTCAACGGCACCACCAACTTCATCCTCACCGAGATGGCGGCGAGCGGGGCCGGCTACGACGAGGTGCTGGCGCGGGCGCAGGAGCTCGGCTACGCGGAGGCCGACCCGACCGACGACGTCAGCGGCGCCGACGCGGCGGCGAAGATGGCGATCCTCGCCCGGCTCGCCTTCCACACGCCGGTGACGCTGTCGGAGGTCACCTATGAGGGGATCGAACGGGTCCTGCCCGACGACCTCGCCTACGCGAAGGAGTTCGGCCTCTCGCTGAAGCTGCTCGGGGTGGCGGAACGGCGCGACGGCGGTGTCAGCGTCCGTGTCTTCCCCTGCTTCCTCTACCGCGGTCACCCGCTGGCGCCGATCGAGGGACCGTTCAACGCGGTGATGGTCGAGGCGCCGGCGATCACCGAGGTGACGATGTCGGGGCCGGGGGCGGGTGGCCTGCAGACCGCCTCGGCGGTGCTCGGCGACGTCGTTTCGATCCTCGCCGGCGACGCGCCGGTGCACGAGACGCGGGTCGAGCTGCCGATCGTCCAGGACGTCAGCTCCTCCTTCTACCTCTACCTGGAGGTCGCCGACCAGCCCGGCGTGCTGGCGCGGGTGGCGACCGTGCTCGGCGACCACGGCGTCTCGGTCAAGAGCGTCGTCCAGCGCGGCATCGGCGACGAGGCGCGGCTGGTGATGGTGATCCACGAGTGCCTGGAGTCGAAGTTCGCCGAGGCGGTCGAGGCGCTCGGCGAGCTCGAGGAGCTGCGCTCGCCGCCGCGGTCGATCCGGGTGATCGAGGAGGAGTACTAGCCGATGGCGGCGGGGCTGATCGACCGCTACCGCGACCGGCTCTCGCTCGAGCCGGGCGACCCGGTGGTGACGCTGAACGAGGGATCGACGCCGCTGATCGAAGCGCCCCGCCTCTCAGAGCGCATCGGAGCGCGTTGTTTTCTCAAGTTCGAGGGGCTGAACCCGACCGGGTCGTTCAAGGACCGGGGGATGACGGTGGCGGTGTCGCGGGCGAAGGGGCGCGGGGCGGAGGCGGTGATCTGCGCCTCGACCGGCAACACCGCCGCCAGCTGCGCCGCCTACGCGGCGCGGGCGGGGCTGCGCGGCGCGGTGATCGTCCCCGAGGGCAAGATCGCGATCGGAAAGCTCGCGCAGGCGCTGATGCACGGGGCGCGGGTGGTGGCGCTGCAGGGGAACTTCGACGACGCCCTGCGGCTCGTCCGCGAGCTCTCCCAGAAGCACCCGATCGAGCTCGTCAACTCGGTCAACCCGCACCGGATCGAAGGCCAGAAGACGGCGGCCTTCGAGGTGGTCGAGGACCTGGGGGAGATGCCGGGCGCCCTGGCGATCCCGGTCGGCAACGCGGGAAATGTGACGGCCTACTGGCGAGGCTTCCAGGAGCTCGATACGGCTCCGATCCTCTACGGCTTCCAGGCCGAGGGCGCGGCGCCGCTGGTGCGGGGCGAGCCGGTCGACCATCCCGAGACCGTCGCCTCGGCGATCCGGATCGGCAACCCGGCCCGCTGGGAGGAGGCGATGGCCGCCTTCACCGCCTCCCGCGGCCGCGTCGCCGCCGTCTCCGACGAACAGATCCTCAACGCCTACCGCTGGCTCGCCGACAACGAAGGCGTCTTCTGCGAGCCCGCCAGCGCCGCCTCCGTCGCCGGCCTCCTCGCCCACGGCCTGCCGACCGTCGAGGACATGCCCACGCCCGAGACCGTCGTCTGCGTCCTCACCGGCCACGGCCTCAAGGACCCCGACACCGCCCTCGCCAAAGCCCCCTCCGTGATCAACTGCGAAAACGACCTCAGCGCCGTCGAGCGCGCCGTGTTCGACTAGGGCGATGACCGCCCGCCACCGGCTTGTCCGCGTCCCTGCTTCCTCGGCCAACCTCGGGCCGGGGTACGACGCGATGGCGGCGGCGATGGCGATGTATCTGGAGTTGGAGGTGGAGGAGAGCGGCGAGTTCTCCTTCGACCCGGGGGGGCTGGAGGTCTCGACCGGGCGCGACAACCTGATCGTGCGGGCGTTCGAGAGCTTGCGGCCGGCGGACGGGATTGCCTTCCGGCTGCGCAGCGAGATTCCGTTGGCGCGGGGGCTGGGGTCGAGCGCGGCGGCGATCGTCGCGGGGCTCGCGGCTGCGGATCACCTGTATGAGCTGGCGCTGAGCAAGGAGGAGATGCTGGCGCGGGCGACCGAGATCGAGGGGCACCCCGACAACGTCGCCGCGGCGATCCACGGGGGGTTCGTGGTTTGCCGCGAGGGGGAGGGCGGGCCGGCCGCGGCTCGCTTCGACCCGCCGGAGGGGCTGGAGGGGATCGTCGTGATCCCGCCCGACGAGGTCTCGACCGAGCGGGCGCGGGAGGCGATCCCGACCGACCTGCCGCTTGCCGACGCCGTCGCCAACGTCTCCGCCGCGGCGACGCTGGTGCTGGGGCTGCGCAGCGCCGACCTCGACCTGCTCGCCCAGGGCCTCCACGACCGCATCCACCAGGACCGCCGCCGCCACCTCTACCCGCGCTCGATGGAGATCGTCGACTCGGCGCGGGAGATGGGGGCGCTGGGGGCGACGATCTCCGGCGCCGGGCCGACCGTCCTCGTCTGGACCACCTGGCAGGAGGCGGGCAAGGTCGCCGCGGCGCTGGAGGGTCCTTGCGCCGGCTGGGCCGAGGTCAGGCGGCTGCCCTTCAGCCCCCTCGGCGCCGACGTCCCCGAGCTCTGAGATGGACTGGGTGGTGCAGATCGGCCTCGTCGAGCTGGCGCTCGGCGGCCTGCTCGGCTGGGCGATGGTGGTGCGGGAGGACCGGCCGGAGTGGCTGCGGCGGATCGGGATCGTCGCCCCGCAGCGGATCCGCCAGGTCCACCTCGACTACGTGATGATGGGCCTGATCCTGATCGGCGTGGGCCTCGCCGTGCCGGACCTGCCGACGGCGGTGGCGATCGCGCTCGTCTTCGGCACCTTCGTCAACCCGTTCCTCTTCGTCCCGCTTGCCTTCGAACCCGACGTCGAGAGGCGCCTCTGGTACCGGGCGCTGGCGGTGGTCTCCTTTATCGGGGTCAGCGGCGGCCTCGTAATTGCCGCGATCGTCGGCCCTGGCTAGCGCCCGGCGGCGCGGATAAAGTCGCCGCATGCCGACCTCCAAGAAGCTCCCGCTCGTCCTGTCCGCTCTCGTCCTCGCCGCGCTGTTCGCCTTCCCGGTAGCCGCGCAGGCGACGCTGACGTACATCCGCAACCCGCTCCACCCGACGGTCTTCGTCGCCAACGACGACGGCTCGGGGGCGAAGAAGGTCGAGGCTGGCGAACTGCCGCGCGTCTCTCCCGACGGCAACTGGGTCGCCTACCTGCATCTGGGGGCGAAGAACGCGGAGGAACTGAAGGTCGCTCCGACGGCAGGCGGTCCCTCGCGGACGCTGTTGAGCAACTTCCGCGAACCCTCCTCCCTCGAGTGGTCGCCTGATTCGACGCTGCTCGCGGCGTTGCGAGGGCCCGAACTCGGCAAACGCAAGCTGGTGCTGATCGACGCCGCGACCGGCATACAGCGGGTCGTCGCCCAGGGCTTCCTCAGCGGCTTCAGCTTCTCGCCGAACGGGAGCGAACTCGTCTACGCGAAGGCGGGGAAGGAAAAGTTCCCGCCGCCCAGCGACATCTTCCGCCTCCAGTTCCTTCCCCCGGGGGCCGTAAGCGTCGCCGCGGAAAAGCCGGTCCGGCTGACCAGCGACCACCGCTCATCGTTCCCGGTCTGGGGGCCGACCAAGATCGTCTTCGTCAAGACGCTCGACGCGAAGAAGCGCAAATACGGGCCGAAGAACGAGCTTTACCTGATGAGCCCGAACGGGAAAGGCGTCAAGCGCCTCACCCACACCAACGTGCCGGACCTGGCGCAGGGCCTCTTCCCGACCGACTGGTCCGCCAGCGGCAACCAGCTCCTCGCCGAGTTCGAGGGCCAGGACATCAGCTACGCGGTCAAGGTCAACCCGAAGACCGGCGGCCAGAAGCCGGTCGGCAAGGCTGGGGAGCAGGGCTTCGTCGGCACCGCCCTCTCCAACGACGGCAAGTTCGTGCTCGGCTTCGAAGGCGGCTTCGACCCCGGCAACAGCCACGACGTGGTCCGCATCCCGTACGCGGGCGGCAAGCCGAAGCTGCTCGCCAAGAACGCCTTCGAGCCCGACTGGAGCTTCTAGTCCAGCAGGCCGACCTGGCGCAGGATCGAGACGCTGTCGGAGTAGACGTCCTTGCGCTTGACGAGGCCGTCCTCGAACGGGATCACGTCGAGGCCGTCCCACTCGACGCGCTTGCCGGTCGGCTCGGCGGCGAGGTCGCCGCGGCGCATCGTGTTGGCGTGGGTCGCGACCGCGGTCCATTCCTGCACGACCAGCCCCTCGCGGACGTAGAGCCGCCGCGTCGTGAAGTTGATGTCGGGCCAGGTCTCGAAGATCGAGCCGATGTGGGCGCGGGCCTCCTCGCCTTCGGCCGACTCGCCCGCGGTGTGGTTGTCGAAGACCATGTCCGGTGCGTGCATCGACATGATCGTGTCGAGGTCGTGCTCGTTCCAAGCGACGTTGTAGCGGTCGATCGCCTCGCGCAGCGCTTCTGCTGAGTCCTTGCCTGAATCGGTCATCGGCGGTTAGGGTCGAACCTACCCATGACGAACTACGCGATCAAGCACCAAGACGAATTCGAGCGGATGGAGGGGTCAGGCGACTGCAACTGGCTGCTCGCCCGCAAGGCGCTCGGCACCGGCGCCTTCGGCTACAACCTGGTCGAGATCGGGCCCGGCGGCCAGATCCCCGAGCACGACGAGGCCCCGAGCGGCCAGGTCGAGGTCTACGCGATCCTCGACGGCGAAGCCGTATTCCGCATCGACGGCGAGGACCATCCCGCCCCCGCCGGGACCTACGCCTCGATCGAGCCGGCGGCGACGCGCCAGATCCTCAACCGCTCCGACGCCCCCGTCACCGCGCTCCTGATCGGCGTCCAGCCCGAGGGCGGCTACGAGCCGATGTCCTGGGCCTGAGCTTGTTCTGTTGATGGTTCTGTTGATGATGGCTTTTACCGCATAACGCGGGAAAATCCGCTTCCGAGGGGGGAGACTTGACCCCCGCGCCTATAATTCGCGGACTCGTCAACCCGTCGCGCGTCCGCTCGAAGAAGGCGTGGAACCCGGGAGGTCAAAAAGTGAAGACCCAGTCCGATCGCAGCGCTCGCGTCGAGCGCTATTCGCCAGAGCGCCCTTACCGCCCGCTCGTCTCGCCGCCCAGCGTCGAGGACAAAGACGCCTGTGCCATCTACGCGTCGGTCCGCAAAGACTCGACGCCTAGCCACGAACCGATCGAGCTGGCGATCCCCGCCCTGCAGAAGATGCTCCACCGCGCCGGTAACGTCGACGGCGAGGGGGACGGCTGCGGCCTCCTGCTCGACATCCCGCGCAAGATCTGGGCCGAGGAGGTTCGCACCGGCGGCCACGACCCCTCGCTCGCCACCGACGAAGCCTTCGCCGTCGCCCACATCTTCGTCGAGCGCTTCCAGGACGTCGAGAAGGTCAAGCACGACGCCCGCGAGCTGCTCGCCGCGGGCGGCTTCCGCGTCCTCGCCGAGCGGGTCGGCGTCGTCAACTCGCCCGCCCTCGGCCCGACCGCGCGCGAGGAGGAGCCGATCTTCTGGCAGGTCGCCGGCCTCGTCACCGACGCCAGCTGCCGCGACGACGTCCTCTTCGACCTGATGATCGACCTCGAGAAAGAGCTCGGCGTCCACGTCCCCTCCTTCTCCGCCACCACCTGCGTCTACAAGGTGATGGGCGCGCCGAAGGTGCTCGGCGAGTACTACCCGGATCTGCGGGACCCGCGCTTCGAGACGATCGGCTGCTTCGGCCACAACCGCTACTCGACCAACACCTGGCCCTCGTTCAAGCGGGTGCAGCCCTTCTCGGTCCTCGGCCACAACGGTGAGATCAACACGATCCAGCAGCTGCGCCAAGAGGCGAAGATGTTGGCGGTCCCGATCCAGCCCGACTCCTCCGACTCGCAGGACCTCAACCGCACGATCGACACCCTGGTCAGCCGCGAGGGCTTCAGCCTCGCCGAGGCGATGGAGATGGTCGTGCCGCCGATCGTTCACGAGATCCGCCGGCTCCCCGAGGACCTGCACGCCTTCTACCTGTACCTGCACCAGACGATGGGCCCGTTCGCGCAGGGCCCGGTGGCGCTGATCGCCCGCCACACCGACGAGTGCGTCTTCTCCGCCGACGCGATGGGCCTGCGCCCGCTCTGGCAGGTGGAGACCGAGGACGACTTCGTCTTCAGCTCCGAGCCTGGCGTCGTCCCGGTCGGCAAGATGATCTCCGAGCCGAAGCCGCTCGCCCCGGGCGAGAAGGCGCTGGTGCTGATCGACCGCGCCGAGCGCAAGACCACCCTGCACCCGCACGACGAGATGCTGCGGATCGTCCGCGACCGCTGGCTGGAGCGCAACGGCGCCGAGGCGGCCGCCGGCTACGACCGCGCCCTGGAGACCGGCGGCCCGCTGGAGGGCAAGGACGTACCCGGCTACTCCGACGCCGGCCCCGAGGCGCCGGTCACGGTCGCCGACCGCGTCCTCGCCGGTTTCGGCTGGCAGCGCGACGACGTCAAACTCGTCCAGCAGATGGCCTCGAACGGGGCCGAGCCGGTCGGCTCGCTCGGCTACGACGGCCCGCTGGCGGCGCTCTCGCCGGAGCGCCAGAACCTCGCCGACTACTTCAAGGAGACGGTCGCCGTCGTCACCAACCCGGCGATCGACCGCGAACGCGAGATGGAGCACTTCTCGACCCGCGCCCTGTTCGGGCGGCGGCCCTCGCTGGAGAACGCGGGCGCCGACACCGGCACCGTCGAAACCGGCTTCCCGGTGATCCTCGGCGGCCACCACGAACTGGCGCCGCTCGCCGAAGAGCCCTACCGGAGGATCGCCCGCGAGCACGACACCTACCTGCTCGAGGACCTCTGGGAGGAGTTCAGCGGCCGCAACGCCGCCGTCGACATCTCCCTGCTGGAGTCGGAGACGACCCAGGGGGCGATCGAGCGGGTCAAGCAGGAGGCGGTGAAGAAGGTCCGCAACGGCTGCGAGCTGCTGGTCCTCACCGACCGCACCGTCTACGAGGCCGACCGCCGTTACCTCGACCCGCACCTGGCGGTCTCGGCGATCGACCAAGCGCTGAAGCAGTTCAAGGTCGAGCCGGGCGAAGTGAACCTGCGGCGGCGCTGCGGCATCGTCCTGCGCTCGGCGGCGATCCGCAACGTCCACGACGTGATGCTGGCGCTCGGGCTCGGCGCCAACGGCGTCTGCCCGTACGTGATGATCGAGGTGATCTGCGTCGAGGACTACGAGTCCGACGTCTCCAACCTCTGCGCGGCGCTGCGCAAAGGGATCGAGAAAGTGATCTCGACGATCGGCATCCACGAGGTGCGCGGCTACGCGCGCCAGTTCAGCTCGATCGGGATCAAGCCCGAGCTGGCGGAGATCTTCCAGACCGAGCTCTACGCCGCCTCCGACAAGGCGGGCACCGGCTTCGCCGACCTCGACGAGGACACCAACGCGCGCGCACATGCGCTGAGCGGCGACGACTCGGCGGCGAAACCGGCGAAGACGTTCCGCTTCTACCCGAAGGTCTACAAGGCGGCGATCGCGACCGCCAACGGCAGCGGCACCTACGGCGAGTACTCGGAGAAGGTGCGGGAGCTGGAGAAGCAGAGCCCGATCTCGATGCGCCACATCATGGGGCTGAAGGGCGACCGGGAGCCTCTGAAGGACCCCAGCGTCGTCGACGCCGGCGTCGGCCACCACGACTACCCGATCGTGATCTCCTCGATGAGCTTCGGCTCGCAGTCCGAGCCGGCCTTTCGCGCCTACGCGGAGGCGGCGAAAGCGACCAACATCCTCTGCGTCAACGGCGAGGGTGGCGAGATCCGCGACATGTACGGGCGCTACCGCAAGTGGCGCGGGCAGCAGGTCGCCTCGGGGCGCTTCGGCGTCTCGGCGGAGATGCTGAACAGCTCCTACGTCGCCGAGATCAAGATCGGCCAGGGCGCCAAGCCCGGCGAGGGCGGCCACCTGCCCGGCAAGAAGGTCTCGGAGAAGGTCGCCGCCGCGCGTAACGCCGCGCCCGGCACCGACCTGATCTCGCCGTCGAACAACCACGACCTCTACTCGATCGAGGACCTGGCCGAGCTGATCGACGAGCTGAAGACGGTGAACCCGGACGTGCGGGTCTCGGTCAAGGTGCCGGTGGTGCCGAACATCGGCACGATCGGCCTCGGGATCGCCAAGGCGGGGGCGGACATCATCACCCTGTCCGGCTTCGAGGGCGGGACCGGTGCGGCGCGCCAGCACGCGCTCCGCCACGTCGGCCTGCCGAGCGACATCGGCACCCGCGCCGTGCACCGGGCGCTGATGGAGGCCGGGCTGCGCAACCGGGTCGAGATCTGGGCCGACGGCGGCTACCGGACCGGCCACGACATCGTCAAATTGCACTGCCTCGGGGCGAACCGGGTCGGCTTCGGCACCCTGGCGATGGTCAGCCTCGGCTGCACGATCTGCCGCGGCTGCCAGCTCGACACCTGCCACGTCGGCATCGCGACCCAGATCGAGACGCCCGAGGAAGCCGACGCCCACGGTCTGAAGAAGTTCACCCCGCAGGAGGTCGACAGCGCCGCCGAGAGCTGCGCCCGCTTCTTCCAGGCGATGGGCGAGGAGGTCAAGGAGGTCGTGGCGTCGCTCGGCTACGAGCGCGCCCAGGACCTGGTCGGCCGCTACGACCTGCTGGAGCAGGTGGCGATGAAGGACTCGATCGACCTGGCGCCGCTGATCACGCCGCTGGAGGAGTTCCTCGACCTCGAACCGCTCGACCTGCCGGTGGCCGGGGAGGCCGACGTGCGGGCCGAAGCCGGGCTGGTGATGGCGCGGCCGATCCGGATGGAGGCGAAGGAGGCTTCGAGCCAGATCGCGGCGCTGGCGCCGGAAGTCTGCGGCGGCGGCACCGTCCGCAGCCAGTTCCCGCGCGCGACCGACGCCAACGACCGCGTGCTCGGGACCGAGCTGGCGGGGGCGCTGGCGCGCTGGCGGATCTTCGACGACGGCCCGGCGGGCGGCGAAGGCGACCCGCTGGCGAGCCTCGAGTTCAACGGCGGCTCGGTTGCCGGTCAGGGCCTCGGCGCGTTCAACTCCTACGGCGTCAACATCCGCGTCGAGGGCGGCGCCCAGGACGGCGTCGGCAAGACCATGCTCGGCGGCATGATCTCGATCCTCAAGGGCAAGGGAGCCAAGGGCAAGCGCCTCAACGGCTCGGTCGGCAAGTCCTTCGCTTACGGCGCGCAGCGCGGCAAGCTCTACGTCCAGGGCAGCGCCGACTCCCGCTTCTGCATCCGCCTCTCGGGGGCGGACGTCGTGCTCGCCGGCGAGCCCGAGGGCCCGATCGACGACAGTCGCGGCGCCATGGCCGACCGCGCCAACGTCAAGGGCTTCGCCTTCGAGTACATGACCAGCGGCCGCGCCGTCGTCCTCGGCGACATCGGCCCCTGGGCCTGCGCCGGCATGACCGGCGGCCGCGTCTACGTCCGCCAGAACGCCTTCGGCATCGACCGAGCAGCAATAGAACGCCGCCTCGGCAAAGGCGCCAAAGTCGAACTCAAGGACCTGGACGCCGAGGCCCTCATAGACCTAGACGACCTCCTAGGCGGCTACGCAGGGGAGCTCCGCGCCACCAGCCAAGACGAAGAGGCCCAGCGCGTCCTCGATCTTGCCGCCGACGCGACGAGCAACTTCCTGATGATCGTCCCGCTGAAGGTCCAGGCCGACCCGAGCATCAGCACCGAGTAAGACCTATAGGGCGAAGCAGGCTAGGAGCGGGTAACCCCTCCGGCTCAACTTCTTTCGGTGAATCGTGGTCTGCTTGCCGCGATCGTGGACGCCGAAAAAGTACAAGCCGCCGGAGGGGTTACCCGCTCCTCTCATCAGATTCGGCCACGCAGCTGATGCTTGAAGCATTGAAGCTGTAAGGGGTCCGGTGACCCCTCTCGCGGCTTGTACTTTTTCGGCGTCCACAAACTCGGTAGACAGCTGCGGATCCACCGAAAGAAGTTGAGCGAGAGGGGTCACCGGACCCCTATCCCGATCAAGGTGAAGGCGGCTTCCCCTCCAACCGATCGGCAATCGCTCGGACCTCCTGAAGGAGGCCGTCGAGCATGTGCTCGGTGTCGGAGTGGATGCGCCATTCGGCCAGGCGGCGCTCGGTGTCTAGGGAGTCGAGGCGGGTTTCGAGGGCGGAGGTGCGGTCTTCGAGGCGGGAGATGGAGCGGTTGGTGCGCTTTTGGGATTTGCGGATGCGGGCCTTGACGTAGCGGCGGAGGTCCTCTTGCATCGTGTCGAGCTCGCGGCGGATGTCGGAGTTGAGGGGCGCGTTCTGCTCGTCGAGCATTTGCTCGACGCCGCGGCGGACGCGCTCGATCTCCTCGTGGAGCTGGGCGCGGGCTCGCTCGGCCGAGGCCGAGATCGACTCCTCGCCCGGCGGGCGCGGGGGTTCGTCCGGTGCAGGGTTCACCGGAAGGGATCGTAGGGACGGGGGTGGCGGGAAATCCGGCCGGCGGGATCCGCGAGTCTGTCTCAGCCCGCCTATATCGCGGGTTACGACGGTCTCGCGCTCAGGCGTGCAGCAGGTACAGGCGGTGACGGCCGATCGTCAGCTCGTCGCCCTCGTTCAGCTCCGCCCACTCGACCTTGCGGCCGTTGACGAAGATGCCGTTGAGGCTACGGTCGTCGAGGACGCGCGGCGGTCGCTCGGAATCGGTGGCGATGATCGCGTGGCGGCGGCTGACGCTGGGGTCGTCGAGACAGATCTGCGCCTTCTCGCAGCGGCCGATCTTGCTCCAGCCGACCCCGAGGTGGAAGGCCCGGACCTCGCCCTGCTCGCGCATCGCCAGGTGGTAGCCGGGCTCGCTCAGCTGCTCGCGCGCGTCGTCGAGCCAGGCCGGCGGCTCGCGCTCCACGGTGATCGCGAATTCGACGGTGGGGGAGTTGTGCTCCTGCAGCGAGGAGAAGATCGAGTCGCGGCGGAAGCGGGAGGCGCCGCATCGCGTGCACTCGGGCAGGGAGTCGGTCTCCCGCAGGGAGAGCTGGGTGCCGCAGACGAGACAGAAGTACGTCCCCTCTCCGGGCATGGAACCGGTGGCATATGCCTCGCCGGCCGGGCTGGTGCCGGCGCTGTCGAAAATGGGAAACCTCTCCTTCCTAAAACTGGGCCTCCGATACTAGACCCGTACCTAGTTTCTGTCACTTCAAATTCCCCCAGCAATGGGGCCGGCGCCTCGCCATCTAGAATCCCCGCTCCGATGGGACCCGTCAGCGCCGAAATCGAGATCGACGCCCCGCGCGAGCGGGTCTTCGCGACCCTCCTCGACCTCGCCGCCCGCGCCTCCTTCACCGACCACTTCCTCACCGACTTCCACCTCACCCGCATCGACCCGGTCGGGATCGGCGCCGGTGCTCGCTTCCGCGTCAAGGCGCCGCTGCGGAAGGTCTGGATGGACACGGCGATCCTCTCCACCGAGGAGCCGTTCAAGATCGTCGAGGAAGGCGAGGCCGGCCGCGCCAACCGGATCCGCAGCCACACCGTCTGGGAGCTGAAGGAGGGGCCGGGACCGCTGACCACCGTCCGCGTCGCCCAGTGGACCGAACCGACCCCGGTCGACCGCGTCCTCGAGCTCGCGAGCGGCGGCTCCTTCTGGCTGGAGCGTGGCTGGCGCGAGGCGCTGCGCCGCCTCCGCGACCAGCTCGAGTCCGACCGGCCCGCCGCCGAGCGGGTCGCCGTCGCCGGCGGCAACCGGTACGCGACGGGCATCCCCTAGCTCTATATAGACTCCGCGCCGCGATGCACCCCACCCGCCGCACGCTGTTGCCGCTCTTCGCCCTCCTGGCGCTCCTCGCGCTGGGTGCCGGCGTCTCCGCCTGCGGCTACTCGAGCGACTCCAAGGAAGTCGTCGAGGGCGAGTCCCTGCAGCTGGGGGAGCTGAAGTACAACGTCACCTTCTCGCGCTACCTCAACCCCAACGACACCGAGGACGCGGCCTACCTGGTCGGCCAGGAAGAACCGCCGAAAGGCGAAACCTACTTCGGCGTCTTCTTCGAAGTCCAGAACGAAAGCGACGAACCGCAGACGCTGCCCGCGACGCTGACGATCACCGACGCCGAAGACAAGGAGTACGAGGTGCTGCCGAGCGAAAGCATCTTCGCGCTGCCGTTCGAAGGCGAAGTCGAACCCGAAGAACAGATCCCGGTGCTCGACTCGCCCCCCCAGCAGGGCCCGATCGAGGGCTCGGTCGCGATCTTCCTCCTGCCCGAAGAAGCCTCCGAGAACCGCCCGCTGACGCTCCACATCGAAGACTCGGGCGAAAAGGGCGAAGTAAAGCTCGACCTCTAGCCGAGGCCGGCGGAGAGCACTTCCGCCGCGATCGGCGCCGCGACTTCGCCGCCCGCCGCTTCGGCTTCGATCAGCAGCACCCCGACCGCCAGCTTTGCCTTGTCCGCCGGGGCGAATGCCGAGAACCAGGCGTCCTTGATCTGCACCGGGTTTTCCGATTCCTCTTCGCCCGGCTTGGGGCCGAGCTCGGCGGTGCCGGTCTTGCCGGCGACCTGGGCCTCGGGGATCGCGCCGGCGGTGCCGGTCCCTTCGGTGACGACGCCGATCATCAGTTCGGTCATCTCGCCGGCGATCTTCGGCGACATCACCTCCACCGGTTCGGCCTGCGGCCGCAGCTTCTTGTTGGCGACGATCGAGGTCGGCATCCGCATCCCGTCATTGCCGACCGTCTGCGCCACGTTCGCCATCTCCAGCGGCGTCGCCAGCACTTCGCCTTGGCCGATCGCCGAGACGCCGAGGTCGATTTCTTCGCCGATTTCGGTCGGGATCGACGATTCCTCGGGTTCGACTTCGCGGATCACTTTCGGCGCGTAGAGGCTCGGCGGCGAGTTGAAGCCGAACCGTTCCGCGGTTTCGACCAGCTTGTCGTTGCCGACCGCCGGGCCGAGCGGGGCGAAGACCGCGTTGCAGGACTCGGCGAAGGCCTGGCGGAAGGTGCCGCCGCAGTACTCGCCGTTGGCGTTGTTGAGGAAGCGGCCGCCGACGTTGATGCCGTTGGTGATTTCGAATTCGTCGTCGAGGCTGACCTTGCCGGCCTCCAGCGCCGCCGTCGTGGTGATGATCTTGAAGGTCGAGCCGGGAGGCTGGGGGGCGGAGAAGGCCTGGCCGGCGAGCGCCCGCACGTCGCCGGTCCGCGCGTCGAGCACCGCCACCCCGCCGGAGCGCCCAGCCAGCGCCGAGACCGACACTTCCTGCAGGCCGGGGTCGATCGTCGTCTTCACCGGCGCGCCCTTCTGCGGCTTCGACTGGGCCAGGGTGCGGACCGAGGAGCCGTCGGCGGCGACCGCCAGCAGCTTGCCGCCGGGCTTTCCGGCGAGGCGGGCGTTGAAGGCGCGCTCGAGGCCGCTGATCCCGACCGGCGTTTCCGGCGAGAACCCGTGGCGCGCCAGCTGTGGCCATTCTTCTTCGGGCGCTTCGCCGACTTCGCCGGTGACGTCAATCGCGGCGCTGCCGATCGGGTGTTCGCGTTCTTCGGCCGGGCCTTCGGCCAGCGGCGTCCCGTCGCGGGCGAGGATCGGCGCCCGTTCGGCCAGTTCGACGTCGGCGGCCAGTTCCTCGCCGTCGCGCAGGCCGGGGAAGACGAGGCTCGCGTCCCATTCGATCCCGCCGTCGGCGTAGGGCACGTCGAGATCCTGTTCGACAGTGCCGAAGGCGACGGTCTGGACCGTCATCGCGACCGGGACGACCTTCGCGTCGCCGCTTGATCGCGGGTCGCCCGGCGAGCTCGCTTCGACCGCCCAGGCCGTCGCCGTCTCCTCCGCTTCGCGATAGGCGGCTTCGAAATCCGCCAAGTTCAGCCGCCCTCGCGAAGCTTCGTTCAGCTCCGCGTACATCGCCTTGAAGTCCTTTTCCGCCCAGGCGTGGGCGAAGCGCCCGGCCGCGTCCTTGTCCGGCGAGCCGGACTTGCCGGCCGTGATCCCGACGATGAAGGCGACCAGCGCAATCACCGCCAGCGGCAGGGTGCGGGTGACGAGGCGGCGGCGTCGCTCCGCGTCCGTGGGGATTCGGTTCACGGCGGAAAGGTAAAGGAGGCTCTCCCGGCATGCTGAAATCCCTGGGGTGACCGTGTTGGACTGGGCGATCCTGGCCTTCACCTTCGCCCTGGCCCTCTGGGGTTACCGACAGGGCCTGATCGTCGGCGCCCTCACCCTGGTCGGCTTCGCCGCGGGCGCCTTCGTCGGCAGCCGGATCGGGCCGCTGCTGCTGACCAAGGGGGCCGATTCGCCCTACGCGCCGCTCTGCGGGGCGCTGGGGGCGCTGCTCGCCGGCGCGCTGATGGCGGTGACGGTGGAGAGCTTCGCCCTGGGGCTGCGGGAAAAGGTCGTACGGCGGCCGTTCCTGCATGCGGCCGACGGCGCCGGCGGGGCGGCGCTGATCGCCTCGGTCGCGCTCGGCCTCGCCTGGGTCTTCGGCGCGGTTCTCCTGCACGCGCCCTCGACGGCGCGGCTGCGCGCCGACATCCAGCAGTCGCTGATCCTGCGCAGCCTCAACGACGTGCTGCCGCCGACCGGGCCGCTGCTGAACGCGCTCGACCGGGTCGACCCGGCGCCGACGGTGCTCGGCCCTGCCGCGCCGGTCGCCCCGCCCGACTCGGCGATCGCCTCCGACCCCGAGGTCCTCCACGCTGGCGACTCGGTGGTGCGGGTGCTGAGCACCGCCTGCGGGCTGGGGATCGAGGGGTCGGGCTGGGCGGTCGCACCGGAAATCGTCGTCACCAACGCGCACGTGATCGCTGGTGCCGAGGACACCACCGTCACCACCCAGGACGGGGCCGAGCTCGCCGCGACGCCGATCTTCTACGAGCCGAAGCAGGACCTGGCGCTGCTGCGGGTCGGCGTGGCGCTGCCGCCGCTGCCGGTCCGCTCGCAGCGGCGGGAGGGGGAGGACGCCGCCGTGCTCGGCTATCCCGAAAACGGCCCCTACACGCTGGAGCCGGCGCGGATCGGCGAAACCCGGGCGACGATCAGCGAGGACTCCTACGGCAACGGGCCGGTGGAACGGACGATCACGGCCCTGAGCGGGGCGGTGCGCAGCGGCAACTCGGGCGGGCCGCTGGTCGACGGCGACGGCGACGTCGTCGGGACCGTGTTCGCGGCGACGACCAGCGGGCCGCGCGGCGGCTTCGCGATCCCGGCCGAGCAGGTGGAGGCGGCGCTCAAGCACACCGCGGAATCCGTCGACACCGGGCCTTGTACGGCATGAGTTGAAGCGGGAGCAGGCCGGATAGCCCGTCACTTACGTTCTGTAAGCTCGATCGCTATGGAGTCAGTTGGTTCGACTCAGATCCAGGGAGAGGCGAAGGGGGCGGTTTGCCCGCACTTCCACCATGCGATCGAGTTGATCGGGAAGCGCTGGACGGGGGCGATCGTCTGCGCCTTGAACGAGAGCCCGATGCGCTACGGGGAGCTCCGCAAGGCGGTGCCAGGCCTCTCCGACCGGCTGCTCTCGCAGCGGCTGCGGGAGCTGGAGGACGAGGGCCTGGTCGAGCGCCAGGTCGAAGCGGGGACGCCGGTGCGGGTCACCTATTCGCTGACCGAAGCCGGGCAGCAGCTCGACCCGGTCCTGAAAGAGCTGAAGGTTTGGGCGAGGCGCTGGAAAAAAGCCGGGTAACGAGCCTTCCCGGGCCGTTCGCCGTCGGCCGCTACGCGCGCGAGCTGCAGGAGTGGATGCGCGAGCGCCCGCGGGTGCAGCTGATCGGTGAGGTGACCGGGGTTGGCCGCAGCAAGGTGCAGGCCTACTTCGAGCTGCGCGACAGCGAGGGAGCGGTCTCCTGCGCGATCTGGCTCAACGACCTCGAGAAATCAGAGCTGGGCGAAAGCAATCTCCGCGACGGAATCAAAGTGGTCGTCGAAGGTGGGCTCGACTACTACCCGGGTGGGGGCCAGGCTTCCCCCAAATTCTCCTTTCGGGCGACGAATGTCCGGCTAGCCGGGGAGGGTGATCTGATCGCCCGTCTGGAGGCGCTGCGCAGGCAGCTGCGGGCCGAGGGGCTATTTGAGCTACAGAAGCAGCTCTACCGCCCGGTGTTGCCGAAGACGATCGGCGTCGTCACCGCCGAAGGCGGCGCGGCGCGGCGGGACCTCCTTGCCGGGTTGGCGCGGCGTGGCTGGGAGGGGACGCTGGTCTGGGCCTTTGCGCCGGTGCAGGACCGCCACGCGGCCCCCGTGATCGGGAAGGCGCTGCAGGATCTGGCGGCGCGCCCTGAGGTAGAGGTGATCCTCGTAACTCGCGGTGGTGGCAGCCTGGCCGACCTCTGGGCTTTCTGCGACGAGACGCTCTGCCGCACCGTGGCGATGCTGCGGGTGCCTGTGATCAGCGCCATCGGCCATGAGCGGGACAACACCTTGATCGATGACGTAGCGGCCTTTGCCTGCTCGACTCCAACCCACGCGCCGGAAGGAGTGGTCCCGCTCGACTGCCTCGCCGCCCGCGAGACCCTCGAGCGCAGCGCTGTGGCGCTGCGGCGGGCGGGGGAGGGGGCAATCGACGCCCGCTCCCGGCATCTCGGGGCGCTGGCGCGCGGCCCGGCCCGGGCGCTGCAGCGGCAGCGTGACGACCTGAACCAGAAGATCCGCGAGATCCGCGCCGCCGCCGAACGCGGGCTGGCGGAGCGCGCCACTTCCCAGCAGCGGATCGGGACGGTGGTCCTGGAGCGGGCGCGGCGGCGAGCCGTCGGCGCCGACATGGAGAAACGGCGGGCGGCGCTGCATCGGGCAACGGTGACGCTGCGCGCGCACGAACCCGAGCGCACGCTGGAGCGGGGCTACGCGCTGGTCGAGGGCGAGGGCGGGGAGCCGCTGACCTCGGCCGAGGCGGTCGCCGCCGCCGAGCAGGTCAGACTGCGGTTTGCAGATGGACGTATCCGAGCAAGGACCGAGGGAGACGTCGAGCGTGAGCGAGAGGCCTGAGAGCTACGAGGCCGCGGTCGAGCGGCTGGAGGAGATCATCGACCGGCTCGATTCCGGCCAGGCCGGCCTGCGCGAGACCCTGGATCTCTGCAAAGAGGGCCGCGACCTCGTCAGCTACTGCGCCGCGGAGCTGGACGAGGTGGGCGAGGGGCTGAAGGAGCTAAGGCTCGACGATTTGGCCGCGAAACTAGAGGTCGGTTCCGAGCAGAGCTAGTCCTCGCGGGGGCCTGAGCAGAGGCCGCGTAAGGCGGGGCAACCGCGGCAGAGGGACCAGTCGCGTTGGTCCTCTGAGGCGACGGGGAACTCGCCGGCGCTGATGCGGGCGATGGTTTTCTCAAGGGAGGCACGGGCGGCGGCCATCTCGGTGGGGCCGAGGAGCGAGCTGGCCGGCTCGTCTGGTCGTTCGAGGAAGACGTAGGCGACCTCGACCTCCTCGACTCCCAGCGCCTCGGCGACGGCAAGCGCGTAGATCGAGCGCTGGACCCCGTAGTGGGCGGCCCGTTCGGCGGGGTCGGCGCCCCCGAGCCGGTCGGTCTTGTAGTCGACGACCAGCGGCGCCACCCCCTCGCGCTCGACCAGCAGATCGATCGAACCCCGCAGGACCGTGCCGCCGACTCCGAGCAGCAGCGGCACCTCGGCCCGCGTGCGGGTCGCTTCGGCGCTGATCTGCTTCCTCAGTGGCGAGGAGATCCACTGCCGCACGGGCTCCAGCAGCTCCTCGGCCAAGCCGGCCCCCAGCCCGGCCGCTGCCGCATGCCGCTTTGCCAGCTCGGTCGAAGGTTCCGCCCACCCATTTGCCTGGCTCCACTCCAGCAAGGCATGGACCGCGGCCCCTCGTGCCGTGCGCTCTTCTGGGGCAGATAGGGCGACCTCGTCGTTAGGCGCGCCCTGGTCGATCGGTGCCAGGCCCAGCACGCGCTCCATGTAGAAGCGGTAGGCGCACTCCTCGTAGGCGCTGATCGCGGTGTAGGAGAGGGGGCGGCTGGGGACGATCGGGGGCTTTCGCTCGACCAGCGGTGGCGGGCCTGCGCCCAGGTGGCGGTCGGCGGCGCCCTCGCGGCGCAGCGCCCGCAGCTCGGCGGCGCGCTCGGGCGAGGGGAGGTTGACGCGGACCGCAAGCTCCGAGGGCTCGAACTCGGCCTCCAAGCCTGGTCGCGGTGCCGGGGGTGCGACCGGGACGGTCGAGTCCTCGTCGCGCGGCGCCCCGAGGGCGTCGACCAGGCGCTCGACCACCGCTTTGCCTTTCGTCTCCCGCCCCGGCTGCGGGTTGGTGACACCGCTGAGGATCAGCCGCTCCTTGGCCCGGGTCGCGGCGACGTGGAAAAGGCGCAGCTCCTCTTCCGCTTCGCGCTCCTGCGACTCCTCGCAGAGGGCGCCGTAGTCGAAGAGGTCGATCTTGGGGCTGCCGAGGCGGAGCAGGCGCAGTCCCACCCGCGGCTGTTCCTCGTGGTCGAGCGCAAGCAGCGGCGAGCGGTTGCCGTTGAGCAGCCGGCGCGAGAGGTCGGGCACGGCGACGACGCCGAACTCGAGGCCCTTGGCATTGTGGACGGTCATGATCCGGACGCCGTCGTGACCCTCGGCGGCGGTCGCCGCCTGCGCCTCGGCGTCGCTTTCCGCCCGCGCCGCGAGGAAGTCGAGGAAGCCGCGCAGGTCGCGCCCCTCGCGTTGCTCGAACTCGGCCGCCAGGCGCCCCATCTTGCGGACGTTGGCGAAGCGGGCCTCGCCCGCCGGCCGGCTCAGCACCACGAGGTCGTAGCCGGTCTCGGTCACCGCCGCCTCGACCAGCGCCGGCAGCGAGAGGCGCGGCGCCCGCGCGCGCAGCGAGGTGATGCGCTCGACGAAGGTGGAGAGCAGCTCCCGCTCGGACTCGGGGATCCCCTCCAGGCGCTCGGGCTCGACCAGCTCCGCCTCGCCCGTACCCGCCGCTTGCTCGACGGCCGGCCAGACATGGCGCTTCTTTCCGGCCGCCGCCCGCAGCAGCCAGAGCGTGTCGGGCGCGACCGCGCAGGCCGGCGAGGCGAGGGCGCCGAAGAGGGCGTGGTCGTCGAGCGGGTTGGCGATCGTCGCCAGCAGCGCGCCGACGTCGGCCACCTGCTGCTGGGACCAGTAGCCACGTCCGCCGACGACGTAGGGGCGCAGGCCGGCGCGTTCGAGCGAGTCCTCGTAGGCGTCGAGGTGGGTGAAGGCGCGCAGGAGCACGACCATCTCGCCGCGCGGCACTCCCTCATCGGCGAGGGCGCGCAGGCGGGCGGCGACGAAGCGCGCCTCGGCCAGGCAGTTCAGCGGCGTGGCGCCGTCGATCGCCGGCTCCAGCTCGATCCCGTCGTCGTCCCAGCCGTCGCGGGCGGTCAGCAGCAGCTCGACGGATCCGCCCTGCTCCGCCCCGGCTCCAACCCGCAGCGGGTTGTACGACTCGCCGAGCAGCGTCTCGCCGAAGAGGTTGACCGCGCCGACCACCTCCGGCCGCGAGCGGAAGTTGCCGCTGAGGCGCATCAGCTCGGCGTCGGCGCGGCGGTCGATCTCCTCGCGTCGCCGGCGGAAGACGTCGAGGTCGGCGTGGCGGAAGCCGTAGATCGACTGCAGCTCGTCGCCGACCACGACCAGCTCGGCCTTCGGCCCGCGCAACGCCTCGATTAACCGCAACTGCAGCCGGTTGGTGTCCTGGAACTCGTCGACGAGAATCTGGCGGAAGCGGGCGCGATAGTGCTCGCCGATCTCGGCCCGCTCGAGCAGGCGCGCGGCGAGGATCTGCAGGTCCTCGAAGTCGATCCCGGCGCGGCGTTCCTTCGCCGCCTGGAAACGGGCGGAGAAGAGGCGCAGCAGCTCGCGCAGGTGGTCGTAGACGACGCCGCCCTCGCCGGCCTCGGCGGTGCGGGCGGCCGCCGCGTCGATCGCCTCCCTGTAAGGAGCGAGCGCTTTCGCCTTGCTGGTCGTGGCGAGCGCGCGCAGCTCGTCCAGCGAGGGGAGCGGGCCGTCGCCCCCGAGCAGCGCCAGCGCCCGCTCCGGCAGCTCCCGTTTGCCGTCGCCCTCCTTCAGCTCCCGCAGGCAATCGTGGGCGGCGTCGAACGCGCGTTGAATCGCCGCCTCGGGGTCCGCCGCAGGCGGATCCGGCATCTGAGGCTGGGCGATGCCGCGGCTGCGCAGCTCCTCGTGGACGCCGACGATCGCCGCCCGCAGCCCCTCGATGTCGTAGGCGGCGACGGTCTCCTCGCACGCCGGGTCGCCACCGGCGAGAAACTCCACCAGGGCGTCGTCGAAGGCCTCGCGCGCGGCTCGCGCCGCCTCCGGCGCGTCGAGCACCCGGAAGCCGGGGTCGATCCCGGCGGCGACGGGATGCGCCGCCAGCACCCGGTTGCAGAAGCCGTGGATCGTCGTGATCCAGGCGCCGCCGATCCCGGCCAGGACCGTGGCGGCGCGCTCGGAGCCGCGATCGGCCCGCCGCGCCAGCTCGGTCCTGATCCGCTGCCGCAGCTCCGCCGCCGCCTTCTCGGTGAAGGTGAAGGCGAGGACCGCGTCGGGGGAGAGGCCGCTGTCGCAGACGAGCCGGCAGTAGCGGTCGACCATCACCCCGGTCTTGCCGGTCCCGGCGCCGGCCTCGAGCAGCACGTCCTTGCCGCGGACGGCGATCGCCGCGGCCTGCTCCGGGGTCGGCTCGCGCGATGGGGCGGCGGGGGTGGAGGAGCCAGCCTGCTTGGTGCTCACCGCTCGTCTTCCTCCGGGTCCAGGTACTGGGGCGCGCGGTCGCGGCGGCAGATCGAGGCGAAGGTGCAGTACGTGGGGCAGACGTCGTGGCCGCGCAGGCCCTGGCGCGGCCCGGGGTCGCGGCGGACGTCGCCGGCGCGCATGCGGGCGACGATCTCGCCCGCCCGCCGCCGCGAGTCGTCCAGCAGCTCCTCCAGCTCCTCCAGCTCGACCACGTCGTTGGGGTAGAGGCCGTAGCCGCCGATCTCCTCGGCGACCGTGGCCGAGACGACCCCGCGCGGGCGCCGCGAGGAGGTGCCGCGGAGCGGGTGGTAGAGGGCGCCGACCGGCTCCGCGCCCCAGTGCTCGGCCACCGCCAGCAGGTAGAGCGGCAGCTGCAGCTTCGCCCGCTCCTCGAACTTCTCGCGCGGGGTGACCTGGCTGGCGAGCTTGTAGTCGATGACGACGGCGCGGCCGTCGGCGGCGCGGTCGACCCGGTCGACGGCGCCGTGCAGGCCCCAACCGCCGAGGTCCAGCACCGGCCGCTCGGCGTCGGGATGCTCGCCGAAGCGGGCCTCCAGCAGCCAAGGCTCGAAGCCGCCGGTCTCGCGCTCGGCCTCCTCGGCGAGGAAGCGCTCCAGCAGGCGCTCGACCCGGCGCACGATCGCCCGCTCGGCCGGGTGGTCGCCCAGTTCCCGCTCGGCGACGATCGCCGCCACCAGCTCGCGCCCGCGGGCGGTCCAGGCAGCCAGGGTCCCTGGTCGCGGCAGGGGGTCGCCGCCCGGTCGCTCGCGGTAGAGGCGGTCGAGCGCCTCGTGCATGAGGCCGCCCTGGACGAGCGGGTCGGGGACCGGGTCGAGCAGCTGCGGGTCGAGCTCGTGGCCGGCGAACCAGCGGTAGGAGCAGACGTCGAACTCCTCCAGCGTGGTGCCGCCGTAGGCGGCGACCGAGGCCAGCGACTCCAGCGCCGCCGGGTTGGCGAGGGGGCCGGGGGCGCGGGATGCGGTCTCGGCGCGGCGGGCGGCGTCGATCCGCTCGACCAGCTTCCACGTCAGTTCGCCTTCGACCCCGACCTGCGCCAGCAGCGCCGGCGCGTCGGCGCCGGGACCGTATGCCGCCAGCGCCCGCGCCAGCTCGTCCTCCGAGGCCGCCTCGGCCAGGGGGGCGACCACCTGCGCCAGGTCGCGGGTGACGGTGAGCTCCTCCTCGAGCGGATCTGGGCCGGTGCCGTCGGGGGCGGGGGAGAGGAGAGCCCGCACGTCGTCGATCAGCGGCGAGCGGGCGGTGGCGGCGCCGTCCTCGTCGCTGTCGCGGTAGGAGAGGACGAGGCTCTCGCGGGCGAGCGCGAGGCAGGCGTGGAAGAGGTAGCGCTCCTCGGCCTCGGTGTCGCGGCGGGGGTCGAGGCCGAGCGTCTCCCGCTGTGCATCGGCGAGGAAGGGGTCGCCGCTGCGGTCGCGGCGGGGGAACTCGCCATCCTGCAGCGAGCCGACGATGACGTGGTCGAAGCGGGCGGCGCGGAGGCGGTAGGGGTCGGCGATGCGGACGCGGCCCTCGACCGGGCCGGACCAGACGCGGAAGTCGAGTTCCTCGACCAGCGCCGCCAGCTCGTGCGGCTCGGGCGCCAGCGGCCCCAGCTCGGCGAGCTCGGCCAGAGCCGAGGCGATCTCCGAGGCGGCGCGCAGCTCCAGACCTTCTCCCTGCGGCAGTGGCGGCCCGTCGCCCTCGTCGCGCAGCGGCCGCGAGGCCATCCGCGCCGCCAGCGCCCCGACCTCCGCCGCCAGGACCGCGGGCGAGCGCTCGGCCGCCTCACGCAGGCGCATGAGGTCGCGTGGCGGCTCTCCGTCCTCGCCCTGCCAGAGCAGCAGCGCCGTCTCCGCATCGCGCACGCGGCCGCGCCGCAGCCGCCGCTCGAACCAGTCGACGCGGCCGGGGGAGAAGCCCGACGGCCCGCGCAGGTAGCGCAGCAGGTCGGAGGCGCGGCGGCCGCCGAACTCCGCCTCCAGCAGGGCGACGAGGGCGCCGCCGACACTCGTCCCGGCCGCCGGCACCTCGGCCTCCAGCGCCGCCGCGATCCCGTTCCGCTCCAGCGCCGCGGCGACCTCGGGGCCGCGGCGGGAGGGATCGCGGAGGGCGATCGCGATCTCCGCCGGATCGGCGCCGTCGCGGACGAGCCGCGAGACCTGGGCGGCGATCGCCTCGGCCTGGGATCGGGTCCCGGCCGAGCGCAGCAGGGTGAGGCTGCCGTCGTGCTCGACGCGTTTGGGGTGTGGCTGGCCGAAGGAGCGGGTCAGGTGGAAGAGCACCAGGCTCTCGGTGTTGAGCGGGTCCGCCTCGGTCAGCAACTCCTCGGCGGCGCCGATCCGCTCCTGCAGCCGCCGCAGCAGCCGCCCGCGCGCCGCCAGCGCCGCGCTGCCCTCCTCGTAGGGGAGCGCCACCGTCACCTCCGCCCGCTCGGCTAGGGCGGCGACCAGCTCGAACTGGTTCTCGGTCAGGTCGTCGAAGCCGTAGAGGAAGACCGGGCGCTCGCCCCAGAAGGAGCCGTCGCGGTGCAGCTGCGCGATCGCCTCGCGGGCGATGCCGTGGGCGTCGGCGCGACCGGTTCGCCGCCGCACCTCCTCGTAGCCGCCGAAGAGGGAGGCGATGTCGCTGAGGTAGGCGGAGCCCTCCAGCGTCGCCGCGCTCGCCTCGACCTCCTCCGGCTCTATCCCCGCCGCCTGCAGCTCGTCGAACAGCCGCTCCAGGGCGCGGGCGAAGCGGGGCCGAGCAGCGGAGCGCCGCAGCGGCCCCAGGCGCTCGCGCCGCGCCGCGACGGCCACCGCGACCGCCCGCAACCGCTGCGCCGGCGAGAGCTCGGCGCCGGGAGGCGCCCCGGCCGCGGTGAGGACCGTGCGGAAGAGCCCGCCGAAGGTCATCGCCGAGCCGCCCAGCAGACCGCCGCCGGCGCACAGCTCGCGCTCGAAGGCGAAGACGTCGTCGACGGTCGGCACGACCAGGATCGGGTCGCGCTCCAGCGCGTCGGCGAAGCGGCGGCGGACAACCCCGGCGCGGCCCGAGTTGGGCGGCCCGTGGATCAGTTTCAGTGGCACCCGCCCGAGCCTAGGGACGGCTCCGGCGCCTTCCGGGGGGCGTCCCGCGCGACCCCGCAAATTAGGGGATTAGCGGCACCTTTTTGTCGTCCCCGCCCCGCTCTACCTTTTCGCCATCCGATGCCCCTCTGCTTCGTAGACCCAGCCGACGCCATCCGCGTCATCGCCGACTCGATCGGCCGGGAGGCCCGTCGCCAGCTCCTCGGGGAGGCGGTCCGCGCGTGGGTGGACGAGATCCCCGACTCCGAGCTCGAGCTCCACTACGCGAAGGCGATCTCCGAGCTCGACGAGCACGACCTCTCGATGCTCGCCGCCTGGCACGGCTCCCTCGAGTCCGGCCAGCCGGTCCCCAACCGCGACTTCCTCATGGGCGCCTTCAACTCCCTCGGCGAAAACCGCCGCGAGGCCCTCAAGCTCGCCGCCGGCTTCCGCGGCGAGGAGGCCGTCGACTCCGGCGTCACCGAAGACGACGCCCTCGAGCTGGTCCTAGGCCTCCTCTCCCCACCACGCCTGATGGAGCTCGCCGCCGAGGCGGTCGAGCTCTACGTCTGGGATAGAGCCGGCTCGGACAATTAGTCCGCAAGGGCGTTTGGAGTTCCATCGAGCGGGCTAACCTCGACTCAGTGGACGTTCCTCCGCAAGCGATAGTCATCTTCGGCGCCACCGGCGACCTGGCGCGGCGGAAGCTGCTGCCGGGGCTGTTGCGGCTGTTCCAGGCTCAGCTGCTGCCGGAGTTCCGGGTGATCGGGGTCTCGATGGAGGAGATCGGGGACGCGGAGTTCCGGGGGATCGCCGAAGCGGCTTGCCGGGAGCACGCCCGCGGCGGCTTTGGGGGTGAGGAATGGCACGAGTTCTCCGGCAAGCTCTCCTACGTCCCGCACTCGCAGGCCCCTGAGGGGCTGAAGGAGGCGGTCGACAGGGCCGAAGCGGAACTGGGGCCGGAGCTGCGGTTGCTGCACTACCTGAGCGTGCCGCCGGCCGCTGCGCCGGACGTGATCCAGATGCTGAAGACCTGCGGCCTTTCGGAGCGCTCGCGGGTGATCCTGGAGAAGCCGTTCGGGACCGACCTCGCCAGCGCCCGCAAGCTCAACGAGATGGTCCACGAGGTGCTCGACGAGAGCCAGGTCTTCCGCATCGACCACTTCCTCGGCAAAGAGGCGGCGCAGAACATCCTCGCCCTGCGCTTCGCCAACGGCCTCTTCGAGCCGATCTGGAACCGCAACCACATCGACCACATCCAGATCGACGTGCCGGAGACGATCGGGGTCGGCTCCCGCGTCGCCTTCTACGAGAAGACGGGCGCCTTCCGCGACATGGTCGTCACCCACCTGATGCAGATCCTCGCCTTCGTCGCGATGGAGCCGCCGACCTCGCTGGCGCCGGCGCCGATCACCGACGAGAAGAACAAGGTCTTCCGCAGCCTGCTGCCGCTCGACCCGAGCCAAGTCGTGCGCGGCCAGTACGAGGGCTACCGGGAAGAGTCGGGGGTCGATCCCGAATCCAGCACCGAGACCTTCGTCGCCCTGCGCTGCGAACTCGACAACTGGCGCTGGAGCGGGGTCCCCTTCTACCTGCGCACCGGCAAGCGGATGGGCGAAAGCGCGCGGATCATCTCGATCGCCTTCCGCGAGCCGCCGCACGCGATGTTCCCCGAGCACTCGCGGGTCGGCCGCTACGGCCCCGACCACCTCACCTTCGACCTCGACGAGTCCTCCCGCGTCTCGCTCTCCTTCTACGGCAAGCGGCCGGGGATGGGGATGGTCCTCGACAAGGCGAGCATGCAGTTCTCGCTCGACGAAACCGGCTACCGCGGCGAGGCGGTGGAGGCCTACGAGCGGCTGATCCGCGACGCGATGATCGGCGACCGCACCCTGTTCACGACGGCGCAGGGGATCGAGCGGCTGTGGGAGATCTCCGAACCGCTGCTGCAGGACCCGCCGCCGGTGAAACCGTACCCGCAGGGCTCATGGGGGCCGTCGGAGATCGGCGCCCTGATCGCCCCGCACTCCTGGCGGCTGCCGTTCGCACGCCGCTGGCGGGAACCGGCGTCGGGGGCCGGCAACGGCGCCGCCGCGCGGACGACGCGCGAGCGCGCCTAGCCGCGAGCCGAGGCGCCGAGCGCGGCGCGGATCTCGCCGATCGCCTGCTCGTTGTCGCGGAAGTGGACGGCGCTCATTCCGAGCGCCTCGGCGCCCTCGCAGTTGGGGTGGAGGTCGTCGATGAAGATGCACTCCTCGGCCCGCATCCCGATCCGCTCCAGCGTCATCTCGTAGATCCGCGCTTCCGGCTTGCGGCAGCCGACGAAGGCGGAGTCGACGATCTCCTCGAAGATCTCGTCGACCGGCAGCATCGAGCGCCAGAGCGGCTCCCACTCGCGCACGTTGTTGGTCAGCAGCGCCATCTTCAGCCCGCTCGCCTTCAGCTCGCGCATCAGCTCGATCATCTCCCCGTTCGGGTGGAGCGCCTCGAAGTAGACCTCGCGGAAGCGGTGCAGGTGGGGCCGGTGGCCGACCAGCGGCTCGAGCGCGTCGGCGAGCAGGTCGAGGAAGGCGCCCTCCGCCAGCTCTCCCCGCTCCATCTCGTACAGCGGGTTTTCGCCCCGCTTCTCGGTGGCGGCGCGCATCGCCTTCCCGAGGTCCTCGGTCGCGATCCCGATCTCGTCCTGGACGGCGACGAAGGAGCTCAGCAGCGGGGTCGTCAGGACGCCGCCGAAGTCGGAGACGATCGCCCGGATTCCGGTGGCCCGAGGCTCACTCATCGACTCTGCGGGCGACCTCGTAGGTGCCGAGGCCCTCGCGGCCCTCGACCGACCAGCGGAAGAAGGCGATCTGGGCGTCCTGCTCCTGCCGGCGGACGCGGACCGAGCTGATCAGGCTGCCGGCGCCGCGCACCGGCCGCATGTCCTCGACGTCCGGCCACAGCTCCAGCGTCGCCCGCCGCTGCACCCCGTCCTCGCCGTACTCGGTCGAGAGTAGCGCCTCCTCGAAGGCGAGGGGGGCGCCCTCGGGGTCGCAGAGGACCGCCGTCACCTCCTCGTCGCCGTGGGCAGCGGCGCCCTGCGGCAGGCTCGAGGTGAGGGCAAGCAGCCCTCCGTCGGGAAAGACGATCCCGATCGAGCGGCGCACGATCTGACCCTTCTCGCTCATGTCCGGCACTCTAGATTGCCGTGCCCATGTTCAGCATCCGCGACGCCGACCCCCAGCGCGACGCCACCGCCTGCGCGGAGATCTACGCACCCTACGTCGAGGGCAGCGCCGTCTCCTTCGAGGAACGAGTGCCGGGCACAGAGGAGATGGCGGCGCGGATCGAGCGTTACGGCGCCAGCCATGCCTGGCTCGTCGCCGAGCGCGACGGCGAGGTCGTCGGCTACGCCTACGCGACTGCCTTCAACGAGCGCCCCGCCTACCGCTGGAGCACCTCCGTCTCCGTCTACATCGCCGAGGAGGCCCGCGGCCAGGGCGCCGGCCGCGGTCTCTACGAAGCCCTTTTCGCCCGCCTGCGCGAGCGCGGCTTCCGCATGGCCTGCGCCGGGATCACCCTGCCGAACGAGGCGAGCGTCGGCCTGCACGAACACCTCGGCTTCGAGCTGGTCGGCGTCAACCGCGAGATCGGCTGGAAGGAAGGCGCCTGGCGCGACGTCGGCTGGTACCAGCTCGAGCTGACTCCGGCGGGCGACGGCCCGCCCTTGGAGCCACGCTGAGCAAGTGCCCCCGTCTTTTGTGTCGCATAGCGGAACAAAGGAAGGGAGCGTGGCCGGAAGACGGCCCGGCTACCATGGAGCAATGTCTGACGACCAGATCACCACGCCCGACCAGCAGCCCGCCCCCGCGGCCGACCACGACGAAACCCTGACCGAGGAGGACGTCTACGAGGTGCTCGAGGAGGTAATCGACCCCGAGCTCGGCCTCGACTTCGTCTCCCTCGGCCTCGTCTACGACGTCAATATCGAGAGCGACTCCGAGGTCTACGTCACCTTCACCCTCACCACCCCCGCCTGCCCAATCGGCCCCCAGGTCTCCGAGCAGATGCGCGAGTTCGTCGGCGACCTCCCCGGCGTCACCGCCGTCCACCCCAAAATGGTCTTCGATCCCCCGTGGTCCCCGGAAATGATGTCCGAGGAGGCCAAGTTCGCCTTGGGGTTTTAGGCCCGATCGGCGAGTGGTGAGTTAACCGGCCTATAGCCGGTAAAAGTCACCAATCGCGGCTAGAGCCGCAGGCGGAACAGCAGGTGTGGCAGGCCGGCGTGGAGCACCTCGCCCTCCTGCCCGAACCCCGCCTTTTCGGCGACGCGTTGGGAGGCGAGGTTGGTGGGGAGGGTGAGGGTGATCACCTGGTTGAAGCCGAGGTCGTGGGCCCAGGCGGTGGCGGCTGTGGCGGCCTCGGTGGCGAGGCCGTGGTTGTGGAGGTGGGGCTCGATGCTCCAGGGGAGCTCGATTTGGGCGGTGCCTTCGACCGCGGTCCAGGAGAGGCCGCCGCGGCCAGCAAAGGCGCCGGTCTCTCTCTCGATCAGGATCCAGGGGCCGAAGCCGTGGTCCTGCCAGTGGGCGCAGTCGCCGTCGACCAGCTCGTCGAGGACCTGGGCGGTGAAGGGCGGCAGGGGGGAGGGGCGCAGCCAGCGCTCCACCTCGGGGCGGGTGAAGTGGGCGTGGTAGAGGGCGCGGTCGTCGGGGGTTGGCTTGCGAGCGAGGAGGCGGGGGGTTTGCCGCTCCTCTGCAGCCATTAGTCCCGCTCGGTCCGCGGCAACTGCGGCCCGCTGCTGCCATCGCTCGGCACCTCTTCGGCGGTCGCGTCGAAGTCGTAGTCGCGACTGGGCCGGGAGCTGCCGCCGTTCGGCCCCGGCCCGCCGCCAGGCCGCGTGAACGGCCCCGGCCCACCGACGCCGACCACCGCGAAGCGGCCGATCGTGAGCCGTTTCAGCAGGCCCCGCGCGATCGCCCGCGTCGGCGGGATCAGCAGGAATACCCCGGCGATGTCGGTGATGAAGCCCGGCGTCAGCAGCAGCGTCCCGCCGATCACGATCAGCACCCCGTCGGCGACCTCGCGCCCCGGGAACCGCCGCGCCGCCAGCGCTTCGTTGAAGCGCCGCCACGCCCCGCGTCCCTGGTGTTTCAGCAACCACGAGCCGAGCAGCGCGTCGGCCAGCAGCAGGGCCAGCGTCGGCAGCACGCCGATCAGCTGGCCGACCTGGATGATCACGTAGAGCTCGGCGATCGGGACGACGATGAAGAGGACGATCAGAAGCAGTGGCATGAGAGAAGCCTAGGGACGAGAGGGTCTCGGCCCTCCACTACCCGGCGCCGAGGGCCGCTACGCCGCTTTGGCGGCCTTGCCGGCCGCCGCCTCGAGCTCGTCGAGCGCTGCGTTGATCCCGTCGCTGACGACCTCGACGTCCTCCATGCAGTCGTAGTCGGCGAGCAGGCCGAAGCCGATCTTGCCGTGGTAGCTCATGATCGCCACCGCCATACAGTGGTTCTGGGGCAGGAAGGCGACGGGGAAGACGTCTTCCAGTTCCTTGCCGAGGACGTAGAGCGGCATCTGCGGCCCCGGCACGTTGGTGACGATCAGGTTGAAGAGGCGGGTCGAGAAGTTGATCCGCGAGGCCTGCGCCAGCAGCGTCGGCGGCGCGAAGTCATTGAAGCGGGAGATCACTTCCGCCCCCAGCGCCTGTTTGGAGCGCTTCAGCCCCGCCATCGCGTCGCTGATCGTGCGCAACCGCCGCACCGGGTCCTCGATGTAGACCGGCAGTGGCCCGCGCATCAGCGCGATCCGGTTGCCGAGGTTGCCGCGCTCGTCCTCGGCACGGATCGAGACCGGCACCAGCGCCCGCAGCTCCAGCCCCTCGGTGCGCACCTGGCGCAGGTGCAGCCACTCGCGCAGCGCCCCGGTGACGACGGCGAGCACGACGTCGTTGACGGTGCCGCCGAGGGAGTCCTTGATCCGTTTGAAGGTGTCGAGCTCCGAGCGCGCCCAGACGTAGCGGCGGTGCGGCCCGATCTCCTCGTTCAGCGGCACGTCGGGCGCCGGGTCGGCGAAGGCGCTGACGATCTCGCCGACGCCCTCCAGCCCCTCGACCAGCTTGCGCGCGGTCGTCTCCGGGTTGCGGACGGCGCCGATCGCCCGCTCGGCCAGCTGGACCGGTGCGGCAGCGACGTCGGCGATCCCGCGCGCGACCAGCTCGGTCGTCCCCGGTTCGGGCTGCGGCACCCAGTTGTCCTCCAGCTTCATCGGCTCGGCGTCGCGCTCGACGTCGAAGAGGACGGTGCCGATGTCGACGCCGCTGATCCCGTCGACCATCGCGTGGTGGGTCTTGGTCAGGATCGCGAAGCGGTCGCGTTCGAGGTTCTGCACCAGCCACAGCTCCCAGAGCGGCTTCAGGCGGTCGAGCTGCTGGGAGAAGATCCGCCCGGCCAGCTTCTTCAGCTCCTCCTCGCCGCCCGGATCGGGCAGCGCGGTGTGGCGGATGTGGTAGGTGAGGTTGAAGTTGACGTCGTCGGCCCAGAGCGGCCGACCGGCCTCCAGCGGCGGCACCACCAGCTTCTGGCGGAAGCGCGGCACCAGCGGCAGACGGGTGCGGACGTGCTCGACCAGGTCGACGTAGCGCGGCGGCGGCCCTTCGAAGATGAGGATCGCGCCCACGTGCATGTGGCTGTTCGAGTGCTCGTTCGTCAGGAACGAGGCGTCGACAGCGGTGAGGCGGTCCAGGTGGCGTCCAGAGGTAGCCATCGGTCAAGGCTACTTAGGCCGCATTTTCGGGGCTTTCCCGCTCGTAGATCCGCAATTCCGCCACCGTGTCTGAGTTTCCCCATCGCATGTGGGGGTCAAACTCAGACACGCCCCTCGGTACCCTGGGGACATGCCTGCCACCGCCACCAGCCCTAAGCGGGTGCTGCTCGCTGCGCCGCGCGGCTACTGCGCCGGCGTCGACCGCGCCGTGCAGACGGTCGAGCGCGCGCTCGAGCTCTACGGCGCCCCCGTCTACGTGCGCAAGGAGATCGTCCACAACAAGCACGTGGTCGAGGAGCTGGCCAAGCGGGGGGCGATCTTCGTCGAGGAGGAGACCGAGGTGCCGGAGGGCGCGATGGTCGTCTTCTCCGCCCACGGGGTGGCGCCGAGCGTGCACGACAACGCTGCCGCTCGCGACCTGCGGACGATCGACGCAACCTGCCCGCTGGTGACCAAGGTCCACGTCTCCGCCCGCCGCTTCGCTGCCCAGGGCTACACGATCATCATGATCGGCCACGAGGGCCACGAGGAGGTCGAAGGGACGACCGGCGAGGCACCCGACAGCATCGTCCTGATCGAAACCGCCGACGAAGTCGAGAGCCTCGAGGTGCCGGACCCGAGCAAGGTCGCCTTCATCACCCAGACGACCCTCTCCGTCGACGAGACCGCCGAGGTGATCGCCGCTCTGCGCGCCAAGTTCCCCGGCATCGTCAGCAGCAAGTCAGACGACATCTGTTACGCGACCACCAACCGCCAGATCGCCGTCAAGCAGCTCGCCCGCGAGTGCGACCTGGTCCTGGTGATCGGCTCGACCAACTCCTCCAACTCCAACCGCCTGGTCGAGGTCGCCCGCGAACACGGCGCCGCCTCGCACCTGATCGACAACCACGGCCAGGTGCAGGAGGAGTGGCTGGAGGGCGTCGAGACCGTCGGCATCACCTCCGGCGCCTCCGCCCCCGAGGAGCTCGTCGAGCGCCTCGTCTCCTTCTTCCGCGACCGCGGCGCCGACGAGGTCTCCGAGCTCCGCACCGTCCACGAGGACGTCCGCTTCATGCTCCCGAAGGAGATCCGCGACGAGGTCGCGGCGCGCGCCTGACGCTTGCTGAGTTTTGTCCCCTATAGGGGACCTTGTTCAGCAATCGCTCACTCGACCGGCGCGTAGCGGTGGTGCAGCATCAGGTCGTTGCCGTCGGGGTCGGTGAAGAAGGCCATGTGGCAGACGCCGGTGTCGAAGGTGTCGGCGGCGAACTCGACGCCTTTGGCTTCCAGCTTCTCGCGGGCGGCCTTGACGTCGTCGACGTGCAGCGCCGGGTGGGCGTTCTTCTGCGGTGCGAACTCGATCCCGAGCCGGGCCGGCTCCCAGAGGCAGAAGCAGGTGTCGCCGGCCCAGAATTCGAAGCGGCCGCGGTCGTCGGGACGCAGCCCGAGTGTCTCGACGTAGAAGGCGCGCGAGCGCTCCGGGTCGGTGCAGGGAATGCCGATGAAGTCGATCTTGGTGATCACAGTTTCTCTCCTTCGGACTGACTGGCTAACGGAATTTCTGGCGGCGAAGCCGCGCTGTTAGGGGACGCCGGCGGCGAAGCTGATCGACCAGATCTTGACGCCTGGGGCGGGACGGAGGATCAGGCTGTGGGCCTCGTGGCTCGGGTGCTCGGCGAGGGTGCGAAGGCCGGGGACGGGGTCGCCGGGGAGCGTCGTCCACTCGCCGTCGATCTCGACCTCGATCTCGCCCTCTCCCTCGACGGTCGCGAAGGCGCCCCCGGCCTGGTAGTCGAGCGCCAGGTCCTCGCCGTCCTCGCCCGCGACCCAGGGCCGCTCCCAGGAGCCGCCGGGGAAGGCCTCGGGGGTGGGGGGGATGACGCGGGCGCCGGGGGCGTCGGTCGGGCGCAGCGGCGCCATCGGCTCTGGCAGCTCCTGCAGTGCGTCGATCTCCCGCAGCTCGGCCTGGATCGCTTCCTCGGTCGCCCGGTATTCGCCCTCGCCGAAGTGGGCCCAGGCGAGGGCGCCGCCGAGGCTCCAGAGGAAGAGGCTGGGCCAGCCGCCGCAGCCGTAGGCGGCCCAGAGGTCGTGATCGGCGTCGATCGCGACCGGGAACTCGACCCCGAGCCGGGACAGGCCCGCCGCCACGTTGTCCGGCTCGGCGGCGAAGGGGAAGCGCGGCGCCTGGACGCCGATCAGGCTCAGCCCCGCCTCGCGGTAGCGGCGCTGCCACTCGGCCAGGTAGGGGAGGGTGCGGACGCTGTTCAGCTGCGCGTATTCGACGAAATGGACGATCGCCGGGCCACCGGCGGTCAGTGCCGGCATCGACTCCGGTTCGGCTCCCACCCAGGCGAGGCCGGAGGGAAGGTCTGGGGCGGCGATGTTGTCTCGTCCTGGGCGCATTTAGGCTCGGTTGAGGGCGGACAGTATCCTGGCCTGCGTGACCGAGCTCGTCACATTCCTGCTGCCGGCGCTGCCGCTGTTGGGATTGCTGCTGGCGCTGCTGCTCGGCCACTACCCCGGCTGCGAGGCGATCGTCCGCCTCTCCGAGCGGATCGCCGGCGACCGCCTCAGGACCCGCGACGCCGACCGCCGTCCCGCCCTGCCGAAGCCGCCCCGCGCCTTCGCGCCCGCTGGCGGCCTCCTGATCGCCCTCGGGCTCGCCCAGCGCCCGCCGCCGCTCCCGGCCTGAACTAGCCCCAGGCCATTCCGTGGTTCCTTTCGCACCTATGCCGTGCAAAAGGAACCGCGACTTGAAGACGCGCGCCGACGTGCGCGCGAAAGGAGCGAAAGATGAACCAGAGAACTGCGCTGATCGGCGCCGCCTTGGTCGTGGTCGCCGTGGTCCTGCTGATCGTCCTCAGCAGCGGCGGCAGCGATTCGAGCAGCACCACCGACGCCGGCAAAGTGCCGACGATCGTCGTCGACAAGGAAGGGCACCCGGTCGGCGGGATCCAGGAACTCGTCTACCACGAGGGCGACCAGATCCACTTCAAGGTCAAGGTCCCGTTCGAAGAAGAGGTCCACCTCCACGGCTACGACGTGGCGAAGGAGGTCCCGAAGGGCGGCGGCACCGTCACCTACGACCTCCCGGCCAACATCGAAGGCGAGTTCGAGGCCGAGCTCGAGGGCCGCAAAGAACAGATCATCGACCTCAAGGTCGAACCGTGACCTCCCTGCCGTTCGCCCACGCGCTGGCATCCAGGCAGGATCTCCCGATCCCTGCCTGGCTGTTCGCGTGGGCGGCCTCGATCGTCCTGATCGCCTCCTTCTTCGCCCTCTCGGCCGCCTGGCGGAAGCCGCAGTTCGAGGACGAACACCGGCGGTCGCTGGGCGAGCGCCTCTCCGCCGTGCTGCTCAGCCTGCCGACCCAGGCCCTGTGCGGGGCGCTCGGCGTCTTCCTCCTCGGGGTCGCGATCTACTCCGGCCTGCGCGGCACCGAAGCCCCCGATCGCAACTTCGCCCTCACCTTCCTCTTCGTCACCTGCTGGCTCGGCTTCCCCTTCTTCTCGGCGGTCCTCGGCGATGTCTTCCGGCCCTTCAACCCCTGGCGCGCCGTCGGCCGCGTCGCCGGCGGCGGCTTCAGGGCTATTGCCGGCCAGCGCGCCGCGCACCTCGACTACCCCGAGTGGCTCGGCCGCTGGCCCGCCGCGATCGGCCTCCTCGCCTTCGTCTGGATCGAGGTCGTCTACGGGCGCACCAGCATCGTCTCCGTCGACATCGACCCGCATGCCGTCGCCATCGCCGCCCTCGTCTACAGCGCCTACACGCTGGCGATGATGATCGTCTTCGGCGTCGAGGAGTGGTGCGAGAAGGGGGAGACGTTCTCGGTCTACTTCGGGATGTTCGGCCGGCTGGGGATCTTCGGCGAGCGCGACGGCCGCCTCTACCGCCGCCGCCCCTTCTCGGCCGCGACCAAGTGGGCGACCGTGCCCGGCTCGGCCGCCGTGGTGATCGCCTCGATCGCCGCCACCAGCTTCGACGGCGCCCAGGACGGGGCGTTCAAGGCGGGGATCGAAGACGTCTTCGAATGGCTCAGCGAACGCGGCATCAGCCTGCTCGAGGCGCTCCGCCTCACCGACACGATCTTCATGCTGCTCACCTTCGCCGGCGTCGCCCTCGTCTTCCTGCTCGGCGTCCGCGGGATGCGGACCGTCCCCGGGGCGCCCAGCTTCAAGAAGCTGCGCAGGGGCTTCTCCCACACCCTGATCCCGATCGCCCTCGCCTACCTCGTCGCCCACTACTTCAGCTTCTTCGTCTTCCAGGAGCAGGCCCAGTTCACCTACCTGCTCTCGGACCCCCTCGGCACCGCCCACACCAACCTCTTCGGGACCGTCAACTACACCGTCGACTACAGGGTCCTGAGCGCCAACACGATCTGGTACGTCCAGGTCGCGGCCCTGGTCATCGGCCACGTGATCGGCCTGATGCTGGCCCACGACCGCGCCCTCGTCTACTGGCCCGACTACAAGAAGGCCACCGCCTCCCAGTACTGGATGCTGGCGGTGATGGTCGCCTTCACCTGCTTCGGGCTCTACCTGCTCTCGGTCGCAAACGGGTAAAAGGAGGCAAGTGCTCCCCGTCGCCCACGTCGGCCACTACCTCTGGGCCCTCTACCTGCTCCCGGTCGCGATCGTCGTCGCCGGGATCGTCAAGAGCGCCCGCGCCCAGCACCGGGAGGGGGAGGAGGACTAGAGGATCTCGGCGAGGCGGGTTTCCAGCGCCTCGGAGATGCTGTCGCGGACGGGGCCCTCGGCGAGGCGTTCGACCAGGGACTCGAGGAAGCCTTCGATGATCAGGGACTTGGCGTCGGCGGCGTCGAGGCCGCGGGAGGTGAGGTAGAAGAGCTGGTCCTTGTCGACCTGGGCGATGGCGGCGGCGTGGGTGCAGCGGACGTCGTCGGCGAGGATCTCCAGGCCCGGGATCGCGTCGGCGTGGGCCTCGGGCGAGAGCAGCAGGTTGCGGCTCTCCTGGAAGGCGTCGGTCTGCTGGGCGCCCGGGTCGACCTTAATCATTCCGCGCCAGACGGCGGTCGAGCCGGCGGCGAGGACGCCGCGGAAGGCGAGGTCGGAGTTGGTGTTCGGCGCCGCGTGCTCCTGCAGCGTGTCGAAGTCGAGGTGCTGCCCGGCGCCGCCGGCGTAGCCACCGGTGACCCGTGCCTCGGAGCCGGGGCCAGCGAGCTTGGTCTCCATCCGCACCTTGCCGCGGCCCGAGCCGAAGCCCAGAGCGGCCCAGTCGAGGCGGCCGTCGCGCTCCACCTCGGCGCGCTGGGTGGCGAAGATCCACGCCTGCTCGGAGATGTCCTGGGTATTGACGTAGCGCAGGATCGCGTCCTGACCGACGCTCAGCTCGACCACCGAGTTGAGGATCGCGTCGACGTCGTCGCTCGGCGAGGACCAGTGCTCCCAGACCTCGGCTTCGGCGCCGTCCTCGAGCACGACCAGCGTCCGCCAGTTGACCGCGGCGCCGTCAGCGTCGATCGGCACCTCGACCTGGATCGGCTCGCTCAGCCGCACTCCGCTCGGGACGAAGATCAGCACGCCGTCGCGCCAGCCCGCCTCGTTGCGGGCGACGAAGAAGTCCTCCATCGGCACCAGCGACCCCAGCCGCTCGCTGACGAGGTCGCCATGGCTGCCGAGCGCCTCGGCCAGGGAGACGACGACCGCGCCCTCGGCGCCGGAGACGACCGGCTCGGCGCTCGCCTCCTCGTATGCCGTCAGGTCCAACCCGGAGAGGTCGGTGAATTCCCAGCCCTTTGCCTTCTGGTCCGGGAGGGGCAGCTCCTGCGCGAGAGAGGCGCCGCGCCGGCGCCTCTCGTCCAGCCAGGCCGGTGCGGTCGCGACCTCAGCCAATGGACCCCTCCATCTGCAGCTCGATCAGGCGGTTGAGCTCGACCGCGTACTCCATCGGCAGCTCCTTCGTCACCGGCTCGATGAAGCCGTTGACGATCATCTTCGAGGCCTCCTCCTCGTCGAGCCCGCGGCTCTGCAGGTAGAAGAGCTGCTCGTCGCCGATTTTGGAGACGGTCGCCTCGTGGCCGATGTCGGCGTCGTTCTCGTCGATGCGGATCGTCGGGTAGGTGTCCGAGCGCGAGTCCTCGTCGAGGAGCAGTGCGTCACAGACCACCTTCGAGCGCGATTCGCTCGCCCCGTCGGCGACTTCGAGCAGGCCGCGGTAGGTCGCCCGGCCGCCGTCTTTGGAGATCGACTTGGAGAAGATCGAGGACGAGGTCTTCGGCGCCCCGTGGATGATCTTGCCGCCGGCGTCCTGGTGCTGGCCCTCGCCGGCGAAGGCGATCGAGAGGATCTCACCGTGGGCTTCCCGGCCCAGCAGGTAGATCGACGGGTACTTCATCGTCAGTTTCGAGCCGAGGTTGCAGTCGACCCACTCCATCGTCGCCTTTTCCTGCGCGATCGCGCGCTTGGTAACGAGGTTGAAGACGTTCTGCGACCAGTTCTGGACGGTCGTGTAGCGGACCCGCGAGCTCGGCTTGGCGACGATCTCGACCACCGCCGAGTGCAGCGAGTCGCTGGAGTAGACCGGCGCCGTGCAGCCCTCGATGTAGTGGACGTCGGCGCCGTCCTCGCAGATGATCAGCGTCCGCTCGAACTGGCCCATGTTCTCGGTGTTGATCCGGAAGTAGGCCTGCAGCGGCATCTCGACCTTGACCCCGGCGGGCACGTAGACGAAGGAGCCGCCCGACCAGACCGCGCTGTTCAGCGCCGCCAGTTTGTTGTCGTTGGGCGGGATCACCGTCGCCCAGTACTCGCGCACGAGGTCCTCGTGCTCACGCAGGGCGGTGTCCATGTCGGTGAAGATCACGCCCTGGGCCTCGAGCTTCTCGTTCACCTGGTGGTAGACGACCTCGCTCTCGTACTGGGCGCCGACGCCGGAGAGGAATTTGCGCTCGGCCTCGGGGATCCCGAGGCGGTCGAAGGTGTTTTTGATGTCCTCCGGGACCTCGCTCCAGTCGCGGCTGTTCTTGTCCGAGGCGCGGACGAAGTAGTGGATGTCGTCGAAGTCGATCTGGTCGAGGTCGCCGCCCCATTTCGGGGTCGGGCGCTGTTCGAAATGTTCCAGCGCCTTGAGGCGGAAGTCCCGCATCCACTGCGGCTCTTCCTTGAAGTCGGAGATCGTTTCGACGACCTCGCGGGTCAGCCCCTTCGGGGCTTTGTAGGCGTAACCGGTCTCGGGATCGTTGAAGCCGAACTTCTCTTTGTAGTCGGCGTTGATGCCGGCCAGCTCGCGTTTCTCGGCGAGCACCTCGGGCGTTGCCATGTCAGTTGACCTCCAAAGTGATGGTGTCGTCCTCGACCGCTACCGGGAACGTCTGGACCGGCTGGAAAGCGGGGAGCGTCTTCGGCCTGCCGGTGCTGAGGTCGAAGAGGGAGCCGTGGCGCGGGCACTCGACCGTGCAGGCGGCGGCGTCGAACTCGCCCTCGGCGAGCGGCCCGTTGTCGTGCGAGCAGCGGTCCTCGATCGCGTAATAGGTGCCGTCGCAGTTGAAGACGCCGATCTTGATCCCGTCGTGCTCGACCAGGCGCATGCCGCCCGGCGGCAGCTCCGCTGCCGGGCAGACTGAGATCTTGGTTCCTGCGGTGTCGGTCAAGAGGGGACGGTGCTCCAGTCGCCGCTCTCGCGGCCTAGTGCGGCTTGAAACTTAATCCTACTTCCAAGGTCGGATTTTAGCGGGACGGGTCGTCGGGCTCCCAGGGCGTGTCTGACTTCAGGGGTCCTATATGGGGGTTCAAGTCAGACACGCCCCCGGAGTTTCACAACGAAGCGATGAGTTTGTGCCGGAACTGTGGTCTTATCAGCATCAACCCTTCTTTCGAGAGGAGCGCAGATGAGCGAGAGGACCAGCTACACCCCCGGCACCCCCTGCTGGGTCGAACTGAGCGGGACGCCGGACATCGAGGCCAGTGCAAACTTCTATGGCGAGCTGTTCGGCTGGGAGCTGCCGGAGCTGCCCAACTCGGCTGAACTGGGCGGCTACCGGCGGGCGAAAAAGGGCGGCAAGGACGTCGCCGGCGTCTCGCCGAAGATGGAGGACGACCAGCCGATCGTGTGGGCGACCTACGTCTCGGTCGCCGACGCGACGGTCACGGTGGCCAAAGTGGCCGAGACCGGCGGGCAGGTCATCGTAGAGCCGATGGATGTCCAGGGCCTCGGCAAGATGGCTGTCTTCACCGACCCCACCGGCGCTGTCTGCGGCATCTGGGAGCCGGGCACCTTCCACGGCGCCGAGCTCGTCAACGAGGTGGGCTGCTTCGGCTGGAACGAGCTCGGCACCCGCGACACCGCCGCCGCCAAGAATTTCTACGGCGCCGTGTTCGGTTGGGACTCGGCCGACGAACCCTCCCCCCGGGTCGGCACGTACACGATCTGGAAAGTGGGCGAGGAGATGGTCGGCGGGATGCTCGACCTGAACGCCCTGGGGATGCCGGCGGAGATTCCTGCCAACTGGCTCGTCTACTTCACCGTCGAGGATGCCGACGCGGCGGTGGCGAAGGTGGAAAGCGGCGGCGGCAGCGTGATGAACGGCCCGATCGACATTCCGGTCGGCCGCTTCGCCGTCGTCTCCGATCCGTTCGGCGCGACCTTCGCGGTGATGCAGCCGAGCGAGGAGACGCTGGCGGCGATGCCTTAGCCGACGGCTAGAGCTGACCGAGATCGGCGACCGCTTCGCCCGGGTCGCCGGCCTCGCCCTCGTCCTCCCATTCGGCGGATTTGCCGAGGGAGGCGCTCTTGACCACCTTGAGGCCGAGCATCGCGCACTTCATGCGGGTGGCGGAGATGTCGATCCCGAGCAGCTCGAGGACGAAGTCTTTCGGCAGCTTCAGCAGTTCCTCGCGGCTCTTGCCGACCAGCTCGTCGGTCAGCAGCGAGGTGGCAGCGGTGGAGATCGCGCAGCCTTTGCCCTCGAAGGCGATCTCGGCGACCTTTTCGTCCTCGTCGAGGCGGATCGTCACGTGCTGCTCGTCGCCGCAGAACGGGTTCGTGTCCTCGAACTCGAGGTCGGGGTGCTCCAAGTGGCCGAAGTTGTGCGGGCGCTTGTAGTGCTCGAGGATCTGGTCGCGGTAGAGCTCGTCCATCAGAGGCCGAACACCTTACGCGCGTCTTCCAGTCCCTCGACCAGGCGGTCGATCTCCTCGGTCGTCGTGTAGGCGCCGAAGCTGGCGCGGGCGGTGGCGGCGATCTGCAGCCGGTCCATCAGCGGCTGGGCGCAGTGGTGGCCTGCGCGGGTGGCGACGCCGTGGCGGTCGAGGATCTCGGAGACGTCGTGGGCGTGCATGCCCTCGATCTCGAAGGAGACGGGACCGAGGCGACCGTCGCCGCGGGGAGGGCCGAAGACGCGCAGGCCAGGCACCTCGGCCAGGCGCCCGAGCGTGTAGTCGGCCATCTGCTCCTCGTGCGCGCGCACCGCCTCCATCCCGACCGCGTCCAGCCAGCGCATCGCCGAGGCCATCCCGATCGCCTGGGCGATCGCCGGCGTCCCCGCCTCGAAGCGGGCGGGCGGGTCGGCGTAGGTCGTGCCCTCCTTGGTGACCTTGCGGATCATCGAGCCGCCGCCGAGGAACGGGGGCATCTCACGCAGCAGGTCGAGTTTGGCCCAGAGCGCCCCGATCCCGGTCGGCGCGTAGAGCTTGTGGCCGGTGATCACGTAGAAGTCGACGCCGAGCCCGGCCATGTCCAGCGGCAGCTTCGGCGCGGCCTGGGCGCCGTCGACCAGGACCAGCGCGCCCGCCTCGTGCGCCAGCCGCGCCAGCTCGGCAACGGGGTTCTCGGTTCCCAGGACGTTGGAGACGTGCGTCACCGCGACCAGCTTCGGCCCGCGCTCCAGCAACGCCGCGTAGGCGTCCAGGTCCAGCCGCCCCTCGTCGTCGATCGGCGCCCAGTCGATCTCCGCCCCGACCCGCTCGGCCAGCTGCTGCCAGGGGACGATGTTCGAGTGGTGCTCCATCTCGGTGAGGAGGACGCGGTCGCCGGCGCCGACGTTGGCGTCGCCCCAGGCCCGCGCGACGAGGTTGATCGCCTCGGTCGCGTTGCGGACGAAGACGACCTCGCGGCGGTCGACGGCGCCGATGTGGTCGGCCACCGTCGCCCTGGCCCCCTCGTAGGCTTCGGTCGCCTCGGCCGAGAGCGTGTGGGAGCCGCGGTGGACGTTGGAGTGATGGCGGCGCTCGTAGCGGTCGACCGCCTGGATCGAGGCCAGCACCCGCTGCGAGCTGGCGCCGCTGTCGAGGTAGGCGACCGGGCGGCCGTTGATCTCGCGCTCCAGCGCCGGGAAGGCGGCGCGGACCTTCTCGATGTCGAAGGGGGCCGCGGGGGCAGAGCCCTTGGCGCTCACCGGCTCCATCTCACCCGAGGTCAGGCGGCGGCGCCTGCCTCGACCTCCTCTTTGATCCAGCCGTAGCCTTTCTCCTCCAGCACGCCGACCAGCTCCGGGCCGCCTTCTTTGACGATCCGCCCCTGGTACATGACGTGGACGGCGTCGGGCTTGACCATGTGGAGGATGCGCTGGTAGTGGGTGATGATCAGGACGCCCATGTCGGGCCCGGCGAACTTGTTGACGCCCTCGGCGACGGTGCGCAGCGCGTCGATGTCGAGGCCCGAGTCGGTCTCGTCGAGGATCGCCAGCTCCGGCCGCAGCAGCGCCAGCTGCAGCAGCTCCATCCGCTTCTTCTCGCCGCCGGAGAAGCCGTCGTTGAGGTAGCGGCTGGAGAAGTCTTTGGGGATGCTCGCCAGCTCCATCGCCTCCTGGGCGGTCTTGGCGAAGTCTTTGATCTTGATCTGGGCTTCGCCGCGGGCCTCGCGGTGGGCGTTGATGATCATCCGCAGGTACTTGCTGACCGAGACGCCCGGGATCGCGACCGGGTACTGGAAGGCCATGAAGAGGCCGGCCTGCGAGCGGTCCTCGGGGGCGGCCTCGGTGATGTCCTCGCCCTTGAAGGTGATCGTGCCCTCGGTCACCTCGAGCGCCGGGTGGCCCATGATCGCGTTGGCGAGCGTCGACTTGCCGGAGCCGTTCGGGCCCATCAGGGCGTGAACCTTGCCCTTCTCGACATCGAGGTCGAAGCCTTTGAGGATCTCCTTGTCCTCGACCTTCACGTGCAGGTTGCGGATCTCCAGCTCAGCCAATTTCGCTCCGTTTCTAGGGTTGTTGAAGTTCGGGTGATTCCTGTTGCTGATGCCTACGCGGCGCTGCCTATAGCCGCGGCCCGGGTGGGGGCGCTGTGCGCGGAGAACTCGACCAGCTCGGCGAGGGTGGTGCCGGCGAGCGCCTTGTTGACCCCGCCCTGGACGCGCATCCACAGCAGCTTCGTCGAGCAGGCCTGGTCGCCGTCGGACTCGTGCGAGCAGAGGACTTTGCCCTCGGGCGTGTCGTGGAAGCACTCCATCGGCGCGATCTGCCCTTCCAGCGCCTCGACCACCTGGTCCATCGTGATCTCCCCGGCCGGCTTCGCCAGGCGATAGCCGCCGTGGGCACCCCGGGTCGAGGTGACGAGCCCCGCCTTGCGCAGTTTCGCCACCAGGTGCTCCAGGTAGGAGAGGGGCAGCCGCTCGGCTTCGGCGACCGATCCCAGCGACACCGGCTGCGAGCCGGGCTGGCGGCCCAGCTCGACCATCAGTCGCACTCCGTACTCGGCTTTGGTCGAGAACAGCATCGGATCTAAATCCTACCGAAGCGGTCGGTTATGCCGTCACGGCTCGATCAGGCCGCGGCGGATCGCGTAGCGGACCAGCTCGACCCGGTCGCGCATGCCGAGCTTTCGCATCGCGTTGGCGCGGTGGTTCTCGACCGTCTTCTCGGAGAGGTGGAGGACCTCGGCGATCTCCTTCGTCGTGTTCGCCTCGGCGACGAGCTTGACGACCTCCTCCTCGCGCGGCGTCAGCTCCTCCTCGCCGCTGGAGCCGCGCTCGAGCACGTCCTTGATCAGCGTCCGCTGCGCCTCCGGCGTCAGGAACGGCTCGCCCCGCTCGACCGCCCGGATCGCCGCCAGCAGGTCGGTGTCCGCCTGCGCCTTCAACACGTACCCTGAGGCGCCCGCCTTCAGCGCCTCGAACAGGTAGCGCTCGTCGTCGTGCATCGAGAGGATCAGCACCGAGACCTCCGGCGCCTGCTTCTTGATTTCCCGCGTCGCCTGCAGCCCGGTCAGCTTCGGCATTTTCACGTCGAGGATCGCCAGGTCCGGCCGCTCCCGCACCGCCAGGTCCCGCGCCTCGGCCCCGTCCGCCGCCTCCCCGACCACCTCGATGTCCGGCTGCCGTTCCAGCAGCAGCCGGATCCCGGAGCGGACGATCCCATGGTCGTCGGCGATCAGGACCCTCATGCGGACGATTCTCCCGGCACGGTGAGGCGGACGGTGGTGCCGTGACCGGGGCGGGACTCGATCTCCAGCTCGGCGCCGATCAGCAGCGCGCGCTCGCGCATGCCGCCGATCCCGAGGCCGCGCTGGGACTCGTCGAAGGCGAAGCCGCGGCCGTCGTCGGCGACTTCGAGGGCCACGCCGCCCCCGTCGGTGCGCCGCAGTCGCACCTCCACTCGGCCGGCGCCGCTGTGGCGGGCGGCGTTGGAGAGCGCCTCCTGGGCGACGCGGTAGACGACGAGCTGGGCGTCGTCGCCGAGGTCGGAGAAGTCGCCCGCGACGTCGAGGCTGGTGGCGATCTCGCCGCCGAGCCGGTCCACCTGGCCTTCGATCGCCGCGACCAGGCCGAGGTCGTCGAGAGCGGTCGGCCGCAGCTGCCGGGCCAGCGCGAGCAGCTCGGTCATCGCCTGGTTCGCCAGCGCTTTCGTCTCGGCCAGTTCGCCCTCGATCTCCGGCGGCGCCGCCTCGCGCGCCGCCTCCAGCCGCAGCAGCAGCCCGGTCAGCGACTGGTTCACCTCGTCGTGGAGGTCGCGGGCGACCCGGGCGCGCTCCTCCTCCTGGGCGTGGAGCGCCGCCGAGCCGGCCCGGCGCCGCTCGGCTTCCAGCCGCCGCATCATCCGCAGGAAGGCGAGCTCGATCCGCGCCACCTCCTCGGTCTCGCCGACGCCGTCGATCGAGGCGGGGAGGAGGGGGCGGGCGCTGGAGAGATCGACCTTCTCCATCGCCTCGACCAGGTCCTCCAGCGGCGCCAGCCGCCTTCGCTCATTGGCAAGGGCGATAACGAGCGCCAGGACGACCAGCGCGAGCCCGATCGCTACAAGGGTCACCGTCTCAGCCTAGGGGCTCGCCCCGGCCCTAACAGGGGATCGCCCCTATAGGCAAATTGACAGTTCCGTCGCATACTGCAGCGACCAACCGAACTCAGGAGCGACACACGCGATGACCACCACGAAGCAATCCACCTGGGGCGCGACGCTGCGAACCACCATCTTGATGGCCTCCCTCGGCGGCCTTCTCGTCGTGATCGGCGCCCTCATCGGAGGAGCCCAGACCGCCCTTCTCTTCCTCGGCATCGCCCTGGCGATCAACTTCTTCAGCTACTTCTTCAGCGACAAAATGGCGCTGGCGATGGCGCGTGCCAAGCCGATCGATGAGGCCGAAGCGCCGCGGCTCTACCAAATCGTCCGCGAACTGACGACCCGCGCCGGCCTGCCGATGCCGCGCCTCTACATGATCCCCCAGGACCAGCCCAACGCCTTCGCGACCGGGCGCAACCCGAAGCACTCGGCGGTGGCGGTCACCCGCGGCATCACCAAGCTCCTCTCCGAGGACGAGCTGCGCGGCGTCCTCGCCCACGAGCTCACCCACATCCGCAACCGCGACATCCTGATCCAGTCGGTCGCCTCGGCGATCGGCGCCGCGATCACCTACGTCGCCTACATGCTGCTGTGGTTCGGCGGCGACGAGGACAACGGCCCGCTCGGCATCGTCGCCGCGCTCAGCATGGTCATCCTCGCTCCGATCGCGGCGAGCATCATCCAGCTGGCGATCTCGCGCCAGCGCGAGTTCGCGGCTGACGCCGGCGGGGCCGAAATCTGCGGCAACCCGGAGTCGCTGGCGAGCGCGCTGCTGCGCCTCGAGCAGGGAGCGGAAGCGATCCCGATGCAGGTCAACCAAGCGGCCGAGCCCCTCTACATCGTCAAGCCGTTCAAGAGCGGCGGCATCGCCGGCCTCTTCTCGACCCACCCCCCGATCGAGGAGCGGGTCCGCCGCCTCCGCCAGATGCGCCCCACCCTCTAGACGACTTCCTCCATCCAGTCAGCGAGCAGTCAGCGAAAACGCGGCCCCGGGTTCCTTCACCCGGGGCCGCGTTTCATCGGTCGTTTCCTGCGCGCAACCCTCTTCTACCTAAAAAAAACTTGACTATTTTCTAATCAGATGTTAGGAAGTACCTAGCTCGGTGGATAGGACCGAGCTGCGGGAGGCAATTGAGGCGGCGTTGCCGGCTCAAAAGCATCCTGCTGCGCAGAGCCGGAGCATCCTGCTCCGTCTGTGCAAGGCAAAGCAACCCGGCGCTCGAATGGCGCCGGACTAAGGAGAAATCATGAAGTACGTAAAGATGCTCGCGCTCGCTGCGGTGGCAGCTGGCGCACTGATGGCGTTCATCGGGGCCGGCACGGCTTCGGCGACCGAACTCTGCTCGACAACAACGGCGGCTGGAGTTGCCTGCCCTGCGGGTCAGAAGATAAGTGGTGTCGTCAGTTTCAGCCTGGTTGCGGGTGGCTCGGCCGAACTGAAAGAAACAGACCCTGAAACAGGAGTCCTCGACACATGTACCACCTCGGAAGTCGAAGGCGAAATCACCAACAGCGGCAGCTCGACCACGACAGTTACAGGCAAACTCACCAAGTTGCACTGGACAAACTGCAAATTCCCGACCAGCACGACGGAACTCGGCAAACTCGAAATCCATAAGATTGCTGGCACCTCGAACGGCACACTCACAGCCGACACGACGACCAAGGTGACAATCAACACCATTTTCTTTGGCACCTGTGTCTACACCATCACACCTGGTAAAAGCATCGGCGACCTGACAGAGGGCAACCCGGCGATCTTCCACGCTAACGCCGTGGCTGAGAAGCAGGAAGGCAGCGCCTTCGCCTGTCCGGAAACGGCACTCTGGACCGCGACATACCAGATGACAAAACCGGCGACAACAGTCTCCGTCTCCTAAGACTGAGGCAGTCTCGGGATGTAAATTAATCTGCGGCCGCCCTGAGGGCGGCCGCAGATATTGAACGGGTCGATCTCTTGACAAGACCGTGCCTGTTCCCTAAGGTCGCCTTCCCAGGGAGTTCTGTTCAGGAGGAGAAAGTGAAGCCGATGCTGTTTAGTTGGCGCAGAGTGCGCCGGCTCGTGCCCGGAATCTGTGTAGGGGCGTTGCTTTTTGCCATGCCTTCGAGTTCGCAGGCGGCGGAAACGCACGCCTTCGACCCGGTCCTTTCCCTCACCGGCGATTGCAGCAGCTCGCCTCTCACGCCCCTCGACGAAGTGCCTGACCCGGGTCCCTGCCCTGGCACGGCCGGTGTCGATCACCCGAAAGCCCCCTTCAGCAATCCCCGGGCCGTTGCCACCGACTCTTACGGTGACATCTACGTGGGTGTAGGCAGCAAACAAGCAGGACGTATCGATGTCTTCAGTCCCGCCGGCGAATTCATCACCGAAATAACCGACGAACTGAATCCGGGTTCCCTCGCGATCGACAGCGAAGGCAACCTGTACGTCGGGAACAACGAATCTGGTGTAAGCCCGCAAGACTATGCACGGTACAAACCGAGCGAATATAAACCAGAAGAAGGGAAGATAAAGTACGAAAATACCCCCGAACTGGTTGTGGATTGTGAGGGATGCACCGGCGGCGGCGCCAGCCTCGACATCGATCGCTCGCTTGTTCCAGGAGCCGCTGGTCGACTATTTGTAATGCTCAATTCGGTACATATGGGTGTATATAAACCGGCGGGAGAAGGAAACGAACCCATCGAAGAAATCTTCATCCCCGAAGGGTCAGAAGACATCTCAAACTTTGTTGTTGACAGCGCGCAGGGAAGGATCTACCTTTCCGATCGAATCCACTTCGGGCCGGGAATAACCGAAACCGAACCGGTCATCCAGGCAATCGAACTTGACCCACCCCACGCGCTGCTGTTCCAAGTCAAAGGGACGGCCGTGCCGGCGGGTAAATTCAACGTTCTCCGCAGCGTGGCCGCCGACGAAGGGTCCGGCCACTTCTTCGCCTATGACGGACCCGTTCATAAGATCTACGAGTTCGACGAAGACGGTACCTACCTCTCGACGATCGAACACGGGTTCCAAGACGTGTTCGCGGCGAGGATCGGCGTCGACAACGGCATCCACAGCCCCAACGGGGCGCTGAACCCAGTCGAACGCTATCTCTTCGTCCCTTCCCACCCCTCCGGCGTCGGCCACTCCTTCGCCTTCGGGCCGCCGAACGAAGGCGAACCAATAGTCGAATCGACTTCCTTCGCCAACGTCGGCGAAGCCGAGGCCGAACTGCAGGCCTCGATCAAACCCTTCGGCCTCAAAACCCAATACACCTTCCAATACCTGACGCAGCAGGAGTTCGAAGAAGGCGGGGAAACCTTCAGCGGTGTTCCGGCAGCGGGAGAAGGGGACATCCCGGCGGGGTCCACGCCGGTGAACGTCGCAGCCGTGATCGAAGGGCTCGAGCCGGGTACCCGCTACCGCTTCCGGGTCTTCGCCGAAAACATCAAAGGCTCTGACGAAGCCGAAGACGAATTCGCTACCTACTCGGCCGTCGAACCCTTCCCGCCCTGCCTGAACAACCCACTGCGCACGGGCTTCTCGGCAGCCCTACCGGACTGCCGCGCCTACGAGTTGGTCACCCCCGCCAACACCAACGGCCACCCGATCGTCGGTCTGCCCCGCACGGGCGGGGCCCTCTCTTTCCCGACCCGCGCCACCTCGCCGGCCGGCGATGCTGTCTCCTTCCTGGTCGAAGGCGGTGCGATCCCCGGATTCGAAGGGACCAGCAGTCTGAACGGCGACCCTTACCTGGCTACGCGCACCCCTGACGGCTGGCAGACCGCAGCCGAGGGCCCAAATGGCGCCGAAGCCTTCTCGTTGCAGCCCGGTAGCGTCTCGCCGGATCAGGGCTATTCCTTCTGGGGCGCCAACGGCGGCAGCGTGGTGACGGTACCGGGGCAGAACAACTTCCTACGCTATCCCGATGGGGGCTCCGAGCCGGTCGGCCGCGGCAGCCTCGGCACCGATCCCAACGCCGCCGGGGATCTGATCAGCGAAAACGGCGGCCACGTCCTCTTCACCAGCTCGGCGCACCTGGAGGAAGACGCTCCTCCCGCGGGAACGCAGGCGCTCTACGACCGTACGATCGACCCCGCCTCTGCGGCTGAGCAGACCCACGTCGTCTCGCTGCTCCCGGGGGACGAAACCCCCGCCGCCGGCAAAGCTGCTTTCTATATCGGGGCCTCCCTCGACGGCCGCGGGGTCGTCTTCCGGATCGGCAGCATCTTCTACTTCCGCTTCAACGACGAAGAAACCTACGAACTGGGAGAAAACGTCTCCTTCGCCGGTGTTGCCGAAGGCGGAGCGCGCGCCTTCTACCTCGAAGGCGGCAAGCTCAGGCGCTTCGACGCCACGAGCGAAGAACGCACCGAATTCTCCGGCGGTCCGGTCACCCCTGTCAACGTCGCCGCCAACGGCAGCGTCGCCTACTTCGTTTCCCAGTCTGTCCTCACCTCCGAACCTAACCCCAATGGCGCGATTGCCCAGGGCGGGGAGGAAAACCTCTACCGTTCCGAAGAAGGGGCGATCAGCTTCGTCGCCACGGTGACCGAACGGGACGTCAAAGGGGAAAGCCTGAACTTCCCCTTCGATGGGCTCGGCACCTGGATCTTCGCGGTGCAAAATGGCCGCCCGGCCGTCGAGGCCTCCCGCACCACTCTCGATGGGCATGTTCTGCTTTTCCAGTCTCGATCAGATCTTGCCGGCTACGACCCCGAAGGCCACAGCGAGGTCTACCGCTATGACTTCGCTGCGAACGAACTCGACTGCCTTTCCTGCAACCCGACCCTCGCCCCCGCTACCAGCGACGCCGACCTGGCCTCGATCAGCCAGGGCTGGGGCCAGGACAACCTGCCTGTGCAGTCTTTCGGCGACACCCGGAACCTCCGCTCCGATGGCCAGCGCGCCTTCTTCCAGTCGACTGAAGCGCTCGTCCCCGGGGACGTCGATGGCCTCCAGGATGTCTACGAGTGGGAGTCCCAGGGCGTCGGCAGCTGCAAACGAGCGGACGGCTGCCTCTATCTGATCTCCTCGGGGGCGAGTTCCGGACCCGATTATCTATATGCACTCAGCGATTCCGGCGACAATGCGTTCATCTTCACGCCGGACCTGCTCCTTCCCGCTCAGGATCCCGATGAAACGCCGTCGATCTACGACGCTCGGGTTGATGGAGGCTTCCCCGTCGACGACATGGAAGAAGAATGCCTCGGCGAATCCTGCCAGCCGCCGGCGGTGCCGCCGGCAAGCAGCCCTCTGGCCAGTTCGGTCTTCGAAGGCGCCGGCAACGTGGTGCCGAAGAAGAAAAAGAAGCACTGCCGCAAGGCTGCCGCCAGGCATCGCTGCACCGGCCACCGCAAGCACCATCGCCACCACCACAAGCCCAGCACGAAGGGGAGGGCGGGCCGATGAGGCGCCTGGTGCCAGTAGCGCTTCTGATTGCCGCCTGTCTGGCTCTGCCGCAAAGTGCCGCGGCGGTCGGCGAAGTCGACCTCTACGGGATCGAATCCCTCTCGGCGTCGCTTTCCGACAACCATGCCGGTGGCCACCCCGATTTCACCGTCGACCTCAAGCTCACCTCCGACAATGGACAGGCCTATGCGAAGACCGAAGACGTCGTCGTGCGCCTGCCCGCCGGGCTGTTCGGCAATCCGCAAGCGTTCCCCGTATGCACGACCCTGGAATTCGGCCTTAACCCGAAAGAAAGCGCCTGCCCCCAGGACTCTCAGGTCGGCTCGATCACTGTGACGATCAGCGGTAGCTCGGCCGGCACCTATGTCGACGATCCGATCTACAACATGCCGGCACCCGGCGGCGACGTCCTGGCACGCTTCGGCTTCTACGCCGGGATCTACCCGATCTTTTTGAACGTCCGCCTCGACCCGGAGACGAACACGGTCGTAGCGAGCGTCGAAAACGCCCCCTCGGCGGCAGAACTGGTTGAAGCCTCGACCACCTTCTGGGGAGTCCCGGCGGCACCCCAGCATGACCCCGAACGGGTGACGCCCTGGGAGGTCTCCACCGGGACTCAGCCGCCCGCCGGCCGTCCCTCGAACCTGCCGGAAGTCCCCTTCATGACCAACCCGACGAGCTGTGGGTTAGAACGGCAGGTGAGCATCACTCTGACCAGCTACCAGCTGCCTGGCGAGACCTTCAATAAAACCGTCCCGTTCCCTCAGTTGATCGGCTGCGGGGCGCTGGAATTCAACCCGGCCACCGCGCTGGCGCTCACCACCACCCACAGCACCACCGGCTCGGGCCTCACCTATGACCTCGATCTGCCCGACAAAGGCCTCCTCTTTCCCAACCTCTATTACGGCTCGGAGATGAAGCGCGCCGAAGTGGTGCTGCCCGAGGGGATGACGATCAACCCCTCTCAGGCCGAAGGCCTGGGCGTCTGCTCGCAAGCCGACCTCGCCAACGAGGCTTATAACTCGCCTCCCGGCGCCGGCTGTCCACAGGGCTCGAAGATCGGCACCGTGGAAGGCGTCAGCCCGGCGATCGACCGTATAGCGACCGGCTCCCTCTATCTCGCCAAGCCCTACGAGAACCCTTTCAATAGCCTCATCGCTCTATACATGGTGCTGAAGGTCCCCGACCGCGGGGTGCTGGTGAAGCTGGCGGGGAAAGTCACCACCAACCCGCTGACGGGACAGATCGTCACCGTCTTCGACGACATCCCGCAGCTGCCGGTCTCCGAATTCCACCTGCACTTCCACGAAGGCGCCCGGGCGCCGCTGATCACCCCGCCAGGGTGCGGCAGCTACACCGCGCTGTCGAACCTGACGCCGTGGTCGGCACCGGGGAGCGTCTTCGCTAGAGAAAACCCCTTCGCGATCGCTGGCGGCCCCGACAACAGCCCCTGCCCGAGCGGGCTGCCGCCGTTCCAACCTGGGCTGCAGGCGGGAACGCTCAACAATGCCGCCGGCTCCTACTCGCCCTTCCACGTCGAACTCACCCGCACCGACTCCGAACAAGAGATCACCCACTTATCGATCAAGCTGCCCCCGGGCCTTGTCGGCAAGCTGGCGGGCATCCCCTTCTGCCCCGATGATGCGATCGCAGCCGCGGCGGCTCGCACCGGGCCGCATGGCGGCGAGGAAGAGCTTGCCTCGCCTTCCTGTCCGGCCGCTTCGAAGATCGGGACCTCTTGGGCAGGGGCCGGCGTCGGCGGCGTCCTCGCCTACGCACCCGGCAGCGTCTATCTCGCCGGGCCCTACCACGGCGCTCCGCTCTCGGTCGTGGCGGTGACCGCCGCCAAGGTCGGGCCGTTCGACCTCGGCACGGTGGTCGTCCGCGAGGGGCTGAAGATCGATCCGGTCACCGCCGAAGTCTCGGTAGACGCTGCGGGCTCCGACCCGCTCCCCCACATCATCCAGGGGATCCCGGTGCACCTGCGCGACATCCGCGTCTACGTCGACCGGCCCGGCTTCACCCTCAACCCGACCAGCTGCAAACCGACGGCCACCGCCGCGACCGTCCTCGGCTCGGGCCTCGACTTCACCTCCGAAGCCGACGACAACCCGGTTACGGTCTCGACTCGCTTCCAGGCCGCCGACTGCGCCTCGCTGCGTTTCCAGCCGCGCCTCTCGCTGCGGCTGAAGGGAAAGACCAAACGCGGTGGCAATCCCGCCTTGCGGGCGGTCCTCGAACCCCGCGCCGGCAATGCCAACGCGAGCCGGATCTCGGTCGCGCTGCCGCACTCCGAGTTCCTCGACCAAGGTCATATTCGGACGATTTGCACTCGGGTGCAATTCAATGCCGGAACCGGCAACGGCGCCCAATGTCCGCAGGGATCGGTCTACGGTCACGCCAGGGCCTGGACTCCGCTCTTCTCCGAGCCGCTGGAAGGCCCGGTCTTCCTGCGCTCCTCAGACCACCCCCTGCCTGACCTCGTCCTCGCCCTGCACGGCCTCGTCGACATCGACGCCGTCGGACGGATTGACTCCGTCCGCGGGGGCATCCGGAATACCTTCGACTTCATTCCGGACGCCCCGATCAGCAAAGTCGTCGTCGACTTCCAAGGTGGCCGCAAGGGATTGCTGGAAAACAGCACCGACATTTGCCGCGGCCGCCACCTCGCCACGATCGAAAGCACGGCGCACAACGGCCGGCAATACGGCTTCCGCACGCCACTGCGGCCGAAGTGCGGGCGCAAACGCTGATCTAAATACCCAGGTATTCTTGACCGGTCCTCTCCCGTCTGTTACGGCTAGGTCGTAACCGACCCGGCGCCACCGGGCGCCGGTGCAAGGGAGAGAACCATGAAGCACTTGAAGACCCTCGCGCTCGCCGCGGTGGCGGCCGGTGCATTGATGGCGTTCATCGGGGCCGGCACGGCTTCGGCGACCGAACTCTGCTCGACAACAACGGCGGCTGGAGTGGCCTGTCCTGCCGGGCAGAAGGTGACTGGCCTCCTCAAGTTCAGCCTGGTTCCGGGCTCGAGGGAAATCCTGAAAGAAACAGGCCTTGAAACGCTCAACGAATGCAGCACCTCGGAATCCGAAGAAGAAATCACCAATAGCGGCAGCTCCACTACGACAGTCACAGGCAAAATCATCAAATGGAAAGCGGCGAGCTGCTCGCTCCCGCACACGAACACGTTGCTCGGCAAATTTGAAATCCACAAGATCGCGGGCACCTCGAACGGCACACTCACAGCCGACACGGTGACCAAGACAACAATCAACACCATCTTCTTCGGCACCTGTGTCTACGCCATCACAGCTGGTCAAAGCATCGGCGATCTCACAGAGGGCAATCCGGCGATACTCCATGTAAACGCTGTGAAACACAAGCAGGAAGGCAGTAACTTCGCCTGCCCGTCAACCGTTCTCTGGACCGGTACATACCAGCTCACATCACCGGCGACAACAGTCTCCGTCTCCTAAGGCCGAGGCAAGCTCGGAATGTGATCGTCCGCGGCCGTCCCCCAGGGGGCGGCCGCAATGCCGATTCGGGCGGCGCGCTACACTTTTGAAGTTAAAGCTGATCCGATTTCAGGGGATTTACTTCAAATGGCCATCGATACCGAGCGCGTGCAGACGATTGAGGAGGTCGAACCTTTCGAGGCGGAGGAGGAGATCAACGGCGGCGACATCGTCCTGATCGATACCCGCGAGCCCCACGAGTATCAGGAGGCTCACCTCGACGGCGGCAAGCTGGTGCCGCCTGGCTTGATCACTGAGGAGATCGCCGAGGCTGCGCCCGACAAGTCGGCCCGCACGATCCTCTACTGCCGCTCCGGCAACCGCTCGGCGATCGCCGCCGCGCAGCTGCAGCAGCTGGGCTACGAAAACGTCGCCTCGATGAGCGGCGGCATCGTCCAGTGGCAGGAGCAGGGATTGCCGGTCGTGTCTCCCTCGGGGATGACCGCCGAGCAGCGCGAGCGCTACTCGCGCCACACGCTGCTGCCCGAGGTCGGGGTCGACGGCCAGCTGAAGCTGCTGAACGCGAAGGTGCTGCTGCTCGGGGCCGGCGGCCTCGGCGCCCCCACCGCGCTCTACCTCGCCGCGGCCGGCGTCGGCACGATCGGCCTCGTCGACGACGACGTCGTCGACGCCTCCAACCTGCAGCGCCAGGTGATCCACAACACCGAACGGATCGGGATGCCGAAGACCACCTCGGCGCGCATCTTCATCGAAGGGCTCAACCCCGACGTCAACGTCGTCGAGCACAACGGCCGCCTTGACGCCTCGAACATCCTCGACGTGATGAAGGACTACGACATCGTCGTCGACGGCGCCGACAACTTCCCCACCCGCTACCTGCTGAACGACGCCTCGGTGCGGCTGCGCAAGCCGGTCGTCTCCGCCTCGATCCTCGGCTTCGACGGCCAGATCTCGACCTTCGTCCCCTACGAGGGGCCCTGCTACCGCTGCCTCTACCCGACCCCGCCGCCGGCCGAGCTGGCGCCGAGCTGCTCCGCCAACGGGGTGCTCGGGGTGATGGCCGGGACGATGGGCACCCTGCAGGCCAACGAGGTGATCAAGCTGGTGCTCGGCAAAGGCGAGCCGCTGGTCGGCCGCCTGCTCCTCTACGAGGCGCTCGGCACCCGCTTCACCGAGCTGAAGGTGCGCCGCGACCCCGACTGCCCGATCTGCGGCGAGAACGCCGAGGAGATCCCGGAGTCGGAGATGGGCCAGTTCCCCGACTACGACGCTTTCTGCGCCGGCGCGGGCGGCGACCGCTAGGCCTCCGCTCCACTAGGATCACCGCTCCGATGGCGACCGTTCGCATTCCCCCAGTCCTGCGCCCGAAAACGGGTGGTCAGCCCGAGGTCGAGGCTGGCGGCGGCAACGTCGGCGAGGTCCTGCGCTCGCTGACCGGCGAGTTCCCCGACACCGAGGCCCAGCTCTTCGGCGAGGGCGGCGAGCTCAACCGCTACGTCAATGTCTACCTCAACGACGAGGACGTGCGGGTGCTCGATGGCCTGGACACCGCCGTCAAAGACGGCGACACCGTCGTGATCCTTCCCGCCATGGCCGGCGGCGCCTGCGTCGCGTAGCGACGCGTCTTCGCCTAGCGGTCTAGGACCAAGCCGAGGAACTGCTTGGTGCGCTCTTCCTTGGGGTTCTCGAGCACCTCGGCCGGCGGGCCCTCCTCGACGATCACGCCGCCGTCCATGAAGATCACCCGGTCGGCGACCTCGCGGGCGAAGCCGATCTCGTGGGTGACGACCATCATCGTCATCCCTTCTTCGGCCAGCTCGCGCATCGTGTCGAGCACTTCCTTCACCAGCTCGGGGTCCAGCGCGCTGGTGACCTCGTCGAAGAGCATCACGTGCGGTTCCATCGCCAGCGCCCGCGCGATCGCCACCCGCTGCTGCTGGCCGCCGGAGAGCGTTTCGGGGTACTGCCCCAGTTGGTCGCCGAGACCGACCCGCTCCAGCAGCTCGGTCGCTTTCGCCCTCGCCTCGGCCTTCGAGCGGCCGAGCACCTTTTCCTGCGCCAGCGTCACGTTCTCCAGCGCCGTCTTGTGGGAGAAGAGGTTGAACTGCTGGAAGACGATCCCGACCCGCTGGCGCACGTAGTCGAGCTGCCAGCTCTGCTCGCCGGCGCCCGAGCCCGGCCCCTTGCAGATGTCGTGGCCTTCGACGAAGATCTCGCCCTCCTCGGGCGGTGCCAGCAGGTTGACGCAGCGCAACAGCGTGCTCTTGCCGGAGCCGCTGGGGCCGAGGATGCAGATCACTTCGCCTTTGGCGATGTCGATGTCGACGCCTTTCAGCACTGCGAGGTCGCCGAAGCGCTTCTGGATGCCCTTGAGGCTGAGCATCGACTCCGCCATTACGCCACCTCGATGTGGGAGCCGCGGGTGATCTTCAACTGCTGGCGGGCGATCAGTTTGTCGACGACGCGGGCCAGGGGCAGGATGATGATCACGAAGAAGATCGCCGTCAGCGTCAGCGACGAGCTGTTCAGCCGTTCGGAGAGCACTTCACGGCTGACCAGCACCGACTCGCTCAACGCGATCACGCTGATCAAGGTCGTGTCCTTGAGCAGGGAAATGAGTTCGTTCAACATCGGCGCCGGGATCTTGGTCACGCCCTGCGGCACGACGACATGACGCATCGCCTGGAAGTGGCTCATGCCGAGCGAACGGGCGGCCTCCATCTGGCCCTTGGGCACGGCTTCGATCCCTGCCCGGTAGACCTCGGCGGTGAAGGCTCCGTAGACGATCACCAGTGCGGCGACGCCGTACCAGAAGGGATCGGGTCGGCCGAACCAGTGGGGAATGCGGACTTCCTGGGGGAGGAAGCTGAGGAACGGCACGCCGCCGGAGATCATCAGGATGATGATCAGGATCGGGACCGCACGGAAGAAGTCGATGTAGGCGATCGTCACGAACCGGATCGGCATCAGTTTCTTGCCCGGCAGCTGTCGCAGCAGTGCCAAGACGAGGCCCCAGGTGAGCGCCAGCAAGGCCGCCACGGCGAAGACCAGGAGGTTCTGGAGAAAGCCGACGAGTACTTCGCCGAAGTGTTCCCGCATCACGTCGAAGTTGAAGTACTGGGTGAAGAACTGGCTCATCGCAGTCTCCTAGTCGGGTCTGGCAACGGAAAAGGGGGCGCCGCCGCCGGCGCCCCCTTTGCTCCACTCGGTCTAGCCGAGGAACTGCTTCGGCGGTTCTTTGTGGAACCACTTGTTGTAGATCGTTTTGTAGGAGCCGTCTTCGATCACTTCCGCGAGGCCCTTGTTGATTTCTTTCAGGAGTTCGGTGTTGTCCTTGGCGACGGCGATTCCGTAGCTTTCTTCGGTCGGAACGCTTTCGGCGATTTCGACCCCGCCTTCTTCTTCGACCGCGTTCTGCGCGACGGGCTGGTCGATGATCACCGCTTCGACCGTGCCGGCCTTGAGGGCATTGATCGCATCCGGCCCTTCGGGGTAGGGGCGCAATTCGCCGGCGTTCGCTTTTTCCTTGCCGAGTTCGAGGCCGGTGGTGCCCTGCTGCGCCGCAACGGTCTTGCCTTCGAGTTCGTCCAGGCCGCCGATTTCGCTGCCTTCTTTGACCAGGATCGCCTGTTCGGAGAGGTAGTAGGGATCGGAGAAGGCGACTTCTTTTTCACGTTCGGGCGTGATCGTTGCGGCCGAGATCACCGCTTCGAACTTGCCCTGGCCGACGTCGCGGAAGATCGTTTCGAACGAGGTGTCCTGGAATTCCGCGGTGCGGCCGATCTTTTCGCCGATCGCTTCCATCAGTTCGATGTCGAAGCCGGTGTAGCTGCCGGATTTCCCCTGCTCGAACGGCGGATAGGGGATGTCGGAGCCGACGGTGAGCGGTTCGCCGCCTCCGCCCGCACTGGTTTCGCTACCGCCACCGGTGGTGCTGTTGCTACCGCCACCGCAGCCGATCACTACGACTGAGGCGAGGGCGAGCAGGAGGACCGCGAAGAACGCAGTCAACCGGGTCTTTCTCATTCCACTTTCCTCCGATCAAAGGTTTGCCGGACGTGCCGAACATACAAGCTGCGCCTTTCCATGCCCAGTGCAGGCGCTTCCGAATTCCTCTCGGCGGGTGACCCAACCCTCGCTACACTTTCTGAAGTAAAGGGCGGCGGATGCGAGACGAGCTACTCAACAAACCCTGCGGAGGGCGCTTCGGCAACATCGTCGAGTCGATCGGCAATACGCCGCTGGTCGAGCTGCCGCGGCTCTCGCCGAAGCCCGAGGTCCGAATCTACGCCAAGCTCGAGGGCCACAACCCAACCGGCTCGGTCAAGGACCGGGTCGCCAAATCGATGATCGAGGCGGCCGAGGCGGAGGCCGCGATCGAGCCCGGCCACACGATCCTCGAACCGACCTCCGGCAACACCGGCATCGCCCTGGCGATGATCTGCCGCCGCAAGGGCTACCCGCTGAAGGTGGTGATGCCCGACAACGTCACCGAGGAGCGAACCGAGCTGCTGCGCATGTATGGCGCGGAGATCGTCTACTCGGAGGGCGCCAAGGGCTCCAACGGCGCCGTCGAGGTGGCGCTGGAGATGGCCGAGGAGCCCGGCTACTACATGCCCTACCAGTACGGCAACGAGGCCAACCCGCTCGCCCACTACAACGGCACCGCGGTCGAGATCCTCGACGAGCTCGACGAGGTCACCGCCTTCGTCGGCGGCCTCGGCACCGGCGGCACCCTGATGGGCAACGGCCGCCGACTCAAGGAGGCCAACCCGGAGACGGTGATCGTCGCCGCCGAGCCGAAACAGGGAGAGCTGGTTCAGGGGCTGCGCTCCCTCGACGACGGCTTCATCCCGCCGATCATCGACCTCTCCCTGCTCGACCGCAAGATCATGGTCTCCAACCGCGACGCGATCGTCTGGACGAAGAAGCTGCTCGACGAGGAGGGCGTCTTCGCCGGCGTCTCCGGCGGCGCGATCGCCTACATCGCCAACCGCATCGCCGGCGAGCTCGACGGCGGCAACGTCGTCTTCCTGATCCCCGACGACGGCTGGAAGTACCTGTCTTCGGGCGTCTACACCAAGCCGATCGAGGAGATCGAGAACCTCGACTCGACGGTGTGGTGGTAACGGCTACGGCCGAGGCGCTCTAGGCTCGCCCGATGAAGATCCCGCAGCAGCTGATCGACGAGATGGTCGCGCACGCGCGCGAGGACCTGCCGAACGAGTGCTGCGGGATGATCGGCGGCCGCGACGGCGAGGCGACCCGGGTGGTGCGGGTGGAGAACGCCGCGGCGAGCCCGCTGCGCTACGAGATGGACCCGCAGGGGCAATACGACGCGCTGAAGGCGATCGAAGACGCCGGCGAAGATCTGGTCGCGATCTACCACTCGCACACTCGCAGCGCCGCCTATCCCTCGCAGACCGACGTCAACGAGGCGGTGATGTGGCCGGAACAGGTCTACGTGATCGTCTCGCTGGAGAACGGCGACGCGCCCGACGTGAAGGCGTACTCGCTGAAGGAGATGAAGATCGCCGATGTCGAGCTCGACCTCGCGTAGGCCCCCGGCCAGCGGCCACCAGCGCGGCGCCCACGGGGGCAACGGCGGCAACGACCACGGCGACGAGGGCGGCGGTGGCGGCGGTGGAGGCGGCGGCAAGCTGGTCAAGGTCGCCTTCGCTCGCAACCAGGTCGAGGGCGAGATGCTGCAGGGGCTGCTGTCGGAGGCCGGGATCCCCAGCGTCTTGAAGCGCAGCTTCGGCTTCGACAATCCCGACTTCCTCGCCAGTGGCCCCCACGACGTGCTGGTCAACGAAGGGGCGGCGAAGCGAGCGCGCGAGGTACTCGCCGAAACGATGATCGAGGACGAGGGCGACGAGCGGACGGAGCTGGAAGAGCAGCGCCGCCTCGCCCGCGGCGAAACCGGCGAAGTCTCGCCGGCGCGGCTGGCGTTCTGGATCGTCGTCGTCGCGCTCGGAGGCTTCCTGCTCCTCTGGCTGCTCTACCAGACGACCTGAGGCGGGGTCAGACCGCGACGGGGCCGCGGACCATCTCGCGCAGGTAATCGCGCCAGGCGTCCTCGATGTCGCGGAAGCGGGCGTCGAAGGCGTCTTCGAGCTGCACGTCGGGGCCTTGCGGGAGGAGCTTGTCGACGAGGCGCTCGCAGGCCTCGGGGCCGCGCTCGTTCTCCAGCAGGTCGAAGATCGTGCCGCCGAGGATGACGGCGTCGCGGCGGGAGGGGGGAAAGGACGGGCGGGCGCTCTCGCGCAGGCGGCGGATCGTCGCGGCGCGGTAGAGGCCGACTTGGCGGGAGAAGTACTGGGCGCCGCCTTCGACCAGCCAGGCCCAGCGCAGGTAGCGGGCGAAGCGGCGCGGCGTCCAGGAAGGGGGGAGGTCGGTGTTGTTGTGGGCGATCACCAGCTGCGCGTAGAGGCGCTCGGCGGTGCCGAGCAGGGCTTCGCAGGAGTCGTCGCCGGCGGCGCGCCGTTCCATGTGTGTGTCGTTGAGGACGTGCAGCTCGGTCGACATCGGCCAGCCGGCGAGGTAGCGGCGCCCGGCCGGGGCCGCCGACCAGCGGGCGGCGGGGAGGAAGGGGTGGGCCGCCGTCAGCCAGACCGGGTTGGTGTGGACGACGATCGTCACCTCCGCCGGGATCCGCTCGAAGCGGTCTTCGAGCCGCAGCCGCAGGTCCTCGAGCCGGTCCAGCGTCCGCTCCGCGTAGGAGGAGTCGTCGGAGTCGTGGCGCGCGGTGAAAGACAGGCTCTCGGTCTCGACCCAGGACATCGAGGCGAGACTAGCGCGAGGCGGAGTCGATCAAACCAGGACGGGTTCCGCTGCGCGGCAGCGGTCGGTGATCTCGGTCCGGGCGCGGTCGAACTCTTCGTCGGCCATCACCGGGGTGCCCTCGAAGGGCAGGTCGCGGTCGATCTCGACCCAGGAGCGGCAGCCGTGGTACTCGTCGCGGACGCGTACGGTGACCGGGCGCGGGATCCGGTGGACCCGCAGCAGCAGTACGTGCAGCGGGTGCCGGCGCTTCCAGGCGAGGCGCTTTTCGGCGTAGTCCGGGGTCCAGATGTAATACGGCGACAGCGAGTCCAGCGTGCGCCGGTCGTTGATCGTCACGTGGTCGACGACCTCGGCCCAGGCGCGCAACCGCACGCGGTCGGGCTGGGGGATGCCGCCGTCCTGGAGCAGCGCTTTCGGCGGCGGCTCCTCGTCGGGCCAGACGCCCTCCTCGAGGGCCCGGCGCAGCTCCGGGTGGTGCGACTCGCGGACCAGGTCGTTCCGCTGATGATCGAAGGTCGGGTAGAGGAAGAAGCGCTCGTGCTCGAGCTCGAAGTGCTTGTTCTCCTCGCGGATGCCGCCCTTACGCAGGGTCAGCAGCTGCTCGCCCTCGGCGAGAGCGCGAACCGTTACGGCCCATTCCTTGAGAGCGATCGGCATTGAAGTAGTCCTGCAAAGATTTCGTGATTCGAGTTCCAACTGGGGCTGGGCATCCGCGTACTGGGCCTGTACAGGCCGTCCACGCCCGCCCGAGGGCGCGCATTCTAGAGGAGTGCAGCGAAATCTCAACTAAAAAACCGCGAAATATGCGGTTTTGTCCGTTCAGCGTGGCGGATGTCACATTAGGAGCGCCCGCCGCCGCCCGGAGTCTCGATTCTCAAGCGATCGCCGGGGGCCATCTCGCCGGCCGCCTTGCTGGGAAGCGGCGAACCGTTCAGGCGGTTGGCGCCGGGGGCTCCGTCGGCGCCGCCGCCGCGGCCCGCGGGCGCGTGGCGCCGGCGCTCGGTGATCAGGCTGAAGCGCATCGGCGCCAGCGCTTCGATCTCGCGGACGATCCCCTCGCCGCCGCGGTGGGAGCCGCCGCCGCCGCTGCCGCGCCGCAGCGCCAGCTCGCGCACGCGCAGGGGGAATTCGGTCTCCAGCGCCTCGGTGGGCGTGTTGAGGGTGTTCGACATCGCGACGTGGATCGCGCTGGGGCCGTCGGCGTCGGGACAGGCGCCCTGGCCGCCGCCGAGGGTCTCGTAGTAGGTGAACTCGTCGCCGGCGAGCGTCAGGTTGTTCATCGTCCCCTGTCCCTGGGCCGGTCCCGGCCGCGCCTGCGAGAGCGCGGCGAGGACGAGGTCGGCGACGCGGCTGGAGGTCTCGACGTTGCCGGCGGCGACGGCGGCGGGGAAGCGGGCGTTGAGGAGGGAGCCGGGTGGGGCGAGGACCTCGATCGGTCGGTGGGCGCCGGCCGAGGGCGGGCCGTCGGGGTCGGTGAGGACGCGGACGGCGAAGAAGGCCGCCGACTTGGTCACCGAGAGGGGGCAGTTGAGGTTGCCCTCGACCTGCGCGGTGCTGCCGCTGAAGTCGAGGCGCAGCGAGTCGCCCTCGATCGTCGCCTCCAGGTGCAGGCGAAGGTCACGCTCCTCGCCGTTCCAGTCGCCCTCGAGCACGTCCTCGGCGCGGTAGGTGCCGTCGGGGAGCTCGGCGAGGGCGGCGCGGGTGCGGCGCTCGGTGTAGGCGAGGATCTCGGCCATGCCTTCGCGGAGCGCCTCGGTGCCGAGCCGCTCGCGTAGCTCTCCCAGGCGCAGCTCGCCGAGCCGGTTGGCAGCCTGCTGGGCGCGCAGGTCGGCGAGGCGCTGGTGCGGCATCCGCATCTGCGCGGCGAGGCGCTCGAGCGTCTCCTCGGTGGCGACGGTCGGCGGGATCACCACGCCCTCCTCCTCTAGCGTGGTCGAGAAGGCTGGCATGCTGCCGGGGGTCGGGCCGCCGACGTCGGCGTGGTGGGCGCGGCTGGCGGCGAAGCCGAGCAGCTCGTCGCCGGCGAAGACTGGCGCGATCAGGGTGATGTCGGGCAGGTGGGTGCCGCCCCGGTAGGGGTCGTTGAGGATCCAGCTCTGGCCTGGTCGCTGCTCCTCGCCGAGGACGGCGGCGACGGCGTCGGGCATCGAGCCGAGGTGGACGGGGATGTGCTCAGCCTGCATCACCAGCTCGCCGGCGGGGTCGAAGAGCGCGGTCGAGCAGTCGTGCCGCTCCTTGATGTTGGCCGAGTAGGCGGAGCGGATTAGCGTCGCCCCCATCTCGTCGCAGGCGGCGCGCAGCCCGCCGACCAGCACCTGCAGCGCGATCGGGTCCATCCCGCTCATCCCGTGGTTCCTTTTGCACCTATGTCGTGCGTTTCGAACCGCGCAACGATGGTGCCGTGCTCGTCGACGCGCGTGCGCCAGCCGGGCGGGAGGACGAAGGTCGCCTCGGGCAGCTCGAAGACGACCGGTCCCTCGGCCTCGGTGCCTGCCGCGGGCTCGCCGCGCAGGACGGGGGTCTCGACCCACTCGCCGCCGAAGCGGACAGGGCGGGAGCTGCGATCGAGCGCGCTCTCGCCCGCCGCCACCGGCTGCGGGGCCGGCCCGGGCACGACCAGCGCCAGGTCGACGTCTACGAGGACGACTTCTCCTTCGGGGTCGCGGTGGCCGTAGCGCTCCTCGTGGGCGCGTTCGAACCCCTCGACCAGCTCGGCCGGGTCCGGATCGACCGGACCGGGCACCGGCAGCTCGAACGCCTGCCCCGCGTAACGCAGCTGGTAGACGACCCGCGCCTCGGCTCCCTCGTCCATGCCGGCGCCGGTCTCCTCGACCATCGCCCGCACCTCCGAAGCGATCCGCTCCGCGGTCAGCTCGCTGCCGCTCAGCATCACCGTCCGCGCCGTGTCGCGCCGGCGCTCGGAGGCGCAGAGGCCGAAGGCGGAGAGGACACCGCCGGCGCGAGGGCAGAGGATCGTCTCGATCCCCAGCTCGGCGGCGATCGCAACGGCGTGCATCGGCCCGGCGCCGCCGAAGGGCAGGAGGGCGAAGCCGCGTGGGTCGATCCCGCGCTCGACGGTGACGACGCGCAGCGCCCGCACCATCTCCTGGTTGGCAACGCGGAGGATGCCGGCGGCGGCCTCCAGCGGGTCGAGGCCGAGGGAGCCGCCGAGCTCGGCGACCGCGCGCTCGGCCACCTCGGCGTCGAGGGCGACCCCGCCGGCGAGCTGCGAGTCGCCGGCCAGATGGCCGAGCAGGAGGTTGGCGTCGGTGACGGTCGGCTCGGAGCCGCCCTGGCCGTAGGAGGCGGGCCCGGGATCGGCGCCGGCGGAGCGGGGGCCGACCCGCAGGGCGCCGCCGGAGTCGCGCCAGCCGATCGAGCCGCCGCCGGCGCCGACGGTGTGGACGTCGACCATCGGCAGCTGGATCGGGCGGCCGTCGATCTCGCGTGAGTCGGTGCGGCGGACCTCGCCGCCCTCGACCACGCAGACGTCGCAGGAGGTGCCGCCCATGTCGAAGCCGAGGGCGTTGCCGTCGCCGCTGAGCTGCGCCAAGAGCCCGGCGCCGACGGCGCCGCCGGCGGGCCCGGAGAGGACGCTCCAGGCGCCGGCCCGCGCCGCCTCCTCGGCGGGAGCGACGCCGCCGGAGGAGCGCATCACCAGCGGCTGGGGCAGGCCGGCCTCGGCGGCGGCCTCGCCGAGGCGGCCGAGATAGTGACCCAGGAGCGGGCTGAGGTAGGCGTCGATCACCGTCGTCGAGCAGCGCTCGTACTCGCGGAAGCGCGGCAGCACCTCGTGGGAGGCGGAGACGTGGAGGTCGGGGAGGCGCCGGCACAGCGCGGCGGCGATCCGCTGCTCGTGGCTCGGGTCGAGGTAGGAGAAGAGGAGGCAGACGGCGACCGAGTTGGCGCCGCTCGCCTCGACGGCCGCCGCCAGTCGCTCGGCCTCCTCGTCGGCGAGCGGCTCGACCACGCCCTCCGGCCCGACCCGCTCGGCCGCCTCGAAGCGGAGGTCGGGAGGCACGAGCGGCGTCGGCTTCGGCGCGCATAGTCGGTAGAGGTGCGGCCGGTCCTGGCGCCCGATCTCCAGCAGGTCGGCGAAGCCGCGAGTGGCGACCAGCGCCGTCCGCGCCCCGCGTTCCTCCAGCAGCGCGTTGGTCCCGACCGTCATCCCGTGGGCGAAAGCATCGACGTCGCTTGGTGAAGCGCCTGCCCGACGCAGCGCCTCCTCGACCGCCCGCATCACTCCGGCGGACTCTTCGTGCGGCGTGGTCGGCACCTTGGCGGTGTGGACGGCGCCGCCGTCGAGCAGGACGGCGTCGGTGAAGGTCCCGCCGACGTCGACGCCCAACAACACGTCAGTGCCACTTCTCTTGGCGGACGCTGCCGTCTGGCGCGATGACGACGTGGATGCCGTCGAGGGCGGGGTCGGTGTCCGGGCAGTCGCGCCTTAGGTGGCCGCCGCGCGACTCGCGGCGGGCGAGGGCGCTGGCGCCGACCGCGCGTGCCAGCGGATACGGGTTGGAGATCAGCCGCGCGAGGTCGTCGGGGTTGCGCATTGGCCCGGCGTAGCGCCAGACCGCGTCGCGGATCTCCTCGCTGGGCGGGTCGAAGCGCCACTCGGGCGGCTCCGGCCGCGACGTCGCCGCTTCCTCGCCCAGCGTTGCCGCCGCGGCGCGGCCGCCGAAGACGAAGCACTCGCTGAGCGAGTTGGAGGCGAGCCGGTTGGCGCCGTGCAGGCCGGTGCAGGAGCACTCGCCCACCGCGTAGAGGCCGGGGAGGGAGGAGCGGCCGTCGATGTCGACCGCGATCCCGCCCATCGTGTAGTGGGCGGCGGGTGCGACCGGCACCGGCTTGGTCCGCGGGTCGAGGCCGGCTTTCGCCAGCGAGGCGAAGACATTGGGGAAGCGGGCCGGGTCGATCTCGCGCAGGTCGAGGCCGACCGTCCCGGTGCCGTCGATGCGCATCTGCTCGAGGATCGCCGCGGTCACCGCGTCGCGCGGCGCCAGCTCGTCGGTGAAGCGCTCGCCCTTCGCGTCGAGCAGCTTCGCGCCCTCGCCGCGGATCGCCTCGGTGATCAGGACGCCGTCGTGAGGGGTGCCGGGGATCGCCAGCGCGGTCGGGTGGAACTGGCAGAACTCGAGGTCGGCGAGGTCGGCGCCGGCGAGGGAGGCGAGCACCGGCCCGGCCCCGATCGCCCCGCGCGGGTTGGTCGTCCGCCGCCACAGCGCCGCGGCGCCGCCGGTGGCGAGGATCGTCGCCGATGCCGCCACCTCGCCGTCGCCGGTGACCACCCCGTGGCAGCGCTCGCCGTCGCTCCACAGCGCCACCGCCGAGGTCCGCTCCATCACCTCGATCCTCTCCTGCGCCGCCACCATCCCGGCCAGCTTGCCGGTGATCTCGCGGCCGGTTTGGCTGCCGCCGGCGTGGACAATGCGGCGGTGGGTGTGGCCGCCCTCCAGCCCCAGGCCCAGCCGCCCCTCGTGGTCGACGTCGAAGACGACGCCGCGGGCGAGCAGGTCGCGGACGACCGCCGGCGCCTCCTCGACCAGCGCCCGCACCGCCGAGGTGCGGCAGAGGCCCCGTCCCGCGGCAATGGTGTCCGCGGCGTGGAGGTCGGGCGAGTCGTGTGGTTCCAGCGCCGCCGCCAGGCCGCCCTGGGCCCAGAAGCTGGCGCTCTCAGAGAGCGGCGTCCGCGAGATCAGCCCCACCCGGGCGCCGAGCTCGGACGCCCGCAGCGCGCTCCAGAGGCCGGCGGCGCCGCCGCCGACCACGGCGACGTCGAACTCGCCGATTGCGGCTATCGCCCCTCAGCCTCTCGCTGCAGCGTGTCGAGCTGCGCCTGCAGCCACAGCGCCGCGCTCTCGCGCGCCCGCGCCAGCTCGTCGGCGATCGTCTCCTCGGCGACGGTGGCGCGGCTCTCCGCCGCCTCGACCCGCTGCTCTGCCGTCTCGACCTGGGATTCGATCTCCCCGAGCCGCTCCTCGGCCGCCGCCAGCGCATTCTCCTTCTCCTCGCGCTCGCGCTCGAGGTCGGCTTCCAGCGCCTTGATCTCCGCTTCGGCCCGCTTCTCGGCCTCGGCCGCGAGCGTCGCCGCCTCCTCCAGCCGCCGCTCGGCCTCGCGGATCTGACTCTCGAGGCTCTCGTCGGCGGGACCGGTGCTCATCGCACTCAATCTATTACCGCTCCGGCGGCTGCGTCGGCACCGCTCCCGTGACAACAGCGCGGTAGGCCTCGATCACCCGTTCGGCCATCGGGCCGGCGGCGAGGGTGGCGGCGCGGCCGGCGCCGGCGACGCGGGGGTCGCTTGCCCCTAGGTGGCGGCGGGCGACGGCCTCCCAGGAAGCGACGTCGAAGTCGGCGCTGAGGCAGCCGTCGATCCCGCCGAGGGCGTAGGGGGCGATCCCGACCGGGGTCGAGAGCACCGGGACCTCGCAGGCGAGCGCCTCGATCGCGGCCATCCCGAAGCCCTCGTAGTCGGAGGTGACGAGGACGACATTGGCGGCGTTGACCCAGAGCGGCATCTGCTCGGGCTCGATCGAGCCGCCGGTGAGCAGGTCGGCTTCGCAGGCGGCGGCGAGCTCGGCGGCACGGTCGTGACGCTTCTCCGGTCGCGCCGGGTTGGCCGGGAAGAAGAGGAAGCGGCCGTCGGGGTCGAGCCCCAGCGCGCGCCGCGCCTCCGCCCGCGGGATCGGCTCGAAGCGCTCCAGGTCGGGCCCGCAGGGGAGGACGGCGGAGCCGGGGACGGCGGGAAGTCCCGGCCGTCCGTCCTCGGCCTCGAACAGCGCCCGCGAGACGCCGGCGACGAGGTCGATCCGCCATACGAGCCGCCGCGAGAGGTGGCCGACGAGGTGGTGGCGGACGTCGGTGCCGTGGAAGGTGACGATCAGCGGCCGCGCGCCGGCCAGCTTCGCCACCCACCCGGCCAGCCCGTAGTGGGCGTGGACGAGGTCGAAGCGCTCGCGCCGCAGCAGCGAGCGCAGCCGCCGCGCCGCCGGCAGGTACTCGTTGCGGCCGCGGGCGAACTCAAAGAGGTCGACCTCGATCCCCCGCTTGCGCACCTCGTCGACCTGGTCCCGCACCCAGCGCCCGCGCTGCGGCGCGCCGGCGTCGGGCATGAAGTTGGTGACGACGAGGACCCGCACCGGCGTCAGGGTAACTGCGGCGGTGGCAGGCGATAGCTCGCGGGCGTCTTCGAGAGCCTGATCGGGCTGCGGGGAAGGCGGACCGGCGGGCCGTCCTCGCGGGGGACCTCGGCGATCGGGTCGAGCCCGATCCGCTCGGCGAACTCGAAGGCGGCGGCGAGGTCGTTGACGACGCCGGCGGGGACGCGGCTAGCCCGCAGCAGCTCGACCCACTCGACGGCCGGGCGGGCGGCGAGCGCCCGCTCGAGCAGGAGCTGAAGCTCGGCCCGGTTCTCGACCCGGGCGGGGTTGGTGGCGAAGCGATCCTCGTCGGCCAGGCCCGGCTCCCCGATCACCTCGCAGAGGTCGCGGAACTGGCGGTCGTTGCCGACCGCGAGGACGAGCTCGCCCTCGCCGCAGCGCAGCAGTTCGTAGGGGGCGATGCTGGGATGGCGGTTGCCCATCCGCGCCGGCACCGCGCCGGCGACGGTGTAGGCGGAGGACTGGTTGACGAGCCCGGCGAGCAGGGCGGAGAGGAGGTCGACCTCGACCAGCTGCCCCTCGCCGCTCTCGCGGCGGTGCTCGAGCGCGGCGAGGATGCCGACCGCGGCGTAGAGGCCGGCGATCACGTCGACCAGCGCCACCCCGACCTTCAGCGGCTCGCCCTCGGGCTCGCCGGTGATGCTCATCAGCCCGCCGAGGGCCTGCACCAGCAGGTCGTATCCCGGCAGCTCGGCCCCCTCGCCGGAGCCGCCGAAGCCGGTGATCGAGCAGAAGACCAGGCCCGGGCTCTCGGCGGCGAGGCCCTCGTAGCCGAGCCCGAGCTTCGCCATCACCCCGGGCCGGAAGTTCTCGACGACGACGTCGGCGGCGAGCGCCAGCCGCCGCGCCTCGGCGAGGTCGCCGGGGTCGCCGAGGTCGAGCGCGACGCTGCGCTTGTTGCGGTTGACCGCCTGGAAATAGGTAGCCTCGCCGGCGGCGTCGTGGGGCGGTCCCCAGGAGCGGGTGTCGTCTCCCGTGCCGGGTCGCTCGACCTTGGTCACCTCGGCGCCGAGGTCGGCGAGGGTCATCGTCGCCAGCGGCCCGGCGAGGACGCGCGAGAAGTCGAGGATCCGCAGTCGTCCCAGCGCCGAGTCGCCCATTAGGTCACGATCCTAGGACCCCGCAGCCCGACATCAACGACACCAAGGACGTCACATGTCATCCACCACCGCCGCGCCGCCGATCCGCCCCAGCGACTACCTCGCCCTCGATTCTCTCCTCTCCGACGAGGAGCGCGACATCCGCGACACCGTCCGCGCCTTCGTCCGCGACAAGGTGGTGCCGAACGTGGGGGAGTGGTTCGAGGATGCGAGCGTGCCAGTGGAGGAGCTGGCGCCGGAACTGGGAAAGCTCGGGGTCCTCGGCATGCACCTGCAGGGATACGGCTGCGCTGGCGCCAGCGCGACCGCCTACGGCCTCGCCTGTATGGAGCTGGAGGCGGGGGACAGCGGCATTCGCAGCCTCGTCTCGGTCCAGGGCTCGCTGGCGATGTACGCGATCTGGCGCTGGGGCTCGGAGGAGCAGAAACAAGCGTGGTTGCCCCGGATGGCCGCGGGCGAGGCGCTCGGCTGCTTCGGCCTGACCGAGCCGGACGCGGGGTCGGACCCGAGCTCGATGCGGACGCGGGCCCGGCGCGACGGCTCCGACTGGATCCTGCACGGGCAGAAGATGTGGATCACCAACGGCTCGGCCTCCGAGGTGGCGGTGGTCTGGGCGCAGACCGACGAGGGGGTGCGCGGCTTTCTCGTCCCCAAAGGCACCAAGGGCTTCACCACGCAGGACATCCACAAGAAGCTCTCGCTGCGGGCCTCGATCACCTCGGAGCTGCTGCTCGACGACGTGCGGCTGCCGGCCGACGCGATGCTGCCCGAGGTGAGCTCGCTGAAAGGGCCGCTCTCCTGCCTCAACGAGGCGCGCTACGGGATCGTCTGGGGCGCGGCCGGCGCGGCGCGCGCCTGCTACGAAGCGGCGCTCGAGTACGCGACCGAGCGGTTCCAGTTCGACCGCCCGATCGCCTCCTTCCAGATCCAGCAGCAGAAGCTGGCCGAGATGGTGCTGGAGGTGAACCGGGCGACCCTGGTGGCGATGCACCTGGGGCGGATGAAGGACAACGGGACGCTGCGGCCCGAGCACGTCAGCCTCGGAAAGCTCGGCAACGTCAACGGGGCGCTGGAGGTGGCGCGCAGCGCCCGCCAGGTGCTCGGCGCCAACGGGGTCACGCTCGAGTATCCGGTGATCCGGCACATGAACAACCTCGAGTCGGTGGTCACCTACGAGGGGACGGCGGACGTGCATGCGCTGGTGATCGGCGGGGCGGTGACGGGGATTCAGGCGTTTCGTTAGTCATTCGCGTTTCCTTTGTCCAGTCGCGGGTATCTGACCGTTCGCAGCCGGCGGCGGCAAAGGAGGAAGGGAAGATGGGAGAGGCGAGCGGGAGTCCGTCTCTGGTCTTGGTCGAGCAGCACGAGGCGCTCCGCGACGGGCTCGCGGTGCTCTTGGAACGGCGCGGCTTCGACGTGCTCGGTTGCGCGACCACGGCGGCGCGCGGCGAGGAGGTGATCCGCGAGCGGGAGCCCGACGTGGCGGTGGTCGGGGTCGACCTGCCCGACGAGCGCGGGACTGAGCTGGTGCGGCGCGTCAGCGGCAACGGCGTCGACTCGAAGTTCGTCATCTACACCGGGCTCGACGACCCCGACCTGCTCGAGGCGGCGTATCGCAGCGGCGCCCGCGGCCTGGTCGCCAAGCCGGCTGGGCTCTCGGTGCTGGTCGACGCCCTGCGCGAGGTCTGGCGGGGTGGGCGCTACTTCGACCCCAGCTTTGCCCGCAAGGGCGAGGGCGGCGAGGACGGCAACGGGCGGCAGAAGGCGCTGAGCAACCGCGAGTCCGAAGTCCTGGCGATGCTGGCGGATGGGCTGACGGGCGAGCAGATCGCCAAGCGCCTGGTCCTCTCGCCGGAGACGGTCCGTACCCACGTCCGCAACGCGATGGAAAAACTCGACGCCCGGACCCGCACCGAGGCGGTCGTCAAGGCGCTCGACCGCGAAGAGCTCAAGCGCGCCGACTGAGTCACCCTGCCAGCCGCAGAGCCGCGTCGACCCAGACGATCAGGTTCGCCAGGAGGAAGACCACTTTCAGCCAGGCGAGGGGGAACGCCCCATGCACTCTCACGCCCACAGGATCGTCAGCAACCACTGACTGCCCAATCCCCGCTTTGCGGTAGGCGCGAGTGTCTCTCAGTCACATAAGTGTTTCGATCTGGTGCGCCAATTGGCACTCCCATGTCTTGTTCCGTGCGCCCGTGCCGCCGAGCATCCCCGCCTCCTAATCGAGTTCGAAGGAGGCAGTGATGATCTACAAGCTGTTCGGCTACCTGAACGCGCAGGCGACCTGGCGGGTGCGGCAGATTCGGCGGTTGGCGGGGGAGACGGGACAGGGGACGGTCGAGTACGTCGGCCTGATCCTGCTCGTCTCGCTGCTGATGGTCGGGATGGTGGCGGCGATGAAGGGCTTTAACGGCAAACAGGGCACGGAGCTCGCCGACGTGATCGTCAACAAGATCAAGGAGGCGGTCGACAAAGTCGCCTTCAAATGAGGATGAGGCGCGCCGGGTGAGGGCGGCTCACCCTGGCGCGCCATGCCTAAGAAATCCCAAATACTAAATATTACTTGATCCAGATGCCCTCCTTCTGGTACGAAAGGAGTTCGCAATGAAAAAGGAGGAGCACGTGAAGCACCTAATTTTCAGCTTTGTAGCTGTTGCGGCGGTCTCTTTGCTGGCCCTATCCGCCGGGACTGCCTCGGCCGACGAGATCACAAGTCCAGCCGGCACGACAGCAAAAGAAATTGTTTGGAGCTTGATACCAGGCACCTCGGCGAAACAAGTCAACACATCCGGTGGAGAAATCATGTCCTGCGCGAAAGCGAAAGGCACAGAACCCATTACCTCACAAGGGCCTGGTAAACCCGTCACTCTCACGGCCAGCTATGACTGGGAAAACTGCACTTACCCGACCAAAACGCTTAAAGCAGGCGGAGAGGAAACCGACGCGCCCGGGGAATCCACGACCGCGACCGTCAAAGCAACCAGTGAATCGCAGGAGACAATGAGTACGACCTTGTTCGGGAGCTGCGTCTATGGCGTGACAGCAGGTACCACTATTGGCAGCGTCAATGAGAGCACTGGTGAATTCAGCGAGAGCGTGGTCACACAGAAGCTTTCCGGCAGTGCTATTGCCTGCCCCGAAACCGCCAAATGGATCGCAGAATGGATTCGCACAGTGCCAGACCCGTACATCTACGACAACAACTGACGCGCTTATAGAGTGAGCGCCCAGAACCAATGAGCGTGAGGCGCGCCGGGCGGGGTGACCTGACCCGGTGCGCCCGATCTGCGTGGACCACCTGAAGTTGCCGGTCGGCGACCCCGCCGCCTTCACTTCTCGATCCCGACGGCCACAACGTCGAGGCGGTCCGGCACGTGCCAGTCGAATGGATCCCATGTCGCCTTTGTTCGGCATATCCGAACAAAGGCGACATTCGCCTCGGGCCGCCGCATGACAAACTCGCGCGATGCCAGCTTCCCGTAGTTACGACAGGGCGCCGGCCGACATCCGGCCGGTGACGATCGATCCGGGGTTCGTCGAAAGCGCGGCGGGGTCGGCGCTGATCTCGATCGGGCGGACGCGGGTGATCTGCACCGCCTCGGTCCAGGAGCAGGTGCCGCGCTGGATGATGGGCAAGGGCAAAGGCTGGGTCACGGCCGAGTACGCGATGCTGCCCGCCTCCACTGGCGACCGCAAGCAGCGCGACATCGCCAAGGGCAAACAGGACGGCCGCGGGGTCGAGATCCAGCGTTTGATCGGGCGCGCCCTGCGCGTGGTGGTCGACTTCAGGGCGATGGGCGAACGCAGCATCTATGTCGACTGCGACGTGCTCGAAGCCGACGGCGGCACCCGCTGCGCGGCGATCACCGGCGGCTACGTCGCCCTGCGCCAGGCCTTCCAACGGCTGGTCGACAAGAAAGCCCTGGACGCGCTGCCGCTGAATGGCTCGGTCGCCGCGGTCAGCGTCGGCCTCGTCAACGGCCGCGCCCTCTGCGACCTCGACTACGGCGAGGACTCCAACGCCGAAGTCGACGCCAACGTGGTGATGACCGGCGACGGCGGCCTGGTCGAGGTGCAGGCGACGGCAGAGCGGACGCCGCTCTCGCGCGCCTCGCTGGACGAGCTGCTGGGCCTGGCCGAGAACGGGATCGGCCGCCTGCGGGAGGTGCAGGAGCGGGCGGCATGATCCTCGCCACCCGCAACGAGCACAAGGTGGGGGAGATGTCCGCGCTGCTGCCGGGGGTGGAGCTGAAGCCGCTGCCCGACGAGGTCGAGCTACCGCCGGAGACGGGGGACAGCTTCGAGGCCAACGCGCTGATCAAGGCGCGCGCTGCCCACGCGGCCACCGGTGAGGTGACGATCGCCGACGACTCCGGGATCGAAGCCGCCGACCTCGGCGGCGCCCCCGGCATCTACTCGGCTCGCTATGCCGGCGAAGGCGCGAGCGACGAGGCCAACCTGGCGAAGCTGCTGCGCGAAGTCGACGCCGCCGACGGCGACCGCCGCGCCGCCTACGTCTGCGCGATCGCCCTGGTTGACGAGGGCGGCCACGAGTACGTCTTCGAGGCCACCTGCGAGGGGACGCTGCTGCGCGAGGGCCGCGGCAGCGGCGGCTTCGGCTACGACCCCGTCTTCGTCCCCGACGAGACCGGCCACAACGACCACCGCACCTTCTCCGAGCTCACGCCCGAGGAGAAGCACGCGATCAGCCACCGCGGCAAGGCGACGCGGATGCTCGCCCGCCACCTCGGGCTGGAGGCAGAGGCGGCGCCATGACCGGCAAGAGCCGGGCGGCGGCGCTCTCGATCGCCTCCAACGCGATCCTGATCGCGCTCAAGCTCGCCGCCGGGGCGATCACCGGCTCGATCGCGATCATCACCGAGGCGATCCACTCGCTGATAGACCTCGTCGCCTCGGTCATCGCCTTCGTCTCGGTCCGCAAAGCCGACGAGCCGGCCGACGAGGAGCACCCCTACGGCCACGAGAAGGTCGAAAACCTGGCGGCGGCGATCGAGGGGATCCTGATCCTGGTCGGCGCCGCGATCATCGTCTACGAGGCGACCCACCGGCTCGTCGTCGGCTCTTCGGTCGAATCGCTCGGCGTCGGCATCGCCGTGATGGGCTTCTCGACCGTCGCCAACCTGCTCGTCTCCACCTACCTCTATCGCCAGGCCCGCGCCACCGACTCGCCTGCCCTCGAAGGCGACGCCGCCCACCTGCGCACCGACGCCCTCACCTCCGCCGGCGTCCTCGTCGGCCTGGCCCTGGTCGAGATCACCGGCGCCGCCGCCTTCGACTCGATCACGGCGCTGATCGTCGCCGGGGCGATCGTCTGGGCCGGGCTCAGCATCATCCGCCGCTCCTCCGGCGTGCTGATCGACGAAGTCCTGCCGGAGTCGGAGATGGACCGGATCGAGGCGGCGATCGCCACCGCCCGCACCCCCGAGGTCGCCGGGTACCACAAGCTCCGCGCCCGCCGCGCCGGCAACCGCCGCCACATCGACTTCCACGTCCAGTACCGCTCCGGCACCACCCTCGAGCGCGCCCACGAGCTCGCCCACGAGATGCGCGACTCGATCGAGGCCGAGGTCCCCCAGGCCGAGGTCCTGATCCACGTCGAGCCCGAGACCTCCTTCCGCGAGCGCGAAGAAGGCCCGTACCGGTCCGGGTGAGGGGCGTGTCGCTTTATGCGTCCATATGGACGCAAAAGGCGACAGGGTTCAGGGCGGAGGCAGCAGGTTGACGCCGGCGGCGAGGCCGACGGCGACGAGGGTGATCGCGTAGCCGGTGTAGCCGCTGAAGGCGAAGAGGACCGCGGCGATGGCGCAGACGACCACGACGGTGATCCAGGAGGCTCGGGCAAGGGTCACGGTCGGTAGTTTTTCGCAGATGCCCGACGGCGCCGCAGCAACTGTCCCCAGCGAGGAGTCCGCGGAGGCGGCACTGGCCTATCTGGCCGAGATGTCGCCCGACCTGCGGGGGGCGGCCTTGCTCGGCCCCGCAGGCGAGGTATTGGCCGCGACCGGCGCGGAGAAGCAGCACTGGGGTGAGGATGCCGCCGTGCTCTTCGCAGCCGCCGACGCCGCCGAGGGAGTCCCGGTCGAGCAGGTCCACATCGCCACCGAGCAGGGAGAGGTCTTCGCGATCCGCAACGAGGGGCTGGCCGCGGTCTCGGTCACCGAGCGCTTCGCCCTCGCCTCGCTGATGCTCTTCGACATGCGCTCGCTGCTGCGTGAGCTGGCCCGAGGCGCCCACTGATGCCGCCCAAGCCGCACCGCATCCTGCTCGACCGCGTCTCCGCTTACGCCGACGAAGCCGCCGCCTACATGCGCCGCCGCCGCGTCGCCCGCCGCCCCTTCGCCCGCCTCTACTACCCGGGGGGTCGCAGCGCCGACCACGCCCAGGACTCGCGCAGCGGCGCCGAGCTCTTCGTCGCCGCCGGCCGGCTGATCGAGGTCGCGGGCAAGAAGGAGCGCGGATGACCGAGCTGCTCGACCAGGACGTCGCCGCCCGCGTCCTCGCCCGGGCGCTCGCCAACGGCGGCCGCTTCGCCGAGGTCTTCGCCGAACGGCGCCAGGGGCAGTCGCTGGCGATCGACGAGCAGCGGATCGAGTCGGTCCAGTCGGGCGCCGAGGAGGGCGCCGGCGTCCGCGTCGTCGAGGGCAACACCACCTACTTCGCCCATGTCGACGGTCTCGACCCCGCCGACCTCGAGCGCGCCGCCGACGAAGCCGCGGCGGCGCTGAGGGGCGACCGGCGCGAGCCGCAGCCGCTGCAGGCGCGGGCGACGACGCCGCTGCCGATCGAGCGCCGGCCCGAAGACGTCCCCGCCGCCCAGAAGGCGGAGATGCTGCGCGAGCTCGACGAGCGGGGGCGGGCGAAAGGCGCCGAGATCGCTCAGTTCACCGCCTCCTACCTCGAGGCCCGCCGCCAGGTCACCGTCGCCAACTCCGACGGGCTGTTCAGCGGCGACGACCGCACCCGGGTGCGGATCGGCGCTCAGACGGTCGCTCGCCGCAACGGCACCGTCGAGACCGGCGCGGAGACCCTCGGCGCCCACCGCGGTTACGAGCTGCTCGAAGACGACCCCGGCCAGATCGCCGAGCAGGCGGCCACCAAGGCGCTGACCCTGCTCGACGCCGTCCCCGCGCCCTCGGGCTCGATGCCGGTCGTCGTCGGCGGCGGCTTCGGCGGCGTCCTCTTCCACGAGATGACCGGCCACGGCCTCGAGGCCGACCACATCCAGAAGGGCGCCAGCGTCTACGTCGACAAGCTCGGCGATCGCGTTGCCGAGCCGCTCCTCAACGCCTACGACGACGGCCGCCTCCCGGGAGAGTGGGGGAGTGACGCGATCGACGACGAGGGCCAACCGACGCAGAAGACGCAGGTGATCGAGGGCGGCCGCCTCACCTCCTACCTCTACGACCACCTCACCGCCGAGCGCGCCGGCGTCGCCTCGACCGGCAACGGCCGTCGCGAGAGCTTCCGCCATCTGCCGATCCCGCGGATGACCAACACCTACATCGCCCCCGGCGACGCCACCCCCGCGGAGATGATCGCCGAGGTCGAGAAGGGCTTCTACGCGGTCTCCTTCGGCGGCGGCCAGGTCGACCCCGCCACCGGCGACTTCGTCTTCGGCGTCTCCGAGGGTTATCTCATCGAGGGCGGCAAGGTGACCAGCCCCTGCCGCGGCGCGACCCTGATCGGCAACTGCCTCGACGCCCTCGCCGCGATCGACGCCGTCGGCGACGACTTCTTCATGAAGACCGGGATCTGCGGCAAGGGCGGCCAGAAAGTGCCGGTCGGGACCGGTCAGGGCCACGTCCGGGTGCGGGCGATGACCGTCGGGGGGACCGAGCGGTGACCGAGCTCTCCGCGGTCGCGCACCGCGCCGTCGAGGCCGCGACCGGGGCCGGGGCGAGCGACGCCGAGGCCTACGTCTCGCGCGAGAGTGGCCGCGAGGTGCGGGTCCACGGCGGCGAAGTGGAGAGCCTGACCGCGGCGGTGCAGAGCGGCGTCGGCATCCGCGCCTGGGTTGGTCACCGGGTCGGCTATGCCTACGGGACCGATCTCTCCGAGACAGGGGTGGCGGCGATCGCCGCCGGCGCGGCCGAAGCCGCCGCGGTCGCCGACGAGGACGAGTTCGCATCCCCGCCCCAGCCGGCCGAGTTCGAGGCGCTCCCCGGCCTCGGTGACCCCTCGATCGCCGAATGGGAGGCCTCGCGGGTGGCGGAGCTGGCGATAGCGGTCGAGCGCACGGCCCTCGACTCGGACCCGCGCCTGGTCGCGGTCGAGGCCGCCATCTACGCCGACGCCGACGAGCAGGTGGCGATTGCCTCCTCGACCGGCGTCGCCGGCGAGTACGAGACCTCCAGCTGTTACGCCTACCTGCAGGCGCTGGCCGAAGGTGAGGGGGCGCGCGAGAGCGGCCTCGGCTTCGGCCTCGCCCGCGGCCCGCGCGGCCTCGACCCGGAGGCGATCGGCGCCGAGGGAGCGCGGCGGGCTATGGAGATGATCGGCGCCGGCAAGCCGGCCTCGCGCTCCTGCCCGGTCGTGCTCGACGAGACCGTCGCCGCCAGCTTCGTCGGCCTGATCGGCGGCGGCCTCGGCGCCCGCGCCGTCCAGCGCGGCCGCTCGCCGCTCGCCGGCCGCCTCGAGGAGGAGGTGGCGAGCGAGGCCTTCGCCCTCCACGACGACGGCCGCGCGCCCGAGGGCCCCGACTCGGCGCCCTTCGACGCCGAGGGGGTGCCGCGCCGTCGCACCGCCCTGATCGAGGGCGGCCGCCTGCGCGCCTACCTCTACGACGCCTACACGGCCAACCGCGAGGGCGGCGCCTCGACCGGGAACGCGGCGCGCCAGGGCTATCGCTCGCTGCCCTCGGTCTCGGCCTCGAACCTGATCGTCGCCCCCGGCGACCGCTCTTTGGAGCAGCTTCTGGCCGCGGCGGGGGACGGCGTCTACGTCACCGACGTTGCCGGCCTGCACTCGGGCGTCAACCCGGTCACCGGCGTCTTCTCGGTCGGCGCCTCGGGCCGGATGATCCGCGACGGGGCGCTCGCCGAGCCGGTGCGGGAGTTCACGATCGCCGGCGAGCTGGTGGCGATGCTGGGGGCCGTCAGCGCCGCCGGCGCGGAGTCCCGGTGGGTCCCTTTTGGCGGCTCCGTCAGTACTCCGCCGCTGCTGATCGCCGAGATGGCGATCAGCGGTTCGTGACGTTCGGCTCTAGACCGCCGGTTCTTACGCCGTGGCCACTGTTAGATTGCGCCGATCTTCAAACCCCCGAGGAGGATTTAAGACGTGACCAAGGCTGAGTTTCTTGACCAACTTGCCGGCGACGAGCGGCTCGGCAGCAAAAAAGCTGCCAGCGATGCTGTGGACGCCGTTCTCGAGGCCATCTCCGGCGCCCTCAGCAAGGGCGAGGATGTCGCTTTCACCGGCTTCGGCAAATTCCACGTCGCCGAGCGCGGCCCCCGGCAGGGCGTCAACCCCCGCACCGGCGAACGGATCACCATCCCCGGCGGCAAAGTGCCCCGCTTCTCCGCCGGCTCGGCGCTGAAGAGCCAGGTCAAAGGCTAGGGACCAGCTGGCCAACTTCGCGGATCGGCTCGCGGCGCTCGTCGAAGAGCGCCGCAGTCAGATCTGCCTCGGCCTCGACCCCGACCCGGCCAAGCTGGGCGGAGTGCTCCCCTCACCGGCCGGTGAGGGGATTGGCGGCCCTGAGGCACCGGCCGCCGAGCTGGCAGCCGCCGCGGTCGCCGCTCACTGTCTCAGGCTGATCGAGCAGGCCGGACCGGCCTGCGTCGCGGTGAAGCCGCAGCTCGCCTGCTTCGAGCGCCTCGGCGCGCCGGGCTGGCGGGCGCTGGAAGAAGTCTGCGCCGCGGCTCGCGAGGCGGGCCTGCTGGTCGTCGCCGACGGCAAGCGCGGCGACGTCCCCGTCACCGCCGCCGCCTACGCGCAGGCGCTGGTGGGGGAGACGCAGACGCCCTGGGGCCCGGTCTCGGGCCTCGGCGCCGACGCCTTCACCGCCAACCCGTTACTGGGGCGCGACGCGCTCGAGCCGCTCCTCGCCGCCGCTGAGGAGGCCGGGGCGGGGATGTTCGCCCTTGTCCGCACCAGCAATCCCGGCGCCGCCGACCTGCAGGACCTGCTGGCGCCGGACGCGCCCCTGCACGAGCGGCTGGCCACGATCGTCGACGAGCTCTCCGAGCGCCTGCTCGGCGAGTGCGGGCTGAGCGGGATGGGGGCCGTCGTCGGCGCCACCGAGCCAAAGCACTTCGCCCGCATGCGCGAGCTGATGCCGCGCTCGATCTTCCTCATCCCGGGGGTGGGGGCGCAGGGCGGGAAGCCCGAGCTGCTGGGGGCGGCATTCGCCGCCGGGAGCGCCGCCGGCCTCGTCGCCGCCTCGCGCGGAATCGCCGCCGACCCCGACCCCGCGGCCGCGGCGGAGCGCCTGCGCGCCGCGGTCTGGGAGATATCAACCGCCTGACGACCCCTCGCGGGATTACGATCAGGCGTCCCCAACCGGTTTCCCCTCAGTCAGATGGAAAAACGCACCAGCGCCGCCGCCCGTATCGCCGCCGCCCTCGCCCTAGTCGTCGCGGTGCTCGTCGTCGTCCTCGTCGCCTCCTCGGCGATGAACAGCAGCAACTCGAGCGGCAAGCACCACCACAAGCACCAGGCCCAGAAGGAAGCCACGAAACACCGGACCACGGCCAAGACCTACACGGTCAAGACCGGCGACACCCTCACCGCGATCGCCCACAAGACCGGAGTGCCCTTGGCCGAAATCCTGGCGCTGAACCCCGAAGTGGATCCGCAGATCCTGACCGCGGGCGAAACGCTGAAGCTCAAGTGAGGGCCCGGCGCCACGGCGCCGCGCTGCTGCTGGCGCTCCTGGGCAGCCTGCTTCTCCCTGCCCTCGCCGGCGCTGCGCCTCAGCAGAGCCAGGCGGCGCCGAAGAAAGAGGCGAACCGCCCGCCGCAGTTGGGGTCGCGCTCCTGGGGCCTGATCGACGCCCACAGCGGCGACGTCCTCACCTCGCACGCGCTGAGCAAGCCGCTCCCGATCGCCAGCACGACCAAGCTGATGACCGCCTACGTGGCGCTGAAGGACCTGCCGCTCGACAAGATCGTCCGCGCCCAGCCCTACGAGCCCGAATACGGCGAGTCGCTGATGGGCCTGCGGGCGGGGCAGCGGATCAGCGTTCGCGACCTCCTCTACGGCCTGATCCTGCTCAGCGGCAACGACGCCGCCCACACCCTGGCGGTCGACGCCGCCGGCTCGGAAAAGCGCTTCGTCGCCCAGATGAACCGCTACGCGGTGGCGCTCGGCCTCTCCCACACCCACTACGCCAACCCGGTCGGGCTCGACGAGAAGGGCAACTACTCCTCGGCCGGCGACCTGATGACGCTGACCCAGCACCTGCTGCGCGAGCTGGCCTTCGCCAAGATCGCCGACTCCCGCAGCGCCGTCCTGCGCAGCGTCCACCCGCGCCGGCGGATCGAGTCGATCAACGAGCTGCTGGAAATGGCGCCGTGGGTGACCGGGGTGAAGACCGGCCACACCTTCGGCGCCCTCTACGTGCTGGTCGGCTCCGGCCAGAAGCACGGCACCAGCCTGATCTCGGTCGTGGTCGGCGCCTGGACCGACGAAGAACGCTTCGACGGCAACCTCGAACTGCTCGAATGGGGCTTCCGCCAGTACCGCCACAGGCAGCCGATCCGGCGCGGCCAGGACCTGGCGAGCCCGGAAATCCGCTACTCGGGCGGGGAGCTGCCGCTGCGGGCTGAACGCTCGCTGGCGGTGGGCGTGCGGCGCGGCGAGAAGGTCGAAGTGCGGGTCAGCGCCCCGCACGAGGTCGAGGGGCCGCTGCGGCGCGGCAGGAGGCTCGGCCGGGCGGCCGTCTTCGTCGAGGGCCGCAGGGTCGGCGGCGTCCCCCTCCTCGCCGCTCGCTCGGTCCCGAAGGCAAGCGCTTTCGACCGCGCCCGGGCGTTCCTCGCAGACAACTGGCTCCCTATCGCGCTCGGGGTGTTCGTGATACTCATCCTTTCGGCAATTCTGTTGCGGCGGGTGGCCCGCAGGAAGGAAGCGAGGAGCGAGCTCGGGTGATCGGCAAGTGATCCTCACGGTGACTTTGAACGCGGCGATCGACCGCACCGTCGCGGTGCCGAACTTCCGCCTCGGCCGCCGCCACCGGGCGGTCGAGAGCCGCACCGTCGCCGGCGGCAAGGGCATCAACGTCGCCCGCGCGCTCAACCTGCTGGGGCGGCCGGTGATCGCCACCGGCTTCGTCGGCGGCCCGACCGGGACCCGGGTGCTGGAACAGCTGCAGGAAGAATCGGTGCTGACCGACTTCACCCGGATCGCCTCCGAGACCCGGATCAACCTCGCCGTGATCGACCCGACCTCCGGCGAACAGTCCGAGATCAACGAGCGCGGCCCGGCGGTCAGCCCCGAGGAGGTGCAGAGGCTCTTCGACCGGATCGCCTATCTGGCCGGCGGGGCGAAGCTCTGCGTCCTCGCCGGCTCGGTGCCGCCGGGGGCGGGCGACGATCTCTACGCACGCCTGATCCAAGACCTCAGCCGCCGCGGCATCCCCGTCGTCCTCGACGCCGAGGGCGAGGCGATGGTGGAGGGCATCCGCGCCGGCGCCTCGATGGTGACCCCGAACGAGCGCGAGGCCGAGGAGCTGGTCGGCCAGGAGTTCGCCGACCGCAGCGACCTCGCCCATGGCCTGCTGGAGCTGGTGCGGCTGGGGGCGGGCGAGGCCGCGGTCACCCGCCCCGACGGCTGTGTCGCCACCGTCGGCGAGGGCAGCTCGCGGCGGCTGCTCGAAGTCCACACCGAGCCGTTGGAGCCGGTCTCCACCGTCGGCTCGGGAGATGCATTCCTGGCCGGCTACGTCGCCGCCCGCTACGAGGGGCGCTCGCCGGAGGACTGCCTCGCCTACGGCGTCGCCTGCGGGGCGGAGTCGACCCAGCACTTCGGCGCCGGCACCGTCGACCGCAACCAGGTGGAGAGACTGCTGGGCGAGGTCTCCGTCCACGACTTGGAGGTCCCCGCCGAAGTGTAGGCTGACTGATTCAACGCCAGCAGCCCTTGGAGGACTAACTTGGAAATCGAAATCGGCCGCGGCAAGAAGGGTCGCCGCGCCTACGGATTCGACGACATCGCGATCGTTCCTTCCCGCCGGACCCGCGATCCCGACGACATCGACATCAGCTGGACCCTCGGTCCCTACCGCTTCGAGCTGCCTCTGGTGGCCTCGGCGATGGACGGGGTGGTGAGCCCGGAGACCGCGGTGCTCGTCAACGAGCTGGGCGGCCTCGGGGTGCTCAACCTGGAGGGGATCTGGTCGCGCTTCGAGAACGCCGAGGAGAGGCTGGAGGCGATCGCCGCCGCGCCCAAGCACGAGGCGACGCGGCTGATGCAGCAGATCTACACCGAGCCGGTGAAGCCGGAGCTGATCGCCAAGCGGGTCGAGGAAATCAAGGCCCGCGGCGCGGTCGTCTGCGGTTCGCTGACGCCGCAGAAAGTCCGCGAGCACTACGAGGTCGCGGTCGAGGCCGGCCTCGACATCCTTGTCATCCAGGGCACGGTGATCTCGGCCGAACACGTCTCGACCACGGTCGAGCCGCTGAACCTGAAGGAGTTCATCGCCGAGGTGCCGGTGCCGACCGTGGTCGGCGGCTGCGCCTCCTAC
>Ga0070682_100000062_pt1 | contig 105099 bp, 104 predicted proteins | sample KBSC63LmetaG_FD_64668 | JGI IMG/M metagenome (GOLD analysis project Ga0070682, IMG submission 64668) | Corn rhizosphere microbial communities from Kellogg Biological Station, Michigan, USA - KBS C6-3L metaG | ecosystem: Host-associated > Plants > Roots > Rhizosphere | place: USA: Michigan...
GTTCATTTCCCGATTAATGAGATACAGGCTATGGAACAGAAACATTTTGACCGATGGCTAGAGCTTTGGCGTACTACTATTGAGGAGAATTTCGCAGGTGAAAACGCAGATATGGCTATCTACAAATCGGAAAACATAGCAAAACTAATGGCTTTCAAGATGGAATTGGCGAGAAGGCTGTAGTGAGTTACGGGATGTGGGATTCTCAGAATCTATTTTATCAGGTTTCCTTTTTTATCTAAGGAACTATTACGGTAAAGATATATGCGGCCAGGTTTACCAGTAAAACGGTTCCGTACAGAACATTCGTCTTACCGCGGCTTAATGAAAGCATTACGATAAATACGGATAAAGAAAGCAGGATAATGTCTTTTTTGTCCAACCCAAGTACCAGAGGAATATCATACATAATGCAGACCACTGACACCGCAGGAATCGTTAATCCAATACTTGCCAATGCAGAACCTAATGCCAGATTTAAGCTTGACTGAATCTGATTAGCTCTGGCTGCACGGATTGCGGCTACACCTTCAGGAAGAAGAACAACGGCTGCAATAATAACCCCTACCAAAGATTTTGGAGCTCCAAGACTTTGTACCATTCCTTCTATTGTATCAGATAATCCTTTTGCCATAAGCACTACAATAACAAGGCAAACCACCAGAAAACCAAAACTGATAAGCGTTTTTGTCAATGACGGGATATAATGTTCTTCCGGATGTTCATCAGGAACAATAAAATAGCTTCTGTGACGAACGGTCTGTACCATCAGGAAAATACCGTAAATGACAAGACAGGCAATAGATATAAAAATAAGTTGAGCTTCGTTATAGAAAGGTCCGTTGACACTTGATGTAAAATTGGGAAGAACAAGGGTAAGTACCAAGATTGAAACAATACTTACCAGATAAGTAGTTGCTGAAGTTCTTGCAAAGAACTGTTCATGATATTTAACGCCACCTACAAGAATACATATTCCCAGAATTCCGTTAAGAATAAGCATTACAGCGGCAAAAACCGTATCTCTGGCCAGCGTGATCGCCTGATCTCCACCGGCCACCATCAGCGAGATAATAAGCGCAACTTCAATGATGGTGATACAAAGAGCAAGAATAATGGTTCCGAAAGGCTCTCCTACTTTATGAGCCACTACTTCTGCATGGTGTACTGCTGATAGTACACTTCCAATCAATAAAATTCCTGCAAGAATATCATAAAGCACTCCCGTTCCCATCATTCCGGAAAAGTAGTACCCTACCGCAAGGAGAGGAAAAATATAGGTGTAGTGTAAGAATTCTTTAGGTCTCATAAAGTGACTACAAAATACAAAAAATCTATAGAAATTTCAATATTAAAAGAAAATATTAATAATATTTTAATGAGGCCAGAAGTTAAAGTCCTGATAATCTGTCAGCATATGAAACAGAAGCCCGATTCCTATTATTCTGATATTTCCTTTAAAGAACACCAGCAAAAAATACACCGCAATGGCATAATAAGAATGTAAGAAGTGAAAACCTATACTTTCTCTTGACGGATCAAAAATAGGAGTAGCAAAAAGGTGGTCCAGATCTACCAGCATTGTAGCAAGGAGAATAAAATAAGCTTTCTTCCAGTTTTTACGATAAAAAATCAATGCAATAAAGACCGGAAAAACGAAATGCAGGAAATAGTGTGTAAAGGTTTTGAGTAATGCAATGTCTGATAGAGCCATTAATAGATAATTTTATTCGGTTTCTATGGTTACCAGCGTAAAATTAAGGGTAATTCTCCGTTTTTCGCTTTTATTTTCACCCAATACTCCTGCGATTTATTTCCATACAACACATATTCTATATCTGAAATGATTCTTTTTTCAGTATTGCCCAGCGTTTTCAAAGAAGAATACAGCAGAGCATTATTTCTGATGAAAATATAGTTTTCTTTTAAAAGTGGTGATAATACTATTGGTTTTCTGGTTGATTTTATCACAACACCATTGTTATTTCTGCTGATTTGATTGGGTTGGAAAGGAATTGCGGTAAATTGATTTTCACTGTTGATCCACTTTTTAGACTCGAAATACGCCCAGGTTTTATTGGCATCAGCACTTTTAATATCAATGGTATAATTAGGCTGAATGATTTTTTGAAAGGACTTTTTTTCAACCTCATTGAAATTATCATCATATTCATAACTGATAATCGTGTCATTGACCTGTTCAAGATCTGCCGTTGCTTTAAGGTAAACAGCTTGTGAAGAATCAGCAATACTTTTATTGAAAAAACGGCTGAAATTCCTGATGTTTTCTTTGTCTAATTCCAGATCAAGAAAGTGATTTCCCTTCTGGAGTTTTGAAAAGACAGCATTAAGGATTTCAGGATTTGAATTGTTTTTAATTTCAATTTCATCATCATGTAATTCAATAGAAAAGTTTTGAATTTTCTTTCCGGAAATGAAAGAAATGCTTCCGGCCGTGTTATGAATAAACTGATCTGCGTCCCTGACAGAGTTTGAAGAAGTCTGAATCTCTTTTTGGATGGCTTCAAGTTCCAAATCTGAAGTTCCCGCAATACAATGATTCCCGTTGATCATAAGAAAAATCTGATCTTTCTGAAAACGGTTGTTTCCTTTATCTGCAAAGCTCTGCTTCTTTAAAAAAGCAATGAATTTTTGGGAATCTTTAAGTTCTAAAACACTGTACCATTCGGAAAACTTTGTGTCTTTAATATGGAAAATCTGCAGGAAATCAGGAATTCTGATTCCTGAATCTTTCAGTGAGCCTGCGCTTTTACCTTTAGCTTTGTTTCCTGACCAATGTGAAGGATGTGCTGCAAGACTGAAGAGATATTGTCCTGTTACTTTTTTAATATCAATTAAAACTACCACATCTGCACTTTCAGGAATATATCTGAGGTTCTTATTTTTATGAAAAATCACAAAATATGCTGCAACTGCGAGTAATAAAACTAACGGGACAATAATCTTCTTTTTGTTCATCTATAGGATTTGTGGTTTTTCTTCGGTTTCTTTTGTTTTAAAAACCTGATCGAATACATCAAAGAAATACATTAAACTATTTTCTGAAGAATCTTTAATATTATAATTCATTTCAGTCTGAATACTCTCTCCTTTCACTTCTGTCTTATAATACAGTTCCCCTACATTTTTTCTGATGGCATCCAATGCCTTTCTCTCTTTAGGGGTTTTGAATTCTTTATCTAAACCTGTTAAAAGTTTCTGGATGTCCAATCTTCCTGACAAAGGATATTTTGCTGAATCTTTCGCCCATTTTCTGGAAACATCAGATTGGTTTACTGATAAGATATTGTCAGCAGAACTCATCAGATATACTACTCCATCCTTTACTGTAAAGAACAGCTGATCTACATATCCACCATTCTTTTCATCTTTAAAGGTGTATAGGTTTCCTTTTTTAGAGAATCTTTTAGACAGTTTTTTATTGGTTGTAAGCAAATCAAAAATACGGTTCCAGTACCCTTCATTTTCTGTTGCAAAAGCAAAGGTGAAGTTAGGGACAGCAATATCTTTAGTTTTCTTTACTTCTTTTTCGTTGAAATCAGCATCGTATTCATAATCAGTGTACTCTACTTTTTTAGATTTCAATTCATTTAAAACAAAGATTCCGTTTCCTGGTGCTATTTTGGCAATGGCTTCTTCATCCAGAACAATTTTCATGGTTTCCATAATGAGTTCCATTTCTTTTTTATACTCATTTTCTCCGGAATCCTGGAGAAGGCTGTACATCATGTCGAAACATTTCGCCCCATTTACATTCATTGCATAGTAACCAACGCTTTTTTCATTGATAAGTTCCAGCAGTTTTTTATTTTTCTTCCCTTTATAAATAGCTGATACATTCTTTTGAATGTCAGAATTTTTATGCTGATAATTATTAAGCAGCCTTACTTTATCTTTATCAAAATATAGATTATAATAATAGTTGGAATTGTACATATTCTTAAAGAGCTGCCCATAACTATAGAATTTCGTCATCTTTCCGTAGATTCCTTCCTCTACAATTCTTCCGTAGTCTGTGTAGACAAAAACATCGGAACTGGCATCTCTGAATGACAGCATTTCTTTAGGAACTTCAATTTCCAGATTTGAACTGAAGTATTGGTCAAAATGATCTTCAGCATTCTTTTTAACGATCTTGAAGTTTTCTCTACGGATAGAATCCTGTTCTTTTTTGTAAGCTAAATCCTCTTCTTCATCGTAAGCATAAGCATCATTAGGCATTTCCTCTTCATTTTCAGCACTTTCCTTCTCTTCAGGATATTTATGATGTTTCTGAAGGTATTTGATATCTTTTTGAATTCTTGCAATCTCGTTGTTGTTATCTTTGATGCTTTCTTTCAGATACTTAATATCGTCTTTAAGGCTTTTGATTTCCTCTTTATAATCAAAAGGTTTTTCCGGCTCATCAGTATAAGCAGTATCTCCTTCTTCTGCGTAAACGGAGTCAACGGCAACAGCGGTACTGTCTGCAACGGCTTCTGTTGACCAAAGATCCTTATAAGGTTTAGTGTAGCTTATCATCCTAAGAATCGCACGATTTCCGTTCCAGGCAACAAAAATATCGTCATTGATATCTACATAGGAATAGTTCTTTTTATTAGAAACTTCCTGTCCTTTTTTCTTGACAGAATTAATGAATTCCTGAAACTTCTCCTTATTATCAATGATAAAATGGGTATTGTATGCTTTTATAGAATCATTAAAACTTGCATAATGGTATTGAACAGCATCGTATTTGATTCCGGTTTTGGAATAATCTGTCCATGAAAGGTTTTCTTTGGTTTCTTTGTTCTTTTTGCTTAATTCATGCAGCAAGGGGTTCAGTTTATTCCAGTTGATTTTGTTATTAAGCTCTTTCCCGTTGACTTCCATATAAAATACGGCATCAGCAGGAATTTTCATACTATTTTGGGCAAAAACCAGTGTAAAACCAAAGAGTACAAAAATAATTTTTTGTGTTTTTAATAAGATAGATTTCATGACTATAGTTTAGAAATTTATTGAAAAAGAATAGTGTTTTGTATTTGTTTTTTCTGAAGAATCAGATCCAGGATATCAGCCTCCAGTTTAAGCGCTTTTTTATTGGGTGAAAGCACATAAGTATTGTTGGTTTGTGATTTCACCGTACTTTCGAACTGCATGATAGAAGTATATCTGGCATCATTAAAGACTTCTTTATCCGCCTTACTCATCTTTTCGTAATCTGTTTTGAATGTATTGACCTTATTTCTTGTCAATGTCTTTTTTTCAAGATTCTGGCTGTAAATTTGGGTAGGAATCATTTTACCCAATATATTCTGAGCTTTAAGTTTTTCCAGTCCGGCATTGATGTTTTCAATCTTTTTGAAGTTACAGCTCAGTTTGATGATATAATTATCAAAATCCATGGAGGTTTTTACGTTGCTGATTCCGGGAGTTCCTTTGAAAATTTTTGCAGCTTCATTGATCTTATTTTCAATATCAGCTTTTTTTGGAACTTTTTTCCCGTTGATGGTTTCCATTTTGGAGATTGAAGCCAGCCTTGTTTTGCTTTTGCTGCCATTCAAAATAATGGTATACTCTCCTGTACCGTCTGCCTTTACATTCACTTTATCAAGAATGTCGAAACAGCTAGTCAGGAGCAGCAAAGGGATACATAGAAGAAATAATCTGAGAAAATTTTTCATGATTGGGTTTAAAACCACAAAATTACTCAATTCTGACCTTAAAACCTTACAATCTTTGATTTTTTGAGCATAAATAGCTGTTTTCAGGTACTTTTTCAAGAGAGAAACTCTTCACTATTTTTTTATACTTTTTAAATACGTCCTTTCAGATAATCCTGACGAAGATCTTCGTCCAGCTTTTCAATAGCATACCGAAGACAGGTTCTAGGCATTTCTTTGTAATATTGGTTCAGATAGCTTATCAATTCTCCTTCATTTTTATTTCCCATTTCGCGTAACAGCCATCCATTTGCTTTATGCATCAGATCATGAGGATGTTTCAGGTTTCTGGTTACGAATTCTTTAGTAAGGTCAAATGAGCCTTTTTTTATATAATGCATCGTCCCTACAACGGCTACTCTTTTATGCCACATTTCCTCAGATTCCGAAAGATCTCTAAGCAGATTTTCTTTCTGATTTTCAAAAGAATATCTACCCAAAATTTTATAGCAGCTTGAGTCTACCAGATCCCAATTGTTGACATGAGAAAGATGATTAAGATAAAACGCAACCACTTCTTCTTTTACAGCTTTATCTTTTGTTTTTTCAAACTTTGAAATCAGTATAAAAAGTGCAGTCAACCTATGTTCATGGTATTTGGAAGAGAGTAATATGCTGAGTTCTTCCCAATTTATTTTCGGATAATATTCTTTGGCAACAGACCGCTGATCCGGAACTTTCACTCCCAGAAATAAATCGCCTTCACCATATTCTCCTTTTCCCGTTTTGAAAAACCTTGGAAAGAATTCTGCCTTCTCAGGAATGGATAAAACAGCTAGTGCTTCCTGTATTTCTTTAACGATACTCATATCCGGAACGACTGTTATTTGCAATTTAAGCTTTCTCTTCTAAGACAATATTCTCCTGTTCTTCCTCTTCTTTTGCGATCTTATTAGGATTGGCCACCTTGGCAATGGTAAGCCCCTGAACAATAATCGAGAATACAACGACACAGTAGGTAATACTTAGAATAATCTCACTGTACTCACTTTTAGGAATAGACATTGCCAGTGCAATGGAAACACCTCCACGGATTCCTCCCCAAACCAGAACTTTTACCGTCTGTGGGCTGAAACTTCTTCTCAAAGAGGTAAACTTCGTAGGTCCCCAGATTGAAATAAATCTTGCAAACAGCACGACCACAATAGCAGCTAAGCCAGGAATCATGAAATGTCTAAGATCTTTAATCATCAAAAGTTCAAATCCAATGAACAGGAATAATACGGCATTCAGAATTTCGTCAATAAGCTCCCAGAATTTGATAAGATAATCCTGAGTGACAGACTTCATTTTGAAACTTCTGTTGAAGTTCCCCATAAACAATCCTGCTGCCACCATCGTCAGTGGTCCTGAAATATGCATTTGCCTTGCAATAAGATAACCTCCCATCACTACAGAAAGTGTTACTAATACCGAGATAATATAGTCATCTACTTCACGCATTAATCTTGAAGTAACCCATCCTAGCAGAACCCCCAGTAAAAGACCACCTCCTGCTTCTTTAAGCAAAAGCAATCCAATTGTTTCAACACTCAGATCCACTTCTTTTCCAACGGCAAGCTGCAGGATCACTGTAAAGACTACAACCGCCATACCGTCATTGAAAAGAGATTCTCCGGCAACTTTTGTTTCCAGTGATTTGGATACATTAGCTTGTTTCAGAACACTCAGAACCGCCACAGGATCAGTAGGCGAAATCAATGCTCCAAAGACAAGACAGTAGATAAATGGAAGTTTAACGCCAACATAAGGCAGTAGGTAAAACATTCCAAAACCTACCACAAAAGTAGAAATCACAACTCCTACTGTGGAAAATATCACTACAGGTCTGAACTGTTCCTTCAGGTCATTAATATTAATATGAATTCCCCCTGCAAACAGAAGAAAATTAAGCATAGCTCCCATCAGGACCTCCGTAAAGTCGATACTGTTCATCAGGTTGTGAAGGTGTCCGAAAGTTCTCGGAAGTACTGTTTCTCCGAACATTACCAGGAAAATAGACACCACAATGGCAATCACCATAATTCCAATAGTACTTGGAAGTTTTAAAAATCTGTAATTGAGATATGCGAATATTGATGCTAATACGATTAACGCTGAAAATGAATAATATAATTCCACTAAGTGTTTTTTATTTTATGATTAATTGGTGAGTTCCAAATAGAGTATTTTAATATAGAGCTGCTGCCCCTCTTTTTCCCAAACATCAAACATGCCATCCTTAGCAGGTTTTGAGCTTCTCGTATAATCCTTTCCTATATTCAGAATGTTCAGCAGAATATATTCATCTCCTACAGAATTGACGATATAGGCTGTTTTTTCAGATTTCCCGTCTCCAGAGACTTTTATTCCTTCCGTAAGCGAACGAAACTGATTCAGGTGATGCATAAAATTGTTGCCATCCTTCACAGAATCATAGGCTCTGAGAAGGATCAGCAAAACATCCAGATTCGTAGGATCTTTATCATACAAGGCTTTTCCCTGCTTGATACAGTCTGCAAAATTGTTCTGTTTAAAGGTTTCAGCAAGGCTTTTAAAGCTATCATCTGAAGTACTTATCTTATCTTTTCTAAAATTTCTTCCATAGTAAAGATATTGTGACTCTATACTGTCCAGAGACTTTGGATATCCTTTATATTTAAAAATAAGCTTCTCGTAATTATAAGGAGAATCAGAATTTTTGAGACTTTTCTCAACAGCTTTCAAATCAAGTTTTGATTCCTGGCTGAAACCAAAAACCGAAAACATGATGAATAAAAGGAAAAAGTGATATTTCATTAATTGTTGCTTTCTTCTTCCTCGTCGTTATCGAAATATTCGAAAAGGAAATCGTTGTATGGAAATCTGGAAATATGAATCTTCATTACCTCATCGTAAATCATTTTCTTCATTTCCGGGAAGTTTTCCTTCGTTAAAGCAGAAATGAATACAGTGGGGTATTTTGATTTCCCCATCCATGTTTTCTTCCACTCTTCCAGAGATACATTTTTACGGGTTGAAGGGGTAAGATCATCATCATCCTTTTTTTCATAGCTGAAATCGTCGATCTTATTGAAAATCATAATCATTGGTTTCTGATGGGCATTGATTTCCATCAAAATATGATTTACAGATTCTATGTGATCTTCAAAACTTTCGTGCGAAATATCCACTACATGAATCAAAAGATCAGCTTCACGAACCTCATCCAAAGTAGATTTGAATGATTCTACCAGCTGAGTAGGCAATTTTCTGATAAATCCTACCGTATCCGTAAGCAGGAACGGTAAGTTTCCTATCACCACTTTTCTTACTGTGGTATCCAAAGTGGCAAATAGTTTATTTTCTGCAAAAACTTCAGATTTTGAAATGGAATTCATCAAAGTAGATTTTCCAACATTGGTATATCCTACCAAAGCTGCACGAACTACTTTTCCACGGTTATTACGCTGGGTCGCCATCTGCTTGTCAATGGTCTTCAGTTTTTCTTTCAGCAATGTAATTCTGTCACGGATAATACGGCGGTCAGTTTCAATTTCTGTTTCCCCGGGACCTCTCATTCCGATTCCCCCTTTCTGACGCTCAAGGTGAGTCCACATTCTCGTCAATCGAGGCAAAAGATACTGATACTGTGCTAGTTCCACCTGAGTTCTCGCATAAGAAGTCTGGGCTCTCTGGGCAAAAATATCAAGAATAAGATTGGTACGGTCCAAAATCTTAACCTCCATATCTCTTTCCAGGTTTTTAAGCTGTGAAGGAGAAAGTTCGTCATCGAAAATTACAGTTCCGATCTCGTTTTCTTTTACATATTCTTTTATCTCAATTGCTTTTCCGCTTCCGATGAAGGTTTTGGAATCCGGCTGAGTCAGTTTTTGGGTAAAACGCTTTTGTACGGTTGCTCCGGCTGTGAAAGCTAAAAACTCAAGTTCATCTAAATACTCCGTCAGTTTTTCTTCGTCCTGATTCTGGGTAATAACACCCACCAAGACTGCTTTCTCATAGTTATGTTCTTTCTTTTCTAACATTAAGTTCTGTCTATGTTTATGATTTTTACAAGTTAATATTTTTCAGAAAAAAAACAAAATCAATTTTTATTTAATAACATATTTTAATATAAATTTAAGTTTACTGGTGAAGGTTTTGTAAAAAAACAATAACTTTATGTAATAAATTTCTGATTGTTAAATATTTAACCTAAAAACTAATCTCCGGAATATCATGATTACCCATATTAGATGTATGATTATTGATGATGATGAACTGGACAGACTGGTTCTTCAGCATTATATCAAACAATACCAAAACATTGAGATTGTTGCCTCTTTTGATTCTGCAGAAAAGGCTATTCCTTATCTTGATCTCCCTACAGACCTTCTGATCACTGAAACCAATTTAAGTGGAATGTGCGGACTCGAATTCCGGAAACTGGCTCATAAGATTCCCGCCTGTATTTTTGTAAGCTCCCATCCGGAACTGGCTGCCGGAGTTTTTGAGACAGATACTTTAGATTTTATTACCAAACCACTTACCGCAGAACGTTTTCATTATTCTATGGAAAGACTTTTCGATTTTTTTGAAGTAAAAGAGAAGTGCAAATGCTATGATGCCATGGTAGGAGAAAACTGCATTAAGATAAAAGAAGGCGGAAATATCTTTCAAATCAAAATGAAAGACATCCTGTATCTGGAAGCTTTGAAAGATTATACAAGGATCATTACCCTTGAAAAAAATCACTGTATTTTAAATTCTCTGGGAAACCTCCTGCAAAAAAACTTTTTTGATTCTTTTGTCAGAATACACAGAAGCTATGCGGTTCCCCGCCACCTCATCCGCGGAAAAAGCTGTCACGAAATAGAACTGGCACATCACATCAAACTTCCTATCGGACGTACCTACAAGGATAATCTTTCTTTTTTCAATCCTTAAAAAAGACTAAACAAACTTCTACAGTAATTCACAAAATGCCATTGGTCGATTATTTCTGCCGTTGGTCTATTTTCCTACCATTCGATTGAGATAGGTGGTAATTTAGTCTTCCCAAATTCCCTTTGAAAAAACACATCTATTAATCACCAAAACTGTTATCCATGGAAAGAATATCTATTTATTGTATTATTCTGTCTGTCTTTTCCGTCCCCATACTGCACGCACAATCTGCAGTTTTGGCAACCGGACTGGATGCTTCAGCAGCTAATGGTTTTGTTTCTTACAGTGTAGGCCAGATGACCTATCTCGAAAAAGGAACAGGACAGGTTCTCGAAGGTGTTCAACAGCCTTACGAAATTATTACTCTTACTTCCCTTGAAACTTCTTCTGAACTCACAGGTATTTTGCTCTACCCTAATCCTTTCAGAGATTATTTGTATTTAGATTTTACCTCAAATAATTTTAAAGGATCAGAGTATCAGTTATTCGATGCCCAAGGTAAGCTGGTAAAAAAAGATAAGATCTCACAATCAAAATCTGAGCTTAATTTCTCCTCACTTCCTTCTGCGATGTATATTATCAGGATTACTCAAAATGGAGAAAATATTAAAACATTTAAAATCATCAAAAAATAAAATGCCATGAAAAAAATATTATTATTGTTTTGGATCCTGACCGGTTTCTTTATGGGACTTTCTCAGGCTCCGGAAAAAATGAGCTACCAAGCTGTCATGAGAAACGGTTCCGGACAACTCTTAGTCAATCAAGGTATAGCCGTGAGGGTAAGCATATTACAGGGATCTCCTGCCGGCGCCGCAGTCTATTCAGAAAGACTCACCGGGAATACCAATGCCAACGGGCTTATCAGCCTTGAAATAGGAACAGGAACTGTACTTACAGGAACATTTGCCACCATCGACTGGCCCACAGGAAGCTATTATTTAAAAACAGAAACTGACCCTGCCGGAGGAACAAGCTATACTATAGTAGGAACAAGCCAGCTGCTAAGCGTTCCTTATGCCATGTATGCCAAATCTGCAGGTGGAGGCGGTGGAAGTTTTGCGATTCCTTATACCACGACTGTTAATAATGCTTCTACTCTATTTTCATTGATCAACGATGGAGATGGTACTTCTATGGAAGGAGTAAATAACACAGCTACATCAAATATTTCTGCAGTAAGGGGAATTGTAAGCAGTGCTTCTCCTGGCGGATTTTCGAGTGCTGTACGTGGTATTAATAACGGAACCGGCGGACTTGGCGTTGGAGTATACGGAAGCCAGGCCGGAAGCGGATGGGGAGTTTATGGTACAACACCAAATGGTTTAGGAGTCTACGGAAATTCCAGTGGAAACGGTTATGGAGTATATGCAAACAGTAATACAGGAACCGGTCTCAATGCTACCAGTAATAATGGAATCCCTGCGAATATTGCAATCTTCAATAACGCGAATAATAATGTTGCTCTTAGTGCATCTACCGTAGGAAATGGTACAGTAGTAAATGTTACGACCTCAGGAAACGGAGCCGGAGTAAGAAGTTCTACCGGAGCGGGATTTGGGGTACATGGTTCCACCTCTTCTCAGTCTTCTGCAGGTGTTGTTGGTGATAACACCGGAGCAGGTGAAGCTGTCGTTGGTAGAACAACCAGTGACATTGCCGGAGCGGTAGTAGGCCGTAATGACGGAGGAGGATATGGAGTAAGAGGATTTGTTGCTACCAATACATCCGGAACAGGTATCGGTGTTTATGGACAAGTAGGTTTGAATAACAGTACAGGCCGTGCCGGACGATTTGAAAATTTTAACCAAACGAATACCACAGGAAATACCGTTGAGGTAGCAACCAATGGAAACGGGAATATTCCTGATAATACGCAAGGAAATGCAGCCTCTTTTATTGTTGACAACACCAATAGTGTTGGTGCTGCAGTAAGAGGTGAAGTAAATACTATTTTCGGGAACTTTGGAGCAGCAGGTATTTTTGGAATTTCTTCAGGGACCGGAGGACGCGCCGGATTATTCTATGCCTCAAACCCTGCAGGAAACGGAGCTTCATTGATTGCTCTTACAGACGGAAATGGGAATGCCATTACTGCCAATGCAGGAAAAGATGGTAACGGAGTTGAAACCAACATTGATGGAGCCGGAAATGCCCTTTATGCTTGGGTACCTACTTTTTCTACCGGACGTGCCGGAAGATTCAATATTTTTAACGAATCCAACACCAGTGATGTTATCACTGTAACTACGGTGGGAAATGGTATTGCAGGAAACTTTAAAGTGGATAAAGTTACCGGAACTTCAGCAGCGGTGAGAGGTGAAGTTAACTCTCAGTTTGCCAATTTCGGAACAGCTGGAATCTATGGAATATCTTCCGGTACAGGAGGATACGCAGGTTTATTCCATGCCAGTAATCCTGCAGGAAACGGTCCTGCACTGATTGCTATTGCAGACGGTAATGGTAATGGTATAACAGCTAATGCTTCAAACACAGGAGACGGTGTAGAAACGACTGCAGACGGAACAGGAAGCGCAATCTATGCCTGGGTTCCGAATTTCGGACAAGGACGCGCCGCAAGGTTTGTAAATTACAATACCGGCAATACCAACCCAGCCCTGACAGTAGAAACCCACAGCAACGGATCTATTGCTTTATTTAAATCCGGAAATCCGGGTACAGTGAATGTAGCAAGAATCAATTCTGCCGGACGTGGATTTTTTAACGGAGGTACACAAAACAGCGGTGCAGACGTTGCAGAAGCATTTGACGTCAACGGAAGCATTTCTGAATATGAACCTGGTGATATCCTTGTCATCTCAACAAAAGCAGACAGAACTGTTGAAAAATCTTCAACTCCTTATTCTACTCTTGTTGCAGGAGTGTATGCCACAAAACCTGGTGTACTTCTTACGGAAGAACATATTGACACTGATATTTCCAATAAAGCACCAATGGGCGTCATTGGAGTAATTCCAACCAAAGTATGTCTTGAGAACGGAAAAATAAAAAGAGGAGACCTTTTGGTAACTTCATCTAAAGCAGGTGTTGCCATGAAAGCGGATATCAAAAAGGTAAGAATAGGACAGGTAATCGGAAAAGCACTTCAGGATTATGACCAAAAAGAGATCGGAAAAATTCAAGTATTAGTCAACATAAAATAAACCGTCATGAAAATAGCATATATTATCCCGTTATTATTTTTAAGCACTATTATTTATGCTCAGGAAAATAAGCAGGCTGTTCCGATGGAAGATCAGGCACTCGTTGTAAAACAGGCAAAAGAGCAACAGGCAATCCAAATGCAGGAAGCCAAGGAAAGAGACGAAAAGACAACTGTAAATACCGGATTACCTTCTGATCATGGTCTTGCCGTTAAAAAACAGGAAACTAAGCCCAAGGCAGCTGCTGACAATTCGGGAAAATTACTTCCCAACACAGCAAGTCTTGAAGAAATCAAAAAAACTATTCCCAACAGACAGGCATATCATAATACTATAAATTCTAGGAACACAAAGACAACAACTATCGGGCTTCCCAATACGGCAACCCTGGAAGAAATTAAAAAAACTATTCCTAAAAACTGATAACTCTCAAAAAAAGCTGATAACCAAACTAGATTTTTCAAACAAAGAAGTCCGCTGCAAAGCGGACTTTTATATTATACGGATATTATTAATCCCAATCGGCGGCTACAAATTTCATTGAATTTCCATTATCATCTGTTAAAGTAAGAAAATGCCCTTCTACCGAATATTTTGTCATGGTTTCAAATTTCTTCTGAAATGAGGTTTCAAGATTCATATCCTGACAGGCTTTCATGGTACTTACTCCGTTTGAGATTTTCACCTTCCCTCCTTTTTTAAATTCGGATACGAAAGACATTTGGTTGCATCCCATATAGGCATTCCCTTGAATTTTACCATCAATGATACTGGCTGTCAGATTAATTTCTGCTTTATTCGAAATAAGCTGTTCTTTTGAAAACCCATCAAAGGAAACCAGCATCCACTGCCTTTGAAGAGAAGGATTTTTATCCGGCACTGCGGAACAATTCAGAACAAGTCCTAAAAGTAAAACTGCAAAAATTGATAAGAGGATCTTTTTCATGCGGATTATCATCCCATTTTCATACCAATCCGGGACAGAATCTCGTAAAAATTAGTAAATTAGCGACACAAAAATTATTTTATAAAATGAAAAGACTATTTCTACTATTCACTTTCTTACTGGGCTTTGCTCAGATGAGGGCGGATGAGGGGATGTGGCTGCTAATGCTCATCAAAAGACTTAACGGTGTTGATATGCAAAAAGAGGGTCTGCACCTTACGCCTGAGGAAATTTATTCTGTGAACAATTCAAGCTTAAAGGATGCTATCGTAAGTTTCGGTGGTTTCTGTACAGGTGAAATTGTTTCTGATAAAGGACTTATATTTACTAACCACCACTGTGGTTACGGTGCTGTTGCTGCGGCTTCTACACCAGAAAAAGATTATTTGAAGAACGGTTTCTGGGCAATGAAACAGAAAGACGAATTCAATGCAAAGGATCTTTATGTAAGATTTTTAGTGAGAATGGATGATGCTACGCAGAGAATCACTTCTAAACTAAACAACAATATGACCGGAGCAGAGAGAAAAGCTGTTATTGATGCTGAAACTAAAGCAATCCAGACAGAAAACTCTGAGAACGGGAAATATACTGTAGTAGTAAAAGATTTCTTCAACGGAAATGAATTCTACTATTTCGTATATCAGGATTATAAAGACATCAGATTGGTAGGTGCTCCACCTTCATCATTAGGAAAATTCGGAGGTGATACAGATAACTGGGAATGGCCAAGACATACAGCGGACTTCACAGTTTTCAGAGTATATGCTGATGCTGCAGGAAACCCTGCTGAATATTCTCCAAGCAACACTCCTTTGAAGCCTAAGCATTTCCTTCCGGTTTCTCTTAAGGGAATTAAACCTGGTGATTTCTCAATGATCTTAGGTTACCCTGGAAGAACAAACCGTTACCTGACTTCTTACGGAATTCAGCAAATGGTAACTAAAGATTACCCGGCTTGGGTTGAGGCTTCTAAACTTGCCATGGATGTTATGAAAAAATACATGGATAAGGATAAAGCAACTCAGCTTAACTATGCTTCTCAATATGCTTCTGTAGCTAACTACTGGAAAAACAGACAAGGGACTATTGATGCAGTAGAGAAAAATGGAACTATTTCTGACAAACAAAAGATTGAGGAAACTTATAATAAGTGGGCTGCAATGCCAGGAAATGATCAATACAATGGTGTTTTAGAAGACATTGGTATATACTACAAGCAAGTTTCTGATAGAAACGTTGAAAGAAACTATGCTTCACAGTTTTCAAGAAATGCAAAATACATTACTCTTGCTATGCAGGTAGGTTCTGTACTGAAAGCTTATGCTGCTCAGGATATGCAGGGAAGACTGGCAATGAAGGCTAAAACTGAAGCGGCGATCAAAGCGGCTTATGAAAACTTCAATCCATCTTTGGAAGGTGAAATGCTTGCCGCTATGACAAGTCTTTACCAGGCAAGAGTTAAAAACCCTGAGGTTGCTTCTGCTACTATTTTAGGGTTGGATGCTAAAACAGTTTCTAATTTGGCTTATTCTTCAATCTTTGCTAACAAGACTTCTGCAACGAACTTCTTATTAAACCCGGATGCATTAAAACTTGATGCTGATCCGCTTTGGAAAGCTGCAAACGGAATTGTTGCTGATCAAAAAATAAGCACTGAGAGATTCGTAAAAATAGATGATAATTTTGCAAAAAATAACCGTCTGTTTTTAGCAGGTCTTATGAAGGCTATGCCTGAGAAAAAATTCTACCCGGATGCTAACTCTACCATGAGATTAACTTACGGTACTGTAGATAAATTACCTATCAGAAATGACAGAAACTATTTCGGTATTACTGATAACTATTATACTGATATGACTGGTCTTGTTGGAAAATACAAGAAAGGTGATGAAGAGTTTGATCTTCCTCAAAGAGTGATTGACCTTTACAACCTTAAAGATTTCGGTCAGTATGCTGATGCAGCAGGTTATATGCCTGTAAACTTCCTTTCTAATAATGATATTACAGGAGGTAACTCTGGTTCTCCGGTAATTGATGGAGACGGAAACCTTATCGGTATTGCTTTCGATGGTAACAGTGAAGCGTTAAGCGGTGATATCGTATTTGAGCAGGAATGGCAAAAAACAATCAACGTAGACGTTCGTTTCGTTCTTTGGACAATTGATAAGTTTGCTGGTGCAAGAAGATTAGTAGATGAATTGAAGCTTGTAAGAGGTGAAAACACTCCAGCTGATACAAAAACTAAAAACTCAGGTACTACAACAACGCCTAAGAAAGCTAAAAAATAATAATCTTATTTGATTTATTTTTGAAACCGTGAAATTTACTTTCACGGTTTTTTTATTTTTGATTATTAAAATCTTTCATTATGAATCCTCAAACAATCAAATTCTCAGCTATTATTCAGCAAAACGGAGAAATGAACGCTGCGTTTGTAGAATTTCCTTTTTCTACAGAAGAACTGTTTCATAAAAAAGGACAGGTAAAGATTAAAGCTATATTTGATGATCACGTTGAATATCGTGGAAGCCTTGCCAAAATGAAATCAGACTGTCATATTTTAGGCCTTACACAAGAGATCAGGAAACAGCTTGGGAAAACTTTCGGAGATGAGGTTTCTGTTTCTCTTACAGAAGACAAAGAAGAGAGAGTGGTTGAGATTGCAGGAGATATCGTCTCTGTTTTTAATGAAAATCCGGATGCAAAGATTTTATTTGACAAAATGAGTTATACCCATAAAAAGGAATATATCCGTTGGATAGAAGAGGCTAAAAAACCGGAAACAAGAGAAAACAGGAAGATAAAGATGATTCAGATGATTCTGGATGGAAAAAAGGGAATATAAAATAGTTTTCTTTCACACCTAAATCATTGGTTACCATAATATGAAAAAGCCCAAACAGAATCTGTTTGGGCTTTGTTTCAACAATCAAATACTATTCAACCGGAATTCCAAGGTATGTCAAATAGGAATCCAGTACTTTTTTATCAAATACAGGTTCCTGAATACCCGACCCTTCCAGAAACTGAATCACATTGGAGCAATCCCATATGTAAGTATTCTGATAAAGCTCAACGGTAGATAAACCTTCATGCATATTGTCCCTGAAAAGGCTTGTCAATGGATATAAACGGTTTTTACTGTCATCTTCCCACTGTTTTCTCCATTCTTTATAAGGAAGATCTTTCAGGGTAAAAGGATAATACTTTTTCATAAGTCCAAAGAATCCTTCCAGCGTAAGATTGGTTTCCGGACGGGCAATCAGGTTGAATTTTTTACCTATTGCCTCTTTATTTTTTGTAATATGAGCCATAGATTTCGTCATATAATCTACTGTGATAAGGCCTTCTCTAAGCTCAGTCAATGCTGGATAAGATTTAAATTCTATACAATTTTTCACCAAGCCTGACCACCATTGATAGGAAGCACTTGCTCCTGTTTCACTGTGACACATTGCATATCCAAGACGATAAGTAATTAACGGCAAGCCTTCTTTTGCGGCCAGGTCTGCGACAGCTTCCATTACCCATTTGCTTCTTACATATCCAATATCTTTGCTTACAGACATTAAGTTCTGTTCAATATCATCGGACTCCAGCATTACCGTTTTTCCTGTAAACACATGCCCCCAGCTGTATACCGAAATGGTAGACAACAAAGCAAGGCATTTCGTTCTTTCTGCTCCGGCCAATTTGATGATTTCTCTTAATCCTTCTACATTCGGGGCTTTCATGTAAGAATAAGGCTCAATGAAGTTTACCGAACTTCCTGAATGGTAAATCAGATCCGTTTGTTTTGCCAGTTTTGTGAATATTTCTTCTGACAGCCCCAATGCCGGCAATGCAAGATCTCCGATCACTGGAATAATTCTCGATTTCTGTTCTTCTTTTTGAGGAATGTGATATTGTTTAAAGCATTTGTCTATCTTTTCCATCGCGTGAAATTGATCCTGAGCTCTTACAAGGCAGTAGATTTCAGCATTTGTAGTATCTAAAAGTTCCTGCAAAAGATGAATTCCCACAAATCCGGTTACTCCTGTTAAAAATATTGTGTTGGGGTTTTCTACTTGTTTAGGATCAAACCCTCCTGCAAAAACAGTTCCGGGAGCAAGATAGACATCTTTCTGCAAGGCAACGTAAGGCTCAACATCTTCTTTTGGGTCGGCTTCTCTTGTTTCTCTTGACCTCGCGATAAGAACTTCTGAAAGCTCCTGCAATACCGGAAACTGATAAATATCCCTCAGATATACTTTTACATCCAGTTTTCTTTGCAATGCCACGGCAACTGCTGCTACCAGAAGGGAATTTCCACCGATATCAAAGAAATTATCTGTAATATTAATAATAGAACGCTCCAGAGCTGAAGACCATACATCTGCAACAATTCTTTCTGTCTCATTGGTAGGCGGCTCAAATGAAATGAGCTCTTTTGCTTCTTTATCTGCCAGATCTTTTAAAACATGGGTATCTGTTTTACCATTTGCCGTTAATGGAATTCTATCTATAAAAATAATCTGGGCAGGAATCATATAACCCGGAAGCTCTTCTTTCAATGCATTTCTAACTGATGAAATATCTTTCTCTGCATCAGGTTTTGAAACGATAAAAGCAATCAGATATTTACTGTTTCCTTCTGTATCCCTGCTCATGACCACAGCCTCATTGATCTCTTTCTGCTGAATCAATGTACGTTCTATTTCTCCTAACTCAACACGGAATCCACGAATTTTCACCTGATTATCTATTCTTCCCAGAAATTCAATATCACCATCAGGTTTCCATTTGGCAAGATCTCCTGTACGGTACAGTTTTTCTGTTTCCCGGAATGGATTATCAATAAATTTAGAATCTGTAAGCTCTTTATTATTAAGATATCCATTGGCTAAGATATTTCCCCCGATGCACAATTCTCCTACTGCCCCTACCGGCATCAATTCCATATTCTCATTTAAGATATAGGCTTTTGCGTTGGCAATGGGTTTCCCTATTGAAGAGACGTATTTCCCATTGATATCTTTCACTTTTTTAAATGTTGCAAATACAGTACATTCCGTTGGACCATAATAGTCTATCAGTTCATAGCTTAATTCCGTAGTAAGCACAGGTTTCAGTTTTTCACCTCCGGTAAAGAGATACTTCAATTTCAGATCATTATAATTTCTGGTATCGTTAACAACCGGCGGAACTAAAACAGAGGGAACAAAACCATGTGTAATCTGATTTCTCCTGTAGAAATCCACCAATGCATGAGCATCTGTTCTGTCTTCATTATCTGCTATAAATAAAGCAGCTCCGGCAGTAAGTGCCGACCAGATTTCCCAAACGGATATGTCAAATGCCAGTCCTGCTACGAGAGTCAGTTTTGAACTGTGATCTACGTGAAAATGATGGTTGTGCCAGGTTACCAAATGCTGGATAGCCAGATGACTTACCATTACCCCTTTTGGTTTTCCGGTAGAGCCTGAAGTATAAATCGTATAGGCTAAACTGTTCTGATGAATTTCAATTTCCGGATAAGCTGAAGACCAATGATTAAGATTCTCCCTACTGCTCAGGTCAAAGACTTTTGATCTTTCAGTTTCAGGTAGAAGGTTTTTAAGATTTTGATTTGTAATGATCGTATCAGCAGCGGTATCTGAAAGAATAAATTCTACTCTTTTAGCAGGATAAGCGGGGTCTATAGGAACGTATGCGGCGCCTGTTTTGATCACGCCAAGAACAGCAACAATCCATTCTAGAGAACGGTCCAGCCAGATAGGAACATATTTACCTTCTTTAATTCCTTTACTCAATAACAGATTGGCGATCTGATTACTTCTCTGATCTAAATCACTGTACGTAATTTCCTGATCCTGATAAACAACGGCTGTTTTATCGGGGTGAAGGAGTGCCTGTTTTCGAAAAAGAGACTCTAGTGTTTCTTCATGATGATAGTCCCAGCCGGTCTTATTGAATCCATTTAAAAGTTTTTCTCTGTCTTCAGATGACAGTAATACCGCTGTACCTATTGACAAGGTTTCTAATGAGGGAATTGTGTTTGACATAGTAATAATGTAATTTGGTTAAAAATTTTGCAATCAACAGCTTCTGTCTTCCGTAGGTAATTTGAAACTATTAAAAAGCTGAAACAAAAGAGCATACGAGATAGCCACAGTTTATTGCTAAATATGTTTTTATAACAGTTTAAAAAAACTTAATAATACAGAAACTTGAAATGATCAGCTCAATGAGCCGAGCGTAAATAACATTTAAACGTTATGTATTTCAATCGAAAAGATGGAAGAATAAGGTTTAGCCTATTCTTTTGAAGTTAAGGATGACTACTACCCTGTATTTAAATATTTTATTTTCATAATTAAATATTTTTAATGATTTGGTAATCAAACTTAACATAATAAATTAACCTATGCGTTACATAATTACTATTATCTGTCACATCCTGAAATTGATATTGTAAAAGAAATCAAACAATAAAAAGACTGATTTTTAATTTGTTATGATTTTAAAGATGGCACTATCTTATTTACTTCCTTTGTTGATAGTCGATGTACCCGAATTTTCCAAGATTCCAGGCCCGGGAATGTCCGAATATAAAAAAGGCTGTCTCACTTCTGAAACAGCCTCTCTTTTTTTAACAGGTAAGCAACACAAGTGCTACCTACACAGTGTAATATTAATGCTAAAATTTACCATTATTATTCTTCCACTGTTCTTTCGGCAGAATCTTTTCTATTACGTCCCAATGTTCAGCAATTTTGCCGTTTTCAACCCTAAACAGATCATAGAAAGCATCATAATCATTACCAAAATATCCTTCACTTACTACCAATACAAAATTTCCCTGTCCCAAAACCTGATGGATTTTATTATATTTTATGGAAATTCCTTGTTCTGCCAATGCTTGTAATGTCGCTCCCAAACCAGAAACTTTATCAGGAATATTGGGATTATGCTGAATGTAATTGTCACCATCAAAATAACCTGCCAGCTTATCCATTTTACTGTTTACAAGGATATCGTCAACAAAGTTTCTTACAAGAGCTTTATTGGCTTCTGTTTTCTCAAGATCTTTCACATCAATAGTTCCATCTATCATTGTGTGTCCGCTAGGGTTGGGCTTTGATGGTGTTTCCTGGAGATTATCCCAGTGTTCTACGATTTTACCGTCTTCAAAACGGAAAATATCAAAACCTATTTTAGGACCAAAAAAATTATAGTCTGTCTGAGTAAAAACATAGTTTCCATCTTGAAAGCTACGTACGGTATTAACTTTGGCAGAATTAGGAGGTAACTGCTGCAAAAGCTCTCCAAAACCAGCTAATCCGTCAGCAACAGCCAGATTATGTTGAATATATTTATTGGGGTTAATGTAACTTACAGGTTCTGTTGCTCCTGTTTCAATGCTTTTTAAAAGTGCAACGACTTTGTCTTTGTTTGAAGGTTCCATATTTTTTTCTTGTTTTAAAGTGTTTTCATTGTCACATGATATCAATCCTAATCCGGCAACTAACAGTAAGACTGTTATTTTCATAATTCTTTGATTTTATTAATACAAAGTTCTGATTTTCACAGCGCTTCCAAAAGGTAGATATGGTCTTTTAAATGATACTTTTACTCTGTTGTAAAAGATTTCCGAAACTCTACAGGAGTTCGGGTATCATGTTTTCTGAAGTATTTTATAAAGTTTGTTAACTCTTCAAACCCAAGTCTGTAACTGATTTCTTTAACACTTTCATTGGTGTAGGCTAGCAGCCTTTTAGCCTCAAGCATTACTCTTTCATCAATGAGCTGTTTGGGTGATTTGCCCAGTATTTTAGAAGTTGCCCTGTTCAGGCGCTTATCAGTAATATACATTTCTATTGCAAAACTGCTGACTTGTTTACGTTTCATATAATTCTCTTCAAGGATATCCTTAAATCTGATGACATAATCCAGATCCGCATTCTTTTTGGGTTCACTAAAACCCATGCTGCTCCTTTCACGGTCAGCCAATAAAAGGAAGTTATGTAAAAGATTTCTCAAAAGGTCTGGCTGAAAAGTGTCAGCAGGCTGCAAAAGCTCTCTTTCCATCAATTCAACAATGTCTGTGAATGTTTTTATATTGTCTTGGATCCTGATCTTTGATATAGACTTCAAGTCATTGAACAGCATCGTACTCTGTAAATATCTGGCCTGCTCCTTTGTTTTAGAAAAAAAATCATCTGTGAAAAGAATAACCAGCCCATCTAGATTTGTGCTTTCATCAAAGCTATGGATTTTGTGCTTACTCAGAAATAAGACTGTATTGGGACTGGTTTCTACAGGTTCAAAATCAATCAAATGAGTATTTCCGCCACTCTTAAACCAAAAAATATGATAAAAGTTTGTTCTGTGTGGCACGATTAACATTTTTTTACTGGTAGTGTATAGATTCTTCAATTGAACAATCTCAAATTCAACAGGCAGACCTGCTTTAAAGGGATATCTTTTAATTTCATCTTTCATATAAATGCTTTTGCTAAGCCTTTATAGCCTATAATCTTTGAATCAACATTCATTCCATAAACTTTAATCCTTACGGTGTTTTTTTGAAGTAAAAATAGCGAATATACTATTTTGAAAATCTGACATATTATAGAAAAAAACATAGGATCATCATGCATTCCAGAATTCCCGGTCCAGACTTCTGTACTGTATGGCTTCGGAAATATGATGGGACAGAATATTCTCAGATTCTTCCAGGTCAGCGATTGTTCGGGCAACTTTCAGGATTCTGTCATAAGCTCTTGCTGAAAGATTAAGTTTTTCCATTGCTAGCTTGATGAGCCCGAAAGAGGTTTCATCCAATTCACAAAAGGCCTCAATTTCTTTAGGTCCTATTTGGGCGTTGCTACTGATATTGAGGTTTTGATATCTTTTATTCTGAATATCTCTGGCTTTCAGTACACGATTTCTGATGTCCTTACTTTTTTCTCCTTTTCTTTTTTCAGAAAGCTGTTCAAACTCTACTTTCTGTACTTCAATATGAATGTCAATCCTGTCTAAAAGCGGCCCTGAGAGCTTATTCATATACCGCTGCATTTCGTAAACAGATGAGGTATTGTTAGGATCATCGGGAAAGAATCCGCTTGGGCTGGGATTCATAGAAGCTACCAACATAAAACTTGCAGGATAATTTACGGTAAACCGGGCTCTTGAAATGGTTACTTCCCGGTCTTCCAGAGGCTGTCTCATTACTTCCAGTACTGTTCTTTTAAATTCCGGCATCTCGTCAAGAAATAAAACGCCGTTATGTGCAAGGGAAATCTCACCGGGCTGCGGGTAACTTCCGCCTCCTACTAAGGCAACATCTGAAATTGTATGATGGGGAGATCTGAAGGGACGAACAGTCATCAGTGAAGCTTCGGTTCCAATTTTTCCGGCTACGGAGTGAATTTTTGTTGTTTCTAAAGCTTCTTTCAAAGTCAATGGAGGTAAAATACTGGGAACTCTTTTAGCCAGCATGGTTTTCCCGCTTCCCGGAGGACCGATAAGAATGATATTGTGCCCGCCTGCTGCAGCTACTTCCATGGCTCTTTTGGCTGTTTCCTGACCTTTAACTTCAGAGAAATCAAAAGGAAAATCATTGATCTTCTCATGAAATTCTTTCCGGGTATCCAAAACACTTCTGTTAAGAGGTTTTCCTTCATTAAAAAAATCAATTACTTCTCTTATATTTTCTACTCCGTATACTTCAAGATCATTTACAATAGCTGCTTCTCTGGCATTCTGTATGGGAAGGATAATTCCTTTAAAACCTTCTTCTCTTCCTTGAATAGCAATGGGTAAAACTCCTTTGATGGGCTGCAGACTTCCATCGAGAGAAAGCTCACCCATAATAATATAATTCTCAATTTCCTCCGCCAGAATCTGATCTGAAGCCGCTAAAATACCAATCGCAATACTCAGATCATAGGCAGAACCTTCTTTTCTGAGATCTGCCGGAGCCATATTGATGGTAATTTTCTTCCCGGGAATTTTATATCCTACGTTTTTCAGTGCTGCTGAGATTCTATAGCTGCTTTCTTTAATTGCATTATCGGGAAGACCTACCAGATGGTATCCTACTCCGCCGGTATCTATATTCACTTCAATTGTTATTGTCTGTGCAGCCACTCCATGAATGGCGCTTCCATAAATTTTAATCAGCATGGTGTGTTTTTGAAGTAAAAATAATCAATATACTATTTTGAAAATCTGATGTTTACATGAATGATATTCTAGCTGATTGGATATATTAAAAAAGATATTACGAAAACAGGTGCTTAAGTTCTATGTCAGCTGGGTAAAATGATAATAAAAAATCGGTACAAATAAATTTGTACCGACCCAACCATTATTAAAAACTAACGAAAGAGATTATTCATCTGAATTCCGGATAAAATACCTAGTGTGAGTCAGGAAGCCGGATGCCTGAAAGAGAGAACTCCTTTTGGGGTAATTATGACGTCATTAGATTAACAAGGATGAAATGTATCTATTGAGCGTAAAGTATTAAAATAAATTACTCTAGTTCTTCTTCAATACAAGGCAAATCCCTCCTCTGACATCCAATCTTCCTTCCCACAATCAATATTTTAGCACATTCAGACTATGTAATCCTATTTCTTTATAAATCTATTTTTATATTCTTTTCCATCTGCACTTTTAGAAACAATAATATAGTTTCCTGGTACCAGCTGGCTTACATCAATTGGCTGATTATACTGATGGTCATTTTTCTTCAGAACCAATTTTCCGGACATATCTATAATGATGATCTCTTTATAGATTTTATCTGATTCTTTTCCGATATAAAGGTGCTGCGCTGTAGGATTGGGATAGATTTTCAGATTATTGTCTTTAGTCTTCACCTCTCCTGTTCCCAGATTGCTGCAGAAGTCCCAGTCCCCGAAATTCACTTCCACAAAAGCAAACGGATCCAGCATCTGACATTGATCCGGACAATATTCTGTACAGGCATAAAATCCGTATTTTCCGGAACTTGTCGCCACATAAGTATCTCCTACCACTCCAGGAATAATACAAGGATCTCCTACTACCGGCGGGTTACTGCCTGGTACACATCTGAACCAGGTATGCTTACCGTATACAACCGGAAATATATTATCAAATTGTACAGAAGCTCCATTACATACATTCACAACTCCCATATTTTCCTGATATGTTCCAGGAGTGTAGGTTGTCATCATAGCCGGAAGGCCATATACAAATCCATCAGCAAATACCGCAGTACTTTCCGCGATACAGTCACCATCTGTAACTTTAACTTTAAAATAATTCAGCTGGTCATTCCCACTAACGGTTAACTGCTGTGATGTGGCTCCCTGAATGGCTACCCACGGGTTATTATTGGGTGTCTGCCAGGTCCATTCCTGTTTGTACCATTGATAAGTTCCATACGTCTGTGTGGTAGAAATTATTTCATCTTCTACGTCACAGAACAAGATAGTTCCCGGATATTTCTGTCCAAGTCTCGGGCTGGTAATTGTAGGGGTACACTGTGCTTTTATATCCAGAATACTGAATAATAAAACCACTAAAAAAATTAGTTTTGTTTTCATATATTAGATTATTAAGTGTGATTTGGTCTAAAAATCTTCTACATTAATCCAACAGCACTCTGATCCCGAATTTCATATTAAAATGAAAAGGTTTCTCTTTATAAATGGTATTAGGAGCACTTTCTTCCTTGAAATGATATCCTATTCCCGGCTCTGCATAAATTCCAACTTTGTCTATGACCTTCAGCTGAAATCCTACTGCGGTGTTAACAGAAAACTGTAACGGCTTATGATCAAGTCGTTCCTTTGAACTATCTTTTATTTCATCATTCACTACATAGGTTGTTGTAACACTTCCCGACACAGGTTTTTCCACGAGTGCTCCTCCTGTGATATATCCTGTAAAACGTCCTTTCTGAATGACATTATAGTTGACCTGAACAGGAATTCCTATGTAATGAACCGTCTGATCTCCTTTAATATAATTGTTTTCCGTTCCTGAATGCAGTTCGGAAGCCAGTTTGGTATAGTTCAACCCTGTTCCTATTCCCCACCTTTTTCCTAAATTGTAGTAAAGGGATAATCCGAACGTAACCGGTACTTTATGTCTGATCCTTGCTTCTACCGGTTGACTTTGATTTGCCAGTAATATGGCAGTCAGAGGATCATCATGGTACTCGGAAGTACTCCATACCTGCTCCACATTCATTGCTTTTCCAGTGATGGAGGCATACCCCGGAAACTGCTGCTCTGCAGAGTTGGAAGCAACATTCCCTGTAAGCATACTCAACATCCAGGATTTTTTGTCATGGGATTTTGCAGTATGTTTTGTATTCTCAGCGTACACTTCTTTTACTTCTTCCTGTTTGAAAAGAACCTCATCAGGAATCTTTTCTATGATTGGTTCTTTTACTGTATCATCAGCAGGAGATGATTTCTGAGTGATCTTGCTCTCCTGATGAAAAGATTCCGCAGCAGCCGGAAGTTTGATGATTTCCTGAATATTCTGATAATTCCCGACTCTGTTTTTTTCTTCAGTATTAAAATATTTCTGTGCCGGCATTTTCTTAGAAACACCTGTATTCAATATGTTTTCAGCTAAAGGAGATTCCACTCCGGATTCTGCTTTACTGCCTGAGATGTTCTCCGTTTCCAGAGGATTCAAAGAATTCTTTTCCTTTTCTTTTTTAGCATTTGCCGGTTTCTGAGACAGGGTTTTGTCTGTATCATTCTGTGGCAGTATTTTCGTCAGTAAAAAGAGTAATGCAATGGCTGCAGCAATACCTCCGAGACGATAGAATAAAGATTTTTGTCCTGCACCCGCTCCTTTTTCTTTCTTACCCGCTCCGCCTTCATGAATTTCAGGAATAAACCCCGGAATGCTGTTGTTTTCGTCTTCGGAGAATAATTCACCTTTGATGTCATCCCACAATCCTTCCGGAACGTCCTCTTCATGGTCATCCATTCGGCTACGCAGGTTATTTAGCCATTCATTATTCATATTGTGCTTTTTTTGACATTTTAAATTCTTTTATTTTCTGAACAAGCAGTCCTTTTGCACGGTGAAACTGAGATGCAGAAGAATTTTCTGCAATTCCCAGCAGCCCGGCAATCTCCTTATGGCTTTTTTTCTCAAATACAAACAGGTTGAAAACAGTTCTGTACCCATCAGGAAGAGATTTTATCATCATCATAATGTCATCACGCGGAATCTCTTCAAAGTCCGGTTCTTCTTCATTAGGAATATCCGGAAGATCATCTACTTCTACCGCAGATTTGAAATCTCCTTTCTGTTTGATATGTTTCAAAGATTCATTGACAGTGATACGCGTCATCCAGGCTTTCAAAGAACCACTTCCCCTGTACTCAAAAGATTCTATCGAACGGAACATTTTGATAAAACTGTTTTGGAGTACATCATGAACATCTTCTCTCTCAGCCACATAACGGGAGCATACATAGGTCAGATTTCCGGAATAAGCTCCAAAAAGCTCTTTCCAGGCGGCTTCCTCCTTCTTCAAAAGGTGCTTTACCAAAATCTGTTCTTTACTTTCTTCCATATAATGCTGCTGCTGCCGTATCCTGTTGGATATTATAAAACTGTCAGGCAAAAATAGATTGCATCTTATCAAAGTGCAATCCATTTGTGATAATATCTATTAATTAATTTTTTATACAGAATGGAAAATTATAATCAATAACAGTATAAGGAGTAACCAACGTACCGTCTACTGTAATTTTTTCTGCTGTTAGCGCATACCTAAGCGTCTGATCCAACCCTACATAATATCCTTTTTGCTTCGCTACAAATTCCACAACAGTCTTTTTATTAACACCGTCTACAGGAATCTGAAGTTCCATAGTCTTGGGAGCAAAAGTCAGTTCTATCACATTATTGCTTGTGTTAATCACTGCAGCATATTTAAGATCATACTTTACTTTTCCCATTGTTTTCAAAGCTGCTTCTGCTTTTGCCGGGTCTTTCACTACTGTTTTTACAATTTCTGTAATTGGAAATTCGGCAAATGAGATGGTATCCTTCTTCACCTTGAACTCTTTTATCCCTTCTCTTTTACTGCTTCCCTGTATAATAATCAGTTTTCCTTTATAGTTCCCTGGTAAGTTTTCCATTTTTACAGGTGGAATATCCGGTCCTTCATTATCATTACATGAGGATAGGGCAAATCCTACCAAAACCATTAAAACTGTTATAAAAAATCGGGGTACTGTCAATCTTTTCATTGCATTATTTTTTTCGTTAAACATTAATTATTTTCGAGTACTCATCTATATAAATCTCACTTTTCAAAAATCTTGCATATATTTTTAAAAAAAAGATAAAATTTTTCATAAACCACTGATTTAATGAATATAAAAATTCATCACTCCTCTGCAAATTCCGGACCTTATGTTAAAATTGACTTGTATTTACCTTTAGAAATAACAAAAAAGGAAGCTATATGATGTAGCTTCCTTTACTATTTATCGTTTACATTTTATTGTACTCCTCCGCCAAGCGATCTGTACAGGTCTACTTCTGCATTTAACCTTTCAAGGGTTACATTAATGGCTTCCAGATCATTCTGAAGCTTATTATTCTGAGCTGTAATCACTTCAAGATAGGTTGCCATTCCGCTTTTATACAGCTTCAGTGCATCATTGATTCCTTTATCCAGAATGGCTGTTCTCTGTTCTAAAAGCTGCAGTCTGTCTGAAGAGCCTTTAGACTTGGCCATGGCATCGGAAACTTCACCCACAGCAGTCATTACAGATTGCTTAAAGTTGATCGCTGCTTTTTCCTGTTCAATCAAAGCGGTTTCATAAGCTGTTTTCAATTGTTTTTTCTGAAAAATGGGAGCTGCAAGATTAGCGGCAACTGCTTTGGTAATAGATCCGGGAATATCAAACCATGAGCTGAACTTATTGGAGTTAACTCCTATCTGCGGGCTTAAGCTGATACTCGGATACATGGCTGCTTTTGCTAATCCGGTTTTTGAATTCAGGCTGATAACATTAAATTCTGCCATTTTCAGATCCGGTCTGCGGCTCAATAATTGTGCAGGCAATCCTTCTGATAGTTTATTTTCAGGAATCATTGTTTTAAGGTTTCCTTCTCTTTCTATCTTCGACGGATATTCTCCGCAAAGAATGCTCAATGCATTTTCCTGAATGGAAATATTCTGTTTTGCCAAAGGAATCAACAGTTCTGCGGTTTTCTTTTGGGCTTCTGACTGCTGAACGGCCAATGAATTAATCTGTCCAGCTGTAAACTGCAGATTCATCATTTTAAGGGTATTGTCACTCAGCTCAATATTCTGCTCAGCTATTTTCAGCTGTTCATCAAGGCTGATAAGGTTGTAATACGCCTGAGCAACCTGAACCACAATCCTGCTTTTTATTGCATTCAGGTTTTCTTTCTGTCCAAAATATTCTGCTGCTGCGGATTCTTTCTGCATTTTAGCTTTTCCCCAGATATCTATTTCCCAGGAAAGTCTTAAGGCAGCACTAAAGTCATCCATGTATTTTGTCCCCACAAACTGCTCATTCAGAGAACCGTTAAGGGTATTTTTGGAAGCCCAGCTTCTGTTGGCTCCTGCAGTGAGGTCCAGTGTTGGCATCAGTCCTAACTTAGCCTGTTTATAGATAAGATCGAGCTGTTCTATGTTTTTCAGAGCAACGTTCACTTCATTATTTCTGGAAAGGGCTTTGTCTATTAATCCAATCAGTTTAGGATCTTTGAAAAAGGTTTTCCATGGAAGCACTACCGTATCTCCTGTTACCTGTACAGATTCTTTGTATGTTTCGGGAACCTGAAGGTCTGTTCTTGTATATTTTTTCCCTACGGCACAAGACATCAGCAGAGATGCCATTGCGCCTGAAATAAGGAAGTTCTTTATATTAAATATTCTCATTTGTCAGTTGATTTTCTATCGTATTGTACTTCTCTTTGGTAGAGAATTTCTCATCCAGATACTGGAAGAACATGTAGAGTACAGGAATCACAAAAACTCCCAAAACCACTCCACTCAACATTCCCATGGCTGCACTTGTACTGATTGATTTGTTTCCTGAAGCCATTCCTCCTGAAGAAATCATCAGCGGAACCATTCCTACAATAAAGGCTAATGAAGTCATGATAATCGGACGTAATCTCGCTTTTGCTCCTTCCAGTGCAGAATCAAGGATTGAAAGTCCGGCTTTTCTCCTTTGGATGGCAAATTCAACAATCAGAATTGCATTTTTGGCTAATAAACCAATAAGCATAATCAATCCTACCTGTACATAAATATTGTTATCCAAACCAATGGCTTTTATTCCTAAAAACGCTCCTACAATTCCCGTTGGGATGGAAAGCATTACTGCCAGAGGAAGGATATAACTTTCATATTGAGCTGCCAGCAAAAGATAGACGAAAAGCAAACATAAACCGAAGATAGCGATCGTCTGATTTCCTGCCGATTTTTCTTCCAAACTCAATCCTGTCCATTCGTAACTGTAGTCAGAAGGTAATTTGCTTAAGGTTTGTTCCAGTTTACCCATCAATTCTCCGTTACTTACTCCTGGCTTTGGAGACACGTTGATATTTAATGAATTATAAAGGTTATAACGCTGAACGGATTCCGGGCCATATACTTTTTTCAATGTAATCAAGGTATTTACCGGTACCATATCTCCTTTTTCATTCTTTACGAAAATATCATTGAAAGCCTGTTCATCCATTCTGAAAACACCGTCCGCTTTAATATTCACTCTGTAAAACTTCCCGAATCTTGAGAAATTCTGAGACTGGTCTCCTGAAAAATACGTTTGAACAGTTCCCAACAGATTTGAAATACTTACTCCTAATTGTTTTGCTTTATCTTCATTTACTTCAAGCTCCATCTGAGGATAATCTGCTCTGAACATCGTGTAGGCAAATGCTACTTCCGGAACCTGCATCAGCTGACCAATTAATTCATCTGCTTTAGCTTTAAGAACCTGAGGATCTCTACCCATACGGTCCTGAAGTACAATCTCTGCATCATTCGTCATTCCGTATCCTTCTACCGGAGGCATTCTGAAAGTCATCACACTTCCTTCTTTGATTACGCCTAATTTTGCACTGGCCATATCTACCACCTCCTGGATATCCTGTACTTCACCTCTTTCTTTTTTAGGTTTCAGCTTAACAAATCCCATGGCGTAAGCCGGTCCTGCACTGTTACTAAGGAGATTATATCCTGTAATGGAAGTGTTTTCCTTCACTGCATCTACTCCTTTTAAGATTTCATTGATCTTGTTGGAAACTTCCGTAGTTTTTGTCAATGCTGTTCCCGGAGGCATACTTAAGGTATACATAAAGAATCCGTCATCTTCCATCGGCACAAAGCTTTTAGGAGTGCTAGACATCAGCCATCCTGCAACCCCTATAACCGCTACAATTAATCCTCCTGCAATCCATTTACGTCCTATTAAAAACCGAACTCCTTTCGCATAACGGTTCGTCATATTATTAAATCCGGCATTGAATGCTACTGCAAACCTTTGCCCGAATCCTTTTGGTTTCTCCCCTCCTTCTCCTGCATGGTTATTTTTCAAAAACACAGCACATAAAGCAGGCGTTAATGTCAAGGCATTGACAGCCGAAATAATAATTGCGATGGCCAATGTATATGCAAACTGCTTATAGAATAATCCTGCTGAACCGGACATAAATCCGATTGGAATAAATACTGCAGACATCACTAAAGTAATGGAAATAACCGCTCCTGTGATCTCACTCATTGCTTTATGGGTAGCCTCTCTTCCTGAAAGGTCTGTTCCCTCCATATTACTGTGGACGGCTTCCACTACTACAATGGCATCATCTACCACAATACCGATGGCCAGTACAAGGGCAAAAAGCGTCAGTACATTGATGGTAAATCCTAAGACTAAAAGGAAGAAGAAAGTACCGATAATTGCTACAGGAACCGCCACTGCCGGGATAATCGTAGATCTGAAATCCTGTAAGAAGATAAATACTACAATAAAAACCAGGATAAATGCTTCTATTAAAGTAGATTTTACCTGACCTGTAGCTTCATCCAATCTTTCTTTGGTACTCATTACACTTGTGTATTTGATACCTGGAGGGAATGATTTTGATAGCTGATCAAGGGCTTTGTTTACCCCTATTTCAATCTGATTGGCATTGGATCCTGTAGTCTGCATGATGGCTACAGTAACTGCATTTTTCCCATTGGAAAGGTTATCTCCGGTATTTGAAATGGCTCCGAATTCTACACGGGCTACATCTTTAAGCCTGATGACCTGACTCCCGGTATTTTTAACAATAATATTCTCATATTGCTCCGGCTTATTCTTTTTCCCTTTGTATCGGATTACATATTCTAAGGCCGCATCAGATTCTTCTCCAAGTTTACCTGGAGCAGATTCCAAACTGTGGTCTGCAATTGCTCTTGAAACATCTGCCGGTTCCAGTCCGTAAGAGGACATTTTCTGAGGGTTAAGCCATATTCTCATGGAATAATCTTTCAATCCGAATACCATGGCCTGTCCTACTCCTTTTACCCTTTTGACCTGCGGAATAAGGTTAATATTCGCGTAATTCTGAAGGAAAGTTTCGTCATATTGTTTGTTGTCTTCCGTATAAATATTGAAGATCAATACCATACTGTTCTGCTGTTTGGAGGTAGTCAGTCCCATTCTGACAACTTCCTGGGGAAGTATCGGGGTGGCCTGCTGAACTCTGTTTTGTACATTTACAGCCGCCTGATCGGCATTCACTCCCTGCTTGAATATAATGGAAATGGAGAATGTTCCGTCATTACTCGCAGTAGATTTCATGTATTCCATGTCCTCTACTCCATTGATCTGTTCTTCCAATGGAGTTACCACGGAACGGATCACAGTCTCACTGTTTCCTCCCGGATAAGATCCTGAAACGGTGATGGTAGGCGGAGAAATATCCGGGAATCTGGTCACCGCCAGCTGGTTTAATCCTATTATCCCTAAAATAACAATGATAAGGGATATTACCGTCGCCAGTACCGGACGGTCTATTATCTTTTTTAACATTTTTGAATTTTCTAAGAATGGTTATACAACTATTTCAAAGGAACTGTTGTGGCAACAACCTGTGCTCCATCGGTAAGGGCATCAATTCTGTTGACGGCAATCTTATCTCCTGCATTCACTCCTTCTTTGATAAAATAATCCTGAGACGTACTTCCTGAAACGGTAATCTGAATCATTTTAACTTTATCCTTACCATTCAGTTTATAGACAAAGAATCTGTCCTGAATGTCTTTCACCGATGTTTTCGGAAGTTTAATCACACCATTCAATGCATTATGAATCATCACTCTTGCTGTTCCTCCGGCTCTTAATAATTTATCCGGGTTTTGAAAAACGGCTTTCATCTGAATACTGCCGGTGTTTCTGTCGAAGTTTCCGCTGGCATTTTCCAGTTTTCCTTTAAGAGAATAAGTGGATCCATCTGCAAGGATAAGTTCTACATCTTCTGTATTATTTCCTGATACCGCAGCTTTACTATGAGCGATAAAATCAGCTTCATTCATTGAAAAATATACATTCACGCTGTTAATACTTGAAAGCGTTGTCAGTGGAGCTGCATCAGAAGGGCTGATAAGATTTCCTACTCTGTTTGGAATTCTTCCTATGTATCCGCTCACAGGAGCTTTAATGTAAGTAAAATTGGCATTGATCTTTGATGAACCTAAAGAAGACTGTGCCTGTGCTACTTGTGCCGAAGCGGCTTTATAGCTTGCCTGCGCTGTTTTCAGCTGCATATCGGAAACTACTTTTCCTTCCACAAGGGGTTTTAGTTTTTCGACTTCCAATCTTGCTGTTTCCTGTGCTGCTATAGCTGATTTCAGAGCGGCTTGATTGGTATTTACCTGCTCGTTGTATACTGAAGGATTTATTCTGAAAAGGGTCTGTCCTTTACTTACATACTGACCTTCTTTGATATATACTGCTTCCAGATAACCTGTCACCTGTGCTTTAATATCTACATTATCCTGTCCTTCAATGCTTCCCGGATATCCTGTAGACACATCCGCATCTCCGGATTTCACCTGGATAAAATCTGTAGGTAATGCCTGCTGCATCTGCTGGGCATTTTCCTGACCATTCCCGGAACCGCACGAATACAGTATTGCTGCTGCCGTAAGTGAAAGTACCAGATATCCTTTTCTGTAATTCATAACATGAGTTTTTAAATTTTACAGGAGCAAAATAACTTCATATAATAAGGATATTCATTCAGAAGTTGGGTGAAGCGTAGTTAATCGGGGGTGAAGCGTATGATAGTAAAAATGAAAGGAAAACAGCTTTTTTTTCCTATAATTGTGACGAAAAAGAGATTTTTGGGATAAAATAAGTGCTGAATTGCTAAAGATAAATTAACCTATTTCATAAGTAAAACAAAAAAAAGACTGCTTTGTCTAAAAAGCAGTCTCGTTTGTATTTTGAGATTAATAATCCATCCAGGATTTGAATATAGAAGCTTTTTCACGGCTTACAATCACTTCCATATCAGGCTGCTTTCTCAGTTCCAGCTTCAGTTTTCCGTTAAAATGATTAAAAATCTGCTTCACGGAATTGATGTGAATGATAAATTGCCTGTTGGCACGAAAAAAGAATTTGGGATCCAGCTGTTTTTCAAGTTCTTCCAGCGTTTGGGGAACATTCTCTACAACTCCGGTATTCAGCATGGCTTTACTGATTCCCAATTCGGTATAAAAGTATAGGATATCTTCTGCCAGAACGGTTTTATATCCGTCTCTGTGGGCGATGAGAAAACGTTTTCTGTAATCTTTAGGCTGGATATAATTAAGAAGACCTTCTATAGCTGTTCCTACTACCGGAACGGCTTCCATAAAGGTTTCATAGCGTTTTAAAGCAGCATCCAGCTCTTCTTCTTCAATAGGTTTCAGAAGGTAATCTACACTGTTGTATTTAAATGCCTGTACTGCATATTCATCGTATGCTGTAGTGAATATAACTGCACTTTTCACCTCATGCTTGTTGAATATTTCAAAGCTGAGCCCATCTGCAAGACGGACATCCATCATGATGACATCCGGAACGACATTATTTTCCAGCCAGTGTACTGTTGAGGTAATCGAGTCTTCTACAGACAGGATTTCGATATGGGGTCTTAACTTCAACAACAGTCTTTTCAACCTATCGGCATTGGGTCTTTCATCCTCAACTATTAAAATCTTATTAATCTTCATATCAATGGAAGTTTTACAATAAATTTATCTTCAGTTTTTTCAATCACAGGTTTAGGATATCCTAAGATTTCGTATCGCGCAACAATGTTGGTAAGCCCTACTCCTGAGGAATCCGGCTTATTGATCAAAGGCAGGAATGTATTGGATACCACCAGCTCGCCATCAGAGTTTGTATAAACCTGTATTTCCAAAGGATTCACCTTTGAAGTTTGATTATGTTTAATAGCATTTTCAACCAACAATTGTAAAGATAACGGAAGGGTGTACATGGATCTGTATTCTTCTTTAATATCTATTTTAAAGACAACGCCTTCACCAATTCTTTTTTCGATCAGAAAGATATAGGATTCTAAAAATTTCAGTTCCTCTTCTACTATAATGATGTCTTTTTTGGAATTGACCAACAGATATCTGTATACTCTTGCAAACTTCTCTGAATATTCATAGCCTAACTGCTGATCTTCCAGAATAAGTTCGGACAGTACACTTAAATTGTTGAAAATAAAATGAGGATCAATCTGCAGCTTCAGCGCCTGAAGTTCTGCGGCCATGGCAGCCTGTTTATGTTTAGATGCCCTTATTTTATGCTGAGCGGCTTCTACGGCAGTTTTTTTCCAGTTTTCCAATAAATAATCCACGGTATTAAATGCGCTGATAATCAATGATATCACAATATTTGTTGCGATCCACTGTCCCAGCAGAGTATATTCTTTTCGGGAGTCCATCTCGGGTAATGTGACTGAGGTACCGTCTACAATTGCATTGATGATAATCACAATCATGACACTTCCCACAATCTGAAGCAAGCACTGAATAAGCAGTCGCTTTATAGTTCTGTCTCTCCAAGGCAAAAGTTTATTAAGTGTTCTGTCAATAAATATACTAACCTCGGAAATGAGTATAGAAAAAAAGATAATCCATGAAGCATCTTCCAGAATCATCTTTAGCGGAGCATCAAGATAGCCCTTCCAAACGGGATCAAAGGGATCAATAAGGTAGGAAAAAACACAGAAAGTGACTACTGCTACTGCCCAAATCACGAGCCTTCTTTTCATGGTAGAAAGAATCTTCTTATTCCGTACTATATTTTTCCTGATGGTAGAAATCCTATTCATATCCGGGAGTTGTGAATGTAAATATAGAAATAGATTTTATATGAGTATTCTCTATTTTAAACGAGACCGCCAAAACCGCCCCTGAAACGTAAAATAGCAGCGTTCAAATGAATGTTACGGTTCATCACCTGAAAAAGACATTTCATCATCATTTTATGCAACATCACCCTATTTTTACGATAAGACAACATCTGTCTATCATAGTTTTGCAGTATTAAATCCGGTACAATGAAAACAATAATTGTCTGCACAGATTTTTCTCACGAAGCTGAAAATGCTACTCATTATGCAGCATCTATGGCTAAAGAAAATAAATACACAATCGTACTTTTTAATCTGCAAACCATTTCTATACATGCTTTGAATGCACAGGCTTCGGCAGATTTTTTCTACACCCAGACCCTTAAAAATCAGAAAAAACTTGAAGACAAGGCAACCGAACTTGAAACACTTTATTGTATAGAAGCAACACATCATCTGGCTTCCGGAAATTTCATGGAAGAGCTTGAAAACTGCATGCAGATCCACGAATGTGATTTTATCGTCATGGGAATGGCCGAAAAAACTTTGGAACAAAAGCTTTTGGGCAACAGCGTAACAAGAGCTATTCACAGAATTAAAAGACCAATATTAATTGTTCCTTCTCATATAGAATATACAGGAATCAGGAAAATCCTTTTTGCGTATGATACTCACAAAAGCATGACCTGGACCGCAATGAACGACATTTATTATTTCATTAATGAGTTTAATGCCGAGATCGAGGTATTCAATGTAAGTGAAAGCTTAGAAGATTTCACGGAGGTTATTCATGATATTGATCTGAATTCCGGATATGATCTGGATGATATTAAATACAGTTTTAAAATGATTCAATCCATCGAAGTCATCAAGGCTATTGAGGAGGAAATCAGACTGACAAATCCGGATCTGCTTACGATGGTTCCCTACAAATACAATCTTGTAGAATCTCTTTTCCATCGTAGCAAAACAGCTATTATGGCCTATAAAAACAAAGTACCATTACTATCAATTCCACTCAATATAGATTAAGATCAATAAAAATCTGAACACATTTAAATTATCCTTTTTTGCCTTTAAAGGCTAAATTTTACACTTAATCTTGTTTGACAGGACCGGAAAAATAATTTCCGGCCCTGTTTTTATCCTTAATTTTTAGCTTTTATGATTAAACTGAAATACATATTATCCTAATTCGGAGGTACAAATGAAAAAAAATCACAATATTTAATTTTTAATATATATTGAAATATTTTAAAAATTATAAAACAAAATAAACTTATAATTTTTATATCAATCTTTATAATACAAAAACAATTGTTTTACATCAATAAAAACCCATCATAATCAATCTCTAAACAATATTTTTTTCTCAAAATACTATTTGCAGATTAATATTTTTTACTACATTTGTCACCGTTAAGGGAAGGCAAACGATTAGAGTTTATTAAAGTTAAACCGAAAGATGAGGCCTATTATTTAGTAGTAGTAACCTACCTTCCCTTTATTTTTTTTAAGAAACACTAATTTCCACGAATCCATGGTTTCCAGAAAACGATTCTTGCAACTTTCAGCATTGAGTGCTGGCGCGTTGCTTATTCCTTCTTATTTTTTTTCCAAAAACTCTCCCAGTCCACAAAACTCTCTAACTAATGATGATGTCAACACTCTTCTTAAGAACGCCAAGGCATTCTGCAAAGAGAAAAAATGGGCAAAGGCAAAAGGAAAATATGAACAGATAATATCCAGCCGACCACAGGAGGCAAGAGCCTATGACGGATTACGGCGATGTATTTTTCAAAAGCCTAAACAGGAATCTGCTTATCTTGAGATTTTAGAAAATGCCGTCCAAAAGTATCCTGATAATAAAGACCTGAAACAAAGGTTATACAGCCAGTATATAAAAATGGCGACAGGAAATAAAAAAGTAAGCCGATTAAAAAACAGCAACCTCCTTTCCGTTGCCCAAAATAAGCTTTCTGAGCTTGCTTCTCGGTATCCTGAGGATCAAGCACTTCAACATCAGCTTGCCAAGGTGAATAAACTTATCTCCTTTAAAGCCGGAGAGATTCATCACAAGAAAAACCCCAACATAAAGCAGCAGCACAAGGAGAACCAAAAGCTTTTTAAAGCCCGGTTTGATCAGTTAACCAATGATGAGCTTTCTTCTAAACTTACTCTACTTAAGAATAAACCTTATAAAAAAGAAAGAGAAAACCATATAAGAGAACTCTATCTTATTCTTATTAAAAGGAATGTAAAAAATCATAGCTCTGATCAAGCTATTCAATTTGCTAAAGAATATCATAGCCTCTATCCTAAAGACCGTTCAGCAGTTTATTGGACAAGAAGATTGGGTAAACAAAAGAGAGACTTCCAAACCCTCTTATCCATGGAAGAAAAAAACCATCAAATAAGACAGAATTTCTGGAGTGCCACTTCATATTTTAATGCTGCAAAAAAGCATCAGCCATCAAATACCCAAAAGCTCCAAATACTTCTTTCTGAAATGGAGCAAAAGAAAACAGATGAAAACCAGGAATTTGTTCTTCAATGTAAAAAAACAGATTTTTATCTGCTACAAAATCAAACCACTGAGGCCGAAAACAATATTAATTCTTTACTTAACAAAAAATCAGGAATCAGGAATACATCTGTTATAGACTCTGTTAATATTCTTGTTATTAAATATCTAAAAAAAACAAATCAGGAACACTTAACCCAAAAATATCTTTATCTGGTCATCAATGCAAAAGATCTTACTACCAGCTCCGATCCCTGGGAACAGAAAATAGCACAGCTTAATCAAAACAGAAATTTTTCCCAATCTTCTCATCTTGAGAAACTGCAAAAATTTTTAAATAAAGTATAATTTCTCCTAACCAACCATGAAAAAACAATTATTTGGAGGGGTACTTATATTATTCCCCCTTCTATCTTCTGCTCAGCTTGTCATCACTGAGGTTTACAGAGATACCCCTTATTCGGAATACATAGATGTAAACTATGGTCCTTACCAAAATCCTACCCCTGAACTATTTGAAAAGTTACGAAAAAGACATCGTGGGGAATTTATTGAAATTTTTAATGCCAGCGATACAGATCTTAATCTTAAAGACTGGAAATTAAGGGATAATGAAGGAAGTTTTGATCTGCCTGATAAAATCATAAAGTCTAAACAATTCATGGTCGTCGTTGCCAATAATAACTCAGGAGGTGATTATTTTCCTAATTTTTTCTCCACCACTCAGGGCAAAGAGGACCAGATTATCTATCAGAATGTCATCAAGTTAAGCAATACTGACGAGACAATAGAGCTTATTGCTAAAAAGGTTGCCGGCCATAATTTACAGCAGGAAATGGTAGCTTCCGGGGTTTCTTTCCAGCAGAACGGCAATGGTATGGGAGTTTCTGTAGGTTTTGATGCAGTTTCCAATCCTAGTGTATTTTATGAGGTTAAAGACTGGCAGTATGATTATAATACTCCTCAGTTTCCCAATCCGCTAGTTGCCACTGTTATGCCTCCTGTTAAACCTCTGGAGGACTATGTAGGAAATATCTTAGCTCAAAATTACGATATTCTGACCTGGGACTCAAACGCGGGAGATCTTATTGATAATAAATGTGATATTACAATTCCTTATGTTACTCAATCTATTAACGTAGGACTTACTTCCGGAAGTAAAAGATTTAGCTTTGATGAGGGAGGAAACAGCTCTGCTATTAACAACGGACTTTTAAAAGCCAATACGGAATTATCTGAAACAGCTATGGCCAAAGAAGTTAATGCAGAGGATAATCTGGAGCAAATTAAAATGGCTATCCAGCTATCCCCCAACCCTACCACAGATATCGCCAATGTAAGTATTACAGGTGTTGCCCAAGGAAAAGTAACTTCAGTTCAGGTATTCAGCGGAGCGGGGGCTCTTTTATTTACCAAAAATAATTTGCAGGATCCTGCGAATTTCAATTTCAGTTTCAGCTTAGGAAACCAGATTACCGGCATCTATGTAGCTAAGTTTACGCTAAACACAGGACAGGTTGTAGGTAAAAATGTTATGAAGCGCTAATAAAAAATTATTGACAGGCCATATTCTTTCATGGCCTGTGCTATTAATAGTATCGATATAAGATCATAATCAATTCATATGATAAAAAATATAAAATTTCTTGGAGTTCTTGCGCTTCTCTCTTTAGCACAATTTGTGGGAGCTCAGCAAGCAACATCTGTATCTCTTGAGTATAATACTGCAGGGTATAAAGAAAACCAGCAGAACTCTTCAAAGACCATTTCGACAGACTATTCTCTTATCCCTTCTATAAAATCAGAAATGTCTGTCAGCGAAGGAGGGTCACTTACTTATACTGTTCCTTTGGAAACCTTAAAAGGGTTAAATAATTTTCAGCCCAATACAGCCTTGGTTTACAATAGCCAGGCAGGAAACGGAAATGCCGGATGGGGATGGAGTTTCACAGGCCTTTCTATTATCAGCAGAGGAGGAAAAAGTCAGAATGTAGACGGGATCACCATAGGTCCGCAGTTTGATGACAACGACCCTTATTATTTAGATGGCCAAAGGCTCCTTAAAAAATCAGATACAGAATATGTTACTAAAAATTTCTCCAAGATTAAGATTACAAAATCCTCTGGAACATATAGTTTCATTATTCAGTATACGGATGGAAAAATTGCCTGGTATAATGAGCTTTCACCAGGGCAGCACTATATTGTAAAAATGGCGGATTCATTTGATAATGAAATCCATTACACTTATGTAATTACAAACAATACTCCAAGACTGGATAAAATATCCTATGGAGGAACAGACACCGGTACGGATAAATTTTATTTAAAAGTATTATACAAAGACCGTAAAAAAATTGCAAAAATTTATAGAAACGGACAGCAGTATATCAACAGTAAAGTCATTTCTGAAATTGTCACTGGATCTACTTATTCCGGCGATTACAGGAAGTACACTTTCAGCTATGATTTTGTAGATGCGGACAGTAACGAAAGGTTACGTACCATCAATGTATTCAATGAAACCGGAGAAAGCCTGAGACCGCTCAACTTCAATTATAATTCTCCCAATTCCACAGGTACTGCTGAGGTAACAAAGCGTCAGCTTGCTACTACTCCTGCAAGTACTTATCGTTTAGGAGATGTAACTGCAGGTAACCTTTATAACAATAGCGGAAACGATATATTCTATGTATCAACTACCGTTACTGATTTCAGAAGCGGGCCAAACGGAGGTTTTGGCGGATCTACCCCTCCTCCTCCAGAGCCAGGTAGTATACGAAATCCTATATTTTATCTTAACAGCCCTTATGGCCAGATAACTCCCAGCACCTATGTTAATGCCCATACCAGAATCTTTACGGGAAAAACATTAATTAATGACAGTAAAATTACAACTAATGACCAGCTGATCATTGTCAATACTATTTCCAAAACACACGAGTCGTTACAGGGACAGATAGAAATCCGGGACTTCAAAACAGGAAAAACAAAAGTTATTTCTGGTGGTCCTTCTATCCCATGGATTAGCAGCGGTTTTCAGGGACAGCAAACCTATACATCTCCTCCCAGAATAGCCCAGAAAATGTTTATTCCGGGGGATTTTAATAATGACGGTCTTTTCGATCTTATTTATATCAGCGGAAATACACAGGCTAATCAAAAAATCTATTTATATGAAGTAGGTAAAGAAACCGGGGATGTCATTACACGAAAGGAGTTTGCAGTAACCTCTCTTCTGCTTACAGAAGACAATTACAGACTTTTGGAAATGGATGGTGACGGAGTACCGGAAATTATGATTATATCTGGTAACCAATATGGTATTTATAAGATCAATGTAAATGATATGACCATAAAGCCATATGGTGATATTGCAGGACAGTCTTCAACAAATATTTTAAATGATCTCAGCTATAATAGTGACGGAAAACTTATTACTCCTATTCTTTTAGGAGATTTCAACGGAGATGGCCTTACGGATTTTATGACTCCACAGTTTGTATTTAATACCATGAATCCTTTCTCAAAACTAAGGATTGCTATTGAAAACACACCGCAATTTATATGGTGGATGTACACTTCGGATGGTAAAAAATTTATCCCGAGCCAGCTTGATCTTACAGCTCAAAAACTAGCGTATATTAAACCTTCACAGGATGAAACAATTCCTAAGCAATCCGGATGGGACTTATTTTTATGGGGACCTGACAACTCAATGAAAGGGTTTGCCGTAGGAAATGTAGTTGTAACAGACATCAACAATGATGGGAAATCTGACCTTGTCTCCATCACAAAGTTCGGTAAAATACAATATAATGATCAGAACCCTTTGATCAGCAATTTTACCTATGAAAATATTGGTGATTTATATACTGAGCAGGTATACACACACTCCTGCTATAATGCTACTGCACAAGCTGTACCAGCCATATATATCAACGCTCAACAGGGATATAAATGTTTGGTTCCTGGTTTTCCTCAATATGTAGGGCCAACGCATTTCAGCATTACCAATACAGATGTTCCGGGAATCTACATGACCCTGCTGCCTGGATTTAATAAGGTTAAATTCTTTGTCAATACTACAGATAACAACGGAAATACCTCGTTTACCAAGCTAAATCAGGAAATTGATTTAAAAGACGAAAAAATAACCCCGTTCTCTCTTTTCACAGTTTCTGATGAGGTTAATTTCTTAAATACCTACAAGACTTCTATCAGTAATTTTGACATCACTACCGGGTCTGAATTTAAGATCACATTCAACAACAATAATTTCCTGGAAAAACAAATTCAGGAGGTGAATAACGGTTCTACTGTTATGCAAAAAGTTGAATACCGCCAGATGATGAAACTTGATACGAAAGAAGAGATCTGCTACGTACACAAGGATAATGATTTAAAATATCCATTATATACCCATCAGACCAACGGAGCATTATATCTGGTTAATAAGATTCATACTCTTTTCAGTGGAAAAATTCTTTCAAAAGAATACCGTTATGAAAATGCTATACAAAGTCTTGACGGAAGAGGTCTTTTAGGATTCCAAAAAACCTACGTTTCGGACGGATATGAATCGGTTTTGCAAAATGGAAAATTCAGAAATAAAAAGCTTGCTAATGCTCTTTTCTGGACAGTAAATACCAAAGATCCTTTATTAGATAACGTCCTATTAAAAACTACTTACGGAGGAATCTCCAAGTTTTTAACAGAAACCAATTTCATCAATCAAAAATTCATAAAAGGAAATCAGAGCCTTATTCTCAGCACAGAGGAAAGAACGACTGATAACCTTAGAAACATGAATGTCATTAAAAGATATACCTATGATGAAGCCGACGATCTTAAATTAAAGAAAACATGGATCAATTATGGGGATTATGCGATAACACATTCCAACTTTACTTATCAGCCGGAATTCACAAATGGTCTTCATTATTTCTACGGGAAAATCAGTGAGCAGGTTAATAATTCTTTTAGACAAGGTGATTTGTTTACCGCAAAAGAAGTAAGTACTTACTATCCAACAAATGGATCAATCAAAGAAATTCAGAAATTCAGCCAAAATTCTCAGTCGTTAAATAAGAGCTTTGTCTATGATAATATTGGGAATCTGAAGCAGGAAACAATTTCTTCCGCAGGAATTGCCTCTCAGACTACTACATATGATTACGACTCAACAAATCGTTACCGAACTTCTACAACAACACCTGATGGCTTAATAGCTTCCACGGTAGTAAATACAATAGGAAGACTTTTAGAAGAAACAGCCGCTATTGGAGGATTAAAGACTTATTATACTTATGATGGCTGGGGTAATATCACTTCATTTACTGATTATCTGGGTAAGAAAACTACCATCAGTAAATCTTCTGCTTCAGCAATTCCGGGAGGAATTTATCAGATCTCAAAAAAGAGAGAAGGAGGAGTAGAAACGATCTCAGCATATGATGAATTCGACAGAGAAATACAAACCAAAACCCAGAGTACAAATGGTAAATGGATTGTAAAAAAGAGCGAATATGACATTTTCGGAAAATTAATAAAGAAATCTGAACCTTTATTTGAAGGTGAGCAGACGAAATGGAATACAATAGAATATGATGCCTACAACAGAGCGGTAAAGCATGTAACTTACACAGGAAAAACAGTTATTACCTGCTACGAAGGATTAAAAGTAACCGTTGATGATGGCCATAAAAAAATATCCAAAACACTGGATCCTTTCGGTAACACGATTGTTCAGCAGGATCATGGTGGAACAATTAACTATACCTATTACCCTAATGGATCTTTAAAAGAAACCAACTATGAAGGCAGCAAAACCACTTTCGAAATTGATGACTGGGGTAACAAGAAAAAAATTGTAGATCCATCCTCAGGTACATATACCTATCAATATGACATTCTGGGAAGGTTACTTCGTGAAGACAATCCTAAAGGGTATACCGTATTACAGTACGATGATTTTGGACAAACTATTTCAGAAAAAACATACGGTAAAACCCCGGCAGAAAATACTTCTATAGAAAAGTTCTATCAGTACAATCCAACGAGTAAGCTTCTGGAAAAGATCTATGGAACAAGCAACGGAAAAAACTTTGCCTATACCACAGAATATGACCAGTATTATCGTATCAAAGGAAAGAAGGAGGAAACTCCGGAGTTTATTTACAGTAGTAACCTGACTTTCGACACCTTTGGAAGAGTAGATGAAACAGCTATTTCTGCCGTATGGAATGAGAATGCCTATACAACCACCTCAAAAACAAAGAATGTATATGACAGTAATGGTATCCTGACACAGCAGAACGACGTTAATGCCAATAAGATGATATGGCATACATCTTCGGTGAATGCTTTGAATCAGGCTACACAAATGGAATATGGCAATGGTTATATTATCAATAACTACTACAGCCCGCAGGATGGAACTCTTCTTAGAACGAATCATGCTAAAGGAGGTCTGATTGCACTGGACATGATGTATGATTTTGACGTCAATAAAGAAGTTTTAAGGTCCAGAAACAGCAATGATTTTGGAAAAAGTGAAACTTTTGAATATGACAAATTAAACCGACTATTAAAGGAAACAACCAATGGCACTGTAACCAATCAGTATTCTTATGATAAAAGAGGAAGAATGGCTGCAAATCTTGACCTTGGTTACTATAACTACAATGGCGAGTTTGATTATAAACTAAACAATATCGCTCTTAATGCGAATGGTCAGCAAGTAAATGCGAACCGAGGTTTTGCCGAAGTAACATACAATGCATTCAATTCGCCATTAACAGTTAAGGTTCCTAACAAAGAAGATTTAAGTTTTGAATACAACTTAATGAAATCAAGATATTCAATGATTTCAGCAGCTTCAGGAAAAAGAAAATATTATTCTGCTGACGGTGCCATAGAATTTACAAGAAGATCTGGAAAAGGAGGTGGCACACTGCAAATTGTTACCTATATTACAGGAGATCCTTATTCTGCAAATTATATTAAAAAAGATGTTGTAAGCTTTTTGAACGGATCTCAGGAGTCTCAAAACTACTATCTGCATCGTGATCATTTGGGAAGTATTTTAGCCATTTCAAAAGATGATGGTTCTATTGTTGAAAAACGATTCTTTGATGCGTGGGGAAATCTTAAAGGATTGATGATGGATGGACAAATTGTAGACCTGCAGCAGTTCAATGGGGAAACTCTCCTTATTGACAGAGGATATACCGGACATGAACATCTGTGGAGAGCCGGGCTTATTCATATGAATGCAAGGATTTACGATCCTATCATGAGAAGATTCCTTAGTCCTGATACTATTATTCAGGATCCTTTTAATACACAGAGTTATAATAAATTTGGTTATGTAACCAATAATCCTTTATTGTACACTGATCCAAGTGGAAATATAGGATTAGGTGCCGTTCTTATCATTGCTGTAGTAGTGTCTGCCGTAACACACGCTGTCATCAACACCATCAATGGAGTTCCATATTGGTATGGTATGGGACAAGCCATTACAACCGGGCTTGCAAGCGGTATCATCAGCTTTGGAATCGGAAGTGTCGCCACCTCTATATTTTCACAGACTCTGACCGTCGGTAAGGCTGCCTTCCAGGCGGGGATGCATGCTTTGTCAGGAGGAGCAATGTCCGAAATAGGCGGAGGAAAATTTATTTCAGGATTTATGAGTGGGGCTATTTCTTCTGTAGTATCCAGCGGAGTACAGGCATTAGGCGAGTCAGGATATAAATTCTCCGTTGAAGGGAATTCTATTTCGATCAGTTCTTTTGGTTCCAGAAATGTAGGATTATTAAAAGCTCTAATGCTTGCTTCCGGTGGTCTTTCCGGTGGTCTTTCCTCTTCCATTGCAGGAGGTAATTTCTGGGATGGCCTAAAACAGGGATTATTAACCTCCGGGTTGAATCACTTAGCTCATGAAGGAGCAGAAGCTGTAGATTGGAAAACCGCATCTATGGATATTGCTGCTGATAAACCGCAGACCGGTGAAACAGATTGTGTACCTACGGTAGCAAGGGCCGCAGCAAAATATTTAGGTATAGATCTTGATGTTTCTGTTCAGCAAAAAGCAGCCAATGAATCTGGAGGAGTACGTGCCGATCAAACCAAAGAGTATTTCGAGAAATTCGGATTGAAAGTAGATGCCCTATATGAAGCTAAAGCAAAGAACGACTATTATTTCCATTCCGGAATTCCTTCAGCATTGACAAAACAGGCTGTTAAATTCATTGTGGAAAGTTTACAGTCAGGTCACCCTGTATATCTTGGTTTCAGCACCACAGAAGCAGCCGGGAACAGACAAGGGCACGCCGTTCTGGTTACTGAAATAAAATATAGTGAGGATTTTTCAAGAATGAAACATATCAACTTTTTTGATCCGTATTCAGGAAGAAGCAATGGCCAGCTGAATAGCTTCCAAAACACGTATAATTTATCAGAAACTGTTTATAATATATTCTCACTTTCAAAACCATAAAATATGAAAAATATGATTGTCTTATTTTCTTGTTTATTGATAAGCTCTTTTAGCTTTTCACAAGATAAAACAGACACTATTGTCTATAAATACAACAAAGAGGAATATAATAAAGCGGCCCTATCATATGTAAGAAAAATGATAGATGCTAATGTAAAATATGGAGAAAATAAAACAGGCTTGATAACAAATATGGATCATGTTGAAGTTATCATTCACCCTGTTTTCCAATTTAAAAAAGAGATTATTGAGAATGACGGGAATAAAAACCTCCTGCAGCTCATTGATTTTAAAAATACTCCAGAAACTCAGCTTTTTGATGTTTACTATAAGGGGAAATTTGTATATAGCTTTAAGCTTCCTGATGAAAAGAATGATAAAGCTGAACATGGAGACCGTAAAAGCCTTACCGGATACCTTTCCATAGACAGTAAAATGCCTGAAAATGGTCCGCTGGATTATACATATGCATTCAGGAATTATTTCTCTTTTTACATAGACAAGCATTATTGCGCATTGATAGATAATAAAATAGTTGTTGTTTCTTCTGTTGCAATACCGGCACATATAGAGATTCAGGATTTCAATTCCTACTTTTATCCTGAATTGAACTATCTAAAAGCCGTCGCTAAAAATATCAAAAATCCAAGCTACGAAACTTTTATTTTAAAAAAAGCCATTCCCCCGGCTATTGTAAAGGTTATCTCTCAATAAATAAAAACCAGGATTATTTCCTGGTTTTTTATTTTAAAGGATCTTCGACTGGGATGCTCTTTTGAAAATAAAAACAGGACCAGAAATTTCTTTCCGGTCCTGTTTTTATTGCTAGAGGTTTACAATCACTTTTCCGGCGACACGGTTGGTTTCCAACTCCAAATGTGCTATGGCAATATCTTCAAACAGAAATGTTTTATAAACAAATGGTTTCAATACTTTCTGCCCCAATAAGCCCGCAATTGCTTCCGTGGTTTCTTTTTTAGACTGTACCATCATAAACTCAATATTCACCTTTTTCTGCCCGGCTCTGTCTGCAACATCCTCAGGAATCTCAGGAGTAGGAAGCGTTATAATAATTCCATTCTCTTTTACAACATCTACCGAATCAGATAGCGTTTTTCCCTGAAGGGTATCAATCACGATATCTACATCCTGCACTTTTTCATGAAAGTTTTCCGTTGTATAATCAATATGCTCATCAGTTCCAAGCGATAAAACAAAATCCCTGTTTTTACCGGATGATACGCCGATAACATATGCTCCGAAATGCTTCGCAATCTGAACAGCAAAATGGCCAACACCACCTGAAGCTGCATGGATCAGGACTTTATTTCCTTCTTTAATTTTAGCAACATCTACCAGCGCCTGATAAGCCGTTGAAGCCGCCATTGACGCCGCTGCCGCCTGCTGATGAGTAATATTCTGAGGTTTTAATGCCAGATGAGCCGCCGGAGCCGCAACATATTCTGCATACGCGTTTCCCCTTCCAAAAAAGTTAACCATCCCGAAGACTTCATCTCCTTTTTTAAAATCAGTTACGTTTTTCCCGGTTTCCACGACTTCTCCCGAGATATCCCATCCCAAAATAGCAGGTCTTTTTTCTTCAAAAATCCAATTCAGAACTCCTTCATAAGCTCTGGATTTTACATCTACAGGATTAATGCTTACAGATACTACTTTTACCAATACCTCATCATTTCCTATTACAGGTTTTTCTATTTCCGCAAATTGAAGATTTTCAACACCTCCTGCTTCGCTTAAAATAACAGCTTTCATTTTTTTTAATTTTAATTGTTGAACAAATGTAGTCTCATCATATCTTTACAGCAAGTATGTACTTTTTAGTAATCTACATACCAAAAACATACTAATACTGATTATCAAACCATTGAAAAAATGTTAAAAATAAAAAAAGTCACCAATGAGCCATCCTGTCCTGTTGACTACGCTTTTAAACGGATTGGAGGAAAGTACAAAGGCCGTATTTTATGGTATCTTCATCTGAAGACGATTATGCGTTACGGCGAACTTCGTAAAACACTTTCTGACATTACCCCTAAAATGCTTACTCAGACTGTCCGGGAGCTGGAAGATGACGGACTCATCCACAGGGAAGTCTATCATGAAGTTCCTCCGAAAGTAGAATATTCTTTAACGGAAACCGGTGCCGAACTCATCCCTTTTATTGATTATCTGAGACTCTGGGGTGAAAATCAGATTGAAAAAGAGAGAATAAAAGGCTAAAACAGAGACCCGTTTCAGTCAGAGAACGGTTACTGTGATTTTATGTATTGTTCGTTTTGCTGCAGCATGATATTGTCTTTGTCCTCATATTTTCAATGATTAATATTTTAATTTCCATATAAACCATGAATGATCATCATGGTTTTAATTTTATGTATAAAGAAGTACCACTGGATATTTTTAATTAAAAAAAACAAACCAGCAATTCATATTCATCTGAATATCAAAAAGTCGTAAATTTAGTAAAGGATAAAAACAGTGTTTTCACCCTTTTTTATAGTTGTGCCATTAGCTAATTTTGTTCCATAAAATTAAAAACCATAAAAATGAAAACTTCCTTTTTTACTAAGACTTTAAGTTTGCTCTGTGCAGCATTTATTCTAACACTCTGTTTGTTAAGCTGCACCCGCTGCTCTGAATCTCCTCAAGAACCCGTTAGTAACAGTTATAAAAAGAAACTGATCAGCTATCGTGAAGGCCGGGTTCTTTTTGATGAATACACCAGAACCAATCATGAAATTCTCATGAAGTACAGAAACGGAGAACCAGACTCCCGGTGGTACTGGTTTTCACTGGAAGACATGGAAGGATATATTAAGTATGTAAAAGAAAATGCAAAAAAACAGAAATTAAAAAATCCGGGAATCAGGATCTATATGGGAAAATATCCTATAAATCATCCTAAAAACAGAATGGCAAAACCGGAATATGCAGGTTATCAGACTATATTTTTAGTTCCTACTGCCCAAAAAAGAGAAAGAACCAATGCAATGTCCAGATCAGCCACCACTGAGGAAAATACAGATGTACCATCCATAGAATCTATGAACATGACCAATCTGGCGCCTCCTCCAAAAACCTTGTCAGGAACAATGCCTTAAAAACACAAAATTATGAACTGGAATATTGAAACAGGGAAACAGATATCGATGATCCTATCCATCATAGTGATGCTTTTAATGGTCATAAAATATAGAAAAACCGGAAAGGAAAATTTATTTTTTATTATTGGATATCTGTTGTTTTCCCTGATTGATATTTTTTGTTATTTCTACTTCGACCTGACCAGGCTGCCTACGGACATATTTTATGTAATTGGTTTTTTGATGATTGTATTCTTTTTGTACTTATTTTATTATTACCAATTACTGTATGTTCCGGTGCTCAAAAAGATACAGACCGTCATTCTGGCTCTTTTTGTCCTTAATATTGCTGTAATATTTTACACAGAAGATGATCTGATCCATCATTTTTCTTTTAATATGCTGTATGTAGATATTCTTTTGTTGTTATTTTCAATTATTTTGTTCCTGTACCAAACCTTTAACTCTGATAAAATACTGGAAATCAAAAACTATTTACCATTCTGGATATCAGTGGCTTTACTGATCTTTTTTATTGGAAGTATTCCGATACTCTTTTTCAGAACTACTGTTTCGGAGACTATATATTTTTTCATTTTATTTATGCTGAATCTGATCAGTAACGGTATACTCATCTTAGGTTTAATTTGGAACAAACAGGAGAAAATCAGATAAAAACTTCTTAGATATGGAAGAGAATAATTTGGTCATCATCTTTACAATTACCTTATTTATCGTTGTTTTGACAATGATCTTCATCTATGCTGTTTTCATCAAGAAAAAGACAACCCTGCTGATAGAACAAAAAGAAAAAGATCTGCGTTTTGAAAAGGAGCTTGCCACTTCTCAGGTAGAAATGAAGGAACAGACCCTGAATTATATCGGGCAGGAATTACATGATGATCTGGGACAAAAACTTTCTGTTGTACGTCTTCGTCAAAATCAGCTGATTACCAAATTAAAAAACAACGAAAAAGAGGACCTGATTGAGCTCAATGAACTGTTGGGAGAATGTATACAGGATATAAGAAACCTGTCTAAAACATTAATTACTGAACAGATCATTCATTTCGGACTGGCAGAATCTGTTGAAAGAGAAGTTCATAGGATCAAAAAACTGAAATTATTAAAAATAGAATTCATTACTCAGAAACAGGATATTGATATTTCCCCAAAACATGGGTTGATTCTCTTCAGAATTATCCAGGAAAGCATCAACAATATTCTAAAACACTCCAAGGCCAAAAATGTTTCCATACAAATGGAAGATGACTGTGAAAAATTACACATCAGCATTTCCGATAACGGAAAAGGCTTTGATACAAGCATTATTCAGGATGGCTCAGGATTAAAAAACATGGAACTGAGAGCCAAACTGATTCATGCCGAACTTTCTATACACTCAGAATTAAATAAAGGAACACAAACTCTGATAACCTATCATAAAAATTTATTATGAAAACTATTCCCATAGCGATCGTTGATGATCATACTTTAATTTCCAAAGCCTTGGAAAATATGATCACAGAAAACACTCAATATCGGGTCATTATGAATCATCCCAACGGAGAAGAATTTATTGCAGGTGTGGAAAAAGCTTCTGAATTACCCGCCGTAGTCCTGATGGATGTTAATATGCCTTATAAAAATGGTATAGAAACTACAGAATGGCTTACCGAACATTACCCCGACATCAAAGTCATTGCCCTTACCATGGATGATGATGAAAAAGTTCTTATCAGAATGCTTAAGGCAGGTGCTAAAGGGTATTTACTGAAAGATATGCAGCCTTCTATCCTTTTCCAGGCCATAGAAACTGTATTTGAAAAAGGGAGTTTCTATACTGATTTTGTTGCCCAGAAATTATTGAAAGTAAAAACAGAAGAAATGAAAAACGCTTCTCTTCTTTCTGAACTGAAAGACAGAGAGAAAGAGTTTATAAAGTGGGCTTGCAGTGAACTTACCTATAAAGAGATTGCCGACAAAATGTGCCTGAGTCCGAAAACTATAGATGGCTACAGAGATTCGGTTTTTGTAAAACTGGATATAAAAAACAGAGCAGGTCTGGTACTTTTTGCCTTAAAACATGATCTTTGTTGATTGAATATTCTCATTTTTAATCTTATTTCTTATACTATAAAATAAACATCTTTACATTCTATTTACGTATCCGGCAGCTTTTCAAGCTGCCGGATTTTTCATTCATAACAACCTCACAAACAGACAAAAAAGGTGTTTTACCTTTTTCAAAATACGGTTTTCTCCTCTGTTTTCATCCTGCAGAATAAAGGAATTTTGTCATAGAAAAAAAACAGAAAGGCAGAACCCGAAAAGCCGAAACAGAGTAGGGAATATTTTTAAAACTAATACAATGAAAAAAGCACTTATCGTAGGTATTAATGATTATGCACCCATCGGATACGGAGGTCCGGATCTTAATGGCTGTGTAAATGATGCAAGAGATATGGCAAATACATTGGTTATTTGTGGTTTTAGCCCGGCAAAGATTAAAATCCTGACCAATCAGAATGCCACAAGAGCGAATATATTAAACTATCTGAAATCCATGATCAGCACAAGTGTAAAAGGAGATTCTCTTGTTTTTTATTATTCGGGACACGGAACCAGAGTGGCTAATATCGGATCGGATCTGGAACTGGATGGTCTGGACGAAGCTATTTGTCCACATGATTATGCTAATAACGGTGTTATTCGCGATGATGATTTTAAAACAGTTCTCAGCAAACTGAAAGCGGGAGTCAATATGGAAGTGATCTTCGACTGCTGCTATTCCGGAACAGGAACCCGAAAAATGGATCTGGGACTGGAAGCGGATCTTCTCAACGAAACCGCCCGTTATATTCCACCAATGCTGGAAGATGAATTTTACCTGACGTATGCCAGTGAAATGGAAACTTCTAAAAGTTCAAAAAAATCAACTGTTCTTACTAAAGCTCTTGTTCCTGTGGCCGGAATGAATCATACTTTATGGGCTGCCGCTAAAGACAATCAGGTTTCTATGGAAGGGAATATCAGCGGACAGATACGTGGATATTTCACCTACCATTTCTGCAAAATATTACGTGCTACCAATGGGAATATTATTAGAAAAACGCTTGATAAACAGGTTGCTATTGCATTGGCAGCTATGGGAGCAGCGCAAATCAATCAGACAGAAAGCATCACTGCAGAATTTTCACAAAAAATATTCACTTAATCATATCATTATTAGAGGCGGAATCCGAAAAGCCATTAAAAGAGTAGGAAAACACTAGATTAAAAATAATAATCATGTCAAAAATCGAAAACAACAACCCAATGACAGCAGAAGAAGTTTTAAGACTTAGAACTGTTAAAGCAAAATCAACTGAAAAACCAGAAGCAGTTGAAAAATTATTTAAGCAGGCTCCCGCTATGGAAACCATCAACGGAAGAACTTTTCCGAAAGGGATGAAAACAATAGGAATGCCTATGGATGAAAAAACAGCGGAAATCCGAGCTCTGGAAACCGATCATTTCTATCCTACCCATGCTGATTTTGAATACAATCCAAAACTTGAACCGAAAAGAGACCGTAAACCAAAATTCATTGACAGAGATTCTTTCCTGACTCCGGAAAATGCAAGAACTATTTTTGGAGCAGATCAGAGAAAAGTATATAATTCTACCGCCTATCCATGGAGATGTGTTGGCAGAGTGGAAAGTTCTTTAGGCTCAGGAAGCGGTGTAATGATCGGACCAAGACACCTTCTTACCTGTTCTCACATTGTTGACTGGCAACCTAATAATACTACAGGATGGCTGAAATTCACTCCAATGTATTATAACGGAAGTGCTCCTTACGGAACAGCCTGGGGTACATTGACTTATTACAAGTATAAAGTAGCAGGCCCATCTATTGATTCAACGGAGATACAATACGATTATGTAGTGATTGTATTAGACAGACCTATCGGAAACAGCACAGGCTGGTTAGGATCAAAATCATATTCTGATTCATGGGATGGAGGAGCTTACTGGACTCACGCAGGATATCCGGGAGACCTTACAGGAACGCAAAGACCAACGTACCAAACAGGTATCGCACTGGATGGAGATTTCTGGAGTGCCGATGACAACGAAAGCATGAGCCATAAAGCAGATATATGGCCTGGACAAAGCGGAGGTCCTTTTTGGGGATATTGGGACGGCTCTCCGTATGCTGTAGCTACTCAAAGTGCGCATAATCCAAGCGATAATTTTGCAAGTGGCGGCTCAGATTTAGTCAATCTGGTCATCAGAGCTAGAAATGAACATCCTTAATTTATTTTTTTAGTTTAAATCTATAGCCTGCCTTTTGGGGTGGGCTTTTTTATTTATGATTAAATACGTCTAAAAGGATATGACTAATTCTAATAATTGTTTTTATCCTAAATTTCTTCCAATTTTAAAGCATTTTTAAGTAATCAGCCTTAGTATTCTCAATATTTTAATACATTTGTTTAAAACATATCTCAGATGAATTTCGAGCAGATCAACTTACACCTTGAAGCTTATAAAGAACATGATCAGATTCTGGATGCAGCAAAATATCTGATTCATTCTTTTGAACTGGAGCATGAAAACTTTGCAGGGTTTGGCTTCAGAGAAGAACTTTCTCCTACCTCGATGCTTCTTACCGCAGAAGGTGAATTGGGAGGACCGCAAACGGTCATGATCCCACGAAATTTATTTGATTTTGACCTGAACCTTGTCCTTAACATGGTGGCTCATGAAATGCTTCATGTAAGACAGAAAGCCCCCGGGCATGTAATTGAAGACAAAAATGAAAGAGAATTCCAGGCGTATTATGAAATGCTTTTTCATAAAGTTTTCCCACAAGTTCCCGAAGTTTCGGATTTTCATAAAAAATTCTTTGGGGGAAAAGCCTTGGAATATTACAGAAGAATGGGTGAAGGTTCAGAACTACAACAAAAATATGCAGAACAGAAAACAGAAGTAGAACATTTAATCAACGAATTACCATGACAGTAAAACCAGACATCACCTGGGCAGATTTTGAAAAAATAGACATCAGATGCGGAACCATTCTTTCAGTAAATGATTTTGAAAAGGCCAGAAACCCGTCTTACCAGCTGGAAATAGACTTTGGAGACTTAGGAATCAGAAAATCCTCTGCACAAATAACCTCTCTTTATGAAAAAGATGAACTTATCGGAAAGCAGATCTTAGCGGTAGTCAATTTCCCTAAAAAACAGATCGCCAACTTCTTCAGTGAGTGCCTGGTATTGGGATTATATGGTGAAGACAAAAAAGATGTCACTCTTTTAGCCCCTTCATTACCTGTAAAAAATGGAATGCAGGTAGGATAGACAGCAAATAAAACGCATATGATACAAAACATCCCTTTAGAAAGAGTTTTATTCCTTGATATTGAGACCGTTCCACAGGCAGGTTCATGGGACGACTTATCTGAAACAGAGCAATATCTGTGGGATAAAAAGACCAAATTTCAAAGAAAAGAAGACATCTCCGCAGAAGAGTTTTATGACAGGGCCGGTATTATGGCCGAGTTTGGAAAAATCATCTGTATCTCCATCGGAATGCTTGAAAAGAATGAAACTCTTAAAATAAAAAGCTTTTCAGGGCACGATGAAAAGAAAATGCTTCAGGAATTTGGCGAAATCTTCAACAGTCCAAGGCTTCACAATGTTATTCTCTGTGCTCATAATGGAAAGGAATTTGATTTCCCATGGATTGCCAGACGATATCTTATCAACGGGATCCTTCCGCCGGCTCCGTTTCAGATGTTTGGAAAGAAACCCTGGGAGGTTCCTCACATAGATACGATGGAACTGTGGAAGTTTGGGGATTATAAAAGTTTTGTATCACTGGAATTACTGGCTCATGTCTTTGGAATTCCCACCCCGAAAGATGATATTGACGGCTCAATGGTTTCATCAATTTACTACATAGAAAAAGACTTGCAGAGAATTGTAGACTATTGTGAAAAAGATGTCTTAACTTTGGCAAATATTTTCCGGCGCATGCGTCAGGAAGATTTGTTGAAAAGGAATATCAATCTAGATTAAAAAATGAAATTTACAGACGATCAAATTGCTGACATTGGTGAGGAAATCATTGGTGTACTGAAAACCGTATATGACCCCGAAATTCCGGTAGATATTTACGAATTAGGGCTGATTTATGATGTCCAGATCTCCGATGATGCTGACGTAAAAATTATAATGACACTTACTACTCCCAACTGTCCTGTTGCAGAAACTCTTCCTCAGGAAGTAAAAGATAAAGTAGCTGAAGTAGAGCATGTAAATAGTGTAGATTTAGAGCTTACTTTTGAACCGAGCTGGAACAAGGATATGATGAGCGAAGAGGCGAAGTTTGAGCTGGGAATGCTTTAAATATTACCCTTAACAATATAAAAACCCCAAAGAATAATTCTTCGGGGTTTTTGTTTTTAAATATCTTTTGCTATTTCCTTTCCTTCTCTTCTGCTCCATTCACTCCATGAACCTACGTACAGATCCGGCATCGGGAACCCCGCATAATCCAGCGCTAAGATCGTATGACATGCAGTAACACCTGAACCACAGTGAATGATCAAATGCTCAGGCTTATTTTCCAACAACTGGCTGTATTTTTCTTTTAAAATTTCCGGACTAAGGAAATCTCCGTTTTCATTAAGATTTTCAGAAAAAGGAATATTGATTGCTCCCGGAATATGACCGGCAACAAGATCAATCGGTTCAGATTCCCCTTTATAACGATAGGCATCTCTTACATCAACAACAGTCGAAGAATCGTTTTTAAGCTCATTTTCAACAATTTCCAAACTGGAAACAGGAAGAAGCCATTGTTTCTTTTTTATTAAAGAAGTTTTATCAAATATCTCTTCTCCTGAAGAAAACTCCAGTCCGTTTTTTTCTGCAGCCTGCATTCCGCCATCAAGAACCTGAACTTTTTCAAATCCAAAAGATCTTAACATCCACCAGGCTCTTGCTGCTGCATTTGAAGCATTTTTATCATCATACACAATGATGTGAGAGTTTTCAGCGATTCCAAGACCTGAAAGTGTCTCAGCAAACTTTTCTACGGAAGGAAGCGGATGTCTTCCACCAAAAGCTGCATTCTCTCCTATTTCAGCCAAATCTTTATCCAGATCAATGAATCTTGCTCCTTTAATATGTTTTTCAAGGTAATTCTGCTTTACATCTTTTCCGGTTCTTGCATCAAGAATGACAAGATTTTCTGCCGGAAGGTTTTTTAAATCGGATGGAGAGATAATTGGAGACATTTTGTTGATTTTGGAATTAATACTAAATATGAATATGGACACAATCCATTATATTTGAACACATTAAGATGATAAATAGTTCAGCGTATTTTTGTCATTCCGTAGGAATCTTAATTTCATTATTGAAAAAAAATAATCCGGATTCCTACGGAATGACAAATTGAACCTTATGCCATCTTAAGATCTATTTAAGTTGCTAGATCAGTGAAATTTATGATTTATTCTTAAAAATGAAAAATATCCTTTGCTTTATTGTAAGAGCTTTCAAAGTTCAGGAGATTCAGTTTATGTTCTGCTTTTTCAACGCTCATAAAATTGATCACCTGTTCAGTAGGCATATTTCCTACAAGATCATCTTTAGCCATAGGGCACCCTCCGATACCTTTGATAGCACTGTCAAATCTTCTGCAGCCTTGATCGTAAGCCGCTTTTAATTTTGAATAAGAATCTTCATAACGGTTATGAAAATGCCCACCGAAGTTAATTTCAGGATATTTTGAAGGTATTTTTTCAAACAAAAGAGCAATTGTTTCCGGAGTTGCCACCCCTGTTGTATCTGACAATAAGATATCTTTTACTCCGATATCTGAAAATCTCTGTGCCCACTGGTCAACATCTTCCCACTTCCACATTTCACCATATGGATTTCCAAAAGCCATAGAGAAATAGATATTAAGTTGTTTCCCTTCACTTTTTACCAGTTCAAGCATTTTAATAATTTCATCAAAAGCTTCTGCCTGACTTTTATTCGTATTTCTATGCTGAAAAGTTTCGGAGATAGAAAACGGAAAACCCAGAATATCAACGGACTGGTGTTTCAATGCTTTTTCAGCGCCTCTGTAATTGCCTATAATCGCAGAAACTTTCGTCTTAGAACGTGATTTGTCGATATTTTTGGCGACCTCATCAGAATCAGCCATCTGTGGAATTGCTTTCGGAGAAACAAAACTCAGACAATCCAATACATCAAAGCCAACATCCATCAAGGAGTTGATATAATCTATTTTTTTATCGGTAGGGATAAATTCTCCCCATCCCTGCATGGCATCTCTAGGACATTCGGTAAGAAACATTGTTACTTTTTGATTTTCTCAAATATAATAAAACTAAACAATTTGGTATACTGTACATACAAAGCTAACACTATTTTGATTTTCAAAGATTTATATCTGATTTATAATTTCAATAACTGATATTAAATCGCAAATAAGGTATTCTCAGCATCAAATTTGCTAACTTTGTTAAAATTTATGATATCTGATGAGTACAATAGAATTCAACCCATTGTGGAAAGAAAAATTACTGAACCGTTTTCTTAGCTATGTAAAAATATATTCAACCAGCGATGCAGAGAGTGAAACAACACCTTCTACTCCCCGCCAGTGGGATATTGCCAATTATATTACTGAAGAGCTGAAAACCATCGGCCTGGAAAATGTTTCAATTGATGAGCATGGTTATATTATGGGATATGTTCCTTCTAACCTTAAAAATGATGACAGACCTACCATCGGATTTATTTCACACTATGACACTTCACCGGATTTCAGCGGAGAAAATGTAAAACCTCAGGTTTGGGAAAATTATGACGGAAATGACCTTCTTCTGAACCAGACTACAGGATTCACTTTATCTCCTTCAAGATTTGAAAGTTTAAAAAAATATATCGGCCAGACCTTAATTACTACTGACGGTAATACGCTTCTTGGTGCTGATGATAAGGCGGGTTGTGCAGAGATTGTAACGGCAGCGGAATATCTTATCGCTCACCCTGAGATCAAACACGGAAGAATTGCAATAGGATTTACTCCGGATGAAGAGATCGGAAGAGGAGCACATAAATTTGATGTAGCTAAATTTGGTGCAGAGTGGGCTTATACAATGGATGGTGGAGAAGTTGGAGAATTGGAGTATGAAAACTTTAATGCTGCAGGAGCTGTGGTAAAAATCCACGGACTGAGTGTTCACCCGGGTTATGCTTACGGAAAAATGATCAATGCAGCGCTTTTAGCAGCTGAATTTGCTCAAATGCTTCCGGCTAATGAAACGCCTTCAACCACAAAAGGTTTTGATGGATTCTATCACTTAATGGATATCACGGCAGATATTTCTGAAGCTAAACTTCAATACATTATCCGTGATCATGATGCAGATAAATTTGAAGCCAGAAAGAAATTCATGGAAGAGAAGATTGCAGAATTCAATCGAAAGCACGGTGAAGGAACTGCTGAAGTGGAGATCAAAGAGCAATACAGAAATATGAAGCAGCAGTTTGAAGGTAAAATGCACATTGTAGATCTTGCCGCAAAAGCAATGACTGAAGCTGGTATTGAGCCTAAGATCAAAGCGATCAGAGGGGGAACAGATGGAGCCCAGCTTTCTTATATGGGACTTCCATGTCCGAATATTTTCGCAGGGGGAATCAACTTCCACGGACCCTACGAATATGTAGCTTTGGAAAGTATGGAAAAAGCAACTGAAGTAATTATTAATATTGTAAAAGCTTAATAAATCATGAAAAAGGTCTTAGCATCAGCATTCATTTTCACTTTTATTTTCGGCAGTGCCCAGATTTCTGAATTTCAACGGGCAGATTCACGCTATGAAAGAAAGAAAACGGCTCTGTATAACAAATATCCTAAGCCTAATGATTTAAGAACGAAGAAAGAATGGCTTTTGACAGAAGATAAGATAGCAGCTTACAAAGATGCTTTGGATAAAGCTTCTCTTGAAGATCAGAAAATGATCGCTGCAGATCCTCCGTCAAAAGTAAAAGTCACTAAAGAAGCTGAATATGATAAAGGCAAAACAGGCTTTCAAAAATTATTATATGAAGCTGTGGAACTTGATTTTTTAAACTTTTCTCCGGATACCTACAAAGCAACAATCACTTTTGTTGTTGATTCTAAAGGAAATGCTCTGGATCCTAATGTAAAAGGAAATAATGAAGATGTAAATGCATTTATTGAAGCGGCTTTTTACCGTATGAAAGATAAAGGCAAATGGAAACCCGCAGAAGACAAAGGAAAACCAATTTCGTCAAATGTTTCTGTTCCTTTAACATTGACTTTTAAAAAATAATATACAGAACCCGCTACAGTGATAGCGGGTTTTTCTTTTCTATATTAAAAAAACATCATTGAATTCATTATGTTATTGATACTAATTTAACATTATTCTTTTGTATGTATTAAATAATTCACCTAATTTAGATAAAACTTAAAATCACTGTATATGAAAATGAAATCTAACCACTTCAAAATCAACAGAAAATTTTACTTTACTTTTCTTTTATCTATTTTCTGTTTGTTTCTTTTAACGTCTTGTTCTCAGGATGATCCTGCCGATCTGCCTGCTGAAAAACCCGCAGAGTCTGTTCAAATGAAGACTTTGGGAAATCTGACTTTACAGAAGAATGTTATTATTCTGAATGATGAATCGGTCAATGCAATTTCTACCCATAATGAAGGAGAAATCACATTTAGCCGTATGACCCCGCAAACAGACAGTATTTCGGTAGGAACCGTTATTGTAGGGACTAAAATAGAAGGTGATCAGGTGAATACCATTCTTTCAAAAGTAAGCGCTGTTTCAAAATTGAATAACCAATTTAAAGTGCAAACTTCCAGTGCCAAACTTGAAGAATTTATCTATAGCGGAACACTGAGCGGAGTGTATGATCCATCCGGTAAAGCTCCCGTTAATATTGATGGAAGAATGGTTAATTACATCCCCGTAGAAGGTATGGTCTCTGAGCAAATCAATCAAAAAATACTTTCTATCGAAGCGAAAAATATTCAAAACCAGAAATTAATTACTTTCAACCGTTATAATTTCAATAAAACCTTTTCATTTCCTCTATCTTCATCAGGTACATCCACTGTAAATGTACAAGGAGGATTTACTCCAAAGATTGATTATAATATCACATTCTCATGGGGACACTTATCCAACTTCTATGTTAACCTCATTATGGATGACATCAAGCTTCAGAGCACTGCGAGTATTGTCGGAAGCTTAGGATATACAGCAAGCACAACAGATTATCTGAATATTCCTATTGTTCCTATCGTTTTAGGACCTACAGGACTGATTTTAAGTCCTACTCTTTCTGCTGGTCCTTTCCTTGGAGTACAGGCTACAGGAAAAGTACAGGCACAACTTTTGAATCTTGAAGGAAATGCTAACTTTCTTGTAAGCAAAAATCCGGCGATTAATATTAATCTTCAAAAGAAATCAGAACCTGCTATAACTGGCGCAGAAGGGAATTTATCTGCTGAAGCAGGCCTGGAAGCAAAAGGAGCTGTAGGACTGATGTTTATTTCTATTCCTATTGCCAATTCCGGATTAAGAGGAAGAGCTTCTGCCCTTTCATCTTTAGGATTGACATTTGTTCCTGAAAGGAAAGGGGTTATTTCTGTAAAAGGTAAAATCCAGGCTGATATGTTTTATGGTTTTGGAATAGCTCCTCTCAGATATGAAGGCACCATTCCTCTGTTTCAAAAAGAATATATGCTGTACCAAAAGAATTTCAGCTTCTAAAACAGAATATTTATATTATAAGGAAGCCATTCTTGAAAATGGCTTCTTTTTGTATATAATCTATATACAATTCATTTACAATCCATTAAGACAATTTTACTATATTTACAAGGATATACAAATTAAAACGATAACATTTAATACTAAATTGAACCATGAAAAAAATCAAAAAACTTTTGAGAAAAGACTTATCTACAATTCTGGGCAGCGGAATAGACGGCTGTCATATGGGAGGCAACTCTTATAATTGTCAGGACGATTGCCAATGTGCCTGGGGATACGCATGCGAAATGTATGAAGACGGAAATCCCGGACAATGTATCGCTGTAGGTGGTGGCGGAAATCCAGGCGGCGGTGGATGCAATCCTCCTTCCATTTGTGAAGAGCAGCCTTATTAATAAACAGAAACCGGGAGTAGTAATACTTCCGGTTTTTTATTTTCATCCGGAAACGGGTCTTGGTCCAAGCATCTCTGCCATTCATCAAATAAAATTTCATACTGCCCTTCATCATTGTTGTTTTGCATCAGATTTTTAACACAATTAATTATGAAGCAGCAATTTTTAGCTCTGAGTTCTCTGTTATTATGCATTTTTTGCACCGTAGAAACAAAAGCACAGCAGACACCGGCTTTTCACATCGGGGTCAAGGGAGGAACAAATTTTACAAAAACATCAACGGCATCTTCTTCCTTGGAAGGGAAATACGGGCTAGGCTATCAGGCAGGAGTAATGACAAGAGTAGATCTCGGAAAGCTATATGTACAGGGAGAAGCTCTGTTCAACAAAAGGAAGACATCATACACCACCCAAGACGGAAGCTCTTCAAAACTTTCCTGGAACGCTATTGATATTCCTGTAGTGGTAGGGTATAAATTCATTAAAACCGATGATTTTAATGTAAGAGCATTTGCCGGAGGTGTTTACAGCTATGCCTTTAATAATAATTTATCTTCTTCCAAGGCTTTGCAGGAAGGTTTTAAAAAGTTCGATAAATCCAATATCGGAATTACAGGAGGTATCGGGGTAGATTATAAAAACTTCACGGTAGATCTTAGATATGAAACAGGTCTTTCCAGTATCAGTAAAGAGTTTAAGTCCAAACCCCACAGTTTTTCCCTTGGAATAGGTTATTTCCTGTTCTAAAAAACTTAAATTATCTTTACTCATTAGAAACTGTTTTCCCTGCAGTTTCTAATTTTTTTATCAAATTATTTCTTATTCCATGACAAAATCTTTTGTTTTTAAAGAATACATATTTACTTTTATTTTCTGGCTTGTATTGGCTATTGTATTGTGGTTTAATTTCCAGAGTACCACAGAAACTTATCTTGCGATGATCCAGGCTGCGATTATTGCAGCATTCTCGTTTACATTTACTCATTTTTTAACCAATAAGCTTCTTCCGAAAGCTCTTCGGGAAAAGAAAATGAAACGGTTTCTGATACAGTTGATAATCGTTATTTTCTTGCTTAGTCTGGTTTTCTCCGTTATATTCACCTATCTTGAAGTGGAGCCTAAAGATCAGCTTCCGGAAAACTTTATAGATCAGTTGCCTTTTTTGTGGAAGGGCTTTTACATGTCTCTGCCTGCCTCATTTCTGATCAACGGAGCAGCATGTGGGGTAAAATTTTATAATGAACACGGAAGAATAGAGCGTGATCATATTCTTCTTCAGCAGGCACATCTGGAAAACCAGCTTAAACTTCTGCAGGATCAGATCAATCCGCATGTGGTATTCAATATCCTGAATCATATCCATATTCTGATGAAAACGGATACTCAGCTTGCAGATTTTTTACTGATGAAATTTTCGGATATTCTGAGGTATCAGCTGTATCATTGCAATCAGCCTCTGGTTCATTTAGATAAAGAGATTGAGTATCTTCAGAATCTTGTTGAGGTAGAAAAACTGAGATGGGGAAATGAACTGGATGTAAAGGCTTCATGGGAAATGGATAACAGGAAAGCTTTTATTGCTCCTTTGCTTCTGGTTCCTTTTATCGAAAATGCCTTTAAGTATGTCTGCAGGCTTCCCGGGCATAAAGGATATGTGAAAATTTCCTGTAAAGAAAAAGACAACCACCTCTATTTCTATGTTGAAAATTCCTATTCTGATATGGCAACCTATAAAAAGAAAGACGGAGCGGGCGGAATTGGTCTTCAGAATGTAAAAAAACGTTTAAAGCTGCAATATCCCGATTCTCACGATCTAAAAATTGAAACGGATCATCATATCTTTAAAATAACTTTAATCCTCACTTTATCTGACCATCATGAGCTCTAATATTCCAAAAATAAAATGCCTGATTATAGATGATGAACCTCTTGCAAGATTCCATCTTAAAGAACTGGCTGGTCAAATTGATTTTTTATCGGTTGAAGGAACCTGTGCCACCGCACTGGAAGCAGATGCCAAAGTAAAGGAAAGCGAAATAGATCTTCTTTTCCTGGATATCAACATGCCTTATCTTACCGGTCTGGAATTTCTGGAACAGCTGGAAAATCCACCTTTATGCATCCTTACCACGGCCTATTCTGAATATGCTTTGGAAGGATTTCGTTTGCAGGTTGTGGATTATCTTTTAAAACCCATTGCTTTTAACCGTTTTTATCAAGCGGTAAACAAGGCCCAGCAACAGTTTATCATCAGTGAAAAATTAAAAAAGAATACTCATCTGGATGATCCGTTTCTGTATGTAAGACAGTCTGACTCCTTTATTAAGGTTTCCTGGGTAGATATTCTGTACATTGAAAGTATGCAGAATTACACCAAACTTCATTTTAAAGACAAGTCACTGGTTATTCATCAGACGATGAAAGCCATTGAAGAATCCCTTCCTTCAGATCATTTTTTCAGGATTCACAAATCTTACCTCATCAATATCACCCATATCGATATGATCTCCGGAGGACGGCTTTTCATTAATAAAATTGAGCTTCCTATTTCCCGTACCAGAAAAGAAGAATTACTTAATCAGGTGGTATATAAGAAACTGATCAGCAAGTAAATAAATAACTTATTATAAAAAAGGAAGGCGTATAAAATATTATACGCCTTCCTTTTTAGTATTTATGGCAGGTTCCAGCGCAGTGATACTGCAGCGTAGAATGTACTTGCAAACCTTGGATCCGCTATTTTTTTGTCTCTGAAAATGCTGCTGATTTTCCTGTCGTTTTCGCTGAAACTTCTCAGTATTGCCGTTCCACCTGTGACACGTAACGTAAGTTTATCATTGATTTTCAATTCCGGTCTGAGCCCTGCAGTGATCTGCTGATACCCCAGCAGCATAGATTTTCCGCCTACATTTCTCTCCGCCGTCATCCCGTTAAGATCTACAACAGCTTTTAAAGCAAATTTGTCTGAAAACAGATACCCGGCTTCCATACCTTGCGGGAAATTGATGTTGAATTTAATTTTTCCGTTGGTTTTCCAGTCAAAATAAATCCATGGTAAAATCATGGGAACTCCAAAAGCCGTGGTAAGCACCGGCCCTCCTCCCAACGAAAGATTAGGATTAAAATGTCTGATAAATAAAATTCCTCCCTGCCCCAGCACATCATCAAAATTAACTCTTTCCAGGTCTGTATACACTCCCACAGATGCATTCAGCATCATACTCCACTTTTTGCCTAAAGGTCTCATATGCTGTATTCCCACCTGCGCATTCAGCATCTCATTCGGAAATAACTGGGTTTCGTAATTTTTGTGGGTCATCTTTGCGTAAGATCCGCTCAGCAGCATAGACCACGTTCTTACTTTCCCATCGGTATCTTTTTTTACGGATAACGGAATACTCAGGTTAAGATCTATTCTTTTAAAATCACTTTTAGAATTCGTCTTTGTGCTGTCTTCAGGGCGGATATAATTGGAGCCCGGAATATATTCTGTTTTCAGTTCTGCAGAGATTCCGGATTGTGCATTTACCCAATATCCTAATGGCAATAAACAACATAAAACCGTCGAAAGGGTTCTTTTCATATTTTAAATTTTATGCAAAGAGAACCCTTTGGTTATTTTTCACAAAAATTACTTGATTAAGTGTCCGGATCGTAGGACAACAGGATCAAATAAGAGGATTAATTTTCCAGTACATTATTCTGTATATATGAAAACAGGTATTTAAGATGTTACTTTTTGAGCTTTAAAAATACGGTATCCGAACCCAACCGCGATTAACGCCATTGCGGAACGTGTTACCACCATCGGGATGATAGAGTCTGCTTCTAAAAGGCCTATCAGTCCTGAAATTAAAAAGGTAACCATCAACTGCATGAATCCAAGTAAAGCAGCTGCCGTTCCTCTTCCTTCTTTAAATGGAGAAAGTGCATGAGCTGACGTGATAGGAAATAAAATACCGATGGCCAGTAACGACAGATACAACATTGCAATCTCCAGGGCTACAGAAACATTTTCAGCAGCAATCAGAATATGAAGGGAACATACCACGAATAATACAATAGTAGCTGTAAATAGCAGTGCTGAATTGCTTATCCTTTTAATAAGCTTAGGGGTAATATAGGCAGCCGTGATCAATGCCAGGGAGTTAAAAGCAAATATAAAACTAAATGTACTGCTTGAAAACCCATGGATTTCCATGAATAGAAACGGTGCATTTGAAATGTAAATAATAAGGGATGCAAACGCAATACTTCCCACCATCGTACTGTTGATAAAATCTTTGTTGGAAATGATCATTTTCAGCTGATCTTTTAATCCTTTTTCATTCATCAGTTCTTCGTCAGGAAGATTGATTCTGCTATTGGTTTCCGGTACATATTTGTATACCATGAAAAAAGTAATCAGTCCCATGATACATAAAAAGGCAAAAGAGCTGTTCCAGCCCCAGAATTTAAGGAAAACACTTCCCAGTAACGGAGCCACAATGGGAGCGATACCACTGATCTGAGACTGCTGGGAAAAGATGGTTACCGATTTTTGTTTATCGTAAAGATCAATAATGATCGCTCTGCCAATTACAATGCCCGCACTTCCTCCGAACGCCTGCAAGAAACGCATTGCCCATAACACATAAATATCTGAGGTAAAATAGATGGCCGTAGCACCTATAATAAAAAGTAAAAGCCCGCAATACAACATGGGTTTTCTTCCTTTTTTGTCTGATAAAGGTCCCCATAATAATTGTCCGAAAGCAAATCCGGCAAAGAACACCGAAATGGATATCTGGATATGGCCGATATCGGTATTAAAGATTTTAGCCATACTTGGGAAAGCGGGAAGATAAAGATCTATACTTAGCGACTCCAAGGTGTTGAGCAGTGCCAAAATAAACACTACAATATTCAAATTCTTCTTCATAAATAATATAAGCCTTCACAGGCGGTTTTTCTGCTGCAAAGTTGCTTTAAAAAGCGTCATATTTCAATAAAAGAACTGAAGAAAGTATAGGACAAACTGAGGATTTAAATAAAAAAATAAATGAAAAATATTAATTTAAGCCAATCATTATAGTAAATATTGAGGATTATCTTTTTTCATTATTCTTAAAGCTGTCTGGACTTTGGTTAGTATGTTTCTTGAAAAACCTTGAAAAATATGAAGCATCATTAAAACCGAGTTTAAAAGCAATTTCCTTCACCGTAAGAGCTCCAAAGCTAAGTTCTCTTTTGGCTTCCAGGATAAGACGCTGAGAAATCATTTTTTTGACTGTTGTTCCTCTCAAAAGGCGCACAATATCATTAAGGTGGTGTGTACTTATCTTTAATTGACCAGCGTAGAAACCTGTTTCTCTGTGCACTATATAATGCCTCTCAATAAGCCCCACCAGTTCCTGAATGCGTTGACGGTCATTCAATAAAGGTTCCTGGGGATGAATTTGCTCTCCAATGATGATACAGAATGCTTTCAGATATGTCTTTAAGAGCTCCGTCCTTGATGCAGCTTTATATTCCTGCTCTATCAGAGATATGAGTGTACTGCAGGTCTTTTCGCTTTTCGGATTTAAAAAAAAGGGAAGCTCACCTCCTGTAAGTACCGATTCTATATCACAGGCTTCATTAAAAATTTCCCTGCTTATGGCCATTGCATATCCCTCTTCTCCTTCCAGTTTCATGTTGAATGCCTGTCCCGGTGCAATGATACAGATCTGATTATTCTCAAGTTGATAGCTTTCAAAATCCAGTTCTAAACGGCTGTTTTCATACACGCTCCTGAACCAGATGATTTCAAAAAAATTATGCCGGTGAACATCATGAAAATTCTCAGGGCCAGCTGCACTCAAAGTGCTCATCTGAAATTCTTCAGAAGTGAGATGGTGAACCGGGATTTCTTTTTCTGGTGTAAACATTACTTTATTGCAAAATAATCAGTAATAAACAAAAACCACAGCAAAAAAAGTGCTGCGGTCTTCTTACAATATTTAAAATTAAATATAATTTTTCAGTTTTATTGGTTTAAAAAGGCATCCCACCCTTGAGCAGTTAATGCTACCAGCTGGTTAGATCCTCTTGCTACCATAAAGTTCCCTTCTTCTTTTTCTACAGCATGTCCTATAATAGTAAAATCCGGGTGATTTTTAATTTTATCAAAATCATCTGGCGAAATCGTGAACAGAAGTTCATAATCTTCACCACCACTTAAAGCAGTCATTACCGGATTCAAATTCATTTCATCAGCGGTAGAAATCGTAAGATTATCCAATGGTACTTTTTCTTCATACAATCTGAAGCCTACTTTTGACTGATCTGAAAGGTGAAGGATTTCTGAAGCCAGGCCATCTGAAATGTCAATCATAGAAGTTGGTTTTATATCCAGTTCTTCAAGAATTGCCTTCACGTCTGTTCTTGCTTCAGGCTTCAATTGTCTTTCCAGGATATAATCGTAACCTTCCATTTCCGGCTGCATATTTGGATCTGCAAGATATACGGCATGCTCTCTTTCCAGAATCTGTAACCCCATGTAAGCACCACCCAAATCTCCGGTTACCACAAGAAGATCATTAGGTTTTGCACCACTCCTTTTTACGATATTTTCTTCATTTTCAATTCCTACAGCGGTAATACTCATTACCAGCCCTGAATTGGAGCTTGTGGTATCTCCTCCAATCAGATCAATTTTGTATCTTCCGCAGGCAGCCTGAATTCCGGAATAGATTTCTTCTAAAGCTTCTACCGGAAAACGGTTGGAAACCGCAAGGGAAACCAAGATCTGCGTAGGCGTTGCATTCATTGCTGCAATATCACTAAGGTTTACCACGACAGCTTTATATCCTAAGTGCTTCAACGGCACATACCCCAGATTGAAGTGTACTCCTTCCGCCAGTACATCTGTTGTAAGAACTACTTTTTTGTTATCAGGATTGATGACTGCTGCATCATCTCCTACCCCAAGCTCCGAAGATTCATTGGATAGCGGAAAATGCTCTGTCAAATGCTTAATAAGACCGAATTCTCCTAGTTTTGAAATGGGTGTCAGCTCCTGTGATTTATCTTCAAACATAATTTCTGTTTATAAGTGATCATTGATAAATGATCATTCATCATTTATATATTAATTTCTGCCGGGTCGATATTGTGTGGATGGAAAGGAAATTTTTTGAAATCTTCTTTCGATAATACAACAGTTTCCGGGCTTTTATATTTATTCATTGCTTCCACTACATCATCCGGCGGAGTGGTCATTTTTCTAAGCATCATATCAATCCATACTCCTGTAGCTTCTGCAGTGGCGCAGTGCATTCCATCCGGTGTATAGAATTTGTGTACGAAACGGTAGATAGAAGAATCTTCTGCACATCCGTCTATTTCCACACTTACAATTACAATCTGATCTGCGTAGATTTCTTTGAAGAAAGAATATCTTTCATGCAGGATCACAGGACCAATTCCCCATCTGCTTAGCTGGGTAACCCCCATTTTTTCTTTAGTCATAAAAGCCATTCTGGCTTGCGCACAATATTGTACATATGATGAATTGGCTAAGTGCTTGTTGGCATCAAGATCGCTCCATCGCACTTCAAATTTATGGTAGAAAATCATTTGAAAATCGTTTTTGGGTATTATAAAATAATAATCTTCAAAAATACTCAAATAAGATGGTTTATAAAAATTGTACTTTTGAAAAAATAATCTTCCGCATAGGATTACATATACATGAAACAGATCATTATTATCGGAGGCGGTGCTGCAGGCTTTTTCTGTGCATCCAATCTTGACGAAAAGAAATATACAATTACGATTTTAGAACAGAACTCTGATGTCCTTCAGAAGGTTAAAATTTCCGGAGGCGGACGCTGCAATGTGACTCACGCATGTTTTGATCCAAGAGAACTTGTTCAGTTTTATCCTCGTGGAAACAAGGAACTACTAAGTGTTTTCAGTAAATTTCAGCCTGGAGATACGATGGAGTGGTTTGACCAGCGTAATGTTCCGTTGAAAATTGAAAATGATAACAGAACTTTCCCTGAAAGTAACTCTTCCCAGACGATCATCAATACTTTTCTGAACGAAGCGCAAAAGAAAAATGTTTCTATAAAAACAAAATGTACGGTAAAAGAGATTGAAAAACAGAGTGAAAAATATATCGTAAAAACCAATTCAGGGGATTTTGAGGCGGATTATATCGTATATACCACCGGAAGCTCTCCAAAATCTTTGAAAATGGTTGAAAATCTGGGACATAAGATTGTAGACCTTGTCCCCTCTCTTTTTACTTTTAATATTAAAGATGAATTGCTGAAAGACCTTCCGGGAACAAGCTTTGAAAATGCAGGAATTTCTATTCCTAAACTCAAAACTGAAGAAAGCGGACCTTTACTTATTACGCATTGGGGACTTTCCGGGCCTGCTGTTCTGAAAATTTCTGCATGGGAAGCCATAAGTCTGGCAAAACTTAAATATAACTTTGAAATTGAAGTTAATTTTATCTCCATAGAAATGGACGAAGCGGAAGAAATCTTCCATAATTTTAAACAAAGTAATCCTAAAAAGACTATCGGACAGTCTAAGATCTTTGATATTACCAACAGGTTCTGGCAGAAAATTTTAGATATTTCAAAAGTTGACCTCAACAAACAGGTGGCTAATATTTCCGGAAAAGAAATGCAGAAAATATTAGAAAATCTTTGCAAAAAGAAGTTCCAGGTGACCGGAAAATCAACTTTTAAAGATGAATTTGTGACAGCTGGAGGTGTTGATTTAAAGGAAATTAACTTCAAAAACATGTCTTCAAAACTCCTCCCTAATTTCTATATCGCCGGAGAAGTTTTGAATATTGACGCCGTGACCGGAGGTTTCAATTTCCAGGCATGCTGGAGTGAGGGATGGCTGATTGCACAGGATCTCAACAGCTTATAAAAAAATATTACTTTTACTAAAAACTAAACACATGAAAAAAAATTTCGCCTTCTTTCTTTTATTCTGGTTCTTTTTAGGATACAGTCAGGAAAAAACAATTATTTCTGACTGGACTTCACTTACACAGGCTGTCAATATAGAGAATAAACCTAACTGGAACTTCCGTATAACGGCAAAAATCAGAAAAGATAATGAGGATAATGGTTCCAATTGTGGGTTATGGTGCAGAATAGATAATAAAGATGAGTCTACTGGTTTCTTTGAAAATCAATATTATGGAATCCAGGTAACCCATGAATGGAAAACCTACGAAATAAAAGGAACCATCAATCCATCTGCGAAGACCATGAATATCGGAGCTTTTGCACAAAGCAACGGGGATTTTTATTTTGACGATTTTAAGTTGGAAGTCAATGATGGAAAGTCAAAAAAATGGACTGAAATTCCTTTGGAAAATTCAGGTTTTGAAAAAGAGATTGCATCTTCAAATGGTTGGTTTGAAGGAATCCGTTCTCAGAAAATAAAGCACGTAAAACATTTTACCATTGCAACTTCAGATTACAAACCATTCAGTGGCAACAAATCTTTGTTGATCAAAGGTCGTGGTATTATCGGAGCAATGCCGGAAGGAAAATTTATGGATGTTAATGGTATCAAATTATACTATGAAATCTATGGAGAAGGTGAGCCGGTTCTTATGCTTCATGGCAATGGTCAATCCATCAGTGCTTTTATGAACCAAAAAGATACATTTGCTAAAAAATATAAAGTGATCATTGTCGATTGCCGTGAACGGGGAAGATCTACGTATGACAAAACGAAAGAACTTACTTTTGATATTCAGACAGAGGATCTTAAGCAGTTTTTAGAGAAGCTGGACATCAAAAAAACAAAAATTCTTGGCTGGAGTGACGGAGGAATTCTCGCACTGTCTATGGCAATGAAATATCCCGAAATGGTAGACAAAATTGCCTGTTCAGGAGCCAATATTTTTCCGGAAGGAGTCAAAGATAATGATTTAAAATCCATGAAGGCAATGCTCGTGAACCTTACTCAAGAGAATAAAGACCATAAAAATGATATATTTATTGATCTTCTCAATCTGGATTTGAAGTATCCTCAATGGAAGTATGAAGACCTGAATAAAATTCAGTGCCCATCATTGATCATTGCCGGTGATAATGATCTTATAAAAACAGAACATACGGTAAAAATTGCGGAATCTATCCCAAAAGGACAATTAGCTATTATCCCCAATGCCAATCATTATGTTCCAGAAGAAAAACCGGAATTGTTCAATGAACTGGTCATCGATTTCTTTGAAAATAAATAAACTGAATACCTGTAATCATGAAAAAAATATTAACATTGATTTTATGCCTTGGATGTGGGCTTCTTTTCTCACAAAAGTATACTCTTCCCGACCACGGTATTTTTAAACAAAAAGCTCCAGAACGAATACCTGCACAATATCCGGGAGGAACCCATATGTTTGTACATGATGTTACTAAGGAAATTAAAACAAATAGAATAGTAAGTTCTAAAGATGAAAAAACACGATCCAATGCACACTTTTACATCAATACTCAAGGAGAAATAGAAAAGATTGTTGTAACAGGGAGCAATAAGGATTTTAATAAAGAAGTAGAAAGAGTATTGAAATCTATGAAAACAAAATGGATTCCAGCGGAACTTGATGGAAAACCAGTGTCGGCTCCATATAACGTTCCTTTTACTATTAATTTTGAATAATTTAAATGTTATCCGTTAAAAGAAATACATCTACCCTTTTTAAAATCCTTCTTATCCTGGGGTTTGGATATTTCTTTTGGCTGATGTTAAAAATTACTTTAGAGTATATTCCTTTTAATCCTGAAGTCAGTTTCCTGATGATTAAGCAAACGGAAGTGGTAGAAAGACCTGAATATCTCACATTTTTCTATACTCACGTTTATACAAGTATCTTTGTTCTTCTTTCAGGGTTTCTGTCCATTCTCAGACGGAATTTTGGATTAAAAAACTTCCACCGGAATATGGGGAAAGTGTATATTTTTCTCATTATGATTTTTGCGGCGCCATCAGGAATTTATATGGGAATCTTTGCCAACGGAGGTATTTTATCAAAGGTCTCGTTTGTCATTTTAGGTTTTTTGTGGTGGTTTTCAACATTTAAAGCATATCAACTGGCGAGACACAAAAAGTTTAAAGAACACAAGCAATGGATGTGGCGCAGTTTTGCTTTTACATTGTCTGCAATTACTCTGAGAATGTGGAAAGTAATTATTGTATATTTATTTCATCCCAATCCTATGGATGTGTATCAGATCATTGCATGGCTGGGCTGGATTCCCAATATCCTTATTATTGAATATTTAATCACAAAAAAACATATATGAAAATTGTAAATTATACATTGATTTCTTTATTGGCAGTTTCTTTGGCAAGCTGTAAAAAAGAAGGAAAAGCCAATGAATCAGGGAAAGATTCCCTGACCGCAAAGAAAGATTCTGTAGTTATTCCTGAAGTTCACAAAGAATACTACGGAATTTATACCGGTGAGTTTGCCGGGATGGAAAAGATAGTTGACGAAACAGATGGCTCGGAATATGATGTCGATAATTACAAAAGAATTTCTTTAAAGATCAACAGAATTACCAAGGACAGCGTTTACGGACAAAGTATTGTGAATGGCAATCAGCGTCCATACAGAGGAGTTTTCAATGAGACTTCAGCATCTTTTATACTGGATGAACCGGGAAATGACAAAACAGACGGAAGATTTGAAGTAAAACTGAAGGGAGACAGCTTAACCGGAAAATGGAACGCATTTGATAAAACAAGCGTTAAAGCACCTTCAAAAACACTTAAACTGATTAAAAAAGAGTTTGTTTACAACCCTAATTTTATGTTGAATAAAGATTCTGATCTGGTAGACTGGTCCAATCCTAAGGAGTTTACAGAAAAGTATACGGATGAAGAAACCGGAAAGACAGAAAGCTATAAAACATCTAAAAACCGTATCGCTTCAGATGCAATTTTTAAATTGAATGCCTCTAAGCAGAAACTGACGGAAAAGGATCTTAAAAACTTAAGAAAACTTGATCTTGAGATCATCAAAAATTCTGTATTTGCAAGACATGGCTATTCTTTCAAAAAAGAAACCTACAGAAATTTCTTTGAACAAACAGACTGGTACATTCCTGTTTCCAGCAATGTAGACAATGATCTTTCTCCTATGGAAAAGGAAAATGTTGCTTTATTGAACCGCTTCACCAAGTATGCAGAGGATAAGTATGACAGTTTTGGAAGATAAACAGTAGGGATTGGGTTGCAGGCGTTAGGGATTAGGAGTTGAGGTTAAGTTTTCACTTTTTGTCATCTTTACGAAAAAATAGAGCAACAGACAGCCTACAGCATAGCAAAGATTATCAATCCAGGAGAAAGAATTTCCGATAATAATATACATTAGGCTTCCAGGGCGGAAGCCTAATTTTTCTGCAATATTGAAATACTGGGCAAACTCTACCAGAAATGAAAAAATCAGAATTCCCAGAATCAGTTTCTGGTCATTTACTTTTACAAAACTTTTCACAAAAGTATACAGAAGCATCACCACAATAACATCCCCGAGATAAGCTCTTACGAAGAAAACACCACTTAATTTGGTGGCAATTAATACTTCCACCAGAAAAATAAATATGGTTAGAAGAAGATATTTCAGGCTGAACTGTAATTTCATTTCAAAGAGGATTAGGCATAAAAAATCGGTATTCAAGGAACACCGATTTTATTTTTAAGAGCAAATATATTATTTCTTTACTTTAATTGTACATCCGATAGCTACCGTTTTTGTCATTTTCACCGGTTCACCTTTTATCAGAGCATTTACGGCATCCTGAGCATAATATTCCGATACATCATTGGGGTTATCGTAATTATTGTCGATAGCACCAATGTATTTCACGATATTCTTCCCGTTTTCTTTCTTCAGCACAAACACGTGAGGTGTCTTTGTAGCTCCATACTGCGGATAAATTTTCTGCCCTTCATCTACCAGATATGGGAAAGTAAATCCTTTCTGTTTTGCTCTTTCAATCATCTGCTGATAGCTGTCTTCCGGCTGTACATTAGGATCATTTGGATTGATTGCAATGACGGGATATCCCTGAGATTTATATTTTTTATCCAGCTCAATAATCCTGTCTTCGTATTTCTTGGCGTAAGGACAATGGTTGCAGGTAAATACTACAATGAACCCTTTGGCACTTTTAAAATCACTCAGGGAAACCATTTTCCCATCAATATTTTTAAGCTTAAAATCAGCAGCTTCATCTCCTACTTCATAGCCTTTTGCAGAAATATTCTCTTTCTGGGTTTTGTTTCTATCATGATCAGTCGTTGTAAAGCTCAGCAATCCGAGTCCAACGATGAATGCGGTCATTAAAATTTTCAGGTTTTTCATAATCGATTATTTATTGTAGGTTTTCTTTAATTGTTTTTTCAAGGTCTTCCTTGCTCATTTCACCGTCATTGAAGTGAAACTTCACCCCATTTTTATAGAACAGCGTTACAGGAATATTCCCATCCCAGTCTTTTTCAAACTTTGGAATCCAGGTATTCATTCTTTTGATGTCATCCAACAAAAGAACTTCAGCAGTAAGGTTTTTATTTTTAATGAATTTCAATACTCTTTCTTTATCTGCCAGCCTGTCCAGTGAAACCAAAATCATTTTAAATTTCTGATTATTCCTAAACTCAGCATTCACTTCCATAAAATGAGGAAGTTCTTTTACACATGGGCCACAGGTGGTTGACCAAAAGTTGACAACCAATAATTTATCTTTTTCCTGCTGGATCCGCTTTTCCAGATCGTCATATTTTATCACAGAAACTTCGGTCTGCTGAGCTTTAAAAACCGTACAAAATATAAATACAGCTAGTATCTTTATTAAATTCTTCATATTCAAAATTAATAAATGCATTCTTTCTCAATGAGAATCAACTTGTTAAAATTTGTTAAGAATTCTATTTATTGCACAATATTCTTTCACCAACTGTTGAATTAATAAAAATAAAATGTAAATTAGCTCAGAATCAAAACTAAAAATACCATGAAAAATTCAAACACTCAAAAGAGAAAGCTTACCAAAAGCGAATTAAAAGAAATTAATGGTGGAGCACTTCCTCCACGATGCCTGCGAGGGTTCTGCATGATGCCTGACTCCGGTGAAATGACTCCAGGTCTTGTAGGAAAAGATGGTTTCTGCTGTTAATCAAACATTATTACTAAAAACTAATCAAACTAAATTATCATGAAAAAATCAAACATTCAAAAAAGAAAATTGACAAAAAGTGAATTGAAAGATATTAAAGGAAGCGGAAGATTATGCTTTGATGGATTCTGCCGTATGGGAGAATTTGAAGAATGGCAGCTTGGCGCTGGCGACAAGAATGGGTACTGCTGCTAATATCAGCAAACTTATTAGATAAATAAAAAAGGATTGAGGCAGCCCCTCAATCTTTTTTATTGAACAATGCTTCCTCAAGGGAAAGAAAGGCATTATAAAAAATACAACTTAACAATTTGACTCACAATATTTTGAATCAATAAAAATAAAGTGTAAATTAGCTTTTACCAAATTAAAATTATTATGAAAAATTCAAAGAATCAAAAAAGAAAGCTTAGTAAGAGTGAGCTTAAAGAGATCAGCGGAGGAGCCAACAGACCTATCTGTCCAAGAGTGATAAGCTGTACAGATCCCCATACCGGAGAAGAGCGCTCCGGAGTTCCCGGGATGCAGGATGGATTTTGCTGTTAACCAAGTTTATACCATGTAAACAGGGAAAATATGAAAAATTCAAACCTCAACACAAGAAGACTCACCAAAGCTGAGCTTAAAGAAATCAACGGAAGTGCAGCAGCCTGCGCAGAAGGTCTATGTAAACTAAGAGGAGTAAGTCACTTCCTTATTATCGGCCCAAAAGGTAAAGACGGCTATTGCTGCTAATCAAACTTTTAACATTATTAAAAAAAATGATTGGATTACCCTCCAATCATTTTTTTTATTGCATTCAGCTTCATTAAAGCTTCAATAGGTGTCAATGTATTAATATCTATTTTCGTCAACTCCTCACGGATATTTTCCAAAACAGGATCATCCAACTGAAAAAAAGAGAGCTGCATATTTTCCTCTGTCACTCTTTTGATACTCTCAGAAGTACCTCCGGTTCCCTGAGTCCTGCTCGCTTCAAGGGTTTTAAGAATTTCATTTGCTCTGTTAACCACTTTGGCAGGCATTCCTGCCAGTTTTGCCACATGAATACCGAAACTATGCTCACTTCCACCAGGAACCAGTTTTCTCAGGAAAATGATGTTTCCTTTATTTTCCTGGATAGAAACGTGGAAGTTTTTCACCCTTTCAAAATTGACAGTCATTTCATTCAGTTCATGATAATGCGTAGCAAACAAAGTCTTGGATTGTGTTGGATGCTGATGAAGGTATTCTGCAATTGCCCATGCAATAGAAACCCCGTCATAAGTGGATGTTCCACGACCAATTTCGTCCAGCAAAATAAGGCTACGCTCTGAAATATTGTTCAAAATATTCGCTGCCTCGTTCATTTCTACCATGAAAGTTGATTCACCTGCAGAGATATTATCTGTAGCTCCTACCCTTGTAAAGATTTTATCCAACATCCCGATCTCAGCGTGTTTTGCAGGCACAAAACTGCCGATCTGAGCCAACAGGCATACAATAGCCGTCTGACGCAGAATGGCGGATTTACCAGCCATGTTCGGTCCTGTCACCATAATAATCTGCTGGGAATCTTTATCCAGGAAGATATCATTCGGAATATACTTTTCACCCAGCGGAAGTGCATTCTCAATAATCGGGTGTCTGGCTTCTTTTAAATCAATGGCATACCCATCATTCAAAACAGGTCTTGTATAACTTTCAGCAACAGCCAGTTCAGACAATCCTGCAGCCACATCAAGCTGGGCAATGATATTGGAGTTTCCCTGGATCTGGTCAATATAAACCATTGTTTCCGCACATAAGTTTCTGTACAGCGAATTTTCCAGAACGCCTATTTTTTCTTCGGCACCCAGAATCTGACTTTCGTATTCCTTTAATTCTTCGGTAATATATCTTTCAGCATTCACCAAAGTCTGCTTTCTTACCCAATCATCCGGAACTTTATCTTTATGTGTATTTCGGACTTCAATATAATACCCAAAAACGTTATTAAAATCAATTTTAAGGCTTGTAATACCTGTTCTTTCAATCTCTCTCTGGCACATTTCATCCAAGAAACCGCGACCTTTGCTCTGAAGGTTTCTCAATCTGTCCAGCTCTTCAGAAATACCTTCTTTAATGATATTTCCTTTGGCAAGACTTACCGGAAGTTCTTCATTAAGATGATTCTGCAGAAACTTAATCAATTCTTCAAGATCAAACAATGGCTCCAGCCACGCCAGCACATCCGCATGAGGATACAATAATGCTTTGATTTTATGGATATTAATTAAACTTTGGCGAAGATAACCCAGTTCTTTAGGTGAAATTTTTTCTGCCGCCAGTTTTCCCATTAATCGGTCAAGGTCAGAAATCGATTTCAGAAGCTGGCAGATCTCATATTTCAGATGATCATTTTCGTTTAGGAAATCAATCAGAGAAAGTCTTCTCATAATCTCGTCCACTGATTTTAAGGGAAGAATGATTCTTCTTCTCAAAAGCCTTCCTCCCATCGGAGTGGAAGTTTTATCAATGATATCCAGCAGAGATTTTCCCTGTGGATTGCTTGGATAAACAATTTCAAGGTTTCTCAGGGTAAAATTATCCATCATCAGATAATCTTCCTGTGGAATGATCTGAAGCTTTGTAATATGGGCCAGCAGATTATGATGGGTATCTTCTACCAGATACGCAAAAATAGCTCCTGCTGCCGTAATGGCCAGCGGAAGGTTTTCTACACCAAACCCTTTTAATGAATTGGTTTTGAAGTGATTCGTTAATTTTTCGTAGGCAAAATTATATTGGAAAGCCCAATCTTCCAGTTTAAAGGCACTTCTGTTTTTAATCTGCTCCGGAATCTGTACACTTCTCTGGTAAATAATCTCACTGGGATCAAAAGTATTGACAATGTGCAGCAACTTTTCCAGATTTCCTTCACTTACCAGAAACTCTCCTGTAGATATATCCACTAAAGCGATTCCATATTTCTCTTTTTCTTTGTGTAAAGAAAGCAGGAAATTGTTCTTTTTTGAATTTAAAACCTGGTCGTTAAAGGTAACTCCAGGCGTAACCAACTCAGTAACACCACGTTTTACAATACCCTTCACCATTTTAGGATCTTCCAGCTGATCACAGATCGCTACTCTCATACCTGCCCTTACCAATTTTGGAAGATAAGAATCTACAGAGTGATGAGGAAATCCGGCAAGCTCTATATGCCCTTCACCATTAGCTCTTTTGGTAAGCACAATACCCAGAATCTGAGAAGTTCTGACAGCATCCTGTCCAAAAGTTTCATAAAAATCCCCAACCCTGAATAATAATAGCGCATCAGGATATTTCGCCTTGATGGTATTGTACTGTGTCATTAATGGGGTTTCTTTCTTCGCTGCTTTTGCCATAGTAAAAAATGAGCCCCAAATTTAGAAAAATAAATTCAGGGTAAGAGAATTGTTTAGAGGTTAATCTTCCCGACTTTTCTTTATCAGTAATTAATCGTACTTTTCACCCATCAAATCACATCATTCATGGAATTTCCTGTTTTAGAGACTGAAAGGCTTATTTTACGTCAGCTCACTTTCAATGATACCCAAGACCTGTTCGAGTATTTTTCTCTGGATGAAGTCATGGAATATTATGATCTGGAAACCTTCAAAACAGAAGAGGACTCCCGGCACATTATTCAACATTTTAACAATGAGTTTGAAAAAGGGAAAGGATTCCGATGGGCACTGGAACTGAAATCTGAGAAGAAAGTGATCGGCACCTGTGGTTATCACAACTGGTACAGAGAACATTTCAGAGCTGAAATCGGCTATGAGCTCAATCCAAAATTCTGGCAGCAGTCTTATATGAAAGAAGCTATTCTTCCCATCCTGACTTATGGATTTGAATCCATGAGACTGCATCGCGTAGATGCATTCATTGACCCTTCCAATATCTCTTCTGAGAGACTTTTATCTTCTTTAAACTTCAGCAAAGAAGGAACGTTGAAAGATTATTTTTTTGAAAAAGGAAAATTCGTAGACGCAACCATCTTCGGGCTTATCAATAAATAAATTGATCTAAATCTAACGCTAAGAAGCAAAGAAAATTGATATTGATGCTTCTTATTTTCGTTCACAAGGGCATTTCATTTAGCTATTAAAGGTTTACTTCGCTGAGTGAAACGCCTTTGCGAACCTTTATCAGCAGCTATCCCTAAGCCTTGCGCTCAATGCGTTAAAATTATCAAATGTATAATGTTTATTTTTTTGAAAGATGCTTTTCCAAAGCCTCAGAACTTTTCTTGTAGGCCCATTTCTGTTTGTAATCTACCCATTTGGCTTTGAAAAGTTTTCGCATAAGTTTATCCGTGTACCTCATAACGAAGACATGATACAGCATACTGGCAAAAACATTGGGTTTATTGGGAAGGGCTCTCAGTGAAAGAGAAAAACCTGGTTCCAGATATCGGTTGAAGTGCCAGAAAGCTCCTGGAATAAAGAGAGCATCGCCATGCTCCATAAAAATTTCGTATCCTTTAGCATATTTCAGTGCCGGAAATTTTTCGTAATCCGGATTTTCGTAGTCGACATCGTAAACAGTATGAACAGACAAAGGTACTTTATATAAAAAAGGAGACTGTTTCTGGTCAAATAACAGGATTCTTTTCTTTCCTTCAAAATGGATATGCATAAAATCGCCCAAATCCACATCATAATGCATTAAAACATGGGCATCACTTCCCCCGAAGAATAATGTTGGAAGTCTCTTAAAAAATTTCATTCCCAAATCCGGATATGTAAAGTTTTTCAGCAGCTCAGGAAGTCTGTCTGTAATGATATAGAAAAAGATACGAAGATCCGAAGGCTTACTTTTTATGGTATCAATATACTCCTTCATTTTCATTTGGGCTACCGGAGCGTCAGAACTTTCGGCAGCATCTGCGGGCTTATTATCATACAACGGAACTTCCTGATCTCCCGCCTTTTCCCGGATGTAAGCCAGATTCCATTTGTCAAAAGCATCCCATCTGCTGGCAAAATTCTTGATTAAAAGAGGTTTTTGCTTTTTAAAATAATTTTTCTGAAAATCTTCTTTACTGATATCATTTACAATATCTACGTTTTCGAGGATCATGTATTTTGTATTTAATGCGAAATAAAAATAGTGTTTTTTTGAAACCTGAGAAAATTAAGATTAAAAGTGATGGAAGTTAAGATTTGTTGTCTGCAAACGTCTATACATTGTTCCATAAAAATCTTTTTATGAAAAACTTAGTCCATTTCTTCGGCTTCAATAACGTCCCTCTCCCAGGTTCAGACTTCCTTGCTTTATTAGCAGAGCTCAGATGAAAAATTTATATTTGTGGTAACAAGTGAATTTATGAGAGTCTACAATACCAAACATTTCCTTAAAATCCTTTTCAGTTTACACAAAAGTGATACACTGAAGATTCTTTTTCCAAGCATGGTTCTTATAGGACTTTATTCCTGGGGAATTCAGTATCTGGAAGTGGAATATCTGCACCTTACATCAAAATCAGGAATCAGTAACGTGGGAATGATTCACTCTCTGTTAGGTTTTGTACTTTCGCTTTTATTGGTTTTCAGAACCAATACAGCTTATGACAGATGGTGGGAAGGCCGAAAGCTTTGGGGAAAACTGGTCAATGACACCAGAAATTTTGCTGTAAAAATCAATACTATTCTTGGTGACAACCGTCAGGATGCTGAGCAGATTGCAAGATATTTAAAATATTTCCCTCACTTTTTAGCCAAACATCTTTCCAAAGAATCTACAAGATTGGCGTTGGATGAAGATTATTCTGAAATAGAAAGTTCATTAAAAAACCATGGCCCTAGTGAAATTGTTATTCTGCTAACCCATAAATTGAACTTATTAAAAAAAGAAGGTAAAATCTCAGAAATTGAAATGCTGTATTTAGACACTCAGCTTTCAGGATTTCTTGATGTGTGCGGAGGCTGTGAGAGAATCAAAAACACTCCGATCCCTTATTCATATTCTTCTTTCATCAAAAAATTTATTATCCTGTACGTTTTTGCACTGCCTATTGCTTATGTGATCACTATTGGTCTTTTCATGATTCCACTTACCGTTTTCGTCTATTATGTTTTAATGAGTCTTGAGCTGATTGCGGAAGAAATTGAAGATCCTTTCAACAATGATGAAAATGATATTCCTATGGAGACTTTAGCGCAGAATATTGAGAAGAATGTGCATCAGATTATGATCAGAAAATAAAAAATCAAGCTCTTAAAGCTTGATTTCTTTGAGTTCGCCGTCCTGTTTTATCTCTACAAACTTGCTTTCTCTGTTGGCTGCAGAATATCCGTAGAAAAACGTACTGTATATTGGTGTTGAATACATATAAGCTCCATAACCGTTATAAGCATCTGAAGTTCCTGTCTGCTGCTGATAACTTGCCGTTGCTGTAAAATTTACGATCGTTTCAAGATAATACTTACCTGGCTTCAGTTTTTCGAATTTAAACCTGCCGTGATCATCCGTTAAAGCTTCCACTCTGTATTTAAAAGCTTCTTCGGACATATACACTGTTGTCTTTTTGTTTTCATACTTCCTTCTCATGTCATAAAATTCCTCGAAATAAGGCGTTACAGGAAAAAGCATGATAACAGTTCCTTTCGGTGCATAATGTTTTTCTCCAAGCAATGGCTTGATGCCCCAATTGTTTTTTTGTTTGGTGGAAGCAACGCCTTCAATGGTAGAATTCCCGAATCCCAGCATGTCTCTGGCTAATTTTTTATCAAAAAAAGCTTGAGGATAATAGGTGTTTTGTGCCTCCAGATAGATAAATCCCCATATTAATATGAATAAGGTGAATAATTTTTTCATAGTATATTTTTGAGTCAAATATAAGTATTTTACTATTTTTGAAATAAAAATAGCTATGAAGTACATGTTTCTATTGTTTTTTTCCACTTCTGTCATGATTATGGCGCAGAAACCATGTGGATATAAAAACGGATTACAGGAGGGATCCTGCAAAGAATTCTATGACAAAGGGCAGGTAAAAAACATGGTAGAATGGGAAAAAGGAAAGCTGGACGGGGATGCTGTTTTTTATTATGACAACGGAAAAATACAGTCTAAAGGAGAATATAAGAAAGGATTCAAAATAAAAGAATGGTCTTATTTTGATAAAAACGGAGTGCTTACTTCTAAAGAGGCCTTCAGAAACGGAGAAAAGAATGTTTATGATAACAGTCTTACGGCTACTTTTTATTCTCCAGCCGGTAAAATAACTGAAGTTTCGAATTATAAATTCAATAAATTACAGGGAGAAAGCAAAACCTTCCATGAAGATGGAAAATCAGTGAAAGACATCGGCCAGTATGACAACGGCCTTGCGACCGGAAAATGGAAAGTATTTTATCCATCAGGAAAGTTACAACGTGAAACTGAGCTTGCCAACGACAAGAGAAACGGCAACAGAGTTCATTACCGTGAAGACGGAAGCATAGAAAAAACAGAGGTCTATCAAGACGGAAAATTAATCTCAACAAAATAATACAATTGGTACAGAAACTAAAACTGGAAGAACTTAACAGAATAGATGTAGAAACATTTAAGAAGGTTGAAAAGATTCCGTTGGTCATCATTTTAGATAATATCAGAAGTATGCACAATGTAGGTGCAGCCTTCAGAACGGCAGATGCCTTTTTAATTGAAAAAATAATCCTTTGCGGGATCACACCGCAGCCACCCCACCGTGAGATTCATAAAGCGGCATTGGGAGCAACAGAAAGTGTAGACTGGTCTCATGAAGCAGAAACCAATACAGCGATTTCTGATCTGAAGAGCAAAGGATACGAAATCATTGGGATTGAGCAGACTACCGGCAGCCAGCTTATTACCGATTTTACGATTGACAGATCGAAAAAATATGCCTTGATCTTAGGAAACGAAGTGGAAGGAATCAGTGATGATGTGCTCCCAAATATTGATGTATTTTTAGAAATTCCACAGCTTGGAACCAAGCATTCTCTTAATGTAAGTGTGTGCGCGGGAATTGTGATGTGGGAATTTGCTAAAGCGTTAAAATAAAAAAACTGCATATGTCCTTAGTAGACAGTGCAGTTTGAAATAAATCTAATAAAAAGTAAAAATGAAAGGCGACAAAGGTACTTTATTTTTCTTTACAATCAAATTTTGATGGCATTTTTTTTGTTTCAGCTTAAAAAAAGTCGGGTTTTCAGAAAAAGTTTCATTTAATTTTTTATAAATTAGCACAATGTTTATCAAGGACTATATCTCAAAAGACTTTCCATGTTTTAGCCTGTCTGACTCCATAGAGTCGGCCAGAAATATGTTGGAAGATTTTGGATATTCTCATGTTTTCATCAAAAAATCCCACCACTTCTACGGAGCCCTTGCAATGGATTTTCTGTATGAGGAAGATGGCGGGACTTTGAAGGACCTTGAGCATCAGATTGAGCGGTTTGCCATCCTGGAGGACAGCAATATTATGGACAGCATCCGTCTGTTTTATACCTTCAGCAGCAATGTGATCCCGGTGATTAATAAAAATGAAAAATATCTTGGGTATATTACCTGTGAAGATGTTTTCCAGGACCTTTCCCGTTATCCTTTATTTTCAGAAACAGGTGCCATTCTTACTGTAGAAACTCCTGCCAGAAAATATTCCATGACGGAAATTACCAATATCGTAGAAAGCAACAACTCGAAGTTTTATGGAGGGTTTATAAGCTTTATGTCTGAGGAAGTGGTCCAAATCACCATAAAAATCAGCAATGAAAATCTGGCCTCGATAGACTCAACTTTTGACCGGTATGATTACAGAATTGTTGAAAAATACTATTCTGATGAGAAATCCGATCTGTTTAAAGACCGATTTGGTTTTTTACAAAAATTCATAGAAATATAACATGAAGGCAGCCATATATTCTCAGAAAAAAGATCTTGATACTTTTTTATATTTAAGCAAGTTTATCTCTGAACTTGAAGCCAGAGATGTAAAATCTGTTCTGTACGATGAAATGGCTGAAGCACTTCAGTTCTCAAAAATTTTCGAAACCTTCAACTGTAAGCAGGATCTTCTGGATAAGGAAGTCGATTTGTTTTTCACTTTCGGTGGAGACGGAACTATTGTAAATTCTTTAACATTCATTGAAGATCTTGAAATTCCTGTTGTAGGAGTGAATACCGGAAGACTGGGATTTTTAGCTTTTTTCACGAAAGAAGAAGCCTTTAAGGAACTGGATTCCATCTTAAAAGGAAATGTAAAAACAAGCCGCCGATCGGTAATTGAAGTTGTTTCTCCAAAGCTTGAAGGGTCTTTCCCTTATGCCCTGAACGACGTTACCGTTTCCCGAAAAGAAACCACCTCAATGATTACAGTAGATTCTTATATCAATAATGAATTTTTGAATGTCTTCTGGGGTGACGGTGTTATTATATCAACTCCTACAGGTTCTACCGCTTACTCCTTGAGCTGTGGCGGGCCCATCATTTCTCCAAACAACGAAAATTTCGTCATCACTCCAATTGCGCCTCACAATCTGAATGTGAGACCTTTAGTGGTCAATGACAAAGTAGAAATAAAATTCAGGGTGGAAAGTCGTGTCCCTCAATATTCCCTTTCTCTGGACTCCCGACTGATCCATATAGAAACCGATAAGGAAATTATCATCAAAAAGGCTGCATTCCAGCTTCTTCTGGTACAGCCCAACAGTTTGAGTTTCTATGAGACGATCCGTCAGAAGCTACTTTGGGGAAGAGATAAAAGAAATTAGTGATTTCTTAAAAATGATTACCTTTACACGAAATTAAAAACACCTAATAAATTTATAATAAAAAGTAAAACATGAGCAGAATTTTTCCGGCAGGAGTTGCCACAGGTCAGTTAGTTACTGATATCTTTCAGTATGCTAAAGAAAACAAGTTTGCATTACCTGCAGTAAACGTAATTGGATCAAGCAACGTAAACGCTGTGATGGAAACTGCAGCGAAATTGAACTCTCCTGTAATTATTCAGTTTTCAAATGGTGGAGCTGCATTCAACGCAGGGAAAGGATTAAACAATGACGGACAAAAGGCTGCCATCTTAGGATCTATCGCTGGTGCAAAACATATCCACACGCTTGCAGAAGCTTACGGAGCAACAGTAATTCTACACACAGACCACTGTGCAAAGAAATTGCTTCCTTGGATTGATGGATTGATGGATGCTAACGAAGATTTCTTCAAGCAGACAGGAAAATCTCTTTACTCTTCTCACATGTTAGACCTTTCTGAAGAATCTTTGGAAGAAAACCTTGAGATTTCAGCTCAGTATTTCGAAAGAATGGCTAAGCTTCAGATGACTCTTGAAGTAGAAATCGGAGTTACAGGAGGTGAAGAAGATGGTGTTGACAACTCAGATGTTGATAACTCTAAATTATATACTCAGCCTGAAGATATAGCTTACACGTATGAAAAACTAAAAGCTATTTCTGACAACTTTACCATTGCCGCTGCTTTCGGTAACGTACACGGAGTTTACAAGCCAGGAAACGTAGTTCTTACACCGAAGATCCTTGACAATTCTCAGAAATATGTTCAGGAGAAATTCGGAACAGCTGCTAAACCTATCAACTTTGTATTCCACGGAGGTTCAGGATCTACTTTAGAGGAGATCAGAGAGGCTATCGACTACGGAGTGATCAAAATGAATATCGATACTGACCTTCAGTTTGCATATACAGAAGGCGTTAGAGATTATATGGTAAACAATATTGACTATTTAAGAGCTCAAATCGGAAACCCTGAAGGAGAAGAAAAACCTAACAAGAAATTCTATGACCCAAGAGTTTGGGTAAGAAAAGGTGAGGAAACATTCTCTACAAGATTGGTGAAAGCATTTGAAGATTTAAATAACGTAGATACTTTAAAATAAGAACTGTACATTTGTACCGGTGTAAAAAGTATTCATAGGAATGCATTTACATTGGTACATTTTACATTTATACATTAATACAAGCAAAAATGGCATTCGACTGGTTTAAAAGAAAAGCAAAAAACATTACCACTTCTACTGATGAAAAAAAGGACGTTCCCAAAGGCCTTTGGCATCAGACTCCATCCGGAAAAGTTGTGGAACATGATGAACTAAAGAGAAATAACTATGTTTCTCCTGAAGACGGATTTCATGTAAGAATAGGAAGTGCGGAATTTTTTGACATCCTTTTTGACGGTGGTAAATTTACCGAACTGGATGCCAATGTTGAAAGTATTGATATCTTAAACTTCAAAGATACAAAGCCTTATAAAGACCGTCTGAAAGAAGTAAAAGCTAAGACCAAGCTTACTGATTCTATCAGAAATGCTGTAGGAACTGTAAAAGGAACTGAAATGGTAGTTTCTTGTATGGATTTTGCTTTCATCGGTGGATCTTTGGGTTCTGTAATGGGAGAAAAGATCAGAAGAGCAGTAGACTACTGTATCAAGCACAAACTTCCGTATATGATTATCTGTCAGTCCGGAGGTGCAAGAATGCAGGAAGCCACTTACTCTTTGATGCAGCTGGCAAAAGTTCAGGCTAAGTTGGCTCAGCTTTCTGAAGCAGGACTTTTATACATCGCTTATCTTTGCGACCCTACATTCGGTGGAATTACTGCTTCTTTCGCAATGACTGCTGATATCATCATGGCAGAGCCGGGAGCACTAATCGGTTTCGCAGGACCAAGAGTAATCCGTGAAACAATCGGTAGAGACTTACCGGAAGGATTCCAGACATCAGAATTCTTACAGGAAAAAGGATTTGTAGATTTCATCGTAAAAAGAACTGAAATTCAGGATACTGTTGCAAAAACAGTTAATTTATTAGCTGTAAAAGCATAGCATCTGTAACAAAAACAATACAATCTCTCTCTAATTAGGGAGAGATTTTTATTTATGAGGACTTTTAAGATATTTTTCAATACCATCAGAAGTATGAGTTTTAAAAAGATTATACGTCTATTATCACTTATCCTTCCCCATCCTCTTTTTGCCCTGTTGAGCTTTCATGCCACGGTAAAAGCGTTTACTATAGCTCAGAAAAAATTTCCTAAGACAGCTTCCACGAATGGAATTGGAAATGCATTCAGACATGCTCTATGGTGCTGCTTCATCATGATGTACTGCTGTAAAATTTCTTCTCCTAAAAAAGCACTTGATTTTTGCAAAAGAATCACAGACATGCATGAAGAACTATTCCCGAATGAGCCTTTGGAAACCAAAATGGATCTCCATAACAACAAAATCGGAATGGATTATTTCATGGAAATTTTACCGGGAATCCACCGTCAGTTTTTTGAAAAAAGCTTTTTTGTAGACGCATTAATCAAAAAAATGGATGAAGCTAAGGTTCTGAAACATCTTGATGATGATTTTGAAGGGCATCTTGTCTATTTGAAAGAATAATTTCTTTATTTAAACGCCACGATTCGCAAAGAAAACATAAAACTTCATGCATATTTTCGTCCGCAGCGGCATTTCATTCAGCAATGTCTCTGTTTCTCTGCTTAGTACTAACGCCTTCGCGAACGAAAAAATAAAACTTCATCGTTAAAAACCCTTGCGTGCATTGCGTTAAATAAACTTTAAGATCAGAAATCATCATTAGTTTTTCTTCACATCAGAATAACAAAAGACTTTAGTTATTTTTGTGGTTTAAAGTATTTTTGATAAGTTTAAACAATTAAATCAATCAGATGGTTCTCAGCAGAATTTGGTCGGCTTTCATTATTATTGCCATTGCCATTGCCAGTATAAAATACGTTTCGTCAGGTCACTACAAAACCATTTTCAATGATATGGTAGTGGGAAAAGGAGGTGATACAGTGAAGATTGCATCACAGCCGATGAACAGCCTCTCTCCTGTTGTAAGAGACAGTCTGATGAAAAAGAATGATTTTGCAGACAGCAGAATTCACTATAAAACAGATTCTTTAAAACAGAATGTAAACGTTTACCGTGTTCAGGAAGCCGATGGAGTTATCGGAACTTCAGAAACTGCGGTGAAAATCTGCCTTGGTCTTATCGGGATTATGACGTTGTTTATGGGCTTCATGAGTATTGCAGAAAAAGCAGGAGGAATCAACCTTCTAAGCCGTCTGATTCAACCTTTTTTCTCGAAATTATTTCCTGATATTCCTAAAAACCATCCCGCTTTCGGGCATATGCTGATGAATTTCAGCGCCAACCTTCTGGGACTGGATAATGCAGCGACTCCTTTTGGACTAAAAGCTATGGAAAGCCTTCAGACTTTAAATCCAAATAAAGATACGGCCAGCAATTCACAGATTATGTTTCTGTGTCTCCATGCCGGAGGAATGACTTTAATTCCCGTGTCCATTATTGCCATCAGAGCATCAATGGGTTCCAAAACGCCTACAGATATTTTCCTGCCCTGTATGATTGCCACTTTTGCAGCTACTTTGGCGGCAATGATTATTGTTTCTTTATATCAGAAAATCAATCTTCTCCGTCCGGTAGTAATAGCTTATGTAGGAGGAATTTCAGCGATTATTGCTTTATTGGTAGTATACCTTGTGCAATTGAGTAAAGATGAACTGGATGACTTCAGTAAAGTATTAAGCAATGGTTTAATCCTGTTTATCTTCCTTGCGATTGTATTAGGAGCCGTTTATAAGAAGATAAACGTTTTTGATGCCTTTATTGAAGGCGCAAAAGAAGGTTTCACCACCTGTGTAAAGATTATTCCTTATCTGGTTGGAATGCTGATTGCCATTTCACTGTTACGAACTTCCGGTGTATTTGATGTAATTATTGACGGAATGAAATGGATAGCCAACGTGGCCAGTATGGACCCGAGATTTGTGGACGGACTTCCAACTGCGTTAATCAAACCTCTATCAGGTTCAGGAGCCAGAGGAATGATGGTGGATACGATGTCAACATTCGGAGCAGATAGTTTCCAGGGGAAATTAGCGGCAGTACTTCAAGGAAGCTCAGATACAACATTTTATGTGATCGCAGTTTATTTTGGCGCCGTTGCCATTAAGAATACAAGATATACGGTAATTGCTATGCTCCTGGCCGATTTGGTAGGTGTTATTACTGCAATTGCATTGGCTTATTTATTTTTTGCATAATAAAAAAGTTGCTGGTTACTGGTTTCTAGTTTTTTAACCGTGAAAAAAGATATTAATGAGCTACGAAAAACTTGACATTTATAATATTGCTTTTGAATTGTTTATTGAAACACATAAATTATCGCTCAAACTACCCAACTATGAATTATATGAATTAGGAAGCCAATTGAGACGTTCTGCAGATTCTGTTGTTACAAACATTGCAGAAGGTTATGGAAGAAACAATTACAAAGGTGACTTTATTAGATTTCTCACTTATTCTCAGGCAAGTTGTGACGAAACAGTTTGTCACTTGTCAAAAATCGACCGTCTCTATCCGGATTTAAGCTCAGACTTTAAAGAAAAATCAGAACAATACAAACTCTTAGGAGGAAAAATTAATAACTTTATAAAATACGTCCAATTAAGCTGGCGAACCTAATCCAAACCAACAACCAACAACCAACAACCAACAACTAGCAACTAGCAACTAGCAACAAAATACCCTATTATGATTACAGATAAAGAATTTACCCTAAGGCTTATTCGCCAATTAACTCAGGCATTGGAAAAACTTATCCTGGATAAACCTGAAGAAAGTTTAATGCAGAAAGAACTTGATTTTGATACCCTGATGAGAGACATTTTCAAGATGAGTTTTACGGAAGTTTCTTCTAAAACAAAGGAAGAAATGATTGCTATTGTTAACGAAAGACAGGAAAGAGACCACAAGGATTATTATGAAATGCTGGGAAACCTTTTCTATTTCAATAGCAGACATGATCAGAACAAGGATTTTCAGGATAAAGCAAAGACTTTCTATGAGTTGTATCTTCAGACCAGTGGTATTTTTGCACTTCCGATTATTAACAGAATCAATGAATTAAAAAAAGCACTTGAATAAAGTGCTTTTGTATTTTTAGAATGTAATTTTATAAGTTCCTGTAGAAGAAGTACTGGCTTTCTCTGCTTTTACATATTTCTTTACCCAAGCTACTGATGTGGATGATACACAAGGATCTGAAACACCTCCCAATCTTCTTGCAGACACAACATTTCCAGCTTTATCCACTGTGTAAGCAATGGTAATTGATCCGCTTGCTGTACAGCTGTGAGATGGCTGTGCACCGCCCCTTCCCATTGTTCCTGGGATGTAGCCTACCAGCTTTCTGTCTATTCCGACTTTGCTATCTCCGTTTCCGTCACCTCCTAAAGGATCTCCAGCGTTTCCTATGCCTTCACCTGTTCCCTGGCTTCCGGCTTTTGTTCCTCTTCCTTTGATCAGGTTTCCAATAGCAGCATTTCCTTTCCCGTCTCCATTCCCTGTTTTTGAGTTGGCTGTAGTAGCTCCGGATTTCTTCGTATTTTTTGAAGCACTTGTACTGGTGGCTTCTTTTTTCTCTGCTTTTTTAGATTCCTCTTTTTTAGGAACTGTTGCTTTTGAATTATTTCCTGTGATGACTTTCTCCTTTGCCTCTACTTTCTTTGGTTCAGGTGCAGGTTCTGGTTTTACAATAGTTTTTGTTTCCGGAACAGGTGTTTCTGCAGGCTCAGGCGTCACTTCTTCTGTAGCTGCTGCAAGACTTCCTAGCTGTTCAGCAGGTTCTTCAATCCCTTTCCCGTTTCTATTGTCGCCGAAGTTCACCAACATAGTAGTAACCACTTCAGGATCTTTATCCAATTCAGGTTTTAGTTTATACAAAAAAACAAAAAGCAAAATAGCAGCCCAAATAAGAACAGAAAGCAGGGCGCTCTTTATTCTATCTTTGTTTTCTTCGTTTCTGTTTGCTGTATAGCTTCTCATCTTAACACGTAATTCTTTCCGGAAATCCGGATTTGTTATTTATCTTTAACGGTTGCAATTGCAATGTTAAACTTATGTTTTTCAGCAATTTCCATTACAAAAACAACATCTTTATGCAATGTGTTTTCGTCAGCTCTGATTGTGAACGATTGATTGGTCTGACCAGCCAGTTTATCTACAATACTTTTCTCCAGTTCCCCTTTATTAACAGGATTGTCATCTACAAAGAATGAGCCGTCCGGCTTAATACTTACTGTTACAGGATTAGGAATATTATCGTCAACAGCTCCGGCTTTCGGCAGATTCACATCAATAGCACTTTGATTGGCTGCAGAAGATGTGATCATAAAGAAAATCAGCATCAACAGGATAACGTCTGTCATCGCTGCTAAACTGAATTCCGGGTTGGCTTTATTTCTTCTCTGAATTTTCATCTTAAGAAAGATTTATAAAGGTTTGTTGATAAGGTCTAAAAATTCTCCTGACATATTCTGAGCCTTCAGCACAAATTTATCAATCCTTGTCAATAAGATATTGTAACAGAAGTTAGCAGGAATGGCTACTGCCAAACCTACAGCGGTCTGTCCTAATGCGGTATAAATACCTTCTGAAAGTGTTTTCGGGGAGAAAGATCCAGTGGCATGGGATAAATTAAAGAAAGCAATAATCATCCCTATTACTGTACCCAAAAGTCCTAACATCGGTGCAATACTCGGTACTACAGCCAAAAGGTTCAGATTTTTCTCCATATTGGCAACCTCTACCTGAGCCTGAGCCTCCATAGCACTTACGATATCAGAAACAGGACGCCCCAATCTTGAGATTCCTTTTTCTAAAATTCTTCCTTCCGGAGAATTCTGTGTTTTGCAATAATCTGTTGCAGCCTCTATTTTTCCAGCTTTGATAAAGTCTTCAATATTGTTCATAAAGTTGGAATCCGTTTTTGAAGTCAGTCTTTTGATAAAGAAAAATCTTTCAAAAAACAGATACAGAGAAAATATTCCCAACAGCAATACCGTGACCATCACTATTTTAGCGAACGCTCCTCCGTGGAACATAATTTTCCAGAATGAGAACTCTAAGTTGTCCGCAGCAACTGCAGGTGTGGCGATTTGTGCAAATAAAATCTGAGAAAGTTCCGTTAACAGCATTAAATGTGAATTTTATTAAATTTTCAACGACAAATGTAGTAGAATATTATGAATTGAACTCTTAAAAATTGCTTAAAAACAACTTAAAATTTGTTATCATTTACCAATAGCAAATTTCTTTCCAAAAATAATTTTGAAAAGAAATTCGGTATTATAAAAGGATGAAGACGATTGTTAATCCTCGTCTACCTCAATATCATCCTGACTGAATTCGCATTTTAATCTAAAAGGAATCGGTGTATCAGATCCGGTATAGAAATCATCAATGGTCCCCTTCCAGATGACCTGAAGCTCTCCTTCCTCATTTTTTTCGAAAAGAAGCTCATTGTCATAGATATAGGCATCTTCGTCGTCGAAAAGGTCTACTTCTGTGTAGGTTTCTTCATCAGAGTCATTGATTGTGATAGTTTTTCCTTCTATTTCCGCTGATTCTATAGGAAAATCAAAAACTTCAAGTGAAAGCTGCGGAAAGTTGTACTGTAGTGAATCATCGTCCACGTGATCCAAACTGTCATCCGTAATAACTTCAACCTCTAAAAAATGTTGTTGGTTACTGTAAACCGCTTTACAATAAGTATTTCTGATATTGTATTTTAGCGTTTCCTCCGGATGGTAAATTTTTAAAATCCCTTTCATTTTTTCTTAAAAAAGAACTGTAATAATATGATTGTTAAACGTTTTAGACAAAGATAAAAAATTGATTCAAAGTTGAAAGGATTTTGAAAATAATTTTTTAAAATCAACTCATACCATAAGTCTGAATATCCCAATAATACTTACTTTTGTTTTCATAAAGATTCTGAAAATGAAAAACATTTTATCAAAAGGGATTCTTGGATTAGGGCTGATGATCGCGCTTGCTTCATGCAAAAAATCGGATTCTCCTCTTACCAAAGTGACTCCCAGCAACCTGGATTCAATTGCTTCCAACTATTATGAGCAATATCTTAAGTTATACCCTTTAGATGCTACTTCTCAAGGAGATACGAGATACAACGACCAGCTACCTATCAATATTGATAAGGATTTTATTTCAGGAGAAGTGGCTTTTTATAATTCTGTTCAGAAACAGCTGGAGCATGTAGATTACAAAACTCTTTCTGATGAAGATAAAGTGGTGTATGATGTGCTGGATTATACTTTAAAAGATAAAATTGAGGCCTATGCCTATCATCCGGAATATATTCCTTTCACACAATTCGGAGGTCTTCCGCTTACTTTTCCGCTGTATGGAAGCGGACAGGGCAGCCAGCCTTTCAAAACTGAAAAGGACTACAGCGATTGGCTGAAAAGAATGGAAAAATTTCCGGAATGGATGGATGCTGCAACAGATAACTTCCGTGAGGGAATCAACAATAAGGTTGTACTTCCTAAAAAACTGGTTATCAAAATGATTCCCCAGATGAAAGCCGAGGAAATCACAACGTCTGATATGGAAAAGAATATTTTCTACGGACCGATTAAAAACTTCCCGAAAAGCTTCACTCAGGATCAGAAAGATAAATTTTCAGCACTTTATAAGGAAGCTATTACGAAAAAAATTATTCCGGCTTATACTAAAATGGGAGTGTTTTTAGAAAAAGATTATCTTCCTAAAGCCAGAGATACAGACGGATACAACAGTCTTCCCAACGGGAATGAGATTTACAGCTATTATGTAAAAAGTTGGACAACTACTAAGAAATCTCCTGATGAGATCAATAAAATTGGATTACAGCAGGTAGCTATGCTCCGTGCAGAAATGGAAAAAGTAAAGCAGCAGGTCGGTTTTACCGGAAGTCTGGAAGAGTTTATCACTTTTGTGAAAACAGATCCAAAGGCAATGCCTTATAAAACCTCTAAGGAAGTTTTAAATGCCTTCAACGGAATTCTGACGAAGATTACTCCGAAACTGAAAACAATGTTTAATGTAACTCCAAAAACAAAGTTTGAAATCAGACAGACGGAAAAATTCAGAGAGGCAAGTGCCAGTGCAGAATATATTCCGGGAACTCCTGACGGAAAAAGAGCGGGTATATTTTATGTTCCTCTTCCTGACCCTACGAAATTCAATGTTACTTCAGGAATGGAGTCTCTTTTCCTTCATGAAGCGATTCCGGGACATCATTATCAGGTTTCTTTACAACAGGAGAATACTAAGCTTCCAAAGTTCATGAGATTCGGATGGTTTGGAGCCTATGGTGAAGGATGGGCACATTATTGTGAAACGCTAGGTCCTGAATTTGGTTTATATACTGATCCTTACCAGAAAATGGGGTATCTGAGCGATCAGATGCTGAGAGCGGTACGACTTGTAGTGGATACAGGACTTCATACCGGAAAAATGTCAAGAGAAGAAGCCATTAAATATTTCTTAAGCAATATTTCTTACGATGAAGGATCTGCCACTGCAGAAGTAGAGAGATACATGGCTATGCCGGGACAGGCTTTAGGCTACAAAATAGGTTCTTTAAGAATCCGTGAACTGAGAGAAAAGTACCAGAAAGAACTTGGAAACAAATTCAACCTGGCGAGCTTCCATGACGAAGTATTGAGCCAGGGATGTCTTCCTTTGGACGTTCTGAACAGAAAAATGGAGCTTTGGGCTCAAAAACAGAAATAAACTTACATTAATAAAAGGGTACATTGAAAAAAGTACCCTTTTTTATTTACTCTTCTAAATAAACAAAATTGATATGATCACAGAAAGCCTTAGATCTCTTTACAACAGAGATTTAAACAAACTAAAAACAGAGGTAGAAGCCTATCAAAATGAAGAAAATCTATGGAAAATTGATAAAAACATAGCTAATTCTGCGGGTAATCTGGTTCTTCATTTGGTTGGAAACCTCAACCATTTTATAGGAACGCATCTTGGAAACACAGGATATGTAAGACAACGTGATCTGGAGTTTTCCTTAAAAGATGTTCCAAGAACCAAACTTATTGAAAAAATAGAGGCAACTACAAAAATGATAGATTTTACTCTTTCTCAATTATCAGAAGACGACCTGAAAAAAGAATATCCTCTGGTTGTTTTTGAAAATAAAATGACTACAGATTACTTTCTGATTCACCTGATTGCTCACCTGGACTATCATTTAGGTCAGGTCAATTACCACAGAAGGTTGTTGGAATATTAAATCATTTCCTTTCTCTTACATTATATGCAACCATGTCAAGGTTCTGAGCCTTGACATGGTTTATTTTAATAAACGCAGCGATAATAAAGTAATTGTTGCGTTTTATTTTTAGTTCGCAAAGGCGCTTCACTTAGCTAGGAAAATATAACCTTTGCTAAACGAAGTACCCTTATGAACTTTTTATCTAATTTTCTCTAAAACCTTGGCGAGCTTAGCGTTAAATTAAAATGTGTTATTTCTCAAACAGCATTTTCGTAATAAAATCCTTCTCCCCTTTCCCTCTTGCCGGAGAATATTCTCTTCCATAGAAAATGATCTGAAGATGAAGTTTATTCCATACTTCTTCTGGGAATAAATTCTTAGCATCACGTTCAGTTTCTACAACATTTTTCCCTGAGGTAAGTTTCCACTGTGTCATCAGACGATGAATATGGGTATCCACAGGAAACGCAGGAAATCCGAAACCCTGGCTCATTACTACTGAAGCCGTTTTGTGTCCTACGCCCGGAAGAGCTTCCAATTCTTCATAAGTCTGTGGAACAATACCGTTATGCCTTTCCAATAGAAGTTCGGCCATTCTCTTCAGGTTTTTGGCTTTTGTATTGGATAATCCTATTTCTTTGATCAGTTCTTTGATTTCAAATTCTTCCAGCTTAGCCATTCTTTGCGGCGTTCCTGCTACTGCAAAAAGATCGGGCGTAACCTGGTTTACTTTTTTATCTGTAGTTTGCGCAGAAAGTGCTACGGCAACCATTAATGTATAGGGATCGGTGTGATCTAACGGAATAGGTGTGGTGGGATATAATTTCTCCAGTTCTATCTGAACGAGCTCAGCTCTTTGTTTTTTTGTCATGTAACCCTTAAATTTGAACAAAATTAAATCATTATGCTGAAAGTTGGAGATAAATTACCTGAATTTGAAGAACTCAATCAGGACGGAGAAACAATAACCTCATCAAAATTAATTGGAAAAAAACTAGTGGTTTTCTTTTATCCGCAAGCAAATACACCAACCTGCACGGTGGAAGCCTGCAACCTGAGTGATAATTATACTCAGCTTAAAAAAGCGGGATTTCAATTATTGGGAATAAGTGGTGATTCGGTAAAAAAGCAGAAGAATTTCCACAGCAAGTTTGCTTTTCCTTATGATCTTATTGCGGATGAAAATCATAACATCATTGAGAAATTCGGGGTATGGCAGGAGAAAAAAACGTTTGGAAAAACCTATATGGGAATTGTAAGAACCACTTTTATCTTTGATGAAAATGGCATTTGTACAAGAGTAATTGAAAAAGTGACTTCAAAGACTGCTGCTGAGCAGATTCTTGAAGGATAATTTCTTTTTGAAACACAGATATAAAAAAGCTTTCACAAATAGTTATGAAAGCTTTTTTTATAATTCTTATTATTCTGTTTCGTAATAGTTTAACTCTTCAGTCTCTCCGGGAAGAGTGACATATTTTTTAAACCTTAGTCCCAACTTTTCAATTAGTTTTTGGGAAGAAACATTATCTTTTGAAATAATCGCTGATATTTTTGATAACCCGAATTCATCCATTCCAATAGATTTGACCTTCTGAGCCGCTTCAAAAGCATATCCTTTACCTTCAAACTCTTCCAGCAGAGAATATCCTATATCTACAATATCCAATCCTTCTCTTTCAAAGATTCCTACTGCGCCTACTTTTTCATTTCCGTCTTTAGTCACTAAAAGATAGTTTCCAAATCCAAGTCTTTCAATCTGAGGAGCAAATCTGTTTAGGATATAATTTTCTGCATCTTCAATGCTATTAACATTACGGTTGCCGATATGTTGAATAAATTTTGGTCTGTTATAAAGCTCAAAAACAAAATCTTTGTCTTCACGGGACATTGGACGAAGTATTAATCGTTCAGTCTCATAAGTGTTATCTGCGCTTGGGTGTTTTTTTAGGCTCATCTTTCTTTGGTTCTTCTTTTTTTTCGATTTTTAAAAGTCTCGGGTTATTAGCACACTTTTTATTGTAAAGCTCGATATAGGTTCCATTGTCCTTCACATTACCTACAGCACCTGTTGATTTATTTACAGTCACCGTATAATGCGTTTTCTGATAAGGACATTCCTTTGAGGTTAGTTTTCCAAGGTCAAGATAATAATTCGATTTGTCTTCATGATAGTTACCTGCAAGGTCTTTGAATTCCTCATCCACCATATATCCTTCAGCAGCCAGCATTACGGCGGCTTCCTGGGCATTATCAATCCGGTCTATGAACTTCTTAAGTCCTTCAATATCGGTAATATAATTAACTTTTCCAGCTTCTGAATAAGCAATATAATAAAAGCTGTCTTCACTGGGAAAAAGATTAAATCCGGAGAACTGAGGGGTATAATCCACCTTACCCGAAATTTTTATTTCTTCACCTTTTCCATAGCTGTTGTATACCAATATCCATGAATCTACCCTATTACTTGGATTGATCTGCTGTAAAATATTCGGAATGCTTGAAAATTTTTTTTTCTCCTGAGAAAATCCTAAGACTCCCAAAAGTAAAAATATAAGAATTGTAAATCGGGTTGCAGCTTTAATCATAATTTAAAAATCAGCAGAAAATATACCAAATTTTACATAAACTTATCTCCTTTCTTAAAATTCTTTAAGTCCAGAACATAATCTTTTATAAGCTGGTCGTTATCCCGCGGGCAGATAAGAAGTGCTTTATCGGTATCTACAACAATGTAGTTTTCAAGGCCGTCAATGATTACCGCCTTGTTATTATTTCTCAGACGAATAATGTTTCCTTTTGAATTATAGGAAAGTAAGTGCTTTAGTTTTACAGCATTTCCGTCTTTATCTTTTTCTGTATTTTCGTAAACAGAGGTCCATGTTCCCAGATCGCTCCATCCTAAATCTGATGGAATCACATATACATTCTTTGCTTTTTCCAAAATCCCGTTATCAATAGAGATTTTCTGAACTTTTGGATAAATAGTTTCAATACAGCTGTTTTCCTTTTCAGAATTGTATTCACAAGCCATGAAATGCTGCATCATCTCAGGAAGATAAAGGTCAAAAGCATGGTGAATACTTTTTACATTCCAAATAAAAATACCGGCATTCCAAAGGAAATCGCCACTTTCCAAGAAGCTTTGGGCAATTTCAAGAATAGGTTTTTCTGTGAATGTTTTAACTTTAAAATAGTCAGAACCCTTTTTTTCTACAAATTGAATGTAACCGTAGCCCGTATCAGGCCTTGTTGGAGTAATCCCTAATGTTACCAGATAATCATGTTTTGAAGCTACCTCAAATGCCAGCTCCACTTTTTCCAAAAATACATCCTCTTTCAGGATCAGGTGATCTGCCGGAAGCACAATCATTGTTGCATCCGGATTAATCTCAGCAATCTTGTTGGCCATGTATAAGTTACATGCAGCCGTATTTTTCATAAGCGGTTCCCCCACAATGTTTTCTTCAGGAATCTCCGGAAGCTGCTGATGGGAAAGAGCCACATACTCTTTATTCGTAATCACGAATATTTGCTCTTTAGGAATTACCTTGCTGATTCTGTCATAGGTCTGCTGAATCATAGTACGCCCGGTACCTAAAATATCCTGAAACTGTTTTGGAAATTTCTGCGTGCTCATCGGCCAGAACCGGCTCCCGATTCCTCCCGCCATTATAACGCAGTATCTATCTGATTTTAACATTCTTAACTACATTTTTCTACCCTAGCTAATGGCTTGAAAGAATACTTCCTTCCAGTAGCCAGGTTCTTACAAAGATAGTTTTTTTTAACCAGACCTTCTAATAAATACTTTTCGTTGCGGTATATAAAAAACTCCCCCTTCTGAAGTTCCTCGATAAAATGAAGAGTATCATCTTGTTTCTCAGTATGAAAATACCTTACCAGATCAGTGCTCGCCATAAAGTTTGCTTTGGGTGATTTTGAAAACTTTATGATGATGGGTTTTAACTCGTCATCATAAATTTCAAGGCTTTCAAGGAGCATATTTCTGAAAGTTTCTTTCCATTCGTTGCCATGAGGAGATATTTTTCGTCCATATTTTTCAAACGCAATCAGGTGCGCAAGCTCATGGGTCAGTACAAAGAAAAAAAGTTGCGGGGTAAGCGTAGAGTTTACCGTTATTTCATGGGAATTGTCCGGAAGCTTTCTGTAATCTCCCAGTTTTGAATTCCTGTTTCTAGTAACCTTTATATGTATATAGTAATCTGAAAACCAGATTCTTAAATATTTAAGAGTATTTTTTTTAGGTAAATATTTTTCTAATGATTGAATTGGCATTTTACAAACTTAATGGAATTCCTGCATAGAAATTCAATAGTTTAAGACTAAAAAGATAATTATATTTTGCCTGCGCTACTGATCCCTGTGCATTTGCATAATTATTTCTCGCCACATTGACGTCATAGATGGTTGTTCTTCCTGCTGCATAACTTTTATCAGCAAAATCAAGAGCCAGTTTCGAACTTTTCTCTGCTTCTACTGCTGACAGGTAGGTTTCATAATTAGCGTCAGCATCAAACTGAGCTTTCTGTACGTTTTGTCTTACGGTCTGTTTCTGTTGTTCCAAGGAATTCTTGGCTAAACTTTCATTTATTTTAGACTGTTCTACCTGAAGTTTTGTTTTCCCCTTATTGAAGATAGGAATATTAAGTGATAACCCTACATTTTGTCCAAACTGATCTTTATATTGTTCAAAAAAAGTTCCCTGCACAACACCTGGCACAGGATCAAACTGCCTGTTATAGAAAGTGATAAGCCCTGCACTGCCTGTTAGCGTTGGCCAGAATGCAGTTCTGCTTACCTCAGTTTGTGCTTCGGCAGATCTTATTCTGCTTTCAGCTGCTTTGATCTGCGGTTGTATCTCATAAGCCGTTGTAAGCACTTCATCTGCAGTAGTAAGTTGTAAATCAAGTTTTTCCGGAATATTCACATCTTCCACATCAAAACCCTTATAATCTGAAAGCTGTAAAAGCTGAACGATGGCAAACAAAGCACGACCAACATTTACTTCTGCAGTTTTAAGATTTTGTTTTTCTCTTGCCAGTGCAGCTTCAGCCTCCGCCAGAACCGTCTGGGCTGTTGTTCCAACCTGAGTGGTGATTTTAGCTCTGTCAAATTGTTTCTGAGCATTATCTACGGCACTCTGAGAGATTTTAACAATCTCTTTATTCAACAAAGTAGTCAGATATTGTTGAGCAATCTGAAGAGAGATATCATTTTTAATGGTTTCAATGTCATATTGACTGGCTTCTACATCAAACTGGGCCTTTCTTACACTTTTCTCTAATCTCCCATTATTATAGAGCAAAATCTCAGCACCTAGACTAATATTGTTATTGAATCTATCATTTCTAAAACTTCCGGCTCCTAATGACCCTTGCCCGAAACTCACCCCATTCGTCATACTTCCCGATACAGAAGGCAAGTATTCTTTTTGGGCGGCTTTAAGATTGTATTCCTGGTTTTGTTTGTTATACTGATTTTGGATAACCTGAAGATTATGCTCCACTGCATAGCTTACACATTCTTTTAAGGACCATTTCTTCTGAGCGCTTAAACCCAGATAACCTAATCCAAAAACGATGATCCAAACTTTTTTCATATTATGTAGATGTTTATTTGTTTTTAATGGTCATATGGAATCGTGTCATCTTCATTAGTATTGTAAATGCAAATCACAGCGACTTCATATTAAGATTTTTCAATATTAGACGAATTAAATATAAAAAAGTTACAGATTGAAAAATTATATTTTTTTTTAAGAAAACTTTTGGGAATTTTGTAGCATGACAAATGAACAATATCAGGAAGCTATTGACTGGCTTTTCGTGCAGATGCCCAACTATCAGATAGATGGACAGAAGGCTTATAAACCCGGGCTTGACAATATTACAAAGCTTTGTGCTTTCTTTGGAAATCCTCAGGATAAAATAAAATGTATCCATATCGGCGGGACCAACGGAAAAGGCTCTTCAAGCAATATGCTGGCATCCGTTCTTCAGGAGGCTGGTTATAAAACCGGATTGTACAATTCTCCACACCTGATAGACTTCACAGAGCGTATTAAAGTCAATGGCAAAAACTGCAATAAAGAATTTGTCTTTGAGTTTATTCAAAAACTAAGAACACTTCCGGAAGATATCCGACCTTCTTTCTTTGAATTTACCACAATTATGGCTTTTGAATATTTTTATCAGCAACAGGTAGATTTTGCCATTATCGAAGTAGGATTGGGAGGAAGACTGGATTCAACAAATATTATTACACCCCTGATCTCTGCTATTACGAATGTTCAGCTGGATCATCAGAATATTTTGGGGGATACCATTGAAGAGATTGCAGCCGAGAAAGCAGGAATTGTTAAAAGTAATATCCCTGTTATTTCCGGTGACGAGAATGAAGCAGTCAAAAATATCATCCGAGAGAAAGCGATTAAAGAAGATGCGCCGTTTATAGATGCCACTCTTATTCATACAAATCTTGAATCTGATTTGAAAGGAAATTATCAGAAGAAAAATATCAGTGTCGTATTGGCTGCAGTAGAGGAATTGAGAAAACTGAAAGTGCATATTTCCGACAGAGATCTTGAAAATGGCCTGCTCCATGTTCATCAGAATACAGGATTCATTGGCCGTTGGTTTGAGTTTTCACAAAATCCACTTACGATTTGTGATACGGGACACAATCAGGCAGGTTTGGAGTATGTTTTTTCACAATTAAACTCAATTGACAGACACAAGCATGTCATTTTGGGGTTTGTGAATGACAAAAAAATAGATGATGTGATGAAATTACTTCCTGAAAATTCTGAGTTCTATTTTGCAAAACCATCCATCAACAGGGGAAGACATCCGGAAGATTATGAAAATCTGCTTCAGGAGGCGAAAATTTTTTATAAAATTTTTGATTCCGTACAGGAAGCGTATCTTACTGCAAAAGAACGATGTACAAATGAAGAAATGATTTTTATCGGCGGAAGCAACTTTGTAGTGGGAGATTTTTTAGAAAAAAATTTGGAGATTAAAGAATAAGTCGTATATTTGCACCACTCTAAACAAGAGAACAAGTCTAGAGGGTTCTTAGCTCAGTTGGTTCAGAGCATCTGGTTTACACCCAGAGGGTCGGGGGTTCGAATCCCTCAGGACCCACAGAAAAGGAAACGAAACCTTTCAAAAAAATTCGGGTTCTTAGCTCAGTTGGTTCAGAGCATCTGGTTTACACCCAGAGGGTCGGGGGTTCGAATCCCTCAGG